>Ga0326597_10013382_pt1 | contig 10788 bp, 7 predicted proteins | sample RVTome_12_FD_203789 | JGI IMG/M metagenome (GOLD analysis project Ga0326597, IMG submission 203789) | Soil microbial communities from uranium-contaminated site in the Upper Colorado River Basin, Wyoming, United States - RVT100D185 | ecosystem: Environmental > Terrestrial > Soil > Contaminated >... | reverse complement strand
GTCGTCGTCGTCGTGCGACGTACGTCCGTCCGGCTCGAGCGCGCGACTCGCCCCGCGCGCGGTGGACCGTGTCGAGGAGATCGCGCTTGGCGCACGCACTCCCGCGCGAGTATCCTGACGCGGCAGTCAACGCGTGACCTTCGGCCCCTCGCAGGAGAGTTCCATCCATGTCCCGTGCGCAATTCCGCTCGTCGTTCCGTGGTTTCACCGCGCTCGCCGCGTTGCTCGTCGCAGCGCCGGCGCTCCACGCGCAGCTTCCAGGCGTGGGAGGCCTTCCCGGCGGCGATCCGGGCGATGGTCCGGGCTTTCCGGCGCCGTGCGGCATCGAGTGCTTCGGTAGCGCCGCCGAGGCCGTCGCGCAGTGCCGTGCCGACGGCGGCTCGCTCTGGGACTGCCTCGGCGCCTACCGGGAGGCGCTCGTCGCATGCCGCGAGGAAGCCGGCTGTGACGACGGGCCCGGCCTGCCGGAGATTCCGGACGTCCCGCGTCCGTGCGGCATCGAGTGTTTCGCGTCCGCGCGCGACACCGCGATGGCCTGCCTCGAGGGAGGCGGCACGCGCGAGGACTGCGTCGCGGCGTACCTCGACGCGCTCGGCGCTTGCCGCGAGGCAGCGGGTTGTGCCGATCCCGAGCCGCCGCGGCCGCCGGTCGATCGCCCGCGTCCGTGCGGACTCGAGTGCTTCGGCTCGGCGCGAGACGCGGTGATGAGCTGCCGCGCCGAGGGCGGCGGATTGCGCGACTGCGTCGGCGCGTTCATCGAGGCGTTCCGCGCCTGCCGCGCCGAAGCCTGCGCGGAGGAGCCGGGCGACGAAGAGCCGGGCGACGAAGAGCCGGGTGACGAGGATCCGGGTGACGAGGAGGCGGACGAGGTCGTCGGCGCGCTGCTCGCGTCGCTCGAGAGTTTCGAGCGCGGCGACGTCAACCGTGACGGCACCGTCGATCTCTCCGATCCCGTCGCGCTCCTCAACCACCTCTTTCTGCAGAGCGCGGCGCCGAGCTGCGCCGACGCGGCCGACGCCAACGACGACGGCGCGCTCGACATCTCGGATCCGACCGCGATCCTCATCACGCTCTTCCTCGGCGGTGGCCCGCTGCCGGCGCCGAGCGTCGAAGCGGGCATCGACCCGACGCCGGACGCGCTCGACTGTAGCGCGCGCTGAGAATCGCAGCGATGGTCGGCCGATCACTACCGGCGCGACGCGACCCGCGGGCTCTTCGCGACTCCGCGGGTCGCGTCGTTCCATTCTCGGCTGGCCACGTCTCGGGGTTGCGAACGACGCGCGCGATCCTGGTTCTGCCGTTCGTCCTCTCCCAGGTCTCCCAGATCTCCCAGGTCTCGCGGACCGCCGCCGCGGAGCACGACGTCGTCGTCTACGGAGGCACGAGTGCCGGCGTGGTCGCTGCGGTCACCGCGAAGCGGCTCGGCAAGCGCGTGATCATCGTCTGTCCGGATCGCCACCTCGGTGGCCTCTCGAGCGGCGGACTCGGCTTCACCGACACCGGCGACAAGTCGGTGATCGGCGGGATCGCTCGCGAGTTCTACCACCGGGTCTGGCAGCGCTACGAGCGCGACGATGGATGGCGCTGGCAGCGCCGCGACGAGTACGGGAACCGCGGCCAGGGCACGCCGGCGATCGACGGCGCGAACCGGACGATGTGGATCTTCGAACCGCACGTCGCCGAGGCCGTGTTCGAGGATCTGGTGCGTGAGCACGAGATTCCGGTGGTCCGCGACGAGTGGCTCGATCGCCGTGCGGGCCGTGGCGTCGTGCGTGACGCCGAGCGCCCCGCGTCGATCTCGTCGATCACGACGCTCGCCGGAAACACGTACCGCGGCGCGATGTTCATCGATGCGACGTACGAGGGCGATCTGCTCGCCGCTGCCGGCGTCTCGTACCGAGTCGGCCGCGAGGCGAGCCGCGAATACGACGAGGAGTGGAACGGCGTCCAAGTCGGCGTCCTCCACCACGGTCACTGGTTCCAGAAGCCGATCGATCCGTGGAAGGTGCCCGGCGACCCGGCGAGCGGCCTCCTTCCGCACATCAGTCCGGATCCGCCTGGCGAGCGTGGTGCGGGGGATCACCGCGTGCAGGCGTACTGTTTCCGCATGTGTCTGACGACGGTCGATGAGAACCGCATCGCGTTTCCGCAGCCCGACGGCTACGACCCGAGCGAGTACGAGCTGCTATTGCGCGTTCTCGACTCCGGCTGGCGCGAAGTCTTCCAGAAGTTCGACCCGATCCCGAACCGGAAGACCGATACCAACAACCACGGACCGTTCAGCACCGACCACATCGGCGCGAACTACGACTACCCCGACGGATCCTACGAGCGCCGCCGCGAGATCGTCCGCGAGCACGAACGGTACCAGAAGGGTCTGATGTACTTCCTCGCGAACGACCCCCGTGTGCCCGACGACGTCCGCACGCAGATGGCGCGCTGGGGCCTCGCGAAGGACGAGTTCACCGACAACGGCGGCTGGCCGCATCAGATCTACGTGCGCGAATCGCGGCGGCTCGCCGGCGAGTACGTGATGACCGAGCACGACTGCCTCGACCGGCGCGCGACGCCGGCCTCGGTCGGCCTCGGTTCGTACGCGATGGATTCGCACAACGTGCAGCGCTACGTGAAGCCCGACGGCTTCGTAGAGAACGAGGGCGACATCGGCGTCCAGCCGCCGCGACCCTACGAGGTCGCGTACGGCGCTCTCGTGCCGCGGCGCGGCGAATGCCGGAACCTGCTGGTGCCGGTCTGCGTCTCGGCGACGCACATCGCGTTCGGCACGATCCGCATGGAGCCCGTGTTCATGATCCTCGGTCAGTCGGCGGCGACGGCCGCGGTGCTCGCCATCGACGCCGGCGTGAGCGTCCAGGACGTGCCGTACGAGCGTCTGCGCGCGCACCTCCTCGCCGGCGGCCAGGTGCTCGAGCCGGCCGCGAGCCTCGACCGGCCGGCACGGGCGCTCGAGGGAATCGTCGTCGACGACGGGCACGCGAAGGTCACCGGCGACTGGAAGGCGAGCCGCTCGCTGCGTCCCTTCGTCGACACCGGCTACCGGCACGACGGCGACGCGGGGAAGGGAGCGCTCAGCGCGCGCTTCGAGGCGAAGCTCGAGCGTGGGCGCTACGAAGTGCGACTCGCGTACACCGCACACCCGAACCGCGCGTCGAACGTGCCCGTCCGCGTGGTCCACGCCGGCGGCAGTACCGATGCTCGAGTCGATCAGCGCCGACAGCCGCCCGTCGATGGACTGACGGCGAGTCTCGGCGAGTTCGACTTCGACGACACGGCCGCAGTCGTCGTCTCGAACACCGGAACCGACGGCCACGTGATCATCGACGCGGTGCAGTTCGTCCGCGTGCGATGAGATCTCGCCGCGCGACGCGAGGTGCCGCACGTCGCTCCGCACGTCGCTCCGCACGTCGCTCCGCCGCGGCGAACGTCGGGTTCAGGGCAGCCAGGTCCACGCGACGAGCCCGGCGAGTGCGACGAGCGCCGCGGCGCCGAGCCACTGGACCCAGACCGGGAGCTCGCGGCCGGTGTCGTCGCGGACCGGCGGCTTCTCGTCGCGGAGCTCTGCCGGCAGCAACGAACGCATGCGGGCGATCGTGCGTGCCTCGACCTCGTCGAGCGGCTCGCGTTCGTCCCGGTCGACCGCGTCTTTGAGCACGTCGCGCAGGCGAGCGCAGCGTCCGACGACCGCGGCAGCGTTCGGGCCGCGGTCGAAGCCGTCCGCTTCGAGCCGCTCGGTGCACCACTCGATCGCGCGGCGCAGCCGGATACGCGTGTTCTGCCGTGTCGTCCCGAGGCGCTCGGCGAGCTCGGCGTAGAGCCCTGCGTGGTTGCCGCGCGCGTCGATCTCGTCGAGCCACGGACGCAAGTACCACCAGAGCTGGTGTCGCAGCACGCGCAGGTCGCGAAGCGCCGACGTGAGCGCGTACTCCTCGAGCGTCGAGAGCTCGTCGAGCGGTACGACGGCGTCGCAACCCGGTGGCCCGACATCGAATCGTGTTAGAGGAGGAGTCGCGGGCGGCGCGGCGGTCGTTTCGTCGCGGCCGGCGAGCGAGGGCGCCTCGGGATTCACGGCGAGGATCTCCTGAGAGAACGGCGGATCGAGGCGGGCCGAGCGGCGCGCGGAGCATGATGCCTGCTGGCGTGGTGGGTCGCAAGGCGCGGCTCGCCGGCTGCATCCGCAGCATCGTGCGTCGAACACGCGGGACACTCCCGGGGATTCGCTGGGCCGGCGTCCGGAGATTCCCGAAGGCGCGGGCGTCGCACTCGGCGTAAGCTGTGCCGTGTCGGCGGAGGGCGATTCCGTCCGGCGGCAGGCGACGCGCCACGGACGGTGCGCGCGCCACCTGAGATCATGCGGCCTTGCAACGGACAGGTGACGAGATGTTGCGGATTCCGGCGTGCTTCGAAGACTCGCGATCACGGGCCGAGGAGCGGGCGCCGCAGGCGCTCGGCGCCCATCACGCGCCGACCTCGAACCACGCCCGCATTCCCCTCACGGCTCGGTTGGTTCTCGCCTTCGCGCCGAGCGCTCGCGATTCCTCGACGACCGAAGACGAGCATTCCGCGGAGAGCGCCGGCGGCAGCGCGAAGAGCGCGCTGGCGAACGTTGGCGAGACGGCCGGCGACGCGGCTCGTGCGTAGCTTGCCGGGCGGGAGTCGGCTCGAGGGCCGGGTCGAGCGAGCGAAGTCGCTCGGCCGCGCGGTCGTTGTCGGTCCGACGGAACACGTGCGCGAGTTTCGTCCGGGCGACCGGCGACAGTCCGGCCGACTCGCCGAGGCCGAATGAACGTCGACCCGGAAGCTCTGGTGATCCGCGGGCGCCGCTCGCGCGCTCTCGTCGGTCTCGCACTCGTCGGGTCGTTCGTCGGTGTGATCGTCGCGGAGGGCCTGCGTGAACCGAAAAACGCGGCACTGCTCGTCTTCCTCGTGCTCACCGCGCCGGCGCTTCTCAGTTACCTGCGTCTCTCGATCCGCCCGCCGCGGCTGATGCTCGCCGGCGGCCATCTCGAGGTCCGCGTGCGCGCGCCTCCTCTGCGCATTGCGGTCGCCGCGCTCGACGACGTCTTCCTCGAGGGACCGCGACTGGTCGTTCGCCTCCATCGCCGCCCGCGACCTGCGACGGATCCGCCTGCCGGCGACGCCTCCGCGCCGCGATTGCGGCTCGAGGGCGGGTTCTTCTCGCAGCGGCAAGTCGACAGCCTGCGCGCGGCGCTCGGCATGGCGGCACAGCACGACTCCCCTCCCGCGAGCAGCGTCGACGGCTTCCAGCGCCGATTGCATGCGCTGACGCCGCGCGTCGTCGTCACGCCGGCGCTCATCGCGGCGAACGCGATCGCCTTCGTCGTCCTCTGGGCGCTCGGCGTCGATCCGCTCTCCCCGGACGTCGTCGCGCTCATCGACGCCGGCGCCGGGTACGGACCGCGCACCGCGAACGGCGAGCCGTGGCGCCTCCTGACCGCGGCGTTCCTCCACGTCGGAGTCGTCCATCTGCTGTTCAACCTCTGGGCGCTCTCGTGGATCGGCGGGCTCGTCGAGCGGCTCTTCGGTTCCGTCGGCTTCTTGGTCGCGTACCTGCTCGCCGCGATCGGCGGCAGCGTCGCGAGCACACAGTTCCATCCGCATGTGGTCAGCGCCGGGGCGTCGGGCGCGGTGTTCGGGCTCTTCGGGGCGCTCCTGGCGTTCCTCGTCGTCCAACGCCACGCGATTCCGGGCGACACCCTGCGCGACGGTCGCCGGACCGTGCTCGCGTTCGTCGGCTACAACGTCGCCTTCGGCGTCCTGATGCCGCACATCGACATGGCCGCGCACCTCGGCGGTCTCGCGATCGGCTTCGTGTTCGGCTGCTTGCTAGCGCTGCGCGGTGCGTGGGATCGCCGCGCGGGCCGAGTCTCGCGGGCGCTCGCGGTCGCGGTGCTCGGCGGTCTCGCGACGTGGGGCGCGGTCGCGACACTGCCGGCCGGCATCCCGGATTGGATCGCCCGGGTGCGCGAGTTCGAGAGCTCCCAGCCGCAGGTCCTCGACAAGATCCTCGCGCTCGAGTCGCAGCACGCGAAGCGGGAGATCGACGAGGAGGAGCTCGCTGCGCGCATCGAAGAGAGCGTGCTCGCACCATGGCGGCGGATGCGGGCGTCGTTCGACGAGGAGGGCGACCTGCCGGACTCGATGCGCACCGCGCTCGAGCGACTCCGGCGATACCTCGCGCTGCGCGAGGAAAGCTGGGAGCTCCTCGTCGAAGCGCTGCGCGAGCGAGACTTCTCGAAGCGTGCTCGCAGCTGGGCGAAGAGAATGGAGGCCGACCGGCTCGCTGCCGAAGCGGTGCCGTGAGCCGAGCCGGAAGGACCGCCGCCGGCCGTCGGAAGTTCGGGTCGCTCGCCATCGCGCTGGGAGCCCGGTTGCACGCGTGTCGCGCAAGGTCCTTGTCGAGCGGGGACTCCGGCGGGGACAATCGTGGCCGTTCCGGCCACGGTGCGTGGTCGGTCGCCTCCGTGCTCGACCATGCGGATTCCACTGCGCACAGCTCGTCGGTACCCGCTCGCCACGCTCGCGTTCGCCGCGGCGACGGTCGCGACTGCCGCGGGTGGTGCGCGGGCGGTCGACTTCGACCGCGACGTGCGGCCGATCCTCAGCGACAACTGCTTTCCGTGCCACGGTCCCGACGCCGAGACGCGCAAGGCCCGCTTGCGGCTCGACACGCGCGACGGACTCTTCGCGCGCCGTGCTCGGCGCACGATCGTCGCGCCCGGCGACCCGGCGGCGAGCGAGCTCATCGCGCGCATCGCGAGCCGTGACGACGACGAACGGATGCCGCCCCTCGACTCGATGCGTTCGCTCTCACGCGCCGAGATCGAGACCATCGAGACCTGGGTGCGCGATGGCGCGCGCTGGGAGCGGCACTGGGCGTTCGTCGCGCCTGAGCGTCGTGAGCCGCCCGAGGTGCTGCGCAGGGACTGGCCGCGCAACGCGATCGATCGCTTCGTGCTCGCCCGTCTCGAACGCGACGGACTCTCGCCGGCGGCGGAGGCGCCGCGCGAGCGGCTCATCCGTCGCGTCACGCTCGACCTGACGGGAATTCCACCGCGCCTCGACGAAGTCGACGCGTTCCTCGCGGACGACGCACCGGACGCGTACGAGCGGGTCGTCGATCGTCTCCTCGCTTCGCCGCGCTACGGCGAGCGCATGGCGTGGGAGTGGCTCGACGCGGCGCGTTACGCCGATTCGAACGGCTTCCAGGGAGATGCCGAGCGCACGATGTGGCCGTGGCGCGACTGGGTCGTCCGCGCGCTCGACGCGAACCTGCCGTTCGATCGCTTCTCGATCGAACAGCTCGCGGGAGACCTGCTGCCCGAGGCGACGCTCGACCAGCGCATAGCGACCGGTTTTCACCGCAACCAGATGTTCAACGGCGAGGGTGGTCGGATCGCGGAGGAGACGCGCGTCGAGAACGCGTTCGATCGCGTCGAGACCACGGCGACGGTCTGGCTCGGCGTGACGATCGGGTGCGCGCGCTGCCACGACCACAAGTTCGACCCATTTTCGCAACGCGATTACTTCGGCCTCTTCGCGTACTTCGACAACACGTCGGAGGATGGCTCGCCCGGACGCTCGCCCGGCGCGGTGCCGCCGGTCGTCCGCGGGTTGACTCCCGAACAGCAGGTCGAGCTCGCGCAGCTCGACCTGCGGATCGCGCTGGCCGAGCAGCGTGCGGTTGCGCAAGGCGAGCTCGACGCGTTGCGCCGTGATCGCGACGAGCTCGAGTCGAGCGCGCCGCTGGTGATGGTGCTCGACGAACGCGAGACGCGGCGCACGACGCGGATCCTCGCGCGCGGCGCGTACGACAAGCCCGGCGAGGAGGTAGAGGCCCGCGTTCCCGACGCGATTCTGCCGCTCGCCGGGAGCGCGCCGCCGAACCGGCTCACGCTCGCGCGCTGGCTCTTCGACGCGTCGAATCCGCTCACCGCACGGGTCGCGGTCAACGGCTACTGGCGCGTGTTCTTCGGCACTGGCATCGTGCGCACTGTCGAAGATCTCGGTACGCAGGGCGAGAAACCCTCGCATCCGGAGCTTCTCGACTGGCTTGCTTGCGAGTTCGTGCGTTCGGGATGGGACGTGAAGGCGATGCACCGTCTGATCGTCACCAGTGCGACGTACCGTCAGTCCGAGGCGCTGTCCGCGCGCGCGCGCGAGCTCGATCCCGAGAACCGACTCCTGGCTCGTGGCCCGCGGGGTCGCTTGCCCTCGTGGATGATCCGCGACCAGGCGCTCGCGATCAGCGGCCTCCTCGTCGAGAGGCGCGGTGGTCCGTCGGTCTTCCCGTACCAGCCGGATGGCATCTGGGCCGAGGCGACCTTCGGCACGAAGCGTTATCCACGCGGCAAGGGCGACGACCTCTGGCGGCGCAGTCTCTACACGTTCTGGCGACGCATCGTCGGCCCGACCGTGTTCTTCGACGTCAGCAAGCGGCAGACCTGCGCGGTGCGCACGCCGGTGACCAACACGCCGCTCCACGCGCTCGTGACGCTCAACGACGTGACCTTCGTCGAGGCGGCTCGTGTTCTCGCCGAGCGAGTGCTTTCGGGCGACGCGACGAGCGACGAGGCGCGCATGGAGATCGCCTGGCGTCTCGCGACCTCGCGACGACCGAACCGCGAAGAGCGCGAGCTGCTCATCGAGCGACTCGCGATTCTGCGCGGGCAGTACGCGGCGGATCGCGACGCCGCGCTGGCGCTCGTCGCGGTCGGCGAGGCGCCGCGCGACGAGCGGCTCGACCCGATCGAGCACGCTGCGTACACGGCGCTTGCGCTCCTCGTCCTCAATCTCGATGAGACCCTGACGAAGTAGGAGCCCTTGGTGGACCCGAAACGCGAACAGCAGCGACACATCACGCGGCGACAGCTCTTTGGCCGCGGCGTGCTCGGGATCGGCACCGCGGCGCTCGCGGCGCTCCTCGCGCGCGATGGGCTCGCGGCGTCCACCGCAACCGCGGCCGTGGCCGCGACGAGTGGTACGCCCGGCGGCGGCCTCGCGGGCTTGCCGCACTTCGCACCGCGGGCGCGGCGGGTGATCTACCTGTTCATGAACGGCGCGCCGACTCACGCCGATCTCTTCGACTTCAAGCCGCGACTGGTGAGCGAGCACGGCAATCCGGTTCCCGGGTCGTACATCGCCGGCAAGCGCTTCAGCACGATGACCGGCGATCCGACGGGCAAGGTGCTGCTGGCTCCGGTCGAGCCGTTTCGCCGCTACGGCGGGTGCGGCGCGTGGGTCAGCGACTTCTTGCCGCACACCGCGCGGATCGTCGATGACCTGTGCTTCGTCAAGAGCCTCCACACCGAGTCCGTCAACCACGCGCCGGGAGTCACCTTCCTGCTGACGGGTTCCGAGTTGGCCGGACGTCCGAGCCTCGGCGCCTGGTTGAGCTACGGCCTGGGAAGCGCGACCGAGGAGCTTCCGGGCTTCGTCGTGATGACGTCGGTGAGCAAGGGCACGACGTGCGGGCAGATCTTCTACGACTACTACTGGGGGAGCGGATTCCTGCCGTCGCGATTCCAGGGTGTCCAGTTCCGCGGCGGTGGCGATCCGGTGCTCTACCTCTCGAGTCCCGAGGGACTGCGCGGTCCGCTGCGCGGTGGCATCTTCGACGACCTCGCGCGGCTCAACGAGATGCGGCTCGCCGAGCTCGGCGACCCCGAGATCGCGACGCGCATCTCGCAGTACGAGATGGCGTACCGCATGCAGGCGAGCGTCCCCGAGCTCGCGGACATTTCGAGCGAGTCGAGGCACGTGCTCGAGATGTACGGGCCGCAAGTGACCGAGCGCGGCACCTTCGCGCACAACTGTCTGATGGCGCGCCGACTGATCGAGCGCGGCGTCGGCTTCGTGCAGGTCATGCACGCGGGTTGGGACCAGCACAACAGCCTGACCACCGAGCTCTACACGCAGTGCCGCGACACCGACCAGCCGTCCGCGGCGCTGGTGCGGGATCTCGAGCAGCGCGGTTTGCTCGCGGACACGCTGGTGATCTGGGGCGGCGAGTTCGGGCGCACGCCGTTCCTCCAGGGCAAGCTCGGCGAGCGCGCGCGCTGGGGACGCGACCACCATCCGTACGTGTTCACGTCGTGGCTCGCCGGGGGCGGCGTGCGCGCGGGCAGCACCTACGGCGCGTCCGACGACCTGGCGATGAACCCCGCCGAGAATCCGGTCCACGTGCACGACTTCCAGGCGACCATCCTCCACCTCCTCGGCATAGACCACGAGCGCCTGACGTTCAAGCACCAGGGACGGCGCTTCCGGCTCACCGACGTCCACGGCGAGGTCGTCCGCGGGCTCATCGACGAGGCGTGAGCGCGCGCCGGGCTCGCGTGCGCGCGCCGATCAGCCGTGGATCGCGCCATCCGCGCCATCCGCGCCATCCGCGCCATCCGCGCCATCCGCGTCGGCGAAGTCACAGAGCACGATCAGTCCGTCGGCGAGCGGCGGGATCACGAAGCCGTCGGACCACACGAGCCGGCGCTGGAAGCGGCGCTGGATCGGCAACACGATGCGGTCCTCGAGCCAGATCGCCGCGCGCGGTGCGCGCTCGAGGATCCAGGCGCTGGCACGAAGGAAGACCTTCGTGCGCGGCATCCAGCCGAAGGCCGCGCTCTTGCGCACGCTCAGGCGACGCGATTCGAGGGTCGCGACGAGCGCCGCGGGTTCGAATCTCTGGTGGTGACCGACGACGTGGTCGTAGCTCGACCAGCGCTCGGAGTGGATCGGCACCGAGACGATCAGCCG
>Ga0326597_10013381_pt1 | contig 10788 bp, 8 predicted proteins | sample RVTome_12_FD_203789 | JGI IMG/M metagenome (GOLD analysis project Ga0326597, IMG submission 203789) | Soil microbial communities from uranium-contaminated site in the Upper Colorado River Basin, Wyoming, United States - RVT100D185 | ecosystem: Environmental > Terrestrial > Soil > Contaminated >... | reverse complement strand
AACTTCATCGACGGCGAATATGCCACGAGCGGCGGATTCTTCGAAAGTCGTTGCCCGATCGACAATTCCCTCGCGGCGATCGTCGCCGAGGCTTCAAGAGACGACGTTGATCGGGCGGTGAAAGCGGGCAGGCGCGCGCTTGCCGGCGATTGGGGCGCGAAGACGGTCGAAGAGCGTGCGGCGATTCTTGACCGGATCGCCGACCTGCTGATGGAAAAGGTCGCCGAATTCGCCGATGCGGAAATCAGCGACACCGGTAAGCTGATCGGACCGACGCTGAGGGGCGAGATTCCGCGCGCCGCGATGCAGTTTCGGGTATTCGCCGACATCGCGCGAAACGGATTGGCGATGCGGCCTATTCCCTCTGACATGCCGGGCGGAAGGGCGACCAATTATCCTGAGCGGGCGCCGAAGGGCGTGGTGGCGGCGATATGCCCGTGGAATCTGCCGCTCGTCCTCTCAACATGGAAGATCGCGCCGGCCCTTGCCTGTGGCAACGCCGTCGTCGTCAAGCCCTCGGAGGAAACGCCGATGACAGCCGCCATGCTCGGCGAGGTCATGAACGACGCAGGATTGCCGGCGGGCGCCTACAACGTCGTCAATGGCTTTGGGCCTGCATCGGCCGGCGAATTCCTGGCGACGCACCCCGACGTCAACGCCATTACGTTCACCGGCGAAACGCGCACAGGGGTGGCGATCATGGCGGGCGCCGCCAGCGGCGTCAAAGCAGTATCCCTCGAGCTCGGCGGAAAGAATGCGGCCGTGATCTTCGCCGACTGCGATTTCGAAAAAGCTATCGCGGGGACCGCTGCTTCGGTTTTCCATAATTGCGGCCAGGTTTGTCTTTGCACTGAGCGCATTTATGTCGAGAGACCGCTCTTTGCGCGCTTCGTCGAAGCGCTGAAGTCAAAGGCCGAGGCTCTCCGCCCCGGAGATCCGCGCGACCCGGCGACGACCTTTTCGCCGCTCATCAGCCGTGGACACCGAGAAAAGGTCCTCGGCTATTATGAAACCGCGCGGCGCGACGGTGCGACTGTTGTCGCCGGCGGATCGATACCGCTTCTCGACGAGCGCCTGCGCGACGGCGCCTGGATCGAACCGACGATCTGGACGGGCTTGCCGGAAACCTCCCGGGCCGTGAAAGAGGAAGTTTTCGGGCCTGTTTGCCATATTGCGCCGTTTGACAGCGACGCCGAAGCGATCGCGCTCGCAAATGCGACGGACTACGGCCTTGCCGCGACTGTCTGGTCGCGCGATCTCGATCGCGCCCGGCGTACGGCGTCGCGCATCGAGGCCGGCGTAGTATGGGTGAACGGCTGGATGATTCGCGATTTGCGCTCGCCGTTCGGCGGATTCAAGAAATCGGGCCTCGGCCGCGAAGGCGGCGAATTTTCGCTCGATTTCTACTCCGAGATCCGCAACATCTGCGTCAATGAGGCGTAGGCGGATTATTCCCGCCAGTTCGCCGATGCCGCGCCGGGCCCGCGCTGGGCTATGACGACATCGATGACATAGCTGCGGCCCTCTTCGGCCGCCGCCTTCGCGCGCCGCATCGCCGCAGCTACGCCCTCCGCCTCGGTGACCCTTTCGCCGCCGGCGCCGTAGCCCTTCGCCATGGCGACGTGGTCGATCTCCGGGTCCGCGATGTTGACTCCGACAAAACGCCCGGTCGCGTCGCCTCGTCCGCCGAGGCTGGCGATCGCCCATCGGTTGGCCTGATATCCGTGGTTGTTGAAGATGACTACGCTAATCGGTCGGCGCTGGCGCTGCGCGGTCCAGAGGGCCTGCAAGCCGAACTGGAAACTGCCGTCGCCGACGAGCGCGATCACAGGGCGATCGGGCGCGGCGAGTTTCGCGCCGACGGCGGCGCCGACGCCCCAGCCAAGGCTTCCCCCAGACGACACGAGGTGCGTGCGGCCTCCCTTAACCGCATCAATGCGGAGATAATCCGTAATGAATTGATCGGAGCTGACGCCTTCAGTGACGATGATCGCATTCGGATCAATGAGCCCGTCAAGCTCAGCGACGAGGCGCTCGGGCGCAATCGGCTTTTCATCGGCGACGGACCGGAGGCGCTCTTGAAGCGCGGTGCGGCGGCCAGCGCTTCGCCTTTCGTTGGCGGCGCGGCGTTTTCCGATGGCGTCCTCGTCGAGCGGCGCCCCATCGAGCATTGACGCTATTCCGGCGAGCGTTTTCCGGGCGTCCGAAAAAATGAGTTGATCGACAGGATAGTCGCGCGCGAGGTGATCCTCGCGCACGCCTATTTCGATGATTTGCGCGCTTTCCGGAATGAGCCTTTGGGTCCCGCGCGCCAGCGTCAGGCGGCTTGCGCCCGCAAGCAGAACGACGTCGATCGGTTGTTCCGATTGCACAGGCGCCCGCATGAGGCCGAGATAGAGCGGATGATCGGGCGGAAAGCCGAGCGAGGATCGGCTCGCGGCGGTGTCGCCGCTCACCATTGCGCCCAGCCGATCCGCAATTTTGACAAGCTCGCCGAGCCCGCCCCATCGCGGCAGCTCCGCGCCGGCGACAAGGAGCGGATTGCGCGCTGAGGCGAGCATCGAGGCCGCAAGCGCGATTTCGGATGGAGCCGGCTCGATTCGCCCGACGGCGGCGGAACGGCGCGGCGGCGCTATCCGGGCTTCCCGAATCGTTCCGCTCCACACATCGCTCGCAACGCCGAGGAAGACAGGGCCTGGCGCTGGGCTCTGCGCCAGTCTGAACGCCCGGCGCAGGGACTCAGCGAGGTTTTCGGGATTAGAGGCGCGAAACGACAGCTTCGTGTAAAGATCCGCGACAGACTCCACTCTGACCGTCTCGGTGAATACGCCAAGATTTTCACCGGAGTTAGCGCTGAGGCCGATCGTCACGACGACCGGCGAATTGTCAGCATACGCATTGACGATCATGCCGAGGGCGTTCGCCGCTCCGGTGATGGAGTGAACATTCACGAATGACGGCTTGCCGGCAATCCGCGCATAACCGTCCGCCATCGCCATCACCGGCCCTTCATGCAGGCCGAGCACATAACGAATGTCCGGATAGTCGACGAGCGCATCGACGAATCCGGCCTCGTAGGCGCCTGTATTGCCGAACACATGGGTGACGCCCCAGGCGCGCAAGTGCTCGCAGGTGACCTTGCCGCCGGTTTCACCGTTCAGCGAGATATAGGATGCGCCGGCGTCCTCCTCGATCGCCGCGCGAGCGATCTGGCTCGCCGTCGCCGCGCCGATCCCCGCAGCCTGCAGCGCTTTCAGGAAGGCGCGACGCGAAACGCCGCCGTTCACCAGATTGTAAGTCGCGTCGCGCAGCATTTTCGCCGCTTCTCCCAATTTCGCCTATGGCTGCTTCTTGATCTCAAAGAACTCGATGGAGACGCCGCTCGGCCCCTCGATGAACAGCACGCGATGGGCGTCGACCTCCGAGACGATATAGCCTTCGCTGAAATCCCTCGGAACCTGAAAAACGATCTCGTAGCCCTCAGCAAGAATGCGTTCGCGCGCAGCCACTGCGTCATCGACTTCGATAGCAAGATGCGCGTGCCCTGCGACAGCATCGCGCGGATGCAGCGGCTCAGCTCCCGACGGCCGCTTCACGGCAGGGTCGCTGAGAAGCTCAAGGCGTTGGCCTCGCGCATCTTCAAGAAAGACCCGTTCGCCGCCGTTCGGCAGCGTGACACGCGAAACGACGCGCAGCGAGGAGCACGCCTTGAGAAAGTCAATCATGATGTCGATTTTCTCGACTGTGAAGCCCGCATGGTAGATGCCGTATTTGAAGTCGCCTGACTTGTCGGGCAGCACCACCTGCGCCGCGGCCGGCGCCGCCGCAAGGAAGATGAGCGCGATCTGTCCCGACCATCTGATTTTCAGTATTTTTGTCTCCATTGCATGTCTGCGCTCATGGAGCGGGAGAGGCGAACGCCGCCTGGTAGAAGGCGAAAAAGTCGCCCTCCCAATTGCGCATCAGGGCGCCGATGTCGTGCGGACTGTCGGGAACGACGCCCCATTCATGCGCAATCTCCTGATCGGTGAGAAGCTCGTGAAACGATCGGTCCCATTCGAGAAGTCCGTCTTCAGCGCCGACATAAAGCCTGACGCGCTGACGCTTGCGGATTTCCCGCGCGTTCTTTACCGCCCAGCGCCAGGGCGATCGCTCCCGTGCGTAATCGAGGTCGCCGCCAAAGACATTCATGAAAATCGCCGCGCGACGCTCCTTCAGCGTTTCCGGCTTGTGCAGCGCCGCAGCCAACATCGACACGGACGAAAACAGCTCCGGATATTTGAAGCCGAGATACGCGGCGCCGTAACCGCCCATCGAAAATCCTTCGATCGCGCGCGCGTCAGCCGTCGCCAGCGTGCGATAGGTCTTGTCGACGTGCGGAATAAGCTCAGTAATGATGAGCGACTCCATCGGCAGCCGCCCGTCCTTGCTGTCGGTCCACATGCCGAGACCCGTCGGATCGAGCGCGCTGACAACGATCATCGGCGTCGCCGCGCCGCGGCGAATCGCCTTATCCAGGCGGGCGATGATCGGACTCGCGTCGTGCGGGCGGCCATAGGCGCCGTGCAGCCAGATGACGACCGGATACCGTCGTTCAGTGTCTTGATCATAGTCGGGCGGAAGATAAACGTAGTAGCCGACTTTCTCGCCGACGAGATCGCTCTTGAACGACGCCGTCTTCCACAACGTTTCCCAGGGTCCGATCTCCCATTCGAGCGCCATCACGGCGTCAGGATTGTTGACCGTCGCCTGCGCATGAGCCGGACCCGCCGCATAGACGAACGCCGCGGCGGCGAAAACGATCACGACCGTCGCGCAATGCGCTTTCCCTCTTGAGAGCATGCCGGTTCGCATGAAAAGCCTCCCTTTGCCGTTCGCGCCGACGCCGGCCGCGCCTGTCGGGACCGTCAATCGGGCTTTCTTGCTGCGATGACGTCAATCTCGACTCTGGCGCGCGGATCGGCAAGTTCTTTCACAATGACGCCGGTTCCGGCGGGGCGCGAAGCGCCAATCGCCGCGTCCCGCACCGTCTTCCAGATTGGCAGATCCGCCCGGTCCGTGAGATAGACGTTGATTTTTGCGACATCGCGCCAGCCCATGCCGGCCTCCGCAAGCAGCGTTTCAATCGCGAAAAGCACGTTTCGCGCCTGGCTTTCAAAATCCTCCGGGTAACTCCCATCTGCATTTGCGCCGGTGCGACCGGTTAGAAACGCAAGACGAAATCCAGGGTCGATGACGACGCCAAGGCCGAACGAGGCTTGCGGCGAAGCCATTCCTTCCGGCTCAAGATATTGGAAATCCGGGTTGTCGCCGGCGCGCGCCCCGCCCGCGATCGCGCTCGACGTCAGGAGCGCCATTATCAGCGTAACCTTGCGCATGGGCTGCCGCCTCGCCAATACAGTCAAGCCGCCAGCGATAAAAGAAAGGAAGAAGCGCCCATAAGGCGCTTCTTCCGCCCGCAGCATCCCCTCGCGCTGATCAGAATTCCGCCTGGAGCGTCACGCCCCACGTCCGCGGCGGGCCGAACAGGGCCTGCGAGGTGGTCGTGCCCGGAAATGCGCCGACGCCGTTGCCGGCCGCATCGACGCCGAACGTCCGGATGATCGGATTAAGGCGGCGGAACGACGCATAACGCTCGTCAGTCAGATTCCTCACCCAGAAGAACACTTCGAAGGCGCGGTCATGATCGATATAGCCGAGCCGCGCATTGAGGAGATTATAGGAATTCTCTGAGACAAAATCTTCCTCCGGGCTGTTGAGCGGAACCAGCTCATGCAGGATCGAGCCGGTGTAAGACCAGTCGAACTTCAGCAGCATGTCGCCGCTTTGCGTGACTTGACGCTGATAGGCGAGAGACGCATTGCCCGTCACCTCCGGCGCCAGCGGGAAGCGCTGGCCGATGAATTCCTCGCCGGCGATCTGCGGCGCGCTTATGTCCTGCGCGCCGATCGGCACGCCGCTCCGGATTTGACTGAACGCGGTGCCGGCGCCGCCGGTGAAGGTAAGCTCGTCGGTCAAGGCAACGAAGACGTCGCCTTCGACCCCCCAGACGCGCGAATTCGGCACGTTGAGGACCACAATGCCGGTCGAGAGCTGGGTGATGCCCTGCTGCCGGTCGTTATAGTCCGTGTAGTAACCGGCGAGATTGACGCGGACGCGGCCGTCAGCGAACTTGGTTTTCACGCCGCCTTCATAAACGTTCACGGTCTCAGCGTCGAAGGCGATGTTCTCCGGCGCTTCGTTCGGGTCCGCCGACAGGGCGATCGCCGCATCGATGATCGCCTGCTTTGTCTCTTCGGGCGTCAGTCCGGGGGGAAGCGAATTCCGGATTGCTGTGATGTTGGCGCCGCCCATGGCGATGACGAAGTTGTTGAAAATCGTTACTTTCTCGCCCTGGGTGATGTCGAACTGGAAGCCGCCCGACTTGAACCCGTGCGAATATTTGGCGTAAGCCGTCACATTGTCGCTCGGCTGCCAGGCGATCGACGCCGTCCCCGAAAACTCCTTGTCGGTTGTGTTGTTGACCGTTGTAAACGACGGGCGCTGGATATTGATCATCCCGATCTGGGTCATATCCAGATGCTTGTCCTCCCATGTGTGACGGATCCCGCCCGTGAGCGTGAGCGTATCGGTCAGATGCAGGTTGGAATGGAGGAACACCGAGAAGGATTCGGTCTTGAGCGTTCCCGACTGCTCCACCCCGATGAGCTGCGGAACGTCGGCAGCTGTCACCGGGCCGAGCACGGTTTCGTTGCCAGCGCCCGGCAGGAAGAAATCCTCCGCCTCGCCGCCCGGCAGGAAGCGGCCGGCGGCGATCAGATCGGGGTTGTGGCAGCCGATCTTCGATTCGTTGGCGCCGAACGGGCCGACAAAGACGTTTTCGTTGAAGACGCCGTTGGAGTTGATGTCGAAATCCCAGACCGGCAAGCCTTGGGCGTCGAAGCCGGCGAGTCGCGATGTCGGCTCAAAGGGCGGTCCCGGCGGGAAACCGCGGAACGTGTTCGGCGTCACTGCGACCTCGCAGCCCGCGAGAATGTCCTGCGGGAAGAACCGCGTTGCCGAGCTCGCGTCCTGATTCTGCCGCAGGTAGTAGGTGCCGGCGATGAAGTCGAATCGCTTGCCGGCCGGCGAAGCGAAACGCAGCTCTCCCGACCACTGGTCAAGGTCTTCGACAAGCCGCGTATCGGAAAGCGACTGGCGCGTCGTGTCGCCGTCGAACAGGCTGACGACGTCGTTGGCGCGATAGGCGCCGATGCCGGTCAGGAGAAAATCGCCGGGCATGTCCGCATTGAACTCTAAAGACGTGCCCCACAAATCCCGATCCGACGTCGACGGCGAATCGATATCAACGATCCCATCCGCCAGATCGACGAAATCCGGCTGTTTTACGTCTCGCGGATCGTCATTGATCTGACGCACGAAATTGCGATTTTCCTTGAACCGGTCGATGGTCCAGTAGAGTTCGAGGCCTTCCGACGGCCGAGCGAGGGCTTGAAACCGGCCGGACCAGTTGTCCTCGCCGTTGAAGCGGCGATCATCGAAGGCGTTTTCGATCCAACCGTCCTGTCGTTCGACGGTAATCGTCGTTCGCGTCAGCAGCTTGTCGCTGATCGGAATGTTGACGGCGCCGGCCCCGTAGCCGCGCTCGAAATTGCCGGCTTCAATTTTCAACTCGCCGCCGAATTCCTCGTCCGGGCGCTTGGTCGTGATGTTGACCGCTCCGGCGATCGTATTGGCGCCGAAGAACGTGCCTTGCGGCCCGCGCAAAACTTCGACTTGCTTGATTCCGAATAATCCGGTGTCAAACGACGCCGAGCGTCCCGTCAGGACGCCGTCCACGTAAACGGTCGCACCCGACGCTTCGCCGACCACGAACTGGTTCGTGATGCCGCGAATGGCGAAATTGCCGAGGATGGAACCCTGATTAAGGAAGCTGAAGTTCGGCACGCTTTCGACAACGTCGGCTAGCGACGTCACGCCCGCGCGCCGCAAATCAAGCTCGCTCTGGGCGCTCAGAGAAATCGGAACGTCTTGCGCCGACTCCTCGCGCCGTTGCGCGGTTACGGTGATCTCGTCGCGCTGACTCGCATCATCCTGCGCCGATGCGACAGACGCGCCGATGATCTGTAAACAGATGATCGACGCGCTCGCCAGGAGCGCCGGCTTGCCTCGCCTTTTAGCCATTCTCGCCTCCCAAAATTATTATTGTGCGTCACGCAACGCTGCCGCCGCCGCCCGTTCGACTGATCTCGCGTGAGCCGATCATAATTGAACCTGCAACTATTTTGAAGCCTGTTTCCAAAAGGCTTCCCCGACGTGGCAAAATTGCACCAACGCAGCGCAGCGAGCATCGCCGCGGGTCGGGGGATGCCGCAGCGCAACATGGGTGCGGCGCCGCGATTAGCCGGGTATATCGCGTAGCCTATTGTTTTTAGGTCACTATGCGCCGAGGCCAAGGGCAGATGATTTCACTCCCCTCGCTCGGAAGACTCCAGGACATCAAGAGGCTGGATGGCGATCGCTCCCGCGTTCGGCGCGTCCACGACTTGCCAAATGCGCAGATCGACCGCCACACTTGCAACGATATAGGCCTGCTCCCGCGTCAGGCCGTAGCTCACGCTGATGTAATCGATCATCGCCATCAGCGCGTTGCGCGCCGGCAAGCGGCGGCGGCGATTGGCGCGATGGTCTACATGTCCTCGATACGCCTCACCTGATTGCAAAGCGCCCCTAGAGTTCGCCCTTCGCCATTCTCTCGCGAATATGCGCCGCCTGCCGTATCGCAAGCGCGACGATCGTCAGCGTCGGATTTGCCGATCCGCTCGATGGAAATGCGCTTCCGTCGGAGATGTAGAGATTGTCGACGTCATGGGCGCGGCCGAACGCGTCGCACACGCCGTCGCGCGGATCTGCGCTCATGCGGCATGTGCCGAGATTGTGCGTCGCCATGTTGACCCGGAACGGGACCACACGCGTCGCGCCAACGGCTTCGAACAACGCGTGCGCCTGACGCTCCGCATGCGCCCGCATCGGCGCTGCGTTCGCATGGTCTTCATAGCTGACGACCGGCGCCGGCAGGCCGTAATCGTCCTTTTCCTCGGGATGCAGCCGCACTCCGTTGCGCGCCTGCGCGGGGTCTTCGCCGGTGATGAACGTCGCAGCAAGCCTCGTATAATCCTTCAGCGCGTCGGCGAGCTCATCGCCCCACGCGCCGGAAAACGCGATGCGCGCGACCGCGAGCGGCGAGAACGCCGCCGATTCGATCTGGTAGCCGCCGGCGAAGCCGCGCGTTTCGTCGTGACGCTGCTCGTCGGCGATGTGCCCGCCCTGCTGCGCGCCGCGATAGAAATGCACCTCGCCGGGCATAAATCCGAGCGCGCCGATGACAACGTGCTTCACGTAATTCCTCCCTACATGGCCGGATCCGTTGGCCAGACCGTCAGGATGTTGGGGAGTCGCGGAATTTAGCAGCAATCGCGGCGTTTCGATCGCGTTGCCGGCGACGCAGACGGCGCGTGCGCGCTGCCGATGAACGGCTCCTTGCGCATCAGCGTAGATGACGGCTGAAGCTCTTCCCGCCGCGTCTGTCTCGATCGCCAGCGCCATTGAATTCGGCCTCAGCTCGAACCGCCCTGTTTCCTCCGCTTTCGGAATCTCCGTGTATAGCGTCGACCATTTTGCGCCGATGACGCATCCGCTCTTGCAGAATCCGATCTGCTGGCATTGCGGACGGCCGTCATAGGGCGCCGAATTGATCGCGATCCCGGTCGATGTCACATGCTTGTAACCGAGCGCGCGGCCGCCTGCGGCGAGCACTTTCATGTTGTTGTTCATCGGAAGAGGCGGCAGGCCGTTGGTTCCGGATACGCCCATCTTACTTTCCGCGAGGGCGTAATAGGGATCGAGCTCGTCGCGGGTCAGGGGCCAATCGATCGCGCTGGCTCCGGGTAGGCCGTAAGTCGTCTTGGGCGCGAATTCATGCGCCTGCAACCGAACCGACGTCCCGGTCCAATACATTGTCGTGCCCCCGACCGTTTTGCACATCCACGCCGGGAATCGCGGATTGAGAACGCCCTCGCCGATGCGGCGGTCACGCCACGTCATGCGATCGTCCATGACGCGCTCATCATTGACGATGTCGCTGAACGTCAATCGCCCGCCGGCTTCCAGGCACACAACTTTGACACCAGCCTGTGCAAGCTCGTTGGCGACGACCCCGCCCCCCGCGCCCGACCCGATGACGACGACGACGCTATTGTCGGACTCTTCGAACTTCGTCACGGTGAAGCCTCCGGCAACCAGTCAATGTCGTCAAAGCCATTGTGGAGATAGCCGCCGTTCTGTGCAGAGGCGCCCGGATAGCCGAGCGCCGCCCAGACGCGCGGATCGGAGTAGAATTCGACGAGCGCCGTTTGATAGATCGTTCGGAAGAATGCGGTTTCGCTCGCCTGCTCCGCCGCCCTGATCCGCTGGCTCCGATCGGCGAGCAGCCAGTTTCCGCCTGCCGCCTTGTCGAGGGCCGCCGCGCCTTCCGCCTGCAACGACGGCCAGTCGGCGCGGGCGTTCAGCGTGTCGCGCGTCTTCCGCGCGACATCATCGTATACTGACGGATCAACGTCCGGCTGGGGAAAAAGGATCTGCAGCAGCGACGTCAGGCCGTCGCGGCGTTCGCCCGCATGCGTTTGCGTCCTTGCGCATCCAGCGAGAGACGCAATTCCCGCCGCCGCAGCGGCTGAAAGAAGGACCTTGCGGCGATCCATGAAACGCATTCGCTGGTGTCCTTTCCCC
>Ga0326597_10013380_pt1 | contig 10788 bp, 7 predicted proteins | sample RVTome_12_FD_203789 | JGI IMG/M metagenome (GOLD analysis project Ga0326597, IMG submission 203789) | Soil microbial communities from uranium-contaminated site in the Upper Colorado River Basin, Wyoming, United States - RVT100D185 | ecosystem: Environmental > Terrestrial > Soil > Contaminated >... | reverse complement strand
AGGCGAGCGAGTACGACTCGGACAGCATCAAGGTCCTGAAAGGGCTGGAGGCGGTGCGCAAGCGCCCCGGCATGTACATCGGCGACACGGCCGACGGCACCGGCCTGCACCACATGGTGTTCGAAGTGGTGGACAACTCGGTCGACGAGGCCTTGGCGGACTTCTGCGACGAGATCGTGGTCACCATCCACACCGACAATTCCATTTCGGTGCTGGACAACGGCCGCGGCATTCCCACCGGGATCAAGGAAGACGACGAGCTCAAACGCTCGGCGGCGGAAATCGTGATGACCGAGCTGCACGCGGGCGGCAAGTTCGACTCCAACACCTACAAGGTGTCGGGTGGCCTGCACGGCGTGGGGGTTTCGGTGGTGAACGCGCTCTCCAGCTGGCTGCGGCTCACGGTGTGGCGCGACGGCAAGGTGCACCAGCTCGAATTCGCCGACGGCGTGCCCACGGCGCCGCTGCGGGTCACCGGCACGTCCGAGAAGCGCGGCACCGAGGTGCATTTCCTGGCCTCGCGGCAGGTCTTCGGCAACGTCGACTATCACTACGACATCCTCGCGCGGCGCCTTCGCGAGCTCTCGTTCCTCAACAACGGCGTGCGCATCGTGCTGGTCGACCAGCGTGCCGGCAAGGAAGAGAACTTCGCCTTCGTCGGCGGCGTGAAGGGCTTCGTCGAGTACATGAACCGCGCCAAGTCGGTTCTGCACCCCAACGTGTTCAGCGCGCAGGGCGAGAAGGACGGCATCAGCGTCGACGTCGCGATGCAGTGGAACGATTCCTACCAGGAAAACGTCATCTGCTTCACCAACAACATCCCGCAGAAGGACGGCGGCACGCATCTCACCGGCCTGCGCGCGGCGATGACGCGCGTGCTCAACAAGTACATCGACGAAGGCGAACTGGCGCGCAAGGCCAAGGTCGAGACCACCGGCGACGACATGCGCGAGGGCCTCGCCTGCGTACTGTCATGCAAGGTTCCAGAGCCGAAATTCTCGTCGCAGACCAAGGAAAAGCTGGTGTCCTCCGAGGTGCGCCCGGCGGTCGAGGAGATCGTCGCCGAGAAGCTGCGCCAGTACCTCGACGAGCGGCCGAACGACGCGCGCATCATCACCTCCAAGATTGTCGATGCGGCGCGCGCGCGGGAAGCGGCGCGCAAGGCGCGCGAGATGACGCGGCGCAAGGGCGTGCTCGACGGCATGGGGCTGCCCGGCAAGCTCGCCGACTGCCAGGAGAAGGACCCGGCGCAGTGCGAGCTGTATCTGGTGGAGGGTGACTCCGCGGGAGGCTCCGCCAAGCAGGGACGCGACCGGAAGTTCCAGGCCATTCTGCCGCTGAAGGGAAAGATCCTCAACGTCGAGCGTGCGCGCTTCGACAAGCTGCTGTCTTCCGCCGAAATTGCCACCCTGATCACGGCGCTCGGCTGCGGCATCGGCAAGGAGGAATACAACGCGGACAAGCTGCGCTACCACCGCATCATCATCATGACGGACGCAGACGTGGACGGCTCGCACATCCGCACGCTGCTGCTCACATTCTTCTACCGCCAGATGCCGGAGCTGGTGGAGCGCGGGCACATCTACATCGCGCAGCCGCCGCTGTTCAAGTCCAAGCTCGGCAAGGAAGAGCGCTACCTGAAGGACGAGCACGAGCTCAACGAGTTCATGCTGCGCCAGGCGCTGGTCGACGCCGCGCTGCACCCGGCGGTGCAGCGCGAGGCGATCCGCGGCGAGGCGCTGGCCGAGCTGGCCAAGTCGTATCTGCTGGCCGAAGCGGTCATCGAGCGCGTGTCACGCTGGATCGATCGCGAGGCCCTGCAGGCGCTGCTGCGCGGCGCGCAGGTCGATCTATCGCGCCGCGACCTGGCCGAGTCCTCGGTGGAGGCGCTGGCGGCGGTGATGCCGCGAAATGGCGTGCAGGTGCACGCGCATTTCGATCCCAAGACCGAGCGCTACCAGGTGCGCGTCGAGCGCACGCGGCACGGCAACATGCGCGTCACGGCGATCGATTCGGAGTTCGTGCACTCGGGAGACTATGCGCAGATCCGCACGACGGCGGAACTGCTGCGCGGGCTGATCGGCGTCGGCGCGTACGTGCAGCGCGGGGAGCGCAAGCAACCGGTGAAGGACTTCGCGGAGGCCATGCACTGGCTGCTGGCCGAAGTGCAGAAGTCGATGGTGCTGCAGCGCTACAAGGGGCTCGGCGAAATGAATCCCACGCAGCTGTGGGAAACGACGATGGACCCCGCGGCGCGCCGCCTGCTCAGGGTGCAGATCGAGGACGGTATCGCCGCCGACGAGATTTTCACCAAGCTGATGGGCGACGAAGTCGAGCCGCGGCGTGCCTTTATCGAGTCGAACGCGCTCGGCGTGCGGAACCTCGACGTGTAGGTTTCGCCGGCGCCTTGGGCGCCGACTTCTTCGGCAGCGGTTTGACCTCGGCCAGGGGCGGCGCCTCGGCCCGCGGCCTTGCGCCCGGCTTGGGCGCCCGCGCCTGGAACTCGAAGCCGATCTTGCCGCCCGGCGTCTTCACCAGGAAGGCCTTGAACGGCCGCCCCTTCTTGGAGATGAAGCGCGCCAGCAGATCGGTGCGGCCGGTGGCGAGAAGCTTCTGCATCTGCTCGCGCTCGACCGGCTGCTGCAGGATGATCTTGCCGGTGCGGAAGTCGCAGTTGCGCTCGGCGCCCACCGACTTCTCGCAGACGTAGGCGACGCCGTGCTCGAAGACGCGCGCGCCGCACTTCGGGCAGGCGCCGAGATTCTCCTGCGCGGAAAAATCGGGCGCCGGCTCGCCTTCCCCGGAACCGCTGCCCTGACCGAAGTCGAACTCCGGGCGCAGCTCGCCGCTCAGCTTGAGCGCGGCGCTGAAAGGCTTGCCCATGCGGCTGCGAAATCCTGTCAGCGGCCCGATATGGCGCTTGGTGATGAGCTCGGCCACTTCCTCGGGCGACCATTCCCGCCCGGAGGTGACCTTCCACAGTGAGAAGTCGCACTTCTGACACTGGAACTTGCGGTAGTTCTCCTGCACCGTGCCACCGCATTTCGGGCAGGGCGCGGAGACCGTGGCGAACGCCGTGTCCGGAATGTCGCCGCGCTTGATGCGCTCGACCAGGTCGCGCGTCACCTGCTCGATGTGTTCCATGAACTCTTGGCGCTTGAGCTTGCCGTGCTCCATCTGCTTCAGCTTGAATTCCCAATCGCCGGTAAGCTCGGGCGAGGTGATCTCGGTGACGCCGAAGTGCTTGAGCGCAAACAGCAGCGAGAACGCCTTTGGCGTCGGCACCAGCTCGCGGCCGTTGCGATGCATGTACTCCTCGCGAATCAGGCCCTCGATGATTGCCGCGCGCGTCGCCGGCGTGCCCAGACCCTTGGCTTCCATGGCGGCGCGCAGCTCGTCGTCTTCCACCAGCTTGCCGGCGCCCTCCATGGCCGAAAGCAGGGTCGCCTCGCTGAAGCGTGCCGGCGGCTTGGTCTGCAGGGCTGCGGCTGAGACCTCCAGCGTCGCGACCCTCTCGCCGGCGGCGACCGGCGGCAGATTCGCGCTCTCGTCCTGCGCCGTGCGCCCGTAGACGGCGAGCCAGCCCGGGTTCAGCAGGACCTTGCCCTCGGTACGGAAGCGATGCGCCTCGACCACAGTGATGCGGGTCGTCTGCAGGAACTCCGCCGACGGGTGGAACACGGCAAGAAAGCGCCGCACCACGAGGTCGTAGAGCTTGCGCTCGGCGTCGTTCAGGTGCTTGGGCGCCAGCGTGGTCGGGATGATGGCGAAGTGGTCCGAGATCCTGCTGTTGTCGAAGATGCGGCGATTGGGCTTGACCCAGCCGTGCTTCAGCACCGACTTGGCGAGCGGGGCGTACTCGCGATCCCCGCTCAGCATGTCCATGGTCTTTTTCACCGTGGCGACGTAATCCTCGGGCAGGGCGCGCGAGTCGGTACGCGGGTAGGTCAGAACCTTGTGGCGCTCGTACAGCGCCTGCGCGAGGGATAACGTGCCACGGGCAGAGAAGCCGAAGCGGCCGTTGGCTTCGCGCTGCAGGCTGGTCAGGTCGAACAGCAGCGGCGAGGCCTGCGTGGTGGGCTTGGTCTCCTCGGTAACGTTGCCCGGCTTGCCGCGGCAGGTGGCGACGATGGCCTCGGCCGCACTCCCTCGCCACAGCCGCTCGGGCTTGCGCTCGGCGTCCTCGTCCTTCTTGAACTCCGCGTCGAACCAGCGCCCGGCGTACTCGCCTGCCTTGGCGCCGAAGCGCGCGTGCACCTCCCAGTAGTCGCGCGGCGTGAATTCGCGGATGCGCTCCTCGCGCTCGACCAGGATCGCCAGCGTCGGCGTCTGCACGCGGCCTACAGTGGTCAGATAGAAGCCGCCTTCCTTGGAATTGAATGCGGTCATGGCGCGCGTGCCGTTGATGCCGACCAGCCAGTCCGCTTCCGAGCGGCTCTTGGCGGCGTCGGCGAGCGGCAGCATCTCCCGGTCCGCGCGCAGCACGGCGAAGCCGTCGCGGATCGACGCCGGCGTCATGGACTGCAGCCACAGGCGCCGGATCGGCTTCCTGGCGCGCGCGTGCTGCACGATGTAGCGGAAGATCAGTTCGCCCTCGCGGCCCGCGTCGCAGGCATTGATCAGCCCATCGACGTCCTTGCGCTTGAGCAGCCGCAGCAGCAGGTTGAGGCGATCGGCGCCGCGCTCGATGGGCGCGAGCTCGAAGTGCGGCGGGATCACCGGCAGCTGGGCGAACGACCACTTGCCGCGCTTGACGTCGAATTCCTCGGGCACCGCCAGCTCGAGCAGGTGGCCGACGGCCGAGGACAGGACGTAGTCGTCGCTCTCGAAATGGTCGGCCTTGCGCGTGAAGCCGCCCAGCGCGCGCGCGATGTCGGCGGCGACGGAAGGTTTCTCGGCGATGATGAGTTTCTTGCCCATGCGGCGCGAAAGGCCGCAGAGGATACCCGCAAAGCGCGCGCCCTTTCAACCGCACGCCGATTCATCCACGCGCGCGCACCCGCGCGCGCACGAGCCTCAGTTCGGCAGGCGCTCGCCGCGCGCCGAGAGCAGTTCCTCTGCGACCAGCTGGCTCGCAGGCGCCTGCTGGCTCCAAAGCACCATCACGACGATCAGCTTGATCTGATCCAGAGATAATGTCTCGCCGGCGGTCGCCAGGGCGCGCTCGATGACGTGCTCGCGCGATGCCGGCGAGAGGATGCCGGAACGCTCCAGGAACAGCAAGAAGCCGCGGCAATCGGCGTCGAGCTTGGCGAGCTCCTTCGGCGCGTACGCGCGGAACGCGGTGCTGCTTTCCGGCAGCGGCGCGAGCGAGCGCTGCGGAGTACGCACGACACCCGCCAGCCAGGACAGCGCGGCGCTGATCTCCATGTCGTCGAACCCCGCCGCCGAGAGCTTGCGCGCGACGCGCTCGGGATCGTGCGACACGTCGGCCTGCCGGCAGTTCTCGAACACGAAAACGAGGATGTCGAACATGTTGTTATTCTCCTGGTGGATCCTCAGTTGAGTCGCTGGTACATGCCGCCCGGGAGCACCGCGACGCGCCCGCCGAGCTCCAGGCGCAGCAAGTCGGCGCATACCCTTTCTGCCGAAAGCCCGGAGCGCGCGCATATCGAATCCACATCCACCGGGTCGAAGCCCATGTGCGCGAGAAGCGGGTCCTCGCCCGCTTTCGACGGCGACGGGGCCCGCGTGCTGGCGGTGGCGGTACGCCGGAACGCGGTCAATTCGGCCAGCACGTCGTCGGCCGACTCGACCAGCTTGGCGCCTTGCTTGATGAGCGCGTGGCAGCCCTTGGAAAGCGGCGAGTGGATGGACCCCGGAATCGCGAACACTTCCCGGCCCTGCTCGGCTGCCGCACGCGCCGTGATCAGTGACCCCGACGCCAGCGCGGCCTCGACCACCAGACAGCCCTGCGCCAGCCCGCTGATCAGGCGGTTGCGACGCGGGAAATGGTGCGCCGTCCCGGCGGTTCCGAGCGCAAACTCCGACAGCAGCAACCCGGACTGGGCGATGCGCGACGCGAGCGCGGCGTTTTGGCGCGGATAAGTCACGTCAACGCCGGTGCCCAGAACCGCGAGGGTCGACCCTTCGCCGGCCAAGCCGCCGGCGTGCGCCGCGGCATCGATGCCGATCGCCAGCCCCGACACGATGGTCAGTCCGACGGCGCTGAATGCCGCCGCGAACTGCTCTGCGTTGCGCATCCCCTGCGCGGTCGCATTACGGCTGCCGACAATGGCAAGCGCAGGTCGCGCGAGCAGCTCGAGCCGGCCGATTGCATAGAGCAACGGCGGCGGGTCGGCAATCTCGAGGAGCAGTTTCGGGTATTCGCCGTCCGCCAGGGTGACGACGGCGTGGCCGGGCGCCTCGCCCCAGCGCAGTGCGTTGTCCACGGCGGCAGCGGTTTCGTCGCTGCGCAGCAACGCCGCGGCAGCCGGCCCGACGATGCGCTCGAGCTGCGCACGGGGCGCCGCAAAGATGTTTTCAGGCAGGCCGAACTGGGCGAGCAGACCGCGGATGGCAGCGGCACCAAGACCTGGCGTAAGTGTGAGCTGCAGCCAGCCCGCCAGGTCCGGGTCTTTGCTCATCCTGGCGGAGGAACGTAGTCGGACAGGCGCACTGTGCCGGGCAGCGTATCAGGGCGTCTGCACGACATCCAGCGGATTGACCGGCTTGGAGATGCGCATCACCAGCGCGTAGGAGACTCGGTCGTAGATTCGAAATACGAACGCCAGGCCATAGCGTTCGTCGGGCAGCTTGAACGTCGCGGGCTTGCCGCCGATACTGACCGAAGCATCGGCGATGAGCGGCCCCGGTCGGTACAGCGCGAACACATGTCCGACTTCGACGCCGTCGGAACGCCCCCGGTTCAGGGTGATGATTTGCTGCGGCCCGGCTTCGCCCACCTTGCCCAGTCCGCCATAAATGCCGATCACTCGCCCTTGCATAAAGACCGCCGGCGCATGCGGCGCGTATTTCGGCACTTCGGGCACCCCTACAGGGAGCAGCTTGTCGCCCCTGCCGACCTCCTGCGTCACCGAGGTGAGTCGAACGGTCGCCGGGTCACCCACTCGGGTGACTCGCGCCGTGCCAAGGTAAATGGCCTCGTAGCCGAGGGTCACGTTGGTGTCGGGATCGATCAGGGCCTTGCCGCGGCGGTAGATGAACCAGTTTTCCTCTTTCGAGTCTCCCATGCCGCGCACGTAGGCCTGGTTCCCCGACTCGATGATGACGCGATTGTCCTCAGTGGCGATGATGGTCGGCGCGTTATCGAGCCCGTCGGGCTCGATGACCAGCGGCCGCGACAGGAACGGCTCGATGGCGCTCGGCGGAATGCTGGGAATCGCGTCGCGCGCGGTGGATTCGGCGCGTATACGCGGCGAAAGCTTGACGGTGCCGACCGCGCTGCCGACAGCGAGGTCCGGTCGATCCGCCGGCGCGCCGGCCGCATCGCCGGGACCGCCCGGCGCACCTGGCGCGGCCGGCTTGCCTTCGGCCCCCGCGATGGACAGCGTGCCGCTGACCCGATCAAGCACGATCACGTCGCCCGGGTAGATCCAGTGGGGATTTCTGATTTGCTCGCGGTTGAAATTCCAGATCTCCGGCCAACGCCACGGGGAGTCGGTGAAGCGCTCGGAGATACCCCAGAGCGTGTCGCCGCGTACCACCACGTAGCGATCGGGCGCGTCCGCCTTGAACGCCAGCTGGGTTTGCGGGATAGGCGGGACCTGCGCCAGCGCCGCGCTGGTGACCACGGCGCCCAGGACAAAAACGAGCGCTGTGATAGACTTACCCAATTGGTCGTGCATCGTGCCCCCGAACCTTGTCCATGTTCCCGGGCGGGCTTGAAATGCCCCTTTGCGATCCAAATGTAGCACAAACCTCAAACTGTTTATCTGGTGCCTTAGATTCTGCATCTAATTTGTTCAATTTGCAACGCTATTTACCCCGACGATGGCTCTGCTGAATGTCCTGCGCTACCCCGACGCCCGGCTGCACAAAGCGGCCGCCCCGGTCACCGTGTTCGACGAGGCGCTGAAGAAGCTCGTGCGGGACATGGCCCAGACCATGTATGCCGCGCCCGGCGTCGGTCTCGCGGCCTCGCAGGCGGATGTGCACAAGCAGGTCATCGTCATCGACGTTTCGGAGCGGCAGGACTCGCTGGTGGTGCTGGTCAACCCCGAGATCGTGGAGTCCTCGGGAGTCTCCGACATCGAGGAGGGCTGCCTGTCGGTGCCGGGCGTCTACGACATCGTCGAGCGCGCGGAACGCGTCAAGGTGCGCGCCTTCGACCAGAATGGCAATCCTTTCACGCTCGAGGCACAGGGCCTGCTCGCAGTGTGCATCCAGCACGAAATGGATCACCTGAAGGGCAAGGTGTTCGTGGAATACCTTTCGCCGCTCAAGCAGCAGCGCGTGCGCGCCAAGCTCGCCAAGCAGCTGCGCAAGAGCGCCTGAGGCGCTCGTTCACGGGCGCCTAGCACTTTCCTGCGCCTCGTCTTCGCGGGCACCCCGGCATTCGCAGAGAGCGCGCTCGCTGCGCTGCTCGACGCCGGCCACGAAGTGGCCCTGGTGCTTACACAACCCGACCGTCCCGCCGGGCGCGGCATGCGCCCGGCGCAGAGCGCAGTCAAGCAATTTGCCGCGGCACGCGGGCTGGAAGTGCTGCAGCCCGCCACGCTGCGCGATGCCGCGACGCAGGCGCGCATCGTCGCCGCAAGCCCCGCGTTTCTCGTGGTCGCGGCCTATGGCCTGTTGCTGCCGCAGTGGGCGCTCGACGCCGCGACCGCAGGCGCGCTCAACATCCACGCATCGCTGCTGCCGCGCTGGCGCGGCGCGGCGCCGATTCAGCGCGCGCTGCTCGCTGGCGATCGCGAAACCGGGATCACCATCATGCGCATGGATGCGGGTCTCGATACCGGACCGATGCTCGCGCAGGAGCGCATTGCCATCGCGGAGGAGGACGATGCGCGCTCGCTCCACGACAAGCTCGCGGTGCTGGGTGCGCGCATGATCGTCGCCGCGCTCGAGGAGGCGGCCGCCGGGCGTGCGTGCGCCGTGCCCCAGCCCGCGCAGGGCGCAACGTACGCGCGCAAGATCGAGAAGCGCGAGACCGAAATCGACTGGCGGCAGCCAGCGGCTGAAATCGAGCGCGCGGTTCGCGCCCTGCGCCCGGCGCCGGGGGCTGCGGCCAGGCTGCGCGGCGCGCCGATCAAGATATGGCGCGCGGGCGTGCGTGCGGCGCAGGGTGCCCCCGGGACTGTGCTTGCCGCGGGCGCGGAAGGCGTGCTCGTGGCCTGCGGCGAGCGGGCGCTGCTGGCGACAGAATTGCAGCGCGCCGGCGGCAAGCGGCTTGCCGCCGCGGACTTCCTGCGCGGCTGCGCGATCGCTCCCGGCGAGCGGCTGCAATGACGCGCATGGCGGCGCTCGCGCCGGCGCTTGCCGAGGCGGCGCGCGCGACGGCGCGCGTGGCGGCGGGACGCCGGCTCGAGGAGCCGACCGAGCAGGGCGAAGCACGCAGCGCGGTGATCGATCTGTGTCACGGCACCCTGCGCCGCTACGGCCGGGTACAGGCCCTGGTGCGCAGCCTGTCGCGCAAAGGCGAAGCCGCGCCGCAGGTGCAGGCGCTCCTCTGGTGCGCGCTCTACGCGCTGGACAGCGGGCGCTACGCTGCATACACGGTCGTCGACCAGGCGGTGCGCGCTTGCGCGCTGCTCGGGCAATGGCCGGCGCGCGGCTACGTCAACGGCGTGCTGCGCGGCTATCTGCGCGGCCGCGACGCGCTCGAGCGCCGCATGCTCGCCGATGACGAGGCGCGCTACCAGCACCCGCGCTGGTGGATCGAGACTCTGCAGCGCGACCACCCGTGGCATTGGCCGTCGATCCTTGAGGCGGGAAACACGCATCCGCCCATGTGCCTGCGCGTCAATCGTCGGCGCGTGCGGCCCGAAGCCTATCTCGCGCAGCTCGCCGCGGCCGGGCTGGCGGCGCGGCACTTCGCCGATTGCGCGCTGCTGCTCGAGAAGCCGGTGCCGACGGCGCGCCTGCCCGGGTTCGCCGAGGGGCTGGTCTCGGTGCAGGATGCGGGCGCCCAGCACTGCGCGCGGCTGCTCGATCTTGCGCCGGGCCAGCGTGTGCTGGATGCCTGCGCCGCGCCGGGCGGCAAATGCGCGCATATCCTGGAGAGCGCAGACGTCGAAGTCACGGCGCTCGACGCGGATGCGTCGCGCGCCGCGCGCATCGCGCCGAGCCTCGCGCGCCTCGGCCTGGCGGCCAGCGTGCGCGCGGCGGACTGCGCCGCGCTCGACGCCTGGTGGGACGGGCGAGCGTTCGACCGCGTGCTCGCCGACGCCCCGTGCACGGGCTCGGGCGTGGCGCGGCGCTACCCGGACATCAAGTGGCTGCGCCGCGCCGGCGACGCGCCCGGCTTCGCGCAGCGCCAGGCGGCGATTCTCGATGCGCTTTGGCGGGTCCTCGCGCCGGGTGGTAAATTGCTGTATGTCACCTGCTCTGTTTTCCGGGAAGAAAACGATGCGGTGCTGCAAGAGTTCGGCGCGCGCACGCCCCGCGCACGCCGCGGCCGGCTGCCGCAAGGCGCGGCGGAACATTTGCTGCCGTGCGCGCAGCACGACGGCTTTTTTTACGGCCTGCTAGAGAAAGCCGCCTGACGCGGCGCGCAATGCGCATCAGCGCCATCTGCTCGGGCTTCATCGTCGCGCTGGCCTGCGCCGCCGCGGACGGCGCTCGCGCCGACGAGATCGACGTCGTCGACGCGCGCCTCGCCGCCTC
>Ga0326597_10013379_pt1 | contig 10789 bp, 9 predicted proteins | sample RVTome_12_FD_203789 | JGI IMG/M metagenome (GOLD analysis project Ga0326597, IMG submission 203789) | Soil microbial communities from uranium-contaminated site in the Upper Colorado River Basin, Wyoming, United States - RVT100D185 | ecosystem: Environmental > Terrestrial > Soil > Contaminated >... | reverse complement strand
CGAGTACCGCGATCGGCGTTACGCGGCCGGCCACGTCGAGGAACACGACCGGGTACTCGAGCGCGGCGAAGGCGAACTCCGCGGCGGTGAGGACGACGGCGTTGGTGTCGCGGGCAAACGCGTAGCCCTGCACGGACCGGATGCGAAGGCCACGGTGCTTTTCGTCGTTCAGGGCGACGACCTTGGTGTAGAACTGGGGCGCCTGATTCATCTCGTTGCACTTCTCGTTGCAGGCCGGGCAGCCCGCGCCGGTGTCCGTGTCCACTATAAACCAAGCCGGCGGGCGGTTGTTGCACCCGGCGTGCCGCCCTGTGCTCGAGCACCCGTTGGGTCGGGTATGGGGCCTGGCGCCTCGGCCCGCTGGCTTTGTTCTGCGCCGGGTTGACCGATATCAATGCCGCGGCCCGCTCGTGTGGATAGCGTTGTGGTGTTGAAGCAGGGGACTGCGACCCCGTGGCCGCGGGCCTGCAGCGAGGGCTGTACGATGACAGAGCCGGTGCAGATCGTGTTCCGTGACTTCGAGCATTCCGATGCCGTGGAGGCCGATATCCGCGGACACGCGGAAAAACTCGAGCAGTTCTATCCCGACATCATGAGCTGTCGGGTGGTGGTGGAGCGAGCGCACGGCCACCACCACAAAGGCAATCTCTACCACGCGCGCGTCGATCTGCGCGTGCCGGGCGGCGAGCTGATCGCCAGCCGCCAGCCCGCCGAGCACCACGCGCACGAGGACATCTACGTCGCCGTGCGCGACGCGTTTGACGCCGTGCGGCGCCGGCTGGAGGATTTCGCCAGGCAGGAGCGCGGCAAGGTGAAGCGCCACGAGATCCCGGGCCACGGCCGCATCGTCGAACTCTACCCCGGGATGGACTACGGCAGGATCGAGACGCCCGACGGCAGGTCGGTGTATTTCCACCGCAACAGTGTGCTCGATACCGATTTCGACGGTCTGGAGGTCGGAACGCGGGTGCGGTTCGCCGAGGAAATGGGCGAGCGCGGACCGCAGGCGACCACCGTCCGCGTTGAGGGCAAGCACCACGCCGTCGGATAGGCCGCGCGCCGGGCACGGCAGCGCCGCCGCCCGTTACTGGTTAACGAACCAATCCCGCATGCGCGGCGGCGCAAGCCCGCTGCGCCACCCGCCCACATCCTCATGGTGCCTCGGGGGGACACGGAAGTGGGCCATGGCTTCCCGGAGGACTACGGCGCGCTGCGCGCCTTCCTTGACGATCCCCGCGAGGCCGAACTCGTCATCGCGCACGCGCCCGAGAACCGGCGCCGCTGCGGGAGCTGGGCGATGGCCGGCTTCGGGTTGCTGATCCTGCTCGGAGTGCTCGAGGAGCTGGTGCGGCTGCTCACCGGACGCGGACCGCGCGACCTGCCGTCCCGATGTGCATTGCGCCGGGCGTCCTTTTGGGGCAGATTCGCTCGACGCGCAACCGAGAACGGGAGAAGAAACCATGCAGACACGTGCCGCAGTCGCCTGGGAGCCGGGCAAGCCGCTTTCGATCGAGACCGTGGATGTCGCGCCGCCCGCAAAGGGCGAGGTGCTGCTGAGAATGGTGGCGAGCGGCGTGTGCCACACCGACGCCTTCACCCTCTCCGGCGCCGATCCCGAGGGGATCTTTCCCGCCATCCTCGGGCACGAGGGCGGTGCGGTGGTGGAGGACGTCGGCGAAGGAGTGAAAAGCGTCAGGCCCGGTGATCACGTGATCCCGCTGTACACGCCCGAGTGCGGCGAGTGCGCGTTCTGCACCTCCGGCAGAACCAACCTGTGCCAGGCGATCCGCGCCACGCAGGGCAAGGGGCTGATGCCCGACGGCACCTCGCGCTTCTCGCAGCGGGGCAGGACCATATACCACTACATGGGCACGTCGACCTTCGCCGAGCACACGGTGCTCCCCGAGATCGCGGTGGCCAGGATCAACCCGGCCGCGCCGCTGGAAAAGGTGTGCCTGCTCGGCTGCGGCATCACCACAGGTATCGGCGCGGTGCTCAACACGGCAAGGGTCCGGCCGGGCTCGAGCGTGGCGGTATTCGGCCTGGGAGGGATCGGCCTGAGCGTAGTTCAGGGCGCGGTCATGGCGCGGGCCGGGCGCATCATCGGCATCGACGCCAATCCCGACAAGTTCGCCATGGCGCTGCAGATGGGCGCCACCGAGTGCGTCAACCCGGCCGACCACTCCGCGCCGATCCAGGAGGTGATCGTCGAGCTCACCGGGGGCGGCGTGGACTACTCCTTCGAGTGCATCGGCAACGTCGGGATCATGCGCGCCGCACTGGAGTGCTGCCACAAGGGCTGGGGCGAGTCCACCATCATCGGCGTCGCCGGTGCCGGCGAGGAGATCTCCACGCGCCCGTTTCAGCTCGTCACCGGCCGGGTGTGGCGGGGCAGCGCCTTCGGCGGCGTGAAGGGGCGCTCACAGCTGCCCGGGTACGTCGAGCGATACCTCGCGGGCGAAATCAAGGTCGACGAGATGATCACGCACACCATGCCGCTGGAGCGCATCAACGAGGCCTTCGACCTCATGCACGAGGGCCGGAGCATCCGCTCGGTCATCACCTTCTGAACCGGCCGCGCACGCGCACCGACCGCCATGGGGCCGCGGCTGCTCGCCTACACCACCATGGTCGCGGTGGCGGTGCTGCACGGGCCGCAGCCGCTGCTGCCGCAGATCGCCGCCGAGTTCTCCCTCGGCCCCGAGCGGGCGGCGCTGGTCACCACCGCCGCGCTCGTTCCGCTGAGCCTGCTGCCGCTGCTCTACGGTTATCTGCTGGAGTCCGTGAGAGCGCAGCGCGTGATCACGGCCTCGCTGTGGGTGCTGCTGGGCAGCACCTTCGCCATCGCCTGGGTGCCGGCGTTCGCGCCGCTGCTCGCGCTGCGCGTGGTCGAGGGCATGGCGGTGCCGGCCATCCTCACCGCCCTGATGACGCAGATCTCGCGCGCCACGCCGCCGGAGCGCATGGGCCGCACCATGGGTTTCTACATTGCGGCGACCATCGTCGGCGGTTTCCTGGGCCGGGCGGCCACCGGCGTGGTGAGCAGCCTGTTCGACTGGCGCGCGAGCTTCCTGTTCCTGTCGGCCGGCGTGCTGCTGTGTCTGGCGCTGCACGCGCGCCGGCGCGGGGACGTGACGCTCACGCTGGCGCGGCCGACCTTGGCCGACATCGGGCGCACGCTGCACGACCGCTACTACCTTCTCGCCTACGCGGCGATCTTCTGCGTGTTCTTCGTGTTCATGGCCGCGCTCAACTTCCTGCCGTTCCGCATGGTCGAGCTCGATCCGTCGGTCTCGGGCGCGGGCATCGGCCTGATGTACTCGGGCTACCTGGTCGGCGTGGCCGTCGCCCTGGCCGCGCCGCGCATTGCCCAGCGCGCGGGCGGCGAGCCTGCAATGGTGCTGGCCGGCATCGCGCTGTTCGGGCTGTCGACGGCGCTGTGGGCCGTGGGCGGCATCGCCGCCATGTACCTCAACATGCTGTTGTTCTGCGCCGGCATGTTCACCGTGCACTCGCTGCTCTCCGGCATGCTCAACGCGCGGGCGCGGGAGCACAAGGGCGTGGTCAACGGCCTGTACGTGGCGGCCTACTACGCCGGTGGCACGCTGGGCTCGGTACTGCCCGGCCTGGTGTACCGCGCGCAGGGCTGGCAGGCGTTCGTCGCCGTGCTGACCGCCATGGCGGCACTCGCCTTCGTTCTGGCGCTGACCCTGCGCAGCCGACAGGGCTGAGTCGTCCCGTTCGTCCGGCACGACGCCCCGAACCCCTCACTCGACACCACCCGCATCCGCCCGGTGGAGCTCGATGACAACCCGGACGACGAGGCCGATCCGCTGGTCGAGAGCCCGCCCATGGACGCCGACGTATACGCCCCGGCCGCCACCTGGGTTACTACAAATGGGCCGGGGGGCATTACACCTTCAACTTCAACACGGGCAAGTGGAGGGTGCAGTGAGGCGCGGTGCCCGGCCCGGGCCCGATTGCGCGGATTGCCGCGCCGCGTGCCCCGGTGTAACGTGTGGCCGCAGCTTTCCGCAGAACAGACCAGGAGGGGCGCGCGATGAGCAAGAACACCCAACGCACACCCGCGCGGCGCGAGCGGCGCCGGTTGATCAAGGCCCTGGCCGGCGGCGGCGCCGCCACCCTCGCCGCCGCGGCGCTGCCGGAGAAATGGGTCCTCCCGGCGGTGGACGCCGTGGTGCTCCCGGCCCACGCCCAGGCCAGCTGACCAACTGCCTGCTGCGCGGGTCGCGTATCCGCATGGCCGACGGCGGCAGCCGGGCCGTCGAGTCGCTGAAGATCGGCGACCTGGTCGCGGGCGGGACGTCGGCGGTCGCAGTGGTGACCACGGCGCCGAGCGAGCACCTGCGCGACCACTTCTGCCGCATCAACGAGGATTTGTGCCTCACCGGCGACCACCCGGCGCTGGTGCGCACGGCCGCCGGCACGGCCTGGCGGCGGACCGACGCGCTGGCCGAGGGCGACCGCCTGTTCACCGCCTCGGGCGCCCTGCGCATCGACAGCATCCGCCGCGTGAACCTGCCCGTGTTCACGATCTACGTGGAGACCAGCAGCGGCTCCATGCTGGCCGGCCGCGCCGGCTTCGCCGTGCGCTCGCGGTACGTGAGCCACCCGGCCGGCACGCAGGGCCGGGCGCGGACCACGACCGCCTAGCCGCCGCCGGTCGGCCGACCGCTCGATTGGGGCCGGCGTTCGCCGCTCACCGTGCGGGGGGCGGCGGGTGCCGGCCCGTTTGTCCGCGATGCCCTCACCAGCCTGCGGGTTGCCTCGAATTGACCGGCACCGGGGCGTTTGCTAAGTACACACATCGCTCTTCGGAGGTGCCTCCATGCGCAAGACCCTGTTGATCGCCGCCGCCGTGCTGGTGGCCGTGCACGCCGGGGCGTCGCAGACGCCCGCCAGCTCCATCGCCGCCCCACGCGCCGAGATCGGCAACTGGGGCGTCGACCTGTCGAACCGAGACCCGGCGGTGGCGCCCGGCGACGACTTCTTCCGCTATGCCAACGGCAAGTGGCTGGCGACCTATCAGCTCAAACCCGACGAGCTGCGCTACGGCGCGTTCGTCGCGCTGCGCTATCTCTCGGAGGATCGCGTCAAGGAGATCATCGAAGGGGCCGCCACCACCAGCCCGCCGCCCGGCCCCGTCGAGCAGAAGATCGGTGACTACTATGTCAGCTACATGGACATGGACGCGCGCAATGCCCGGGGCCTGGAGCCGCTGCGCCCGGTCCTGGCGCGCATCGAGGCCATCTCCGGCAAGGCGGACCTGATTGCTGCGTTCGGGCGCACCGCCGTCGACGGCACCAGCGCCCCGTTCGTCGCCGAGATCGACATCGACAACAAGAATCCCGACCGCTACATCCTCAACGTCACGCAGGCGGGTCTCGGCCTGCCGGACCGCGAGTATTACCTCGACAAGGGCGAGCGCTTCGGGAAGATCCGCACGGAGTACCGCGCGCACATCGCGCGCATGCTGCGGCTCACCGACTGGGACGAGACGCGCGCGACCGCGGCCGCCGGGCGCATCTTCGCGCTGGAAGTACAGATGGCGCTGCACCACTGGCCGCGCACCGACCTGCGCGACCGCGACAAGACCTACAACCTCTACAGGTTCGAAAAGCTCACCGAGGAGTTCGCGGGTTATGACTGGATCCGTCATCTGCAGGCGCAGGACGTCGACGGCGTCGAGGAACTTATCGTCGCCACGCCGACGGCGATCACGCCGCTGATCGCGCTGGTGAACGACACGCCGATCGAGACCTGGAAGGAGTACCTGCGCTACCACCTCGTCAGCGGCAACGCGGAGTACCTGAGCCAGGAGATCGACGACGCCCACTTCGCCTTCCACGGCAGGATACTCAAGGGCCAGGAAGAGCAGCGCGAGCGCTGGAAGCGCGCGGTGAACACCGTCGGCGATCTGCGCGGGCTGGGCGAGGCCATCGGGCAGGTGTACGTGAAGCGGCATTTCCCGCCCGACTCCAAGCGCCAGATGCGGGAGCTGGTGGAGAACCTGCGCGCCGCGTTCCGCGAGCGCATCGGCGATCTCGAGTGGATGGGCGAGGAAACGCGCAAGGAGGCGCTGGCGAAGCTGGAGGCGTTCCGTCCCAAGATCGGTTACCCGGACGAATGGCGCGACCTGTCGAAGATCGCAATCACCGCCGGTGACCTGTTCGCCAACGTCCAGAGTGTGCGCGCCTATTTCCACGCCTACGACATGGCGCGGCTCGCCCGTCCCACGGACAAGGAAGAGTGGTTCATGACGCCGCAGACGGTCAACGCCTACTACAACCCGTCGTTCAATGAGATTGTCTTCCCGGCCGCCATTCTGCAGCCGCCGTTCTTCGATCCGCACGCCGACCCGGCCGTGAACTACGGCGCCATCGGCGCCGTGATCGGCCACGAGATGGGCCACGGCTTCGACGACCAGGGATCCAAGGTCGACGCCAGGGGCGTGCAGCGCAACTGGTGGACGGACGACGACCGCCGCCGCTTCGATGCGCGCACCCGGGAACTGGTGGCGCAGTACGACAAGTATTCGCCGGTGCCCGGCGAGAAAATCAACGGCGAGTTCACCCAGGGCGAGAACATCGGCGACCTGGGCGGGCTGTCCATCGCCTACCACGCCTACAAGCTCTCGTTGAAGGGCAGGGAGGCGCCCGTGATAGACGGCCTGACCGGCGACCAGCGCTTCTTCCTGTCGTGGGCGCAGGTCTGGCGCGCCAAGAACCGCGACGAGTACATGGTGATGCGCCTGAAGTCCGACCCGCACAGCCCGGAGGAATTCCGGGTCAACGGCGTGGTGCGCAACATGGACGGCTGGTACGCCGCCTTCGACATCAAGCCGGGACAGGGGATGTTCCTGGAACCCGCCCGGCGCGTGTCCATCTGGTAGCCCGCCGGACCGGGGACGGGCGCGCCGCCCCCGGTCCGTCCCTCTGCCGCCGCGCGCACCTTCCTCTAACGCCCGTTCGTTCTGTGTGTCTTCCAGGTCTTGACTCTGGACCAGGGTCCAGAGTCTAAGCTTTGTCCGTCGCACACCGGAGCCACCGCGCATGAACACCATCGGAAAGATCGCCGGCAGCGCCGGCGTCAGCGTCGACACCGTGCGCTTCTACGAGCGCACCGGCCTGCTGCCCCGCGCGCAGCGTACGGCGTCCGGTTACCGCCTGTACGCCGAGGCCACGGTGGATCGGCTGCGCTTCATCCGCCAGGCCAAGATGCTGGGCTTCTCGCTGGAGGACATCGCCGAGCTGCTGCGCCTCAACGACGGCGGCGGTAGCCGCCGCGCCGTGCGCGGGATCGCCCAGCGGCGGCTCGCCGAGGTCGAGCGCCGCATCGCCGACCTGGAGCGCATGCGCGCGACGCTCGCGCACCTTGTCGGCGAGTGCAGCGGAAGCGGCACGGTTCACGGCTGCCCGATCATCGAATCGCTGGTGCGCGAACCCGACGGGCGCGGCTGACCGCAGCGTCGGGCAGGGCCCGTACGGTCATGCATTCCTCAACACACAGACACGAACAGGAGCACGCCGATGGAACACGCAGCACAGGACCAATCCGCGCACGGCGCCGGGCACACGGCGTCAGCACAGCATCACTCCCATAACGACCGTGCCGGCGTCTCGCCGGCACGCCTGGCGACCCACGCCACGCTGCACTGCCTGAGCGGCTGCGCCCTCGGTGAGCTGGCCGGGCTCGCCATCGGCGTCAGCCTCGGCTGGTCGCCGTGGCCGACCATGGCGCTGGCCACCGTGCTCGCATTCGCCAGCGGCTACACCCTGGGCCTGTGGCCGCTGGTGCTGGCGGGGATGACCTGGACCGGCGCATTCCGCACCATCTGGCTGGGGGAGACCGTGTCCATCGCGGTGATGGAGCTGGTGATGAACTTCACCGACTACCACGTCGGCGGCGTGCAGGCCGCCTCGGTCCTGGAGCCGGTGTTCTGGGCCGGCTTCGTCGCGGCGCTTCCCGCCGGCTTCGTCGCGGCGTGGCCGGTGAACTACTGGCTGCTGGCGCGCAACGTCAAAAAGCCGTGCCACTGAGCGGCCGCCGCGCACCGGCGTGATGCGCTGGTACGCGGCGCGCAATCCCGCTACGCTTCGGCGCATGTGCCCGCGGAGCTTCCAGCGATGACGCCCGGCCCGCGGTGGCTGCGCGCGTCGGTGCTGACCGTGCTCGCGCTGCTCGCGGCGGCCGGTGCCGCGTATGCCGAGCGCATGGACAGCTACCGGATCGGCCCGCGCGGGCAGGGCGACGCGCACAATCCGGCGTGGTTCAAGCAGAGCTTCCTCGACCTGCGCGAGGACCTGGGCGATGCGCAAGAGGCAGGCAAGCGCGGCATCATCGTGTTCTTCACCCAGAAGGACTGCAATCACTGCCAGGCGTTCCTGGACACCACCTTCGCCGATCCTGCCGTGCAGCAGCGGGTGCGTGCCGACTACGACGTGATCGGGCTGGACATCTTCAACGACGTCGAGGTGACCGACCCGGCCGGGCGCGTGATGCCCCTGCGCGACTATGCCGAGGCGGAGAAGGCGCGGCTCACGCCGACGCTGGTGTTCTACGGCGCGGACGGCCAGCGGCTGCTGCGCATCGTCGGCTTCTATCCCCCGGAGAAGTTCAGCCGCGTGCTGGACTACGTCGCCGGCGGCCACTACGCGCGCGGACCGTTGAGCGAGTACCTGCGCGCGCGCGCCGCCGCGCCGCGCGCCGCCGCGAAGCTCGAGTTCGACTACTCGTTGTTCGCGCGCCCGCCGCACGTGCTCGCGCGCACGGATGCGCCGGCCACGCGCCCGCTGGTCGTGGTGTTCGACCAAGCCGGCTGCGCCGGCTGTGAGCGCTTCCGCGAGCGGGTGTTGAGCGACGCCGGGGTGCGGAGGCTGCTCGCGCGCTTCGACGCCGTCCAGCTCGACCGCGCAGACAGTCTGACCACCATCGTCGATCCGGCGGGCCGCAGCGTGACCCCCGCGCAGTGGGCGCGCGAGCTCGAGCTGGCCTACGAGCCGTCGGTGGTGTTCTTCGACGAGCGCGGCGCAGAGGTGCATCGCCTCGACGCGGAGACCGGCAGGGACCGCATGACGGGGTCGCTGCAGTACGTGCTGGAGAAGGCCTACCTCGAGCACCAGCAGTTCCTGCGCTGGCGGCGCGCGACCGGGCGCGAGGCGGGCGCGGGCGCGCAGCGGCCGTAGCCGGGCGTGCCGCGTCGTCAGTTGCGCTTCGCGCCGGCGTGCCGGGCCGCGTCGGCCGGCGCGGCCGCGATCAGCTCGCCGGCGGCGAGCGCGACCGGGTGGCGGTCGTTACCAAGTGCCGTCGCTGCGATCTCGATCACGGCCCGCGCCTCGCCGGCCGCTTCGGCCTTCCGCCCGAGTGCCCGCAGAGTGGCTGCGCGCGCCAGCCGTGCGCGCAGCGTGTGCGGGTGGCGCTCTCCGTGCAGTGAGCCGTAGCCGTCCAGGGCCGCATCGAAGCGCTCGAGCGCGGCAGCGTACCGGCCCCGCAGCCGTTCGGCGTGCGCCGTCATGATCTCCAGCACCGGAGCGTTTCGCTCCGGCACGGCCTCGCGCAGCCGCGGAATCATCCGCTCCAGGCCCGCCAGGTCGCCGGTCGCCGCGTACAGCTCGGCCAGGGAGCCCAGGGCGGCGACGCTCTGCCAGTGGGTCGCGCCGAAGATTTCCGGCTGCAGGCGCGCCTCCTCTTCCAGCATTCGCCGCGCATCGTCGACGCGGCCGCGCCAGAACAGGATCTCCGCGAGCTCGAGCCGGCTGGCGCAGGTGTCGCGGTTGTCGCGGCCCAGACTTCGCTCCTGGATCGACAGCACCTCGCGTATCGTGCGTTCCGCTTCGTCGAACTCGCCGAGGACGCGCAGCGTGCCGGCGACATTGTGCCGTGCGCGGAGGGTGTCCGGGTGCCCGGGGCCGAGCACATCGTGGCGCAGTCTCGACGTGTCGCGGCTGAGGTCCAATGACTCCTGGTAGTGCCCCAGCCGCTCCAGCGCCGCAGCCAGGTTGGCCGCGCTGCTGAGGGTGTCGGGGTGGGTTTCGCCGAGCGTGGCGCGCTGCGCGTCGTAGGCCCGCCGCAGCAATCCTTCCGCCTCGCCCGGATTGCCCAGGCTGTAGTGGAGCACGCCCAGATTGTGAAGCGACTTGAGTGTGTCCGGGTGCTCCGGACCGAGCGCGTCTGCGCGCATCGCGAGGTTTCGCCGGTCGAGCGGTTCGACCTCTGCCAGCCGCCCCTGTGCCCAGTACAGGCTGGCCAGATCCGCGATCGCCGCCACGGTCTGGCCGGCGCCTGCGCCGTGGACCTGCTCGCTGAGCGCGAGCGCCCGCGTGAGCATCGGCTCCGCGGCGTCGTACTCGCCCAGGGCGTAGCGCGCCCGCCCGAGGTCGCCGAGCGCGTCGATCGTGTCGGGGTCAAGCTCGCCGAGCTGCGCGCGCCTGATCTCCAGCGCGCGCTCGAAGTGGGCGGCGGCCGCGCGCAGGCTCCCCAGCGCCCGGTAGGTCTCGCCCAGGGTGGCATGCACGCCGGCCTGCACCAGCTGCTGCTCACGACCCACCTCCGTCTCACTTGCCAGCCGCTGCGCCGCGGCGTCGACCACCTCGCGCACGGTGATCTCGCGGCCGCGCGCATTCTCGGGCCTGGCGGAGGCGAGTATGTCCTGCAGGAACTGCGAGGTCGCCTGCGCCTTGCGCGCCTCCTGGGCGGCCTGCGCGCCGGCGCGCTGCGCCTCGGCGCGCAGCCCCGTCTCGTGCACGAAGGCGCCGGCGACCAGCACCAG
>Ga0326597_10013378_pt1 | contig 10789 bp, 13 predicted proteins | sample RVTome_12_FD_203789 | JGI IMG/M metagenome (GOLD analysis project Ga0326597, IMG submission 203789) | Soil microbial communities from uranium-contaminated site in the Upper Colorado River Basin, Wyoming, United States - RVT100D185 | ecosystem: Environmental > Terrestrial > Soil > Contaminated >... | reverse complement strand
CCTTGACAAGCCTAACTCAAGTAATCTATTTATTACTTTACCAATGGCTATCGACGCCGCCCACCGCGCCTTCAAGAATCGCCTCTACGATCAGTTCGCCCGGATCGGGAAGGCCTTGTCCAACCCGCACCGCCTGGAACTGCTCGATTTGCTCGCGCAAAGCGAACGCACGGTCGACTCCCTTGCGAGCGAGGTTGGGCTGTCCCTGGCCAACGCGTCACAGCACCTGCAGGCGCTGCGTCAAGCGTCGCTCGTCGAAAGCCGCAAGCAGGGGCTATACGTCTACTACCGGCTCGCCGATCCCGCGGTGTGCGATCTGTGCAAGGTCATTCGCACGGTCGCCGAGCACCGGCTCGCAGACCTTGATCGCTTGGTGCGAGAGCACTTCCGGAATCGCGCAAGCGCTGAGGCCATCGGCATGGAGGAGCTTCTCAAGCGGGCCCGATCGCGTGACGTCGTGGTCCTCGACACCCGGCCTTTGACCGAATACGCCGCGGGGCACATTGCCGGCGCGATCTCCGTCCCTGTCGACGAGCTCCAGCGCCGGCTGCGACAGCTCCCAAAGAACAAGGAGTACGTCGCCTACTGCCGCGGGCCGTACTGCATCTACGCGGATGAGGCGGTGGAGATCCTGCGGTCGAAAGGGCGGCGCGCCCGACGGCTGCTCGAAGGGCTTCCGGAGTGGAGAGCGGCAGGCTTCCCCGTCCAGGCAGGCCTTGAACAAGGAGCATTGAGATGACCCCTGCACCCTGGTACATCGCGGGACCGATTCTTGGACTGCTGATCGTCGCGCTGCGTGCGGCGGTGAACAAGCCGTTTGGTGCGCTCGGCGGATACATCGATCTCGTGGAACACGCCTCAACGCCACGCCGACTCGCGGTCAGCGCGTTTCTCGTGCTCGGCTTCGTGCTCGGCGGTGCGCTTTACGCGGTCGCCTTCGGCGTGTTCTCCCCATCGCTCGCGTACACGAACAGTGCCCTCCTGCCGTCTGCGGGTGGGCTGGAGTTCATCGTGCTGCTGATCGCCGGCATTGCGATGGGTTTCGGAGCGAGAACCGCCGGCGGCTGCACGTCGGGCCACGGGCTCACCGGCATGTCGCTCGGATCGCCGGCCAGCATCGTCGCCACCGCTACGTTCTTCGCGACGGCCGTCGCCCTCGCGCACCTGCTTGCGTGGCTCTAAGAAAAACGTATCGATTCTCCAGATCGGACGAGAGGAGACAGCCATGATTGTCACGACCGTCGATCGAGCGGCCCTCGAGATGAAAGTGAAGGGCATGTACACAGAAGTCGCCACCGCCCCACACGGCCGCTTCCACTTTGAGATGGGTCGTGCCATGGCCGAGCGGCTCGGCTACGCACTCGCGGATCTCGACCGTGTGCCGTCGGACGCCATCGACTCCTTCGCCGGGGTCGGTCACTTCTTTCACCTCGCCGATCTGAAGCCAGGCGAGCACGTCGTGGACCTGGGCAGCGGATCAGGCATGGACACGTTCGTGGCCTCGCTAAAGATCGGGCCAACGGGCCGCGTGGTCGGCGTGGACATGACCGACGCGCAGCTGGCCAAGGCTGAGCGCCTCGCCTACGGCGCCGGTTTTCAGAACGTCTCGTACCGGAAGGCGTACATCGAGGATACGGGTCTCGACGCCCGGACGTTCGACTGCGTGATCTCCAATGGGGTCATCAATCTCGCGGCCGATAAGAATCTCGTGTTCCAAGAAGCCGCGCGTCTTCTCCGAAGCGGCGGGCGCCTCGCGATCGCCGACATCGTCACCGAAATGCCGCTGCCTGAAGGCGTTGTGTGCAGCGCGGATCTCTGGGCGGCGTGCATTGGCGGTGCCGCGCAGCAGGACGAGTACCGCACGGCCATCGACGCCGCGGGACTGCGCCTCGAGCGCCTCGAGGAGAACCCGCAGTATCAGTTCCTCTCGGACAACGCTCGGGGTGCCGTGGCGAAATGGGGTGTGAAGAGCGTGTCGATTCTCGCCCGTAAGGCCTGAGGAGGACGCCATGAAGGCCAAGCTCGCTGGACTCATCCTCGGTGTGGGCGCAGGGTTCGTCGTGTCGTGGGCGCGGCTCTCCGACCCGGCGATTATCCGCGAGATGCTCCTGCTGCGAAGTCCGCACGTGTTTCTCGTGATGGGATCCGCCGTCGCCGTCGCTGCAATCGGCGTGCGGCTGCTCAGGGCCGCGGGCGTGCGAGCGTTCGTCACGGGCGATCCGATCGCCTGGTCGGTGGAGCCGCCTCGTGCCCACCATGTCGCCGGCAGCGCAGTCTTTGCGATTGGCTGGTGCGTGGCAGGCACCTGCCCAGGGCCCGTCGCCGCGATGATTGGTGAGGGGAGGCTCTGGGGCCTTGTTGTCGCGGGCGGGCTGATCGCGGGTATCACGCTTCAACGGGCGTGGGCGCTCAGGCGCGCCGCTGCTGTACCCACGCCGCAGCCAACGGTGGCCGCGCTGTAAGCAGGCATGGTGATGATCCGCTCTGCGCCGGGGCCATCGACTGCGAGCGTGCGTCTCGGCCTCCGAGAGAATCTCGGGCAGTTCACCTTGCTGGTCATTGTCAACGCGTTTGTGGGCGCGATGGTCGGCATGGAGCGCAGCATCCTACCGGCGATCGCGGAGCAGGAATTTCAGCTCGCCGCACGCACCGCGGTGCTGTCCTTCATTGTGGTGTTCGGCATCGCAAAAGCACTCACCAACTACGGGGCAGGTCGTCTGTCGGACCGCATCGGCCGCAAGCACGTGCTCGTCCTTGGGTGGTTGGTTGCCGCCCCGGTTCCGTTCTTGCTCATGTGGGCGCAGAGTTGGAACTGGGTACTGTTCGCCAACTTCCTCCTCGGTACGAGCCAAGGGCTGACTTGGTCGACCACGGTCATCATGAAGATCGACCTCGTGGGCGCGAGACAGCGGGGGCTCGCGATGGGATTCAACGAATTCGCCGGGTATCTCGCAGTGGCCGCGAGCGCCCTCGCGACTGGTTGGATCGCCGCCAACTACGGGCTGCGTCCGGAGCCGTTCTATCTGGGTGTCGTTTTCGTCGCAGCGGGACTACTGCTCTCAGTGCTCCTCATTCGCGACACGACGCATCACGTGTCGCACGAGGCGGCGCTCGTGGATGCGTCGCCGCCCGGTGGCATGCCGACGCCCCGCGAAGTCTTTTGGCGCACCACGCTGCTCGATCGGAACCTGTCGAGCATCAGCCAGGCGGGATTGGTCAACAACCTCAACGACGGCATGGCCTGGGGCCTCTTCCCGCTCGTCTTCGCCGCGGCCGGCATCAACCTGGCACACATCGGCGTGCTGGCGGCCATCTACCCGGCGACGTGGGGCATCGGCCAACTGTTCACCGGCGCGCTCTCGGACCGGGCCGGGCGGAAATGGTTGATCGTGTGGGGCATGTGGTTGCAGGCCGGTGCAATTGCGGTGGTCAGCCTGGCGAGCGCGTTTACCGGGTTCGCCGTTGGCGCCGTGTTGCTCGGAATTGGGACCGCGATGGTCTACCCCACGCTGCTCGCGGCCGTCGGCGACGTGGCACACCCCACATGGCGTGCCTCCTCGGTGGGCGTGTACCGGCTCTGGCGCGACCTCGGGTATGCCATCGGTGCGCTGCTCGCAGGTTTCACTGCTGACGCGTTCGGGCTCACTGCCGCCATGTGGGTGATCGCAGCGCTCACGTTCACGTCAGGCCTCGTATCGGCAGCGCGTATGACAGAGACGCTGCCCACACCGACTCCGGCCATCCGTCCCCACACCGTCGGCGGCCTCCGTGGCGACCGTCCCGATTTCGTCGCGTCGACGTTCCATCGCGACTAGGGGGAACACACAGGCACATCGATATGGCGAACACACTGTTCATCCTCAATGACCCACCGTACGGGACCGAACGCAGCTACAACGGACTGCGGCTCGCCGGCTCGCTCTCCAAACGCGAGGACGAGCAGGTGAAAGTCTTTCTCATCGGCGACGCGGCCGGCTGCGCCAAGAAGGATCAGAAGGTCCCGCAGGGGTACTACAACGCCGAAGTCATGCTGCGGAATGTCGGCCGGCACGGCGGCGAGATTGGCGTCTGCGCCACGTGCATGGACGCACGAGGAATCACGGACGCCGAATTGACGGACACGACGCACCGCAGTTCGCTTGAGGAGCTCACGAACTGGACGCAGTGGGCGGACCGCACGCTCGTGTTCTAACTCGGTGGTGGACGTGAACCTTAGTAGAAGGGAGCTGTGATGAATCCAAATAGAGCGTTGTGGGAGAAGGGCGACTTTACCGAGATTGCCGCCTTCATGCGTCAATCTGGAGAAGCCGTCGTCAAGTCTCTCGGGACCACGACGCCGCTGCGGGTTTTGGACCTCGGCTGCGGAGATGGCACTACTGCGGTTCCTCTCGCCCGTTTGGGGGCTGAAGTTGTGGGAATCGACATTGCCAAGAACCTTGTTGACGCCGGGAACAAACGAGCGGCGGAGGCGGGTCTCAACCGACTGAGATTTCAAGAGGGAGATGCGTGCAACTTGCAAGGGGTCAGCGACCATTCGTTTGATTTGACCCTCTCTGTATTCGGCGCCATGTTTGCGCCCAAGCCCTTCGACGTCGCCAAGGAGATGGTCCGGGTCACAAGGCCAGGTGGTCGCGTTGTGATGGGCAACTGGATCCCAAACGATCCCACGTCATTCGTGTCGCAGCTGCTGAAGATCAGCTCCTCGTTCATGCCTCCACCTCCAGAAGGCTTCGTCAGTCCAATGACGTGGGGTGTGGATAGGCACATCATCGAGCGTTTCGGTCAGGCCGGAGTGCCCATGGAGAGCATATCCATGGTCAAGGACACGTACTCCTTCATATCGCCTGACAAGAGCCCAACACGGGTCATCGAATCATTTAGACGATTCTATGGCCCAACCATGAACGCGTTCGAAGCGGCTGAAAAGAGCGGAAGAGTGGAGGAGCTCCACAACCAACTTGTGGAACTGGCGAAAGCACAAAACAAGGGGACTGACCGCAGCACCTCAATACCTGCGACCTTCCTGCGAGTGACTGTTTGCCTTTGACGTGCTGGCTGCCAGACGCTGACAGTCGTCGCCATCCCGTTGGCGCGTGGCAAGCCGAGCACCGCAGCTCGCTCGATGAACTGACGAATTGGGTGCAGTGGGCGGACCGTACGCTCGTGTTCTAGCTCCGTGGTGGACGTGAAGGGAGAGGACTCGGTGCCTGAGGCCAAGACAATTCTCATTCTCGGCGGCGGAATCGGCGGCGTTTCGACCGCGCGCGCCCTCCGTAAGCGCTTGCCACGAGCCAATCGCATCGTGCTCGTCGACCGCGAGCGGGCACATGTGTTTGCCCCGTCTCTCCTCTGGCTCATGGTCGGCCAGCGTACGGCCGAGGCGATTCAACGACCTCTGGCGCGACTCGGGCGCAAGGGGATCGAGGTGCGGCTGGGTGACATCCAGCGCATCGATCCGGAGCATCGGCTTGTAACGGTTGGAGGCCAGGAGATCTCTGCCGACTATCTCGTAGTCGCCCTGGGCGCCGAACTCGATCCAGCATCGATTCCTGGACTGACGGACGCGGGCCATAACTTCTATACGCTCCCTGGCGCACAGGCCCTCTGGGGTGCCTTGCAACGTTTTCGCGCCGGCCGGATCGTCGTCATGACCGCGGCCCCCGCGTACAAGTGCCCGGCGGCGCCGTACGAAGGCGCCATGCTGATCGACGCGTGGTGCCGCAAGCAGGGTCTTCGCGACGGTGTGCAGATCGACGTCTATGCCGCGGAGCCGGCGCCGATGGGTGTGGCCGGTCCCGAGGTGTCAGGCGCGGTCAGCAGTTGCTCGCGATGAAAGGCATCTCGTATCACCCTGAACACCAAGTGACGACGGTGGAGCGGAGAGGAAGCGTCTGACGTTCGCGAATGGTGCACAGGTTGAGTTCGATCTCCTCGCGTACGTGCCACCCCATCGTCCGCCCAGTGTCATTAGGGAGAGTGGCTTGGTCGAACAGAGCGGGTGGATGTCAGTCGATCGTCACACGCTCCAAACGCGATGGCCGAATGTGTACGCCATTGGCGACATCGTCTCGATCCCATTGACGCTCGGCAAGCCGCTCCCCAAGGCCGGCGTCTTTGCCCACCGCGAAGGGGAGGTTGTGGCCCGGAGTATCGCGCACGCGATCACGGGCCCGGGCACTCCCACTCGCTTCGACGGGAACGGCGAATGCTTCATCGAGACTGGCGACGGCAGGGCCGGCTTCGGCGGCGGCGATTTCTATGCCGAGCCGAAGCCCGTCGTGACGTTGCGCATGCCGAGCTGGCGTTGGCCTCTTGCCAAAGTGTGGTTCGAGAAGTCGTGGCTGTACACGCAGCTCTAGGAGGCGGCAGGAGGGCGGGATGACAAAGCAGATCGACGCGGACACGCTGCGCGCATGGTTGGAAGAGCACCGGCCCGTGACAGTGCTCGACGTCAGAACAGACGAAGACCGAGGCCAGTGGGCCATCCCTGGAAGCGTCCATCTGAATGCCTATGACGCGTTGCGGGCGGGAGAAGCCGGCCCTCTGACCGATGTGTCGTTTCCTCCGGATCGGCCCGTCGTCACCGTGTGCAACGGGGGCGGGGTCAGCCAGACAGCAGCGGACCTGCTCGCCAAACGCGGGCTCGACGCGCGCTCCCTGGCTGGCGGCATGAAGGCGTGGAGCCTGGCGTGGAATACGGCGGACCTCCCACTCGCCGACGCCTCGGTTCGCATCATGCAAATTCGCCGAACGGGCAAGGGGTGCCTGTCGTACCTCATCGGCTCCGACGGCGATGCGGCAGTGATCGACCCGTCGCTGCCACCGGACGTCTACCTCGACCTCGCGCGTCGCCACGGCTGGCGCATTCGGTACGTGCTCGAGACGCACATTCACGCGGATCATCTCTCGCGAGCGCGGCAACTGGCGGAGCACGCAGGCGCGACGCTACTCATCCCCGAACAGCAGCGAGTCCGCTTCCCTTTTTCCGCGGTAGTCGATGGCGACAAGATCAAGGTCGGCACAGCCACGATCACCGCGTGCCGCACGCCCGGCCACACCGAGGAAAGCACGTCGTACGTGTTGAACGAAGAAGCGGTGTTCACGGGAGACACGCTGTTCACGAAGGGCGTGGGGCGACCCGACCTGCACGCCGATAGAGAAGGCGCACGGCGACGAGCCCAGGCGCTCTACGCTTCACTGATGCGGCTCACCGCGCTTGGCCCGGAGTTCGTCGTGCTTCCGGCCCATGCGAGTGAACCCATCGCATTCAACGGACAGGTCGTCGGGGCGCGTATGGGGGACGTCGCGACGGCGCTCTCCGAGTGGCTCGCATCCGATCAGACCTTCGTCGAACGCGTCACGTCTCGGCTGTCGGCGACACCGCCCAACTTCGTTCGCATCGTTGAGCTGAATGAAACCGGAGAATGGCCGGACGGCGATCCGACCGACCTCGAAGCCGGGGCGAACCGCTGCGCCGTGTCCTAACAGGGCCGGGCGTCCCGGCAAACGTGGAGATGACATCACGTGGCCGTACATGGGACCGATGGGCTGGTGGATGGCGCTCTGGTGGGCGTTCGGACTAGCGTTCTTCGTTCTGCTCGTGTGGGTGGTCGCCAGGGCCGCTGGCGGATTCCCGGGACGGAGGAGACGAGACGCCAGAGCAGATTCTCAGCTCTTCCGGCCCTGGTGGATGCCGCATCGGACCCACTCCAGCGAGGTTTGACGTGATGAGACGACGAGAGTTCATCGAACGGGCGCTGGCTGGCGCGGGCGCCGTCGCGTCCTCGGGCGCGGCCCTGTTTCTGAACGGGTGCCGGAACGAACCGCGAGCATCTCAAACATCTCGAGCGCCGAGCCCTGGTTACCGACGACGAGAGGCGACTCAGACGGGTCCGATTCGCGACATTCGTCTGATGGTGGCGCCAGGTGACGTCGAAGTCGAACCAGGACGGATGTATCGAACGTGGCTGTACAACGATCAGTTTCCTGGTCCGGAGATTCGCGTCAAACAAGGGGAGCGGTTGCGGGTCACCGTGGAGAACCGTCTGCCGGAGGACACGACCATCCACTGGCATGGCATCCCCGTTCCCAATGCGATGGACGGCGTGCCGGGCCTCACGCAGGATCCGATCCGCCCCGGAGAGACCTTCGTCTACGACTTCATCGCCGACGTCCCAGGAAGCTACCTGTACCACTCCCATGTTGGATTGCAGATCGATCGCGGCCTCATTGGATCGCTGGTCGTCGAAGAGACACATTCCCACGTCGACTACGACCGTGAGTACACCCTGGTCCTCGACGATTTCTTGCCTGGCGCGCCAGCAGCGCTGACGAACCGGGGGCCTGGTCCCCTGAGAGGCGGGGGCATCATGGGTCGTGGAATGATGGGCGGCATGATGAGTGGCATGATGGGAATGCAGGTGCCGCCATATACGGGGCTGCTCATCAATGGCCGCTTGCCTCAAGATCCGGCGGCCTTCGAGACTCGGCGCGGCGAACGTGTACGCCTCCGGGTCCTCAATCCGTCTGGCGCGACCACGTGTCGCTTCGCGATCACCGGCCATCGCATGATCGTGGTGTCCACCGACGGGCGCCCAGTTCAGCCTCTTGCCGTCGATTCGCTCGACATCGGCATGGGGGAGCGGTACGACGTGATTGTGGAGGCCAATAACCCTGGTGCGTGGACAATCATGGCGGTGGCTGTCGAAGCGAGCTTACCTCCTGCACAGGCGGTGCTCAGATATGAGGACGCCGCTCAGACTAGTCCTGCGGCAAATGCAGTGCCTGAGGGCCTGCAGCGGGGGCGGGTGCTCGACCTGTTCGATCTGCGGGCGCTGGAAGAAACGGAGACAGCGCCGCCGAATCGGACGATCGACTTGACCCTCTTCGGCGGGATGATGGGCTCGGCGTGGACGATCAACGGACAAGCGTATCCTGACGCGGACCCGATTGAGATTCACGAAGGGGAACGCATCCGTGTTCGGATGGTCAATCAGAGCATGATGATTCATCCGATGCACCTGCACGGGCATTTCTTCCGCGTTGGCGGAGTCTTGAAGGACACGGTGATCGTTCTGCCGCACATGGGGCGTGTGAGCCTCGACTTCACGGCGGACAATCCTGGCAAGTGGTTCTTCCATTGCCACAACATCTATCACATGGAGAGCGGCATGGCGCGGGTTGTTCGGTACGTATGATCTGTTCAGTCGATTGGAACGGGTGTGCCCCTTTAGCGATTCGCAGTCAACACCGCGCCGACGTGTCGGCGATCTGTGACGCACTCGGGCGCGGCGTCAGCGGGCCGGCGCACTCTGACGCCGGACGAGCCACAGAGCGATCGCCGCCGGACCGAGAATCGCGGCGATGAACTGCGACGTTGAAAGCAGTCCGCCGAACACGAACCCGCGGTCGGCGTCGCCACGGAAGAACTCGAGGACGAACCGAGCGATCGCGTACAGCAGGGTGTAGGCCAGAATGACCTCGCCGTCGAATCGCTTGTGCCGACCGAGTCGCACGAGCACTACGAATAAGACAAGGCAGACAATCGATTCGTAGAACTGCACCGGATGTAGCGGGACGCCGAGCGGCGCGCCGCCGATGCTCGCGGCGTCAGGATCCGTGAACGTGACAGCCCATGGTGTGTCGGCCGTCCGTAGTCGTCGCCCGCCATGAAGCAGCCGATGCGGCCGACCGCCTGGCCGAGCGCGATGGCGGGCCCGCATAGATCGGCCGCGCGCCAGAACGGCAGCTGGGGATGGCGGCGGAAGAAGATGGCGGACGTGATCAGGGCACCGATGAACCCGCCGTAGAAATCACCAGCGCTCACCAGCACCGACGGCGAGAAAATCTCGGACGGCGCTGCCGCGTACTCCGGGAGCGCCCGCACGATCATCAGCGCCTTCGCGCCGAGGATGGCGCCAGCAATCGCCCAGAGGCCGAGTGAGGTGAGTGCGTCGACATCCAGCCCCTCACGGCGCCCTTCGCGCGTCAGCCACCAATAAGCGGCCATATACGCGAAAGCGAGCAGCAGCCCAAAGGTGTGCAGCGTGAAGAACGGCGTAGTCAGCAGGCGAGGATGCATCCGTTAAGAGTACTGGACTACAAATCAGCCCGGTTCATCCCAGCCGACGCCGCCGCGGTGAGCGTTGCGATAGTGGCGGAACGGCAAGAGTTTTGACGCGGTCAGGTTCCGATGAAGGGACAGGTGGGACACTGTGGCGACTTTCGCCTAGACGTGAAGAGGTTGCGAGAAGATAACCGGGAAATGCGATTGGTAATGCGCGAGCATCCGGGTGCTTTCGGACTCGCGGGTTCTTCGTGCCGGTAGCTCGGGTGAGAACCTGCTGATACGGGGTGTTCGGCAAAGAATTGTTCAGTGATTGTTCAGTGATGGCGCGAATCGCGGGCACGATCCCGTCAATACCGACCGCTCTCTGTCTAGTGGTCGCATGAGTCCTTGCCTGGGCCGTTCTCGTTCAGCGACCCGGTCGCAGGGCGTGGCCATGCGCTCCGAACCATCAACCGAGCCAGGCCACCAAGGCCCTGCAGGTCTTCCGCGGTGATCTTGCGTTCGCGCAGCCGGTCAAACAGATGGTCGCGGAGCGCGGGAGGCAGACCGCTCCACCGGATTCTGGGCATTACTCACCGAAGGTCATGACGGCCAGCTCCTCCTTGAGACGTGTCTGCTCTTCCGGATCGCGGGAACGCGCCAGGCGGTCAGCTAACTCGATGAAGCGTTTCCTTTCCTGCTGCCGGGCTTCGATACCGGACTCGATGAGCTCAACCATGA
>Ga0326597_10013377_pt1 | contig 10790 bp, 8 predicted proteins | sample RVTome_12_FD_203789 | JGI IMG/M metagenome (GOLD analysis project Ga0326597, IMG submission 203789) | Soil microbial communities from uranium-contaminated site in the Upper Colorado River Basin, Wyoming, United States - RVT100D185 | ecosystem: Environmental > Terrestrial > Soil > Contaminated >... | reverse complement strand
GAACCGGAAGAGCAGCAGAGCACGCCCGCTGAGTCGTTCGTGGCGACGAACGATGCCCACTCCCTGGGCTGCCCAGACCGTCTCCCGCATCCGAAAACTCGCCCACCAGCTGAAATACAAATCAGTCTCCGCCCGTAAACGCACACAATCCACATAGGTAGTACCGTTTGCTTCAATTGTTTCGTTTCCCTCCCACCACACCTGCCGAGCGGCCGACCCCTGGACGAAGGGTACGCCGTGACGGTCATACAAGCTCAACTTCGCTCGCAACGCCACCGGCGCACCCGCCCGCAAGTCCGCAGGCCACTCCGCGATCGGAGGGTCAAATTGCGCGAAAAGTGCCTCAGTTCCCTTCCGCGGGGGACTCGGCCAGTTCATCCGCGGTCGATCCGGACGGTCCGAATGTGGATCCAAATAACCCGACAGCGGCCATTCTACCTGACCCACCAGTGAACCCTCCACTCGGCCGTGTTCATCTTCGTACTGGACGTAAGGCACGGGTGACTCGTTGCGACGAGACGGATTCGTACGCGCGTACTTTCGCTCCGCACGCTCGACCCGTGGGAAGTAGGCCGATAGCTCGACATGCCCCTGTGAGGCCTGCGCCGGCGTGGGGGAGGCCGGGGAATTGGGCGTTGTGGCGCAGCCAACGGCGGCCACTGCTAGCGACGTCAGAACGAAACCACGGAATGACCTGTTCATGCTGGATTCTACGTTCATAGAGAGCCAAAGCCCTGCCGCCCCTTGACGGAACTTCACCGGTCCCATAAAGGGAAGCCCCAGGTACTCAAAGAACGAGAGGTACCCGTATCATGGCCGCCGGACATTCCCTATCGCGGGCTGCGAAGACCTTCACCATCCCTGATGCGCTCGCCTTCGACGATGTCCTGATCATCCCACGCCGATCCACCGTCCTGCCCGACCAGATCGACGTTGGCACGTTGCTCACCCGCGACATCCGTTTGAATATCCCCCTTGTCTCGGCGGCGATGGACACCGTCACCGAATCGCGCCTGGCCATCGCCATCGCCCAAGAGGGCGGTATCGGCATCATCCATAAAAACCTCACCATCGAGGCCCAGTGCCGCGAGGTACACAAGGTTAAGCGTTCGGAGAGCGGCGTCATCCTCGACCCCGTCACCCTCGGTCCCGACGCCCCCGTCTCCCGGGCCAAGGAAGTCATGTCGCTGCAAAACATTTCCGGCGTGCCCATCGTGGGCGACGACGGGAAGCTCGTCGGCATCATCACCAGCCGGGACATGAAGTTCCTCGAACGCGACGAACTCAAAATCCGCGAGGTGATGACCGCGCAAGATTTAGTGACCGGTCCGCCTGACACCACCCTCGAGGACGCCGCGAAAATCCTCAACCGGGCCAAGGTCGAAAAACTCCTGCTCGTAGACAAAAACAACAAGCTGGCGGGTCTCATCACCATGCGCGACATTGAACGCAGCCGCCAGTTCCCCGGAAGCTGCAAGGACGCCCGCGGACGGCTCCGAGCCGGCGCCGCCGTCGGCGTCCACGAATACGACCGCGTCGATGCCCTCATCGCCCACGACGTGGATGTCATCGTCGTGGATACCGCCCACGGCCATAGTGACAACGTCATCGAAACCGTCAAGCAGCTTCGCCGACGTTATCAGATTCAGATCATTGCCGGAAATATCGCCACCGCCGAAGCGGCGAAGGACCTCATCGATTCCGGCGTCGACGCCCTCAAAGTCGGCATCGGGCCCGGAAGCATCTGCACCACCCGCGTCGTTTCCGGCGTCGGCGTTCCCCAGCTCACGGCCATTTTGAACGTCGCCTCCGCCGCCGGTCCCGCCGGCATCCCCATCATCGCCGACGGCGGAATCCGGCACTCCGGTGACATCACCAAGGCACTCGCCGCCGGCGCTCATACGGTGATGATAGGTTCCCTTTTTGCCGGTTTGGAAGAATCCCCCGGCGAGACCGTCACCTGGAAGGGCCGCCGCTTCAAGGAATACCGCGGCATGGGCTCACTCGGGGCCATGGTCAAAGGGTCCGCCGAGCGCTACGGACAATCGGCCTCCGCATCCAGGGGGAAACTCGTGCCTGAAGGCATCGAGGGCCGAGTCCCTTTCCGCGGACCCCTGGCCGATTTTGTCTATCAAATGGTCGGTGGACTGCGCGCCGGAATGGGTTATTGCGGTGCGAGAACGGTGGATGAACTACGGACCGAGGCGACCTTCAACCGCGTGACCACGGCCGGCGTCGTCGAGTCCCATCCCCACGACGTGGTGATCACAAAGGAGTCACAAAACTATGCCTTCGAATATCGAAATGAATAACCGACAACCATTTGCGCTTCCCAAGCCGCGGGCTTTAGCCCGCGCGGTATTGGGTACATCCGTGATTTTTGCGACCGGCTGCCAATTGATGGTCAACCCCTTCCGTGACGAACTGGAGGGGCGGCAAGAAATGGCCACCGCCTCGGTCGAAGGAGTTCGAGCGGCGAAAACAACGCCATCGGTCCGACAGCGTGGCTACGCATCCTTTGAACTCCGCTCCGAAGACCTGGGCGTCACCCACGGGCCGCTCTACTTCGAGGATCCCTTCGAGGACAAAGGAAGCGAGGACGGCCGCTTCGCCTGGACCGGCGAGGACTATTTACAAATCTTTTACTGGCGCGGGCGGTTTTTGTTGAACACGGTCTTTTTTCCGGTCAGCGCCGTGGTGACTCCGCCGTGGACGCTCATGGAGAGCGACGGTCGTCTCAGTCGGCAATCGTTGGGGTATGATCACGACGCCAAGCGGTGGGTTGAACCGCCGGTCGATGAACCCACCGACGCGGTATCGGCGGGAGGATGAGCGCGATCACGGATACGCGTCCCTTGGTTTCTCGTTGTCCAGCCTGCGGTCAGCGCGTTGACACGCCGGAAGCTATACGCTGTCCGCTCTGCAATTTCAACTTCGGCGACGACCGTGTAACCGGCGCAGACCTCACGCCTTACGCGAATGCGTACGCTCAAGGCCAACCCGGTTGGTGGATCATGTGCCGTTGGATCTGGTCCGCCGGTTCGGAACGCCTCAAGCACATCGCCCTCATGCGCAGTTCGGCGGCCGCCAATAGGTTCGCGCGGATCAACGCTCTCTGGCTTGCCCTGGGTATTGCCGGGTTCCAGGCGACTCGCGTGGGTTGGCGCGAGGTCGGGGCGTCGCCGGTCGTCGAGTCGAGTGGATCGATCCATCCGATAGGCCGCGGGTGGCTGCACGTAGCGGCTGCTCCGCGTCCGTTCCCGTCGGGTCAGGCCCCGCAGGTTCCCGTCGATTTATGGTGGAACCCCGCCCAGGCCATGATCGCCTCTATTATCGCAGGACTGGCCGTACTCCTGCTGATATGGCTCTTCAAACTCTTCATTCGCATGGGTGTAACTATCGCCCATACGGCGGCGTACCGGGATGAACAGCGAATGTCGGCGGCGTTTCTCTACAGCACGGCCTGGTGGGTTCCCGCGCTCCTCGGTATCGTCGTCTGCCTTCTTCGACCCTTGGCGTATATCGGTGAAATGAGCAGGGGGGGGTGGTATCCTACGAATCGGGGTCTAACGCTCATCGCCGGCGCGTTCGTCGGCTTGGCCGCGACTTTGTGGTGGTTCTGGCTCATCCGCCTCGGCGCCACCGCACCGGCGAGGACGCGAAACCGCGTTATGGCGTTTTTCACGTTAGGAATTCCCTTGCTGCTGGCGGGCGCGTCGTTCGCGTGGTGGGTCGCTTTGGAATCTTTTCACGAATTTCTTTTCATTCGCTTGAACATGCACTTTTGACGGAGGGTCGATGCAGCCCGCAACCGTGGTCATTCTCGATTTCGGCGGCCAATACGCTCAACTGATCGCCCGCCGCGTCCGCGAAAACCACGTCCACAGCGTCATCGTGCCGCCCGATGTCACCATCGAAGAGCTACACGCACACAACGCCGTCGGCCTGATTTTTTCCGGCGGCCCGCTGAGTGTTTACGCCTCGAACGCCCCACGTTGCCGCCCCGAAGTCCTGCAAAGCGGTCGGCCGATCCTGGGGATTTGTTATGGATTGCAACTCGCCTGCGACATGCTCGGTTGCGAAGTGAAGGCGGGCGCCTCGAGGGAATTCGGACGAACTCCGCTCGAAGTGGTTGATCACGACGTGCTGCTCGCCCACGTGCCCGCCCAGACCTCCGTCTGGATGAGCCACGGTGATATCGTCACGGAGCTATCTGCAGACTTCCTTCCCTTGGCGAGGACCCCCAATTGCCCCTACGCCGCCGCGAAACATAAGACCAAAGCCGTCTACGGCGTCCAATTCCACCCCGAAGTCACCCATACTCCCTGCGGCGGTCAGATCATCCGCAATTTCCTTTACGATATCTGCGGCTGCACGGGCGACTGGCAGGTCGGCAACGTCGTCAAGGACGGGATCGAGGCCATCCGCCGTAAGGTTGGTAAAACCGATCGCGTGATCTGCGGTCTGTCCGGCGGCGTAGACAGCAGCGTCGCCGCGGCCCTCATCCATGAAGCCATCGGCGATCGCCTCACTTGCATCTTCGTTGACAACGGCCTGATGCGCACCGGTGAGGTTGATATGGTCGAATCCACCTTCCGGCAGCATTTCAAGATCGACCTTCGCGTCGTAGACGCCGCCGATCGCTTCCTGGAAAAGCTCGGCGGAGTTGCTGATCCGCAAGAGAAGCGTCGTATCATCGGTCACGAGTTCATCGACGTCTTTCAAGCAGAAGCGAAAAAAATAAAACACGCTCGCTTCCTCGCCCAAGGGACGCTTTATCCGGATGTCATCGAATCCGGACACAGCGTCGGCGGTCAGGCGGCCAATATCAAACTCCATCACAACGTCGGCGGTTTACCCGCTGAATTGGGCTTTGAACTTGTCGAACCACTTCGCGATTTGTTTAAGGACGAGGTCCGCCGCGTCGGCGAGCACTTGGGTTTGCCCGATGAGATTGTCTGGCGGCATCCCTTCCCTGGTCCAGGTCTCGCGGTTCGCGTTATCGGTCCCGTAACACAAGAGCGGCTCCACGTGCTTCGTGCCGCCGATTCCATCATCATCGAGGAAATCCGCGCCGCCGGCTGGTACCACAAGATCGCGCAGGCCTTCGGCATCTTGCTACCCGTCAGCACCGTAGGCGTGATGGGCGACGACCGCAGTTACACCGGCCAACACGTCGTAGCCGTCCGCTTCGTCGAATCCACCGATTTTATGACCGCCGACTGGGTACGCATCGACTATGAACTCCTCGCCCGTATCTCCAACCGCATCATCAATGAAGTGCAGGGCGTCAACCGCGTCGTTTATGACATTTCCTCCAAGCCCCCGGCCACCATCGAATGGGAATAGATCGGGTTACCGCAACGTCCCCGCCCCTGGAAAAACTCACGAACACAGCCGCCCCGCAAAATAATTTGATTTTTTTTAATTTTGCGCGTGAATAACTGGCCCCCATTCCCCATAGTACTAATAGAGTCGATTCAGCCGGTGAGGCCCATCGATTTCAAACCAGGGAAGGTTGCGTGATGTGCCGCCTATTGGCTCCGGCGCAACGATCCTCGAACGCCGACGGACGGGACGTCGGTGTTCGATCATGGGGAATGAACCACGGAGCCCCGTCCCCGTCGGTTCGATCTGATCGTTAGCCAAAGGGAGTCGCATGAACCGCGTGTCGTGCGAGCGGATGTCGCTCGCACCGTGGAGAGTGCGCGCAGTCAGACAAAAAGGAGAGTTACAATGAGATCACTATTCACACGATCTAAGCCGGTTCATCGAATTGTATTCGGTACGGCTACACTGTTGGGGATCGCAAGCGTATTCACCCTTGCGGCTTCGCAACAATCCAGCCGCGCCGTCGCGAGTCCCAGCGACGTGGGCGCCTCATACCTCACGTCCGGTGAACCAACGTCTTCCCAGAGCGGTTCCGCCGATGGAGACTTCCAAGAGGCGATGCCCGCCTCATCCACGTGGGAAGACGCTCTGGACGGCATGGGAGGCGCAACAACGGCTGTCTTTTGCTGCGTGGGTTCGGCCGGAAGTTGCGGAATAGTTGCCGGTACCGGTTGTCCCTCGGGCAGCACTCCTACGGCCTGCCCGTGCCAGCCGGCTATGTAAGTAGTGGAACGCCGTCAAAAGTGTCTTCGCCGGAGTCCGGACGCCCTCGTCCGGACTCCGGTTTAGGAGGGCAGCGCTACATCACCGTCAGAGACGCAGGTGCGAGTCTGCGGACAGGATCTTTGTTTCACCGGGCTCGCGCCCGGTGCTCTGAAATAAGGCGCCGCCGGGTTGAAAAGATCGCCTATTGCATTGTCATATTAAGGTCGGCGATTCATCCGTCGGGGTAATCGACCGAGAAAAAGACGACCTCCGTCGCAGGCTGTCTCCATGCCGCGGACTGGCCGTGATAGTCATTGCCGTCTTCGCTGTTCGAGTATAGAACCGGATTACCGTTCACGATTCGATATCCGAATTCAACGCCGGTATACGGATTGACCGTAGCCGTAGAGGCGTCTTGTGGAACCGCGTCCGTCAAACACGCCGGCCACGCGCCGCGATCAAGGTGATAGCGGCAAATATACGCCGCGAGCAGCGTTACCGAACGCATCGCGTCAACATGCGCCCGCATGGTAAGTCCGGGCCGCAGGTCCGGCAGCAACGGGGCCAGCACCCTGGTTGCAGGGTTGCTTGCCAGATCCTGCCGAATCGCGGAGTTGCGATGGGCGATTTCGCGGACCGGAATGTTCTCCCAGGATTCGGCTTCGCGTGCGAAGCGCCCGATAGCTTTCGTCAACTCGCTCATCGAGATTTCAATTGAGCCCCCGTTTGCGTCCGGCAGCAGACCGAGATTGTCGCGGAGGCCGGGGATGAACTCTTCCAACGCGTCCAAATCAAGGTATCGCGTTCCGCCCAAGCGACCTGCACGTGCAGCGCCTTCGAACAGTTGTGAGAGTTTGAGTCGCTCGGTGATTAAGACCGCCCTGTAGCTCGCCAGCGGCGGATCCGATAGGACAAACGAGATGTACGCTGCCGCGCGAGCACCTTGTGACGCGGATTCTTCGAGGATGTATAAGAGCGCTTCATAAGTGCGCATTCGTGCGGTGATCGACGAATCGATGTGAAAAAAGGTACGACCGTCGCCCAAATCGAGGGCAAGGGATCGGGCGGCGCTTAGGCTGCGGATCACGGAATCGTCGTTTCCCTCATGAAAGTTCAGCAAGGCTGAGGCAATAAGGGCCTTGGAGACTTGTTCGGCCTCCCCGACGTGCATCGGGCGCCCAAAGATGATCCAGTTAGCATCAGCCGCATCGTCCATGTTCTGGAAATCGAACCGAAAGCTCCGTGTGGCCGACTCGACTTCTTCTAGCTCGCGTCGCTTGCCGTTCAGCCACTCCTTGCCGTCTGAAAAATCCGGGGTAGCCGTAAGACGCATCATCTTGTCGATGCTGTTGGGGATATCTTTGGCCGCCTCGATCAGGAGCTGTGCCGGCGCGGGTTGGAGGGGCTTTTGCAGCCGCACAACGGCTGGATGCGATCGCTCTGTTTCGCGTATTTCACGGACGGCGTTCGACAATCGATGCAAATCATCGAGTTTTTCCACAAGGTAACGCTGGCTGCTGCGTACCAGTTCCGAACGAATCTCGGTCGTGGCCCGCGCCGCCGTGGCCTCCGCATAGAGGATCGTGATCGTCACCGCGAACGACGCCAGCACCACGATGCCCAGCAGAGCGGCTGCGGCCTGCCATCGGTACCGGCGCAGGGTCATCCGGAGGACGTACCATTGGCTGTCGCGCTTGGCCTCGATCGCCTCGCCTGCGAGATACCGATGGAGGTCCTCTCCCAATGCGGCGGCTGACTGATATCGACGGTCGGGGTCTTTTTGCAGCGTCCGGAGCATGATGGTATCCAGATCGTCGTCAATGTCGCCCCGCAACGTCGATGGCCGAAGGGGCGTGGTCTCAAGAATGTGTTGAGCGATCCTGGACTTGGATTCTCCGTCGATGGGGTAGGGGTACGTGTCGGTCAGCGCCTCGTAGGAGATGACGCCGAGCGCATAGACGTCGCTGCGGACGTCTACAAGTCCGGCGTCGCGGCGGACCTGTTCCGGAGAGGCATAGTGCCACGTTCCCGCGAAGGCGCCCGCCTGTGTCACATGCGCCTCCGGGATCGACTCTTCATCCACGATTCGCTTCGCCAATCCAAAATCGAGGATGTGGGCCCTCCCCTGGGAATCCACGATGACGTTGGTCGGTTTCAGGTCTCGATGTATCACCCCGTGCTGGTGGGCGTAGTTCACCCCGTCGCAGACTTGCAGCAGAATGCGGATCGTCTCATCCACGGTGAGCGTGCGGGAGGTCAAGTATACATCGAGTGGGACCCCCTCCACGTACTCCATGGCGAAAAAATCCCGTCCCCGGTCTCGACCGCATTCAAAAATGGCGACGATGTTGGGATGTTTAAGCTGCGAGGCGAGTTGGATTTCGTTTTCAAAGCGGCGGCGTTCCACCCCCGAAGCAAACGCGCCCTCGCGAATGATCTTCAACGCTACGATCCGCTTGGTGCCGAGCTGTTCCGCCTTGTAGACGACGCCTTGGCTGCCGCTGCCGAGTTCCTCCAGGACATTAAACCGTCCGATCGCGGGGAGTTGCAGCGCCGGTCCGGCGCCGCGATCATTCCCATGCTCGCCGTTGGTCCCGTTCCCGTCCGGTCCATCATTCAGAGCCGTGGGCGCGTGCCCATGGAGATGCCGGCTGAGGTCAGGGAATGTTCCCCATTGGTCAGCGAGCTTGGTATGGACGAATTCCAAATCGCTGAAGAACTGCCCCAACTCCTCGGCATATTCCGGGTGGCGTGCGAGATACTCATCCGGCGCCGGCTTCTCGTTGTCCTCGCGGCGGGTCAGAAAGTCCTCGAGGATCGCCTCGAACGCGGGATCGGATCGGGCCGTCACCACTAATCCTCCCGAAGCATTTCCCGCAGCATGGCCATCGCTCGGGCGATCAACATGCACGTCGCACTTTTGGTGCGGTTCATCCGCATCGCGACTTCCGTCAACGGGCGTTCTTCGATTTGCGAAAGCTGCAAGACCGTTCGGTAGTCGGAGGGGAGCTTTCGGAGGACCTTCACCAACGAGGCGCTCAGTTCGCGGTCCGCGACAGCGCTGGACGGGGTTCGATTCGGTGCAAAAAGATGGGTCTCGCTCACGCCGATTCCGGACGATTCCGCCCTTCGAATCCGTACGGTGGACATCCGGCCCCCAGCGCCGCGGAGTGATTGTGAAATCACCCGTCGAGCGATGGTTGAAATCCAGGATATGAATCCAGCGTCATTGACATACTCGAAAGACTCAGCGCTCGCCAGCGCTGCGGTCGCCGTTTCCTGATAAAGGTCGTCAACGGTTGTGCGCTTCAGTACCACGGAACCGGACCGGCGACCGATGAAATTCCGTATTTCGTTCCTATGTGCGGCTAATAGGCGTTCGATCATCTCAACGCCGGTCGAGCTGTTGGGTTCGCCGTACATCGGCAACCAATCACAGATAGTCGCCACTATGCCCCAACGCCGTTGAGCGTTGTGGCGGTTCGTTACGCCGAATAAATCCGTCCACGGGTTATCCATTCTACCTAATATCCGTGGAGGTCCGCAACCTGCCCAGAATGCCCCCGGAATATACCCCTCAACCCACGCCAGGGGCCGATTAAAAATTTTTTTCAAAAAGCGCGTGAATCCGAGGCCCCTTCGCGCCATTGAGAAGTAGGAGGATCGCTTGCATCCCGGATGGATCAGCGACCGTTAGGCCCGGCGGAGTATCCTATGAAGTCGAACGATCAGTTCGTGTCCGATAACAAACCGGAACAACGAGACCACGCACAGGAAGGGTTAACCGGTAAAAACCCACCTGTAACTGTATTCGTGGTCGATGACGACCCGTCAGTACGGCAAACACTCCAGATACTCATGGAATCGGCGGGCTTCCGCGCCGAATGCTTCGCGTCGGCTGAGGATTTCCAGAGAATCTTTGATTCATCAAGCCCGGATTGTGTGGTCATTGATATGGGTCTGCCTGGATTGAGCGGTATAGAACTTTTGGAAGAGCTTCAACGCAAAGGTGTTACTACCCCCGTAATCCTATTCACAGGCAGCCATGATGCGGCATTAGCAGCACAGGCGATCAAAGCCGGCGCTAAAGACTGCTGCGTGAAGTCCCAGGGGCCTACGGCTCTTATGGATTCTGTCTGTAAGGCGATACGGGCAGGTCGAAGCTTGCCGAAGAATCTCGACCAGCCACGACAGAATCCGTTGCAAATTCTCAAACTGACGCCGCGTGAGCGGGAGGTTCTCGAACTGCTCGCGTCCGGCAAAGGAAACCAACAGGTGGCAACGCTTCTTGGCATTAGCGTGAACACGGTAGTTACACACCGGGCCAGCCTGATGAGGAAAACCCAGTCGGACTCCCTGGCCACCCTCAAGGGCCGTTGGTACGCATACAAGTCTTGTCGCTAAAAACCTCGAAGAGAACCGGTAGCGTCCACGAACTGGGTGATTGTCCGCTTCCTGCCGGTCGCGGCTCTTATCGCTGCGTTTTTTCTCCCGTTTGACTTTTCGGCGTTTCTATTGAGTTGTTTCTCTGGCCGACCAGCCGCAGGCCGGTAAGTCGATGTGCGAGATGGCGTCCGTATGGACCATGATCGTCCCTTGCTTCCGCGGGCCTGACGGTTCGTGGATCGTCACGTCGGTGAGGATGAAGAATCGATCCCTACAGTTACGAATGGCGTCGGAGGGTCGAATGGCCG
>Ga0326597_10013376_pt1 | contig 10790 bp, 7 predicted proteins | sample RVTome_12_FD_203789 | JGI IMG/M metagenome (GOLD analysis project Ga0326597, IMG submission 203789) | Soil microbial communities from uranium-contaminated site in the Upper Colorado River Basin, Wyoming, United States - RVT100D185 | ecosystem: Environmental > Terrestrial > Soil > Contaminated >... | reverse complement strand
ACGGAAAACAGCATCGTGTATCTCATGGGGATGGTGAGGAAGCAGGAGGCGAGCGACGCCACCGAGATCGCGCGCACCACCAGCGGCGTGCAGAAGGTCGTTCGCGTCTTCGAGTTCCTCGACTGAGGGGTGAGGGATGAGGGATGAGGAGTTTGCAGTTTGCAGTGGGCAGTTTGCAGTTGCTGCCAACTGACGGCTGCTAACTGCCAACTTTGGGCCCGAATCACGAATCACGAATCACGAATCACGCCGTTTCCGGCAACGCGTTCGAGCGCAAGATCTGCAAGCCGGAGGACCTTGCGGCACGCGTTGGCGGCCTTAAGCGGCCGCTGGTATTCACCAACGGCGTGTTCGATCTCCTGCACCGCGGGCACGTCACCTATCTTGCGCAGGCGCGCGCGCTGGGCGCAAGCCTGCTGGTCGCCGCCAACTCCGACGCCTCGGCGCGCAAACTCGAGAAGGGTGCCGGCCGGCCCGTCAACACCCTTGAAGACCGCCTCGCGGTGCTGGCAGCGCTGGAGGCAGTGACGCTCGTCACCTGGTTCGGGCAGGAAACGCCGCTCGAACTCATCATAGCCGTGAAGCCCGACGTGCTGGTGAAGGGCGGTGACTGGAAGCCGGGGGCGATCGTCGGGGCGAAGGAAATCAAGAGTTGGGGCGGGGCGGTGCATTCCATTCCCCTTCTGCCCGGACGCTCGACGACGTCACTGATCGGGCGTATCCGCAGGAAAAGCTGAACCGCCAGGGGAAACCAAGAATAATAATTGAACCGCCAAGACGCCAAGAGAAACAAAATCTTTAACCACAAAGGACACGAAGGACACTAAGGAAAATCAAAGAGTCGAATCACGATTCACGAATCACGACTCACGGCAGTTTGGAACCGCCGAGACGCCGAGAGAAACAAAATAAATAAAATCAAAACATCTAGCGCGCCTAAGGCGCGCAGGGCTAGAAGGTAAAGGCCTGACCCCTTTTACTGTACGCAGTGCACATGCACATGAAGCCGGGATTCCTCGCGCGATAAAAGGGGACGCACACGTTTTTCGGAAAATGTGTGCGTCCCTTATATCCGCGGATCAATGCGTTGCGCGGGTCCGACCCGAGGGTTGGCTGTGAGGCCATATCTACTTGTGGCGAAGCACCCACACCTTTGACTCCTCACGAGAGAACAGAAGTACTCGGTCAAAGGCAAAGTCGAACTCCCAGTTTGCCACGGCTTCTGGGACGGAGAAGCTTGCCGAAGAGGGAAACAGGTCAGCAACGATGAGTAACCAGACTTCACTCGCCTTTTCTCGGTACCGTGGAACACGCATACTCTTCTTCGAAATCTCTCCGGCAAGAAGATCGCGGGTCAGAAGCACCGTGTTCCCTAGGGCCCCGAGAAACCAGGATCGGCGCAAACCCAGCAACGGCGTAGCGACGCCAAGAACGCCTAGCCCCGGCGGAAGCCGAACCGTCGGGCTACCCTCTCGGTAAACCGCTGTGCGCGCTTCTGGTCGGTAGCGCGCCAAGACGAACTGCGCGATTGCGGAGGCCGTCGCTTCGAGATCTTGCCTTCCAATTGGACGAATTGAGGAGTATGCAACGACTTCGACAGGTAAGCCGCCCTCTTCATAGTACAGCTTTTCGGCCCGACGAATGATCGCCTCGCGAAATGACTCTTGCTGCCTTGGTGTCATTTTCGACTCCCGAGGACGTTGGAGCAACCGCGTTACTTCAACGCCAAGAGATCGATCTGAAGTGAAGAGGAAATCCGGACTTTCAGAATCGCAGAAGGGACCGTGCGGGAAATCAGCGTACAGCGACCGGGTCAATTCGAGATAGGCGCGCTCAATCCGCTTGTCTGCCACCGTGAAGTGTTTCCCTATGGCCTCTAACACCTCGCGTGAGCCGCGCCGTCTTACGGCGTTGGCTCGACGCGAATGTTCGGCGTATTTGAACTCCCGAAGTTTGGATTGAACAGAAACTTCCTAGAGTTGTAGTCTCCAAGATCGAAGTAAATGACCGCCTTGAGAAATTTGGTACTTTGATCTTCGAAGATGGAATTTTCCCAGTTATAGCCGGACGACTCGATCTTCATGGTTTCGTTATTAATCGTCACCGCATATCCACTCGACAGTGAAGAAAGTACAGAAAAATCGCCTAAAATAATCGGGTCGTTGAGTTCGATTACGGCGTAGTTCTCACGCGGTTTTGAAAGCTGTTTCTGTATCGCAATTTTTCGTAGGAGCTTCTGACGAATAGACGCCATTTCTGTTTGTGTGTGGGTTTTGACGTCACGTACTACTACCTTACCGTTCTTAGGAAGGGGAAAGTCCGGCATGACACAAAACACTTCAAGATGCGCTTTGGTTCCGTCTAAACGTTCAACAATAATGTCGGACTCTGCGGCGTTGAGTTCGAGATTCTTGATTAGCTCTTCATAAACTGGCCGTATGTAGTAGCGGTAGACGATGATCTCGGCAAAGACCGCTTCCGCATTTCTCCAATCGTTCGCACTTTCTCGAAGTCGCTTTGCATAGGAGTCAGCATGTTGTCCGTTGTATTCGTTAATTTCGTCTAAGTACGTTAACAGCCGTACGTAGTTCCGGTGCGGATTCAAAAGCCCTTGTTCGCGGAAAGAGTAGTAACCGCGCCGGTATTTCTGAAAATAGTCGTTGTTAAGAAGTTCCTGGAAAGTGAACCTCTTTTCGCAGGCAGTAACGATGTCCTCTGCGTCGGATTCGCTCATATTTCTGAAAACGCCGAACTTTGAAGTGGACGGCCGAAAAGCCATCTTATAAGGCGGCATTGTGCGCTCCGGGATAATCACGTTCAAGCCGATCAACAACATGCGTCGAAAAGAGCATTGTCGAGATATATGTTTTGGACGGGTACCCACGCTCTCACCCACAAATCGGGAGAGGTAACCGCGACGATCCGCGAGCGCAATGGCTTGAGTTGAGTATCTTTGCCGGAGTATGGAATCTGTTCACGATTTATCTGATTTCTTTTTTGACTCGCGCAAGACAAAACGAAAGCCGAGATCTTTGAGGCGTTTGATGCGGTCGGGAGAAAGTTTGTTTTTCTTGTAAGCTGCCCTCTGAGTGCCGCACCACCCCCCAAGTCGCGAATTGTCTTTCCATCCTTGCGGCACATTGCAGTCGCCATGAGCCTGCTTGTAGGCGATCAGCGCGGCAAACATTTCCTCCCATAGGACGGTATATGGTTCCCACTCAAACCCAAGTTGCTCAAGGCGAGCGACGCGATTGGGAGGTAGTTTGTTCTTTCTATAAAGTGTCCTCTGAGTGTTGCACCACATCCCAAGCTTGGGATTGTCCTTCCATACAGCAGGCACATTGCAATCGCCATGCGCCTTCTTGTAATCGGTTAACTCGGCAAACATTTCCCCCCACGCCGCGGCAAGTGGATCCCACTCAAATCCGAGTTGCTCAAGGTGCGTGACGCGATTGGGTGAAAGTTTGTTTTCTCTATAAAGTGTCCTCTGAGTGATGCACCATGACCCGAGCTTGGGATTGTTTTTCCATCTCTGCGGCACGTTGCAATCGCCATGTGCTTGCTTGTAAGCAGTTAAGGCGGCAATCATCTCCTCCCAGGCAGTTTCAAACTGTTCCCACACAATGCCGAGTTGCGAGAGTCTCCTGGTTCGGTCAGGAGGGAGTTTGTTTTGCTTCTGATAATGCCTTTGATTGGCGCACCAGCTTGCGAGCTTCGGATTGTCTTTCCATCGATCCGGCACATTGCAATCGCCATGGGTCTGCTTGTAGGAGGTTAATGCGACAAACATCTCCTCCCAAGCAACCTCATGTGGATCCCACTCAAAGCCGAGTTGCTCAAGCCGTTTGACATAATCGGCCGAGAGCTTGCCGTTCTTGTAAAGAATTCTCTGATGGCTGCACCAGGACCCGAGCTTCAGATCGTCTTTCGATTGCGCCGGCACATTACAGTCGCCATGGATTTGCTTGTAGGCGGTTAATGCGCCGAATTTCTCCTCCCAACTCTCCTCCCAGGCGACCACGAGTGGATCCCACACAAATCCCAGTTGCTCGAGGCGTTTGACACGGTCGCTAGACAGTTTGTTTTTCTTGTAAACAAACCTTTGCGTTTGGCACCAGCCTCCGAGGCTTGGGTTCTCTTTCCATCTATGCGGCACATTGCAATCACCACGATCCTGCTTATAAGTGGTCAACGCGGCAAACATCTCCTCCCAGTCAACTGCATATGGAAACCACTTAAAACCTAGCTTTTCAAGGCGCTCAATATGGTCGGCAGGCATTTTCTTTTTCTTGTAACGTGTCCTTTGAGTGGCGCACCACCTTGCGAGCTGAGGATTATCTTTCCAACCCTGCGGCACATTACAGTCGCCATGGGTCTGCTTATAAGCGGTTAATGCGGCAAACATTGCTTCCCAAGCGATGTCCAGTTTGTTTTCCCACACAAACCCGAGTTGCTCGAGGCGTTTGACACGATGGGCCGGGAGCTTATGGTTCTTGTAGTAGCGTCTCTGACGATCGCACCATTCTGCAAGCTCAGGATTATCCTTCCAGCCGACCCAGTCGCCATGGGTCTTCCTGTAGGCAGATAGCTCAGCAAACTTTTCCTCCCAGGCAACCTCAAGTGGATCCCACACGAAGCCGAGTTTCTCGAGCCGCTTAGTTCGGTCGGGAGAAAGTTTGTCTTTCTTGAATGACTTTCGCTGGATGCGGCACCAAGGTCCAAGGTTGGGTTCAACTTTCCAGAACCGGGGTGGGTTACAGTCGCCATGCGCCTGCTTGTAAGCGGTTAACGCGGCAAACATCTCCTCCCAGGCGGCCTCGAGCGTATCCCACACAAAACCGAGCTGCTCAAGGCGAGAGACGCGCTCGGCAAACATTTCGTTGTTCTTGTAAGCAAACCGCTGCGTTGCGCACCATACCCCGAGCTCAGGATTGTCATTCCATCGCTGAGGCACGTTACAGTCCCCGTGCTTTTCTTTGTACGCAAGCAGCTCTCCGTATCTCATGTCCCAAGTGATGCCTAGCTCCTCGACCAGCATCGCGCGTATGGAGGCAGCGAGTTCGCTCAACTGGATCTGCGGCCCCAGTACTTCAAACTTGTCACGCAGGCGGGATTCATCAAACCCGCCCACTCGTCCTTGATCAACGCTTAGTTCCTGAATGATGTCGCTCAGTTCATCGTCGTTCTCGCGCATGGCGTTGAGAACCTGCGCAATCTCGTCGAAGTCACTACGCTCAAGGGCTTCGTCGAGCGTTTCGCCTTTTCGCATTTCGAGAAACAGGGGAACAAGCACATAGCCGCAAGTTTTCTCCTCGCCCGCGGTCCGCATGGCGCGACCGACTGCTTGGACGATGTCCACCCGGCTACGCCGAGGGTTCATAAATGCGACCAAGTCCACCGAGGGAACATCCACGCCTTCGGTCAAGCATCGGGCGTTGGTGATCACCCCTCGCTGCACCCGTGCAAACTCTTGCATGTGCTCATCACGCTCCGCGGTGGGTTGCACACCGGAAACGTGAAATCGCTGGAAGTTAGGCAGATGGATGCCGATGCCCTCTGAGTCGTCAGATACGAATGCCGCCGCAGCCCTGATGCTGGAATGAAACGTAATGAGACGCTTGAGGTCGTGTTCCTCGACGGCCCGCTTGAGTGCAATCTGGTGCGCTACCCACTTTGCACGCACCGGGTCGCCCTTGATGGACACTTCTCCCCGATCCATGAGCGCGTTGTCGATCATCTCGCTATCGACGACCGAGATAACAACCTTGTAGGGAACGATGATCCTCTGCTCCGCAGCCTCAGCGAACGTCAGGCGATGGGCCACGCGACCGTAAGTCGCTTCGTCGTCCATTGAAGTGACCGCAAAGTCCCCCTCCTTGTCGCGTTTGCGGACGTCGTAATGACGCGGAGTGGCCGTAAGAAACAAGCGCTTGCGGATTGGGAGATTCTTGTCCTTCAGCGCAAAGGCGTAACGGGTGCCCTCCCGGCCGGTGGTCTTGTGGGCTTCGTCGAAGATTCCGAGGTCAAATGGCTGACGGCCCTTCATCGCCTCGCCGACGACCGGCGCGGATTGGTAGGTGCAAAAAACCACCGACACGGCATCGTCGCGCTGGTCGAGGAATCGCTTCACGATGCCGGGATCAGTCATCACAGGAAAATCCGCGTCCTCGGGACGGATCTCGATTTCATCAATCCCTTTCGCTACCTTCGGGTCAGAGCAAACGCACAAGTAGCGGAACCGCTCGCCCCAATTCGTCCATCTAGCCCATTCGTGTAAGGTCTGCCGAAGCAAGTTAAGCGATGGAACCAGGACAAGGACGCGCTTCGGTTGCGCCGATTCAGCCGCCCAAAGGGCAACGAGTGTTTTCCCCGTACCGCAGGCCATGACGACCGTCGCACGATCACGAGCGGAGAGTTCCTTTTCAATGTCTGCCAAGGCAGCGCGCTGGTGGGGGCGCGGCTGCCTTACGAAGGGTAAGGGCGCGATGCCCTCGACCCAAGCGGCGATAGCGGCAAGCTGCGCGGCATCCAGACGATCGAAGTCACCGCCGCGGGTGGTCTGGAAACTGGTACGGGACTCAGCGACCGCGGAAATCGCAATCGAGTTCGTCAGGACGACGCGGCGATCGGCCTTCTCCGAGATCCCGAAGAAGGTTGCCAGTTCTGCGTATGGGAGGGACGTTCGCCCCGAGCGGAACTTTGCCTGGTACGGGACAAGCTCGTCGAGCTTCGTCCGAAATACTCCATCGTAGCCGTAGTCACTCGACGGGAGATTAAGCCGTCGCCTGACTTCACCGGGAACCTTGCCGACGACCCAGACTTCCTCGGCTTGGGCCACCTCGTCGGTGCTTAGATATGCCTCGACAAAGACCTCAAAGGCGTCACCACGTTCCTTCTCGGTGGGAAGCTGCTCGATGCGGCGTTCAAGTTCGGCAAAGCTGCGCAGCTCCTTGAATAGCCCTGATCGGGCGTATGCAGCGGCTCGGTCGTGGCGGGGCGAGCGAAGCGGCATAAATCAAAGCGGCCAAGCTCGCATTTTCATCGGCGTGTATCGGCGTCCATCGGCGGCTAAATAAAGCCGTGGATCGTGATTCGTGAGTCGTGATTCGAGTTCTTGTTCTTATCCGTGTTTATCTGTGTTCATCTGTGGTTCCATTATTGTTTTTCTTGGCGGTCTTGGCGCGCTTGGCGGTTCAATTTGTAGTTTTGGTTTTCCTTCGTGTCCTTCGTGTCCTTTGTGGTTCAAGAATTTCAGCCCTTAGCCTGCGGCCGGCGGGCACGGCCCCGCCTTCATCTCGCTCTCCGGAAACTCCTGCTGCAATGCCGTGAGCCGCGCGACGGTCGCCACGTTGGGTTCGCGCACGTAGAACGAGACCTGCTTGAGGAAGTTCTCGCGCCGCGTCACGATCGCCGAGCGCACCCCGCGCTGCTTGAGCCCTGCGAGGAAGGCCTGCGCTCCCTCGTCGGTGCGGAAGATCCCGAGCGAGATCGCGTTGCGCCACTGCCCCGCGTCCTGCACCACGAAAAACTCGGTGACGCCGAGATCCCTCAACTCCCGGACTTTGCGGTCGACCTCGGCCTTGTTCTTGAGCGGTGGCATGTGGACCCAGTAGCCGCCCGCGTCGGTCACCGTGCGCTCCACCTGCCCCTCCGGCAACTCAAGGCTCGCGAGCGCGCGTTCCGCGCGGGCAACGCCGGGGCCGGAGAAGATGCCCCACTCGAGGCAGGCCGCCGGCGCGGCGGTCGCAGTCTTCGGCGGCGCGGCAGGCAGGGCCTTGACCGGGCGCTGCGGCTTACTTGCCGGCGCCCGCTCCGTTGCGTTGAGCAGCTTGATTCTCTCCGCTGCGACCTGCAGCTGGGGAATCCGGCGTTCGCCGCCCTCGCCCTCGAGCGCGACCCGCCCGTAGGCGAAGTACGCCAGGTTGACCAGCACCAGCAGGAGGAAGAAAGCTCTCACAAGCAATACTCGTGATGGGTGATGGGTGATGAGTGATGAGCAGGGACGCTAGCAGGAAATGGTCGAATCACGATTCACGAATCACGACTCACGGTCCTTGGTCGAGGGCGATATGTATCAAGCCCTCGAGCACCAGATTATCCACCACCTCGACGGCGCCGTTAAGCTGCGGCGCGATGAGTCGCGCGGCCCCGCCCGAGAGCACCGTCAGCGGCGCTGCCTGACCCGCCCGCTGCATGAAGCGGAGCATGCGCTCGACTGCGCCGGCAAGCGCGTTGACCGCCCCGCTCTCGATCGCGTCCGCCGTGCGCGACGGGAAAAAGGCGAAGCAGCCCGGCCGCGGCCGCAGCCGGGCGGTGTTGCGTGCCAGCGCTCCGCGCATCAGGTCCAGGCCCGCCACGATCATGCCGCCGAGGAATACGCCCTCGCCGTCGAGCGCGTCCACCGTCATCGTCGTGCCGGCGTTGACCACCACGCACGGGCCGTGATGGAGGTTCCAGGCGGCGATCAGCGCCGCCCAGCGATCCGCCCCGAGCTGGCCAGGGTCGGCGTAGGTGTTTCTCACGCCGCACTGCGCCGCCACGCTCCTGACAAAGCGGATGCGGCGGCGGAAGCGGCGCGCGGCGGCGGCGAGCGAGCGCGCGACGCGCGCGCCGGCAACATTGACGGCGACGATGGCAACCGGGGGTTCGAGGCCGGACCACGCGCGGGACAGTCGCGCCGCCCGGTCGGTCGCCACCCAGCCCTGCGCCAGCCACGAGCCGTCATCGTGCACGCCCCACTTGATGCGGCTGTTGCCGGCGTCGATCGCCAGAATTCTCATAAACCAAGAACCCGAATAGCCGCGGATAAACGCAGATAAACGCGGATGAATATCAACTTCAAGAATTGACCACAGATAAACACAGATACACACGGATGAAAACCCCTGCTAACTGCCTTTTCAGATTTGAATTATCTGTGTTCATCTGTGTCCATCTGTGGTTCCAGTGTTTTTCGTTCTTGACGTTATCGGCGTCCATCGGCGGCTGTAATTGCACTGCTGAGCCTTCTAATGTTTTAGTTCTTTGATTCTATCTGTGTTTATCTGCGTTTATCTGCGGTTTCATTTGTTTTGCTTTTTTTGCGGAGGCGGGGCGCAGGGTGATGTCGCCGCTGTGAAAGCGCTGCGTGCCCGACCGCGTCTCGAACAGGAGCGCGCCGTCCTCCGCCACGCCGCGCGCGCGTCCGCTGCGGCGCGTGCCGTCGGGCAGCGTGAGCGTCACGCGCCTGCCCTGCTGCGCATGGCGGTGCTGCCATTCGTCGCGCAGCGGCGCAAAACCGTCCCGGCCGAACGCCTCCAGCATGCGGTCGAGCTCGTCGAGCACGCCGGCAAGCAGCCGGTTGCGGTCGGGCGCGGCCCCGCATGCGGTCTCGAGATCGGCCGCCGCCTGACCGATGCGCGCTCGCGTCGCGTCCGACAGGCGCACGTTGATGCCGATACCGATCGCCACCGCGGTCGGCCCCAGCGCATCGCCTTGCAATTCCGTGAGGACCCCGGCGAGCTTCGCGCCGCGCCACAGCACGTCGTTCGGCCACTTGAGGGCAACGTTTCCCGCCCCGGCCGCCATGAGCGCTCGGGCGAGCGCCACGCCGACGGCGAGCGTGAGCCCCGAGAGCGCGCCCGCGCCGCGGGCGCAACGCCACAGCAGCGAGAAAGTGAGCGCCTCGCCCACGCCCGCATGCCACGCGCGCCCGAGCCGGCCGCGGCCGCCTGACTGCCATTCGGCGGCGAGGACCATCCCGCCGGGCGCCCCCGCAGCCGCGCGCTCAAGGAGCCGTGTATTGGTTGAATCGACAGTGTCGCGAATGTCGAGTGTGAAGCGCCCGGCATTCGCGCCGAGGTGGCGCTCGACGGCGGCGCGATCGAGCAGCGTGACCGGGTACGGCAGGCGGTAGCCGCGGCCGTGCACCTTGTAGATTTCGATGCCCGTCGCCTCCAGGTCGCGCACGGCATTCCAGACGCTCGCGCGCGACACCTCAAGGCTGCGCGCCAGCGCCTCGCCGGAATGGAAGCCGCCGTCGGCCAGCCGTGCGAGTACGCCTGCGGTCAGGGGTTTCATGGGACGCGTATAGAATAGCCGAGGCGACGCGATCGCGGAAACGCAACGAAGTTGAAGCCGCTTGCGGTCTCGAGCGAAAACCGCAGCGCCAACCTTCCCGGCACGCTCGGCTAAAATAACGCTTTCGAGCGATCTCATGTCCGTGTCCTCCGCCGCCAGACCGAAGAAGCACGCTGCGCAGCCGCCTTCCGCATCGAACTTCATCCGCGCCGCGATCGAAGCCGACCTCGCGAGCGGCAAGTATGCATCACGCGGCTGGGGCGGCAGGCCAGGCCCGGCGAAAACGCATGAAGGCGCGGCGCCGGATCCGGCGAAGGTCCGCACGCGCTTTCCCCCGGAGCCGAACGGCTACCTCCATATCGGCCACGCCAAGTCCATCTGCCTGAACTTCGGGCTCGCGCTCGACTGCGGCGGCGCCTGCCACCTGCGGTTCGACGACACCAACCCGGAGGCCGAAGAACAGGAATACGTGGACTCCATCATCGCCGTCGTGAAGTGGCTGGGCTTCGACTGGGGGCCGCATCTGTACTACGCCAGCGACTATTTCGATTTCATGTACCACGCGGCGGAGCACCTGATCGAGGGCGGTCACGCTTATGTGGATAGCCTCAACGCCGAGCAGATGCGGGCGCTCCGCGGCACGCTCACCGAGCCCGGCAGAAACAGCCCGTACCGCGACCGCACCGTCGAGGAAAACCTGAAACTCTTCCGCCAGATGCGCGAGGGCAAGT
>Ga0326597_10013375_pt1 | contig 10791 bp, 10 predicted proteins | sample RVTome_12_FD_203789 | JGI IMG/M metagenome (GOLD analysis project Ga0326597, IMG submission 203789) | Soil microbial communities from uranium-contaminated site in the Upper Colorado River Basin, Wyoming, United States - RVT100D185 | ecosystem: Environmental > Terrestrial > Soil > Contaminated >... | reverse complement strand
GCGATGCACTTGCGAAGCGCGTCACGGGCCCGCCTGATCGCGCGCGAGGTCCGTCAGCCTCGGGGCCGCGAGGGTGTCAGGGAACGCCCCTGACTCGCCGCAGCCTGCATCGACGTTCTCCGCGTCCCCGCGTCCCCCGCGCAGCTCGCGATGATTTCGCCGTCCCCCGATACCGCCCCGACTTGGCCAAATGGGCGTCCAGGGCGAGCGACGCACCAATGACACCCATGCCTCGAGCACCGCTGCTAATGTCGGAAAACTTTACAGATTCGCCTCCGGCCGCCGGCATGTGAGCAACAAGCTGTTGAATCTAAAGAGATGGCCCGAAGTTTGCTTGCTATTCCCAAGCGACCGTCGTCAACCAGACAGAGGGGATCGAGCGGTATGTCAGCTTTTGTTCACCAGCGCCTGCCAATGCTGCTCGTTGCGGTCGTGTTGGCCCTGCCCTGCGCCGCCGCGCAGGCCGTGATCGTGGAGTTCCAGGAGGATCTGGGCAATTTCCCCGACGCGGTGGAGATCACCGGCGGCATCGACTTTCGCAACGGCATGCTCGGCGTGGTGTTCGGTGTTCGCAACACCTCCTTCGGTGACGGTGGCGCCTCCTCCTTCGAGAGCGATCCGGATGGCGACTTCGCCAGCAATGACGTGCTCACCGACGCCGCGCGCACCGCGATTTCCGCGGCGCAACCGTTCGGCATCTATTTCTTCAACGCGAAGCTGCCAGAGGAGTTCGACATCCCGGAGGTGATTGCGGACGTCGACCATCCGTTGCTGTTCGAGTTCACCACCGAGGCCTCGGACGACGTAGGTTTTCGCGAGTTCAACTTCGAGCTCGATCTGTCTCCAGCCGTGGGGCTGCTGTTCGACGATGCCGTTTCCGGCGGCGCCAACGGCGGTGTTCCGGGCGTGTTTCTCGACCCGCGCTTCGGCACCCTCGAATTCTTCATCCCGGCGCCCTCGGCGCTCAGCCTGCAGGAGCTCATCGACCTCGTCACCGGCATCCAGATCCGCAACAGCCCCGGTATCGACGTGTCCACCAACATGGCCTGGCAGGACAGCAGCGGCGCCATCGAGTTCGAGCTGTTCAACGAAGAGCTGCGCCCGCGTGGCGAGATCCAGTCGCTGCTGGTACTGGCGCCGGTGCCGGCGCCCGCGACCCTGCTACTCGCCTTGTGGGGTCTGCTGGCGGTGGGCGCAAGGCGGCGAGCGTAACGTCGGCGTGGCACCCCGCACGCGGGGTTCGACTCCTGCCAGATCGGTCAGAAACCGCTGCACTTCGGTTCGCGCCAGGCCTGCCTCCAGGAGAAATTCCGCCCGGGTCAATACATCCTCATACTCGAACATGGACGGATGCCCCATGTGCCTCCCTCGCCGATCGGGCAGTCCACCCCGCCCGGTCGCATGGCTGTCCGGTTTCCGTCCGAGCGTTGACGATGAGCGGAGGCCGGCACACACTCCGGCCCTCCGCACCGGCGGTGCACGCAACCAGCGACAGGGGTGGCAAGCATGAAGAGACGTCGATTCCTCGCCAGCGCCGCGGCCGCCGCCGCCGCGTCGGCGGTCGGACCGGTGCTGCCGGCTGCAGCGCAGTCGAAGCCGAGCCAGATCGTGTACATGACCTGGGGCGGCCAGTGGGGCAACTCGCTCAAGGGCAGCATGGACGCCGCGTTCGAGAAGGAGACCGGCGTCAAGCTCGTGCAGGACAACTCCGGTGATCCGGTCGGCCGCATCGCCAAGCTCAAGGTGAACCTCAACGACCAGCCCTACGACCTGGTCGCCCTGCACGACGGCAACTTCGCCCTCGCCGTCAAGCAGGGGGTGCTGGAGAAGATCGACCGCCAGTCCCCGCGCCTTACCCACCTCAAGGACGTCTACCCGGAGCTGGTCCACGACCACTGGGTGGCGCACATCTTCAACGCGATCGGGATCACCTATCACAAGGACCTGAAGAACCCCCCGCAGTCCTGGGCGGACCTGTGGCGCCCGGAGCTCAAGGGCCGGATCATCCTCCCCGAGGTGGTGCACTCGATCGGTCTGTACATCGTCGTCATCGGCGCCATCGCCGCCGGCAAGAGCCCGAAGGACGCCGAGGCCGGCTTCGACATGCTCGAGCGCATGCGCGATCTCGACCCGATCTTCGTCAACTCGACCGACAGCATCATGAACGCGTTCCAGTCCGGCGAGGCGCAGGTGGGGCTGCTGTACAAGTCCCAGACCTACACCATTCAGGACAAGGGGGCGCCGGTGCAGTGGGTGTTCCCGAAGGAGGGCGGGATCGAGATCGCTTGGGGTACCGGGATTGCGAAGGGCACCAGGCACCTCGAATGGGCCGAGCGCTATGTCAACGCCCAGCTCGACCCCCAGAACCAGACCGCCTTCGCCCACACCTTCAACTACGGCGGCTCGAACCCGAAGTCACTGCCGCTGCTGCCGCCCGAGCTGCAGGAGCGGGTGCGCTTCACCGACGAGCAGCGCAGCCGCATGATCCGGCTCGACCATGGCTTCATGGCCGACGTGAAGGCGGAGTGGACGGAGCGCTGGAACCGGGTGATCGCGGGCTGAGAGCTCGTCGAGGGATCACCGTGCGGGCTGCGACCGCCGGCGATCCGATCACAGGCTCTGAACCCGCACCCTTACCGGCCCCCGGCTGCCGTCCATGTGGCACCTGTCGTGGCGCGCCAACGGGGACGGCTTCGATGTCGGCCTGCTCGCCAACCGCGCCCTCGCCCGCGGGGCACGGGTGCTGTGGCTCGAGCAGCCGGCCGGGGCGGCGGAGGCCGGTGACTACCTCGTCGACGGCCTCGCCACGCTGCCGGCGGCGGCGGCGGCGATCGGTGTCTCGGTGTCTCGCTGGGACGGCGCCGCCCCGCCGGGCGCCCTGCCACTCGCCCGCCCGTGCCTGTCACTGTTCACCGGCGACGCCTCCGCCTACCCGTACTTCGCCTACTACTCCCTGTCCCTGGCGCGGCTCGGCCTCGCCTACGGCGCCGCCGACGGCCGCGCGATCGCCGCTGGTGCCCTCGACGACGCAAACCTGTTCGTGATCCCGGGCGGATTCGCCACCTGGGGCTTCGATCAGGCGGAAGGAGCGCCGGGTGCCGATGCCAGGGTGCGGGCCTTCCTCGCCGGTGGCGGCGGCGCCGTCGGGTCCTGCGGCGGCGCCTTCTACCTCTCCGCCGGCCGCCCCGGGTGGACCCGGTCCGTCGACGCGGTGCCCCGCTACACCCACGAGTACCTCTCGACCGGCGTCGGTCTGGTGTCGGTCGATCTGGCGCCTTCGCGGCTCACCCTCGGGTGCCCGTCGACAATGGAGATCCCCTACTACCACGGCCCGGTGTACGAGGACGTCCCGGCGCCAGCGCAGGTCCTCGGTCGCTTCCGGGATCTGCGCTTCTCCGGTCGCCTCGGTATCGAGAATCCCCTGGACCCGGAGCTGTTCGAGCGCGAGATGCGCGGCCGCCCGGCGGTGATCGAGAGCCATGGCGGACGCGGGCGGGCGGTGCTGTTCTCCCCACACCCGGAGATGGGGGACCTGCTGCGCAAGTACCTCGCCCTCGACGGCTACGTGCGCCGCTATCTGCCGATACGCGGCCGCAAGGTGATGGACGAGACCCTCAGCTACTACCGCGCCCTCGACGCGCCGTGCCTGCGCCTGGTGCTCAACGCCGTCCATGCTCTCGCCACCGACCCGCTGCCGGCCGCCGAGCCCGGCACCGCGCCGCCGGCGAGCGCCCGCCTCCGTGACGGCGTGGCAGCGCTGCGCGACGCGCTCGCCGGATCCATCGCGACGCTCGGCATCCCCGACGACGATGGCTTCGAGGGGCTGGTGCACGACATCGCACGGCGCCTGGATGCCGATCTCGCACCCTCCCTCGACGCCCTGGCGCCGCTGCTGGAGCGCCTCGGCGGAGGCGACGGCTGGAGCGCGCAGATCCTCGCCTCGTGGGCGCACGTCGCCGACCACGCCACCCGGGCCCTGCACGCCGAGCGCGGCTCGAACCACCCGCTCGCCCAGCGGTTGCTCGGGATCGAGCTCGCGATCCGGCTCGCCCAGGCCTGGCGCCTGCTCGCGCGTGCCGACCTCGCCTGCACGGGTCGCGCGTGAGCACCCCGGCCGGCGCCATCGACGTTCGCCTCGCGGACGTCAGCAAGTCCTACGATCGGGTCCAGGCGGTGCGGGGGGTGTCGATCGAGATCCCGCACGGCGAGTTCTTCGCCATGCTCGGGCCGAGCGGCTGCGGCAAGACCACGACGCTGCGGCTCATCGCGGGCTTCGAGCACCCCTCGCACGGCGAGGTGTACATACGCGGGCAGGCGGTCACCCGCGTGCCACCGTACCGCCGCGACTACAGCATGGTGTTCCAGAGCTTCGCCCTGTTCCCCCACCTGACGGTGGCGGAGAACGTGGCCTTCGGCCTGCGCATGCGCCGGGTGCCGGGGCCGGAGCGCACCGCCCGGGCCCGCGAGGCGCTCGCGATGGTCCAGCTCGACGGCCTCGCCGCCCGTTACCCGCGCCAGCTCTCCGGCGGCCAGCAGCAGCGGGTCGCCCTCGCCCGCGCCCTGGTGGTGCAGCCGGCGGTGCTGCTGCTCGACGAACCGCTCGGGGCCCTCGACAAGAAGCTGCGCGAGGAGATGCAGGTCGAGCTGCGCACGCTCCAGCATCGTCTCGGCACCACCACCGTGTTCGTGACCCACGACCAGGAAGAGGCGCTCACCATGTCGGGGCGCATCGCGATCATGAACAATGGGGTGATCGAGCAGATCGGCCCCCCGCGCGAGGTCTACGAGCGGCCCCGCACCGAGTTCGTCGCGAGCTTCCTCGGCGTGAGCAACTTCTTCGACGGGCGGGTGGCGGCGCGCGACGGCGACACCTGCCGCGTCGACCTCGGCTTCGGCGCCGCGGTGTTGCACCATGCTGCCGCCGTCGGGGACAGCGTGCGCTTCGCGGTACGGCCGGAGAAGATCGCGCTCGCGGCGGCCGGCGCCGGTGACCGCTTCGAGGCCCGGGTGCGCGAGGTCGTCTACCGCGGGGTCACCACCCACGTCTACCTCGACTGCGGCGGGCGCGAGGTGATCGTGTTCCTGCAGAACACCTCCCCCGACGCCCGCGGGTGGCAGGCCGGCGATCGGGTGTCGTGGTCGTGGGAGCGGGGCAGTGCCGTCGTCCTCGAGCGTGGCTGAGGCGTCGGCCTGGGCAGCGCTGTGGCGGGCGGGCCGCCGGTGGGCGCTGGTGGCGCTGCCGTTCGCGTTCTTCGTGGTGTTCTTCGTCGGGCCCCTGCTGTACCTGTTCGTGGTCAGCCTCCTCGAGCCGTCGCAGACCGAGCTCTACGGCACCCGGCTGACGCTGGAGAACTACGCCAAGATAGTCGGCGACGAGTTCTACCTGCGCATCGTCGAGCGCACCCTGCTCACCGGGGCGCTCGTCACCGGCGCCGCGCTGCTCATCGGCTACCCGGTCGCCATGGCGATCGCGCGGATGCCGGCGCGCTGGCGGCTCCTCGCCTTCGTCGCGCTGATGTTCCCGCTGATGCTGAGCAACGTCGTGCGCGCCTATGGCTGGATCGCGGTGCTCGGCAAGCAGGGGGTGATCAACACCGTGCTCCTCGGCGCCGGGATCATCGAGTTCCCGGTGCCGATGCTGTACTCGCTGGACGCGGTGGTGCTCGGGCTGATGACGATCCTGCTGCCGTACATGATCATCTCCATCGTCAACTCGCTGACGAGCCTCGACCGCTCCTACGCCGAGGCGGCCCAGTCGCTCGGTGCGGGGCCGCTGCGCACCTTCATCCACGTGACGTGGCCGCTGAGCAGCCCCGGCGTTGCTGCCGGCATGCAGCTGGTGTTCTTCCTCACCCTGAGCGCCTACGTGACCATCGTTCTGCTCGGCGGGCCGCGCTTCTCGCTGCTGGTGAGCCTCGTGTACAGCTCGGCGATGGCGTTCCAGTGGACGTTCTCCGCCGCCCTCGCCTTCGTGCTGCTCGCGGTGGCGCTCGCCACGAGCGCCGTCATCACCCTGGCGCTGAGACCGGGCCGGGTGCAGGGGCGGCGATGAACCGGCTCGGCCACCTCATCCAGAACGCGTTCGTCGCCGTCGCCTTCCTCCTGATCCTGGGGCCGACGATCGTCGTGGTGCTGATCTCGTTCTCCGCCGCGGAGACCTTCCAGTTCCCGCCACCGGGCCTGTCGCTGCGCTGGTTCTCCGAGTTCTTCGCGGCCGACAACATGACCTCGGCGTTCCTGTTCAGCCTGCGGGTCGGGCTGCTCTCGGCGGTGTGCGCGGCGACGCTGGCGACCCTCGCCGCGCGTTTCGTGGTCCGCCAGCCGGGCACGGTCTCCACCGCGTTGCAGTCGCTGTTCACGGCGCCCCTGGTGTTCCCCGCGATCATCCTCGGGCTCGCCCTGCTGCTGTTCTACCGCACCATCAACTTCGGCGGCCCCGCCGGCCTGGTGCTCGCCCACGTCCTCATCGGGGTGCCCTACAGCTTTCGCCTGGTGCTCGCGAGCCTGCAGAGCTTCGACCTCGCCCTGGAGGAGGCCGCCCAGTCTCTCGGCGCCGGTCCGTGGCGCACCTTCTTCCTGGTGACCCTGCCGATCATCTGGCCGGGAGTGCTGTCCGGCGCGCTGTTCGCGTTCATCGTCTCGTTCGGGGAGCTGAACGTGGCCCTGTTCCTCACCGGCCCGGGGTACACCACGCTGCCGATCGAGATCTTCGGCTATCTGCAGTTCCCCGGCCGGCAGCTCATCATCGCCGCCGCCTCCACCCTCCAGGTGGGGCTGATCATCGTGCTCGCGCTGATCATCGAGCGGCTGGTGGGCATCGCCCGGGTGGGTCGGGGTTGACGGGAGCGGGCCGGTCGGGGTCGGGCCCCGCCGGTGGCCGCCACCACCGGCCCGACCTGGCCAAATGGGCGTTGCTTTTTACTATCCGCTTTCGAACATTGCTTGCTGGTCGCAACCAGCCAGCAATGCGAGGAGGCCTGATCGCGTGCGATCGCGAAAAACATCGGCCCGGGTAGCACCACCAGCACGGCGGGCCGATGCTTCCCGAGCGTAGCGAGAGCCCTCGAAACGTCCTCGACCGTAGTGACGTCGACGAATTCCGCGCGCAGGCCGGCAGCTTTGGCGGCGTGCTCGGCTTCGGTCCTGAATTTGCTCCGAGAGCAGATAGCTCGGCCCGAATGACATCAGGCCGCCGGCCTTTGGTGGCCGCTCGCGCGCGAGCTCCGCCTGTACCGGCGCCTCGCCGCCGCGCGCGTGGAACTGGTCGGCCCGGCGGTATCGTCAGGGCCGCGGTGAGGCTCGCGCACTCACGGCGCCTTACAAGTTCCCGCGGCGCATCGCGTTCGTGGCCCATCTGCCGAAAACCGAGCGCAGCAGGATCCAGCGCAATGTGTTGCGCGAGCCGAAGGAGTGGCTGCGACGGAACGGCGCCGCTCTGGCCGTGTGACGGTCACCCGGATCGCGCGTGCGCCGTGCCGATGCGAGCTGGCGCCGGGACCGTGCGAGGCAGCCGAAACATGCTGGTTTTCCGGTGCTTCCGCTGTCTCGCACTCTTCAATACTGTCATTCTTTACAGTACTATGGCGCTGGTTCAGTCACTCGCCTGCAGCCCGCCATGCTGCTGCCGCACGAAGCACTCGGCAACCGCATTTCCGAGCTGTCCGCCCACCTCAACGCGGCGAAGTCGCAACTGCTGGATCTGATCGCCGCGTTCGATGCCTGCGGCGGCTGGGCCGACGAAGGGTGTCAAGAGGGCGTCGACCAATCAGCCGCCTGCTGCGACGCCCCCTGAGCGCGGCTGGCTGCGTTGTGGGGCCCCCATCGAACGGTCACATGGCTACGGCCATTCTCCCGCTCGATGTGCACCCCCACGCCTTGCCATCCACCCTCAGGGAACGTCTCGCGACGGCGCCCGAATGGTAGACGCCCTCTGCTGTGCCCACTGGCTGAACTGGAAGTGCGGCGTGTCCACCACCGCGGCGCGCGAGCAGGTCAGGGTCGCCAGGGCGCTGCGCGAGCTGCCCCTGATCCGCGACGCGTTCGCACGCGGCATCATCAGCTACTCGAAAGTGCGCGCGATGACGCGGGTCGCGACGCCCGCCAGCGAGGAGTACCTGCTGATGCGCGCCGAGCGCGGCGAGGATATCCCCGGCGAGCCGCCGCGGCCGTCATTCGCTGCGCTGCGCGCCGATGCGCTGCTGCGGCTGGTCGACGGCGAACAGGCCGACACCGAACTCGTCGTGCACGCTTCCGCGGAAACGCTCGCCGACGATGCCGGCGTCGTGCGCCTGCTCGAGGACGCCCACGGCGAACCGCTGGACATCGGCCGCAAGACCCGCAGCATCCCGAGTAGATCGGGGACAGTAGATCGGGGACAGTTCACTTAATTCCGCGGTGGTGCATTGACCATCCTGTGAGGGTTGACAGCGGAATTAAGTGAACTGTCCCCGATCTACGCGACCATCCTGTGAGGGTTGACAGCGGAATTAAGTGAACTGTCCCCGATCTACTCCCGATCTACGCACGAGGGCCGCTTCGGCGTCGAACACCGCGGCCACGGCGTGTTCCGCTTCACCCGCCCCGATGGCGAAGTGATCTCCGACACCGTGCCGCGCGTGATGCTGGAAGGCTGCCCGATGGACCTGATCGTGCACGCCAACCACGCACGCGGCCTGTGCATCGACGATCGCACCGGGGTGTGCAAGTGGGACGGTGTGCCGATGGATGCGTCGATGGCGGTCGAGGGGGTGCTGCAGGCGAGGGGGGAGTTCGAGTTCTAGCGCGCGGTGAGCGCTTCCGCGGAAACGCGAGAGCAGTTGCAACGGCGGAACAGCGGCGGCGAGGGTGCGGAATCTCACGTCCCGGCGCTGTGATGCCACCATGCTGCCGCTGGCATCGACATGCACTTATCTCAGCTCAACCGGGCCAGCGCGATGCCGCTCTCGCCGGCGACGCAGTACAGAAGGTAGCAGGTGTCGTCCTCGACGTGGATCGCGGGGTCGCGCAGCTCGCGTACGCGCCCGCTCGCGATGCCGCGTCGCGACGGGCGCATCGCCAGGTCGGCGCCCTCATCGGCGGTCTCGGGCGCGAGCAGCGCGCGCGAGGGTCCCTCCCGCCAGTCCCACCAGTCCGGTGTCAGTGCGATCTCGCTCAGCAGGATGCGCTCCGGCTCGTCCCCGGCCCGTGAGTAGAAGACCAGCAGGCGATCATCGCGCAGCAGCAGCGCGCTGTGGCGCATGTGCTCGTCGAACAGCACGGGACCCGGCTCGAAGCCGCCGAGACCGTCGTACGAGCGATAGAGCTGCCCCGGCATGGCGAGCGCGATCCGCCAGCCTCGCCAGTCGAACACGCGAAAGTACGCCGGACCCAGGTTCTCCGGCCGGGTCTGGAACTGGACGCCGTCCGTGGAGCAGGCCACCCGGGTATGCTGCGGACCCGGCTGGTCGCTCGGCGTGTCGGCGCCGTGGAAGTACAGGCGGATACGGCGCTCGGCGTGGTCCACGTGCACGTCCGGCGATGCGACATGCCCGCGAAATCCCGTCGTCTCGATGGGCAGCACCCCCGGCTCGTGCATGCGCCACGGGCCGGTGACGCGATCGGCGTAAGCCAGGCGGATGTAACGGCCGTCGTGGTGGGCGAAGTACAGGTAGTAGCGCCCGAGCGGCCTGGGGATCCACTCCGGCACGCGGATGAGGGAGGGCCCGTTGATGTTGTCTCCCATCCGCCCGTCCATGTGGGGCACGATGATGGGTCCGGTGCCGATTCGTTGCGCCTTCATCCGGGTATGCCCGCGTGGTGTTGATCAGTCCTCAGAGCGTGAGCGTGTCGCGCACCAGCGCCACCGCTGACTCTCACCCGGTGATGGCATCGGGGGGCGCTCGGCGTCCAGGCGCACTGCCGCCACGTCCTGTCGCGAGCGCAGGCAGACCGGGGCGCCATCATGCACGATTGCGGCCGGCCCGCTCCAGGGATGGCCTGGCGAGCGCCCGGGCCGCGGCTGTGCCGTGCCAGGGGTGCAGGCGCGCCGACGTGGACGCGGTGCTGGTGAGTGCGCGGGCACGGGTGTCGGCCAACACCCGCCGGCCGGCGTCAATGGCGTGCCGTTGCGGATCCGCAAGGAGCGGTGGTTTAGTGACGACCCGTGCCTTGCGGTCGATGTGGCTGTCCGCCAGGGCCCTGGCGGCAAGGACGAGAACCATGCACGACAGCGATCCGCACCGCCGGCCCGATGCCGTGTCGGTCCGCGACGGCCAATCCGGGCCGGTCACATGAGCGCGCGTCGCCTTCGCATCGGGCTCGTCGGCGATCACGACGAGTCGGTCCCCGCGCACCGCGCCATCCCCGTCGCCCTGTCCCTGGCCGCCCGTCACCTGGGCCTCGAGGTGACGCCCGCCTGGTACCCCACCGCCGATATCGACGACGAGGGGCCGCTGGTGTCCTGTCACGGGCTGTGGTGCGTCCCGGCGAGCCCCTACCGCAGCATGGACGGCGCGCTTCGCGCGGTGCGCTTCGCCCGGGAATCGCCGCGGCCGTTCCTCGGCACCTGCGGCGGCTTCCAGCACGCCGTCATCGAGTATGCCCGCAACGTCATGGGATGGCACCAGGCGGAGCACGCGGAGACCGCACCCGGGGCCGGGGTGGCCGTGATCGCCCCCCTTCAGTGCGCCCTGGTGGAGGCGACGCACGGCGTGTACCTGAAGCCCGGCTCGAGGCTGCACCGCGCCTACGGCCGGGACACGAGCACGGAGGCCTACCGCTGCAGCTACGGCATCAACCCGGAGTTCCGCGCCG
>Ga0326597_10013374_pt1 | contig 10791 bp, 11 predicted proteins | sample RVTome_12_FD_203789 | JGI IMG/M metagenome (GOLD analysis project Ga0326597, IMG submission 203789) | Soil microbial communities from uranium-contaminated site in the Upper Colorado River Basin, Wyoming, United States - RVT100D185 | ecosystem: Environmental > Terrestrial > Soil > Contaminated >... | reverse complement strand
GCTGCGACATCGAACTCAAATTCGAGAATCTGCAATTCACCGCCTCGTTCAAGGAACGCGGCGCGCTCAACAAGCTTCTCTCGCTCACCGCGGCGGAGCGCAAGCGCGGCGTCGTCGCGATGTCGGCGGGCAATCACGCGCAAGGCGTCGCCTATCACGGGGGGCGCCTCGGCGTGCCGGTGACGATCGTAATGCCGGAAGGCACGCCGTTCAACAAGGTCAAGCACACCAAGGATTTCGGCGCGCGCGTCATCCTGCACGGCGCGGGCGTGGCGGAATCGCGCGAACGCGCGCGCGCGCTGGCCGACGCCGAGAATCTCGTTTTCATCCATCCCTATGACGATCCCAAGATCATCGCGGGCGCCGGCACGGTCGCGATCGAATTGCTGGCCGACGCCCCCGGCGTCGACACGCTCGTCGTTCCCATCGGGGGCGGCGGGTTGATTTCGGGCGTCGCGGTCGCGGCCAAGGCGATCAAGCCCTCCATCCGCATCATCGGCGTCGAGGCGAAGCTCTATCCCTCGATGTACGATGTCGTGAAGGGCGCCGATCTTCCCTGCGGCGGGCAGAGCATCGCGGAGGGCATCGCGGTCAAGCAGCCCGGCGAGATCACGCGCGCGATCGTTGCCGAACTCGTGTCCGACATCGTGCTGGTGCGCGAGGACGAGATCGAACGCGCCATCGCCGATCTCCTCGAGATCGAAAAGACCGTGGTGGAAGGCGCGGGCGCCGCGCCCTATGCCGCCATCATGGCCCGGCCCGATCTCTTCCGCGACCGCAAGGTGGGCGTGGTGCTCTCCGGCGGCAATATCGACATGCGGTTGCTCACCAACGTCATCCTGCGCGAACTTTCGCGCGAGGGACGCATTCTGTCCGTCGTCGTCGAGATCGAGGATCGCCCCGGTCTGCTCGCGCGCATCGCGACCCTGGTGGGCGAGGCGGGGGGCAACATCCTCGAGGTCTCGCACAACCGCATGATGACGGACATGCCGGCGAAATCCGCCGATCTCGGCATGGTGATCGAGGCGCGAGACGCCGAACACGCCGGCGAAATCCGCGCCAGGTTGGAATCGGCCGGTTACACCGTGCGCATCCAGAAGCCCGCGATCATCGTCGCACCGCGGGTTTAACGCGCGAACTTTTCCGACAGAATGATCGAGGAAACGGTGCGTGCGACGCCCGGAACCTTGCCGATGCGGTCGAGTGCCGCGTCCAGCTTAGCCGCCGTCGGCGCTTCGACGATCGCAATCAGATCGTGGGCGCCCGAAACCGCCGAGAGCGAGCGGATTTCCAGAATCTTCCTGAGTTCGCCCGTCACGCGGTCGCCGAATTTGGGGTCGGTGCTGATCATCACGTGCGCGCTGAGCCGGGCGGAATCGGCACCGTCGGCGAGCAGGGCCGTATAGCCCCTGATCGTTCCCTCGCGTTCCAGGCGCGCGATACGCTCCTGCACGGTGGAGCGCGCGAGCCCGAGCTTGCGCGCGAGCGACGCCGTGGGCTCGCGGGCATTGGCCTTGAGCAGGGCGATCAGTTGAGCGTCGGAGTCGCGCATGCAAGACACCAATCCATGGCGGCGGAATGCCGGGCTTTCCGGCGATCCGCCGGGTCATAGCATGGTTTCCGGCTCTTTGCCGCCTCCTGTCCGGCCAGGCAAAGGCGCATCTTGATGCTGGCGTTCGAAGGAGGCGGTCATGAAGCGCGTGATGCTCGTCGGCGGCGGCAAGATCGGCGTCGCCATCGCGGAATTTCTGTCCGATACGGGAGACTATCGTGTCACCGTCGTCGACCGCGACGCGGCCAGCCTCGAGCGCATGCCCGAGAAGAACGTGTCGATCGCGCGCATCGACATCGCCGACGCGGCGAGCTTCGCCGAGGCGGTGCAGGACCACGACATCGTGCTCTCGGCCACGCCCTTCGCGCTGACCAAGATCGTCGCCGAAGCCGCCAAGATCGCGGGCGCGCATTATCTCGACCTCACCGAGGACGTCGAATCGACCCGCGCCATCAAGGCGCTCGCCAAGGGCGCGGACACCGCCTTCATCCCGCAATGCGGTCTCGCGCCCGGCTTCATCTCCATCGCCGCCGCCGATCTCACGAAGAAATTCGAGAAATTGCGCGACGTGCAGATGCGCGTGGGCGCGCTTCCCGTCTTTCCGACCAACGCGCTCAAATACAATTTGACCTGGTCGACCGACGGCCTGATCAACGAATATTGCAATCCGTGCGAAGCGATCCGCGATCGCGTGCGCATCGAGGTCCCGGCGCTCGAGGAACTCGAGGCCTTCTCGCTCGACGGCATCGCCTACGAGGCGTTCAACACCTCGGGCGGGTTGGGCACGCTGTGCGACACGCTGGAAGGCAAGGTCGAGAACCTCAACTACAAGACCGTGCGCTATCCCGGCCACCGCGACATCGTGAAGATGCTGGTGCGCGATCTCAGGCTCGGCGTGCGCCGCGACATCCTGAAGGACGTGCTGGAGACCGCCATCCCCATCACCTATCAGGACGTGGTGCTGATCTTCGTCACCGTCTCGGGCTGGCGCGACGGGCTGCTCACCCAGGAAAGCTACGCCAAGAAGATCTACAGCCAGACGATCAACGGCCGGCTGATGAGCGCGATCCAGATCACCACGGCGGCCGGTATCTGCGCCATGTGCGATCTTCTGGTGGACGGCAAGCTGCCGCGGAAGGGCTTCGTGCGCCAGGAGGAGGCCAAGCTTTCGGACTTTGTCGCCAACCGTTTTGGGCGCTACTACGCGCGGGGGATCTGACCATGTGGCGCAGCACGGCAAGCGCTTTCTTCTTCGCGTTTCTCTTTAGCGGGCGACGGAAGTAGATTTCGGCGTCGAAGTACGAAGCAGGAGATTCCTCCCCCGGAAAGGGGGAGGACGATCCGGCGTAGCGACGCGAAGACGGATCGGGTGGGGGTCGCGCCGGCGCGTCGTGGCATGATCCCTCCCCGAACTGCTTCGCGGTTCGATCCTCCCTTTTCAAGGGAGGGAAGCCAGGAGGCCCGATGTCGTCACCTCGCGCATCCAGCGGCGGTCACGCCCTGATCGAGGCGCTGAAAGTCCACGGCGCGGATCTGGCGTTCTGCGTGCCCGGCGAGTCCTATCTGGCGGCGCTGGACGGGCTCTACGACGCGCGCGATGAAATCCGCCTCATCACTTGCCGCCAGGAAGGGGGCGCGGCCAACATGGCCGACGCCTACGGCAAGCTCACCGGGCGCCCTGGCCTGTGCTTCGTCACGCGCGGGCCGGGCGCGGCGAACGCCTCCATCGGCGTGCATACGGCGTTCCAGGATTCGACGCCGATGATCCTGTTCGTCGGACAGGCCGATCAGAGCGTGCTCGACCGCGAGGCGTTCCAGGAAGTCGACTTCAAGGCGATGTTCGCGCCCCTCGCGAAATGGGCGGCGGAAATCCGCGACGCGGAGCGCATTCCCGAATATGTCAGCCGTGCCTTTCACGTGGCGGCAAACGGGCGGCCCGGCCCGGTGGTTCTGTCGCTCCCCGAGGACGTGTTGGCCGCACCCTGTTCGGCCGCGCAAACCAAGCCCTATGCCAGGATCGAGCCCACCGCGCGGCCCGAGGACATGCGCCGCTTCGCCGATCTGCTCGCAACCGCCCAGAAGCCCTATGTCATTCTGGGCGGGCCGGGCTGGAACGAAGAAGCCTGCGCGGACGCGGCGCGCTTCCTCGAAGCGTTCGATCTTCCGGCCTGCACGGCGTTCCGCGCCAAGGATCGGCTCGACAACCGCCATCCCAATTATTGCGGCGATCTCGGCATCGGCGCCGACTCGAAATTGGTCAGGCGCATCCAGGACGCCGATTTGCTGATCGCCGTCGGGCCGCGCTTGGGCGAGATGACGACGGACGGCTACACGCGCATCAAGGCGCCCAATCCCGACCAGGCGCTCGTCCACATTCATCCGTCTACGGAGGAACTGAACCGCGTCTTCCGCGCCGATCTTGCGATCCTGTCGGGCGTCGCGCCCTTCACGCGCGCGGCGGCGGCCCTGAACGCGCCTTCGAACCCCGTCTGGCGCGGCTGGCGGCTGGCGGCGAGACGCGACTACGAAGCCTGGATCGAGCCCGTCCCCGCGCCGGGCGGCGTGAATCCGTCGGAGATCTTCGGCTATCTCACGGAACATCTTCCCTGCGACGCGATCCTGACCAATGGCGCGGGCAATTACGCGGCGTGGCTCCATCGCTTCTATCTCTATCGCGGGTATCCGACCCTTCTAGGGCCCTCCAGCGGCGCGATGGGCTACGGCATGCCGGCCGCGGTGGCGGCGAAGCTCGTCCATCCCAAGCGTCCCGTCATCGCCTGCGCGGGCGACGGCTGTTTTCTGATGAACGGGCAGGAACTCGCCACCGCCGTGCAATACGAACTTCCCATCGTCGTGCTCGTCTTCGACAACGGCATGTACGGCACGATCCGCATGCACCAGGAACGCGAGTTCCCCGGCCGCGTCGTCGGCACCGATTTGCGCAATCCCGACTTCGCCGCGCTCGCGCGTGCCTATGGCGCGAAGGGCTTTACGGTGGAACGCACGCAGGATTTCGCCACCGCGTTCGAAGACGCGTCGAATGCGGGTGGGCCCGCGCTCCTTCACATCAAGCTCGACCCCGAGGCGATCACTCCGGCCACGACGCTGACGAAATTGCGGGAGAGACGATAGCTTTCTCCCCCCGTGTTTACGGGGGGAGTGTCCGCCGAACCCCGGATTTAATCCGGGGAAAGGCGGACGAGGGGGGCAAGCACTGGGCCCGCCCCCTCCCTTCCGCTTCGCGGAGCACCTCCCCCGCAAGCGGGGGAGGAAACACAAAACACATGGAGCATGCGTATGGATGTCACAGCAACTCTCGAAACCTTTGGTGTCGCGGTCGCCGGCGATCAACCCGTCCATTCCCCCATCGATGGCGCCGAGATCGGTCGCGTCGCTTTCGACGACGCGAAGGCCATCGAAGGCAAGATCGCGAAGAGCGCCGAGGCGTTCCGCGCCTGGCGTTCCGTGCCCGCACCCCGCCGCGGCGAGCTGGTGCGCCTCTTCGGCGAGGAATTGCGCGCGAGCAAGGCCGCGCTCGGCCGCCTGGTCACGCTCGAAGCCGGCAAGATCCTCCAGGAAGGTCTCGGCGAAGTGCAGGAGATGATCGACATCTGCGATTTCGCGGTCGGCCTGTCGCGTCAGCTCCACGGTCTTACCATCGCCTCCGAACGCCCCGGTCATCGCATGATGGAGACATGGCATCCCGCGGGTCCGGTCGCGGTCGTCAGCGCGTTCAACTTCCCCGTGGCGGTGTGGGCGTGGAACGCCGCGCTGGCGCTTGTCTGCGGCGATAGCGTGATCTGGAAACCGTCGGAGAAGACGCCGCTGAGCGCGCTCGCAGCCCAAGCGCTGTTCGCCCGCGCGGCCGCACGCTTCGGCGACGCGCCGGCCGGGCTGTCGCAAATCGTGCTGGGCGCGCGTGACGCGGGCGAAGCGCTTGCCAAGGACGCACGCATTCCGGTCGTGAGCGCCACGGGCTCGACCCGCATGGGCCGCGCGCTTGGACCGATCGTCGCCGCGCGCTTCGGCCGCGCGATCCTCGAACTCGGCGGCAACAATGCGATGATCGTGTGCCCGTCCGCCGATCTGGAACTCGCCGTGCGCGCGATCACGTTTTCCGCCGTCGGCACGGCGGGCCAGCGCTGCACGTCGCTCCGCCGCCTCATCGTGCACGAGAGCGTGAAGGGCAAACTCCTCGTCCGTCTGAAATCGGTTTACGACAAGCTTTCCATCGGCGATCCCCGCGAGCCGGACACGCTCGTGGGTCCGCTGATCGACGCGCGTGCCTTCGAGGGCATGGAGGCCGCGTTGGCATCCGCACGCGACGAGGGCGGCAAGGTCCATGGCGGGGGCCGCGTGCTCGCCGACAAATTCCCGAACGCCTATTACGTCCGCCCGGCCATCGTCGAGATGCCGGCGCAGACGGAGATCGCGCGGCACGAAACCTTCGCGCCCATTCTCTATGCGATGGGATGGTCGGATTGGGACGCGGCGATCGCGATGCACAACGCCGTGCCGCAGGGGCTTTCGTCCTGCGTCTTCACGCGCGATTTGCAGGAGGCGGAACGCTTCCTCGCTGCCGCCGGTTCGGACTGCGGCATCGCCAATGTGAATATCGGCCCATCGGGCGCCGAAATCGGCGGCGCGTTCGGCGGCGAGAAGGAAACCGGAGGCGGGCGCGAATCCGGCTCCGATTCGTGGAAGGCCTATATGCGCCGCCAAACCGCGACGGTGAACTATTCCGACGCGCTGCCGCTCGCCCAGGGCATCAAGTTCGATCTTTGATCGGCGCCGGCCGCCGGTTAACGCCCGGCACGGCATTAACCGATCTTTAAGCAAACGCTTCGGATCGGAGCCGAGCGCGCGTAGTCTTCCCATGGGGAAGTCGGGGGAAGACCATGCCGCGCGGCTTGGCGCAGTGGACGGGCATCGCCGTTACGGCGATCGTGGTTCTGGGAAGCGATATCGACGTGCTTTACGCGATGCCGCTGGGCATATTCGCGGGCGCCATCGCCACCTATCTCGCCTCGTTCGCGGAATCCGCCGGCCCGAAAGCCGATTAGGATCAGGTCGCGCCCTCGGGCGGGATCGAGTTGATCGCTTCTTCGAGCTGGGCAAAGCTCGGCTGCGCCGCGGAGGGTACGCTGCCGCGGCCGATCTCGACCGAAATCTGCGCCGAGTTCCCGTGCAGGTGCGCGACCAGGATGTCGCGGATCACCTGATAGAAATGCGCGTCCTCGTCGACGATGTGCTTGAGCCGCGTCGCCATCGGTCCGACCAGCCCGTAGGCCAGGAACACGCCCAGGAACGTGCCGACCAGCGCGCCACCGATCATGCCGCCCAGCACTTCCGGCGGTTCGGTGATCGAGCCCATCGTCTTGATGACGCCGAGCACGGCCGCGACGATGCCGAGCGCGGGCAGCGCGTCGGCCATGTTTTGCAGCGCGTGCTGGGGTTCCAGCGCCTCGTGATGGTGCTTCTCGAGCTGCTTCTCCATGGCCGTCTCGACCTGGTGCGGATCCTCGAGGCTCATCGTCATCATGCGCAGCGTGTCGCAGATGAAGTCGAGCGCGAAATGATCCTTCGCGATCCTCGGGTAGCGCAGGAAGATCGAGGACTCGGCCGGCTTCTCGATGTGCTGTTCGAGCGCGATCAGGCCCTTGGTCTTCATCGTCTTGGTGAGCAGGAACAGGAGGCAGAGCAGGTCGTTATAATCCGATGTCTTCCACTTCGGGCCCGCCATGACCTTGCCGAAAGCGCCCACCGTCTTCTTCACCGAATGTATGGAGCTCCCGATCAGCAGCGCCGCGATGGCCGCGCCGCCGATGGCCATGAATTCGTGGGGCAGCGCGTGCAGGATGACCTCGAAATGGCCGCCCGCAAGCACATAGCTTCCGAATACCATCAGGAAGAGGAAGACGATGCCGCCGATCTGAAGCATGCTCTTGTTTGCCTATAGGTCAGCCGGGATCGGGCTGGCGGCGGCGCGCCTCCGGCCCGGACCTCTGTTCAGTATTAACGCGACTGCTTAAAGAGGAATGAAAAGGACGGACCGATGGCCGCCGCGAGGCAATTCTTTCCTAAATGCAAACGGTGCCGGATGGCGTGCCCGGCGGTCCGGGCTCCTCGTCGCGCATGAGCGTGCATGGGGTTCTGCGGCACGTCGTGCATGCGGCCCGCGCGCTGGTCTCGCCCGTCGTGCTTGGCGTGCGCGCCATCGCGCTCGATGGGCAAGGCCGCGCGATCCTCGTGCGCCATTCCTATATGCGGGGGCTCTATCTGCCGGGCGGCGGGGTTGCGCGCGGCGAGCATCCCGAAGCGGCCGTGATGCGCGAACTCCGCGAAGAGATCGGCCTCGTCTCGGCCGCGCCGCCGGAATTGTTCGCGCTCTATACGCGCCGTTCCGGCCTCGCCACCGACCATGTGGCGGTCTACGTCGTGCGCGGCGTCGCCTATGAATTTCGCCCCGGTTTCGAGATCACGGGCATGGTAGCCGCCGATCCCGCCGCGCTGCCGCCGGATGCCACGCCCGCGACGCGGCGGCGGCTCGCCGAATTCACCGGACGCGAGCCGCGGTCGACCGCGTGGTGAAACGCTAGATCGGATCCCAGCTGAAGACCGATGTCGTCGCGCCCGCGTCGAAGAAGCTGCCTTTGAGCGCAGGCATGGCGTGCTCGGCGATGGTCTGCGGCGTCCAGCCTTCGACCTTGCCGACGCTGCGGATGGGGCGCGGCTGGCTCATCAGGAAGATCTCGTTGCCGCGCGCGCAGAAGATCTGGCCGGTCACGTCCTTGGTCACGGGCGAAGCGAGTGCCACGGCCAACTGCGCCACTTGATCGGCGCGCATCATGTTCTTCATGCGATCGACACGCTTGGCCGATGCCTCGTCCTTGACGGGGATGGTCGCGATCATGCGCGTCCAGGCGAAAGGCCCGATCGTGTTGGAGCGCACGTTCTTCTGCATGCCCTCCATGGCGATGATGCGCGAAAGGCCGACGATGCCCATCTTGGCCGCGGCGTAGTTCGCCTGGCCGATATTGCCGATCAACCCGCTCGTGGATGTGAAGAGGACGAAGGAACCGTCCTGTTGCTCGCGGAAATGGTTGATCGCCGCGCGGCACACATTGTAGCTCCCCTGGAGGTGCACATCGATCACCGCGTCCCATTCGGCGTCGGTCATCTTGTGGAACATGGCGTCGCGCAGGATGCCCGCTGGATTGATGATGGCGTGGAGTCCCTTGAAGCTGTCCATCGCCTGCTCGATCATGCGCGCCACGCCGTCGCGGCTGGTGACCGAGTCCGAATTCGACACCGCTTCGCCGCCCGCCTTGCGGATGGCCTGCGCGACCTGCTCGGCCGGGCCGGCCGAACCCTCGTCGCCCCCCGCGACGCCGCCGCCCAGATCGTTGACGACGACCTTCGCGCCTTCGCGCGCGGCCAGCAGCGCGCATTCCTTGCCGATGCCGTTCGCGCCTCCGGTGACCAGCACCACCTTGCCATCGAGCACGCCCATGAGATTTCTCCCTCGTTTCCGAATATTCTTGACGGCCCGAGCCTAGCCCGTCAGGAGGCGCGGCCGGAAGGGGTGGAACATCGCATGAGCTGGAACGTGAGACGGGAAACGCGTGCCGACGCCGCTTCCGTCGAATCCCTGGTCGCGCGCGTCTTCGGCGCGGGCCGCTATGCCAAGACCGCCTATCGCCTGCGCGAAGGCGTGGAAGCCGACACGCGGCTTTCCTTCGTCGCGGAGGCGAATGGCGATCTCCTGGGCTCGGTGCGCTTCTGGCCCATCCGGATCGGCGGCCGTCTCTCTCTTCTGCTGGGTCCGCTCGCGGTGCGGCCCGAACTGCGGGGGCGGGGCATCGGCATCGCGCTGATGCAAAGGGGCATCGAGGAGGCGCAGAAGCTCGGCTACGAGACCATGGTCCTGGTGGGGGACGAACCCTATTACGCGCGCGTCGGCTTCGCGCGGCTGAAGCCCAGGCAGATTCGGTTCCCCGGGCCCGTCAATCCCGAACGTGTGCTCGGCCTCGGACTCAAACCCGGCGCCCTGGAGAGTCTGGAAGGCCCCGTCGCCCGCGCGCGCCTCGATGTGGCCGTCGCCGCGCACGCAGTGGGGCTGGGCGGCGTGAATTAATGTATTGACAGAAAACAAGATCGTATGTACGATAATTCGCTGCGCTACGAATGGGACGAAGCCAAACGCGAGGCGAGCCTCGCCAAGCACGGCGTCGATTTCGCGGCGGTGGAGGATTTCGATTGGAGGCGGGCGGTTGTCGAATTTGACCGCCGGCGGAACTACGGCGAGGAGCGGGAAATCGCCGTTGGCTGGATCGGTACGCGGCTCCACGTTCTGATCTTCACGCGCCGCGCGGGGGCCATTCGTATCGTCAGCTTACGCAAAGCAAATGACAGGGAGGTAAGGCGCCATGCCGAAAGCAACCGATAATAGGAAGAGAGCGCGTGCCCGCGCGATGCGCGACGTGGCCACCATGTCCCCCGAGGAAGACGCCGCCATCACGGCGGCCGCGCTTTCGGATCCCGACAATCCGCCGCTGACCGAGGAGTTCTTCAAACGCGCCCGTCCGGCGCGCGAGGTGATGCCCGAGATCGTCGACGCCTATCTGCGCTCGCGCGGACGCCCCAAGGCCGCGGCGACCAAGGTGCCGGTGACCATCCGGCTCGATCGCGAGGTCGTCGCGGCGCTCCGCAAGGAAGGCCCCGGCTGGCAGACGCGGCTCAACGACATGCTTGCCCGGCGCGTCAGGCGCGGCCGGAAAGTGGCGTAGGCCCTAACGCCCCTCCTGCCTCCACGCCAATACGACCGTGCCCAGGATCAGAAGCAGTGCGAGCCAGCCGGGCAGGAGCTGCTCCTGCTCCACGTTCATCACGCGATAGGCTTCGCGATCGACCAGTCCAATCCAGCCGGCCCCCCCGGCGATCCGGCCCTCGGCGACGCGGCGCACGCCCGGCACGCCGTCCTTCAGCCAATGAGTAGCGCCGCCCGTCGCCTTGGCGATGGGCGCGACGATATCGGGCGTCGCGCGCACGTCGGCCACTTCGCGCGGATTGAGCGGGCCGGCCGCCGCCACCGCGCTCAATTTTCCATCGCTCAGGCGATAGAGCCCTAATTCCTCGGCCTTCATGCGCCCGACGAACCGCCCGGCTTCCGTCTTTTCGAGCGGCACGCTCTTGATCTCGCCACCCGGCAACGTCACCGAAACCGGCGGCGTCTCCTC
>Ga0326597_10013373_pt1 | contig 10791 bp, 11 predicted proteins | sample RVTome_12_FD_203789 | JGI IMG/M metagenome (GOLD analysis project Ga0326597, IMG submission 203789) | Soil microbial communities from uranium-contaminated site in the Upper Colorado River Basin, Wyoming, United States - RVT100D185 | ecosystem: Environmental > Terrestrial > Soil > Contaminated >... | reverse complement strand
ACGCTGACGACTGCCGTCAAGCCTTCCCGGATGTCCTCACCCGTGAGGTTCGGATCCTTCTCCTTCAACAGCCCCTTGCCGCGGGCGAAGTCGTTGACGGCTTTCGTCAGCGCCTTGCGGAATCCCTCTTCATGGGTTCCACCCTCGTGGGTGTTGATGTTGTTGGCGAAGCTGAGGACCGTCTCGTTGTACGAGGTCGTCCATTGCATCGCCAGCTCGAGCTCCATGGTGTCCCTGGTGTCGACGAACTCGACGATGCGCCCGTGGAGCGGCTCCTTCTTCTGGTTCAGATAGCCGATGTAGTCGACCAGACCGCCTTTGTAGAGGAAGGAGTCGGACCTCCCCTCGCCTCGCTCGTCCGTCAGGGTGATCTCGATGCCGCGGTTGAGGAACGCCATCTCCCGCAGCCGGGTCTGAACGATGTCGTAATCGAACTCGACGGTTTCGGAGAAGATCTCGGTGTCGGGCCAGAACGTGATCGTCGTCCCGGTCTTCTTGATCTCCCGACCCTTCACGACCGGTCCGATGGAGAATCCGCGCTCGAAGTCCTGGGTCCACACCGCTCCATCCCGGCGAATCTCCGCCTCCAGCCGGGAGGACAGGGCGTTGACAACGGAGACGCCGACGCCGTGCAATCCGCCGGACACCGTGTAGGCGCCGGCTTCGAACTTGCCGCCGGCATGCAGTTTCGTCAGAACCGTCGTGAGCGCCGACTCCTTCGTCTGGTTGTGATGGGCCACGGGGATCCCCCGACCGTTGTCGACGACGCGGACGCCGCCCGACTCGAGGATCGTGACGTCGATCCGCGTGCAGTATCCCGCCATGGCTTCGTCGATGGCGTTGTCGACGACCTCCCACACGAGGTGGTGGAGCCCACGCGGCCCGGTCGATCCGATGTACATGCCGGGTCGCTTGCGGACCGGTTCGAGGTCCTTGAGGACGGTGATCTGTGAGGCGTCGTAAGCGCCGCCGGACTTCGTCGTCATGCCGATGGTCCGAGCGCGCGACACGAAGTGCGCAAGAGGAAATTCATGTATGTAATTCTAGTGGATATGAGGCGCTCGACCAAGCCCTCCGACCGTGAGAAGTGCCGATACCGCCTACGTTTTCGGGCCATCAGCGACGGTGGGGGGGAATCACCCGCACCGACGTGACCACATCGGGTCCCAACTCCTCGGCCAGCCGCTCCAGCAGCGATCCGATCCCATAGCGCAGCATCGACACCGCCGCCGGACTGACGGCCTCCACCACCAGTTCCCGGCTCTTGAGCGAGAGCGGGACCGACCTGCCCGACCAGGGGTGGCCGACCATCGAATCCCATTCCGTATGCAGCCGCGTCCAGGTGTCGGGATCGACGAGCCTGTATCTCTCCATCAACGTCTGCAGCAACTCCCCGATGGGTTTCGGGTCCCTCATCGGGTGACACCTCCGCCGGTCACCGACCAGCTCACGCCTTCGACGGGAACGTGGGACGGGTCGGCCGTGGTGATGAGCGTCTGGGCGCGGGGAAGCGCCCCCGTCAGCGCCTTCGCTCTCCAGGGGTCGAGTTCGGAGAAGACATCGTCGAGGAGGAGGATCGGGGAGGTGTCCGTGACCTCTCCGATCGCCCGGTGGGTGGCGAGACGGATCCCGAGCGCCAGCGTCCGCTGCTCCCCCTGGCTGGCGTGGAAGCGGGCGTCGTGGCCGCCCAGCAGGAACGTGGGCTCGTCCCGATGTGGTCCGACGGTGGTGACGCGTCGCTCCCGGTCCGCCCGGGCGGCCCCGATCAGGGCCTTCGCCATGTCCACCGCGTACGCGCCGGCGGGTCGCTCCTCTCCCGTCTCTTTCGCCCACAGGGAGCGGTAATCGAGTCGCACCGGTGTCGGCTCGTGCGCCACCTCGTCGTACGCCCTCTCCAGATGTCGTTCGAGTGCGTGCACGGCACGAACGCGCCGCGCCATCAATCTCCCCGCCGCCTGCGCCAGGCGCTCGTCCCACACGGACAGCGTCACCGGGTCGTTCTCCCCTTGTTTGAGAAAAGCGTTGCGTTGACGCAATGCCCGTTCGAACTCCATCCGGTCCGCATAGCTGGCCGGCCACAGCTGGATGGCGGCGTCGTCGAACAGATCGCGCCGAAAGGCCGGGCCCCGCTTTATCAGGTCGAGATCCTCAGGCAGAAACGCGACGATCCTGACGTGCCCGATGAGGTCGGTGCTCCGGACCGGCCGCTGCCGGTTCACCTGGACCCGACGCTGGCCCCGACGCCGTATCTCTATCTCGATGAGGGTCGACGCCTCGGGATGGACCACGGATCCACGTATCACCGCAGACTCAGCGTCGAAGGAGACGAGTGTCTCGTCCGGAGCAGCCCGGAACGAGCGCAACGTGGCGAGATACGACACCGCCTCCAGGAGATTCGTCTTGCCCGCCCCGTTGTCGCCGACCAAGACGTTGGTGTCAGGATCGGGCTGCCACTCCAGCGACGAGTGATTGCGAAATGCCGCCAGGTTCAGCCACTCGAGGTGCACCGGCGCCGGTCACACCCGAACGGGCATCAGCAGGTACAGGAAGCCGTCGTCGCCGGTGGACGAGATCACGCTCGGCTTCAGTCCGTCGATGACCTGGATGCGGATGCTGTCACCCTCCACCGCCGCGACACCATCCGCCAGGTACCGCGGGTTGAAGGCGATCTGCACGGCTTCCTCGTCTCCCCGGAACTCTCCGGGCAGGTGTTCGGCCTCGGCACCGACATCCTGCCGTGAGACGGTGATCTCCACGCCACCCTCGGTCAGGTTCAATCGCACGGGGATGTGATCCTCCGCCACGAGGGCCACCCGGCCGAGAGCCTCGAGAAGACCCTCCTTGGCGACCACCATCTCGTTGGGATACGACTCCGGCAGCAGTGACTGGTATTTGGGGAACGTGCCCTCGATCATCCGCAGTCGCAGCGAGCCACGATCAGACACGAAGACGCCCTCCCGTCCCTCGAGACTCACGGTGACCTTCGACGAACCGATCGTCCGGGGAAGCTCACGCAGTCCGCGGGCGGGTATCAACCCCGAACCTTCGATGCCGACCCCCGGAAGATCGCGGACAGCCAACCGATACGAGTCCGTCGCCACCATGCGCACACCCTCGTCACGGGATTCGAACAGCACCCCGGTGAGGATCGGGCGAGCCGCGTCGCCGGAGGCCGCAACCGTGACCTGTCCGGCAGCCAGCGCCAGCGCCTCCCCGTCCACCTCCGTCCCACCCACAATCCCCTCGTCGACCGTCGGGAAGTCGTCGAGGGAGAGCTGCCGCAGCGTGAACCTGGGTCCCTTGCCCAGGATCTCGACGTCCGCCTCCCCGGTCGTGATCGTCACCGGTCCCACGGGCATACGGCGAACGGCCTGTTCGAGAAGCTTGCCGGGAATGACGGCCCGGCCTTCCTCGAGTGCCTCGACGTCGGCATGAGTCTGCACGGTCATCTCGAGGTCGGTCCCGGTGACCTTCAATACCGACCCGGTGACCTCGCAGAGGAGCCCCTGCAGGACCGGGAGGGCGGAGCGTGTACCGACCGCCCGGTTGGCTCGGCCGAATGCATCACCGAGGTCGTCGCGCTCAGCTCGGAATTTCACAGCTCGGGTTTCCCTTCTTCATCTCTGGAGTATTTGACATTCAACTCAGTAGTAGTGGTAGGGGGTGTGGATTGTGGAGAGTGGTCGGTGGAGGCAGGTCTCATCTGATCCATCTGCGTGTTTCGCGGTGTGGACGGCTCCTCGGATACTCACATCGCGAAACGAGAATGGAAAGTCCCTGTGGAGGATGGGTCATCTTTTCCTCAGGTTGGAGGACAACTCCTGGACCCGGTCGTAGACCTCTCGGTCCGTCTCCATGATCTTCTTGACGCGGTCGATGGCGTACATCACGGTCGTGTGATCCCTCCCGCCGAAGACCTCGCCGATGCGGGGCAGCGACAGACTCGTGAGGTCGCGGCACAGGTACATGGCGACCTGGCGGCACTGGGCCAGTGGCTGCTTGCGGCTCACTCCGACGAGATCGCCGACGGTGAGGCCGTAGGCCTCGGCGGTCGCCTGGAGGATCATGGGGGGGTCGATCGATTTTGCCTCGTGGCCCGGCAGGAGATCCTGCAGGACTCGTTCCGCCATCGGGAGGTCGATCTCGACTCCGGTCAGCTTGGCGAGCGCACTGACCCGTGTGAGTGCTCCCTCCAACTCCCGGATGTTGTCCGAGACCAGGGTGGCGATGAAGTGGAGAACCTCCTCGGGGACCGCCAGGTCCGCCATCTCGACGTTGCGATGGAGGATGGCGAGGCGCGTCTCTACGTCGGGGGGTTGGACATCGGTGAGGAGTCCCCATTCGAAGCGGCTTCGCAGGCGATCTTCGAGCGTCGCCAGGTTCTTCGGTGAGCGATCCGAGGTGATGACGATCTGCTTGCCCGACTCGTACAGCGTGTTGAAGGTGTGGAAGAACTCCTCGAGGATCTGCTCCTTGCCCTCGAAGAACTGGATGTCGTCGAGGAGGAGGATGTCGGTGGTCCTGTAGCGGGCCTTGAACGCATCCATCTGCTTGCGGCGGATTCCCGAGATGAAGTCCGAGAAGAAGGTCTCCGAGGAGACGTACCGCACCTCGAGACCCGGATAGAGCTCGAGGGCGTGGTGGCCGATGGCGTTGAGGAGATGAGTCTTGCCCAACCCGGCGGCGCCGTAGATGAAGAGCGGGTTGTAGGTGCTGCCGGGCTGTTCGGCGACAGCCATGGCGGCTGCGAACGGAAACCTGTTCGAGGCGCCGACGACGAAGTTCTCGAACTGGTACTTCCGTACGAGGCGGGCGGCCGACTCCGGGCTCGGGAGGTCGGAGTCCCGAGATTCCGGCGGCTCGATCGACGACACGACCGAGACCCGGCCGTTGAGCTGGGGATCCCCGTCGAGGACATGGTCCTCCAGGTGATCGGTGTCGCCGGTCATGAAGACCAGATCCATCTCGGTGCCGAAGGCGGTGTGGAAGGCCTGCTCAACCGCTTCGCCGTGCTTCTCGACCACCCAGCGGAGATGGAAGTCGCTGGGGGCGACCAAAGTGACACATCCGTCCTCGACCTCGGTCTCGAGTCGTGCCAACCAGGTCTGCCATGCCCCGGCGGTCACGCGATCCCTCAACACCGTTCGAAAGCGGACGACCCGCTCGTCATGTTGCGGAACGTGCACCACGCATCCCTCCCTCGCCGGAACCGGGTCCGAAGCGTTCGTTCCCGAGTGACCGGCGCTGATCCGCCGGCCGACACCCCGAGGTCGATCGAACGCAACAACGCCCCGTTGTCCCCCGACTTCTCCACATCTGTGGATAAGCGACGGACCGGGGCGTTTCAGCCCGAACCGACGTGTTGTCGTCGTATGTCCTTCAATCCTCCAGGCCGCGCGCGACCACCCGTGAAGTGAGGATGTTTCTTCCCGTTGGTCAGTGCCGCCGGGGCCTGCGCTCAGCGAGCATACGCGCGGTCCGGAGGCCGGTTCAAGAGCGCGGAAATCGTCGTTGCAGGCGAGATGAACGGGGGGTGAACACGCCGAAAACCTCGGTAGTCGTTGACTTTTCGCTGCTTCGAATTCGCGCTCCGGACCCGGTTTCCTGTCGGAAGGCGTTGCACGGTTTTTTCGCGTCCTAGGAATCTTGTTCGCGCTCCGGGGTGGCTTTGACATTCTGAAGGGGTTCTCCGTAGCCTGTCGCGGTCCACCACTCCTCGACGCTTTGAATTCTCCATCATGAAACGCACCTATCAACCAAAAGTCCGACGTCGCAAGCGTCGTCACGGCTTCCGCCATCGCATGCAGACCCGCGCCGGTCGCGCCGTCCTCAAGTCGCGCCGTGTCAAGGGCCGCAAGCGTCTCGCCGCCTGAGCGGCTCTTCGAGCCGCTCCGATCGCCCGTACGCTTTCGTGAGGTCATGCGTCGGGGCGAGAGGAGGACGGTGGGGGGCCTCACAGTTGTCAGCCTTGCCGGCGTCCCGCCCATCACCAGGGTCGGGTTGGTCGCCGGGAAACGATTGGGGTCGGCCGTTGTCAGGAATCGCATCAAACGCCGCATTCGACACGCCTGTCGGGACGTCGGTCTCGCCCGCGGTTGGGACCACGTCGTCATCCCCTCCCCCGTCGTCGCCGATGTGGCCTACTCCACGCTCGTCGACTGGCTCGAGCGCGCCGTGGAGCGTCATGACTGATCGACCCGCACCGGTGGCCCGCCTCTTCATGGGAGGGATCCGGCTCTACCAACGCTGGCTGAGCCCGGCGCTGGGCCGAAACTGCCGTTTCTCGCCTACGTGTTCTGCCTACGCCGTCGGCGCCATCGAGCGGTTCGGTGTGATCCGGGGCAGCGCCCTGGCCGTTCGCCGCCTCGGTCGCTGCCAGCCGTTGGTCGAGGGTGGCTACGACCCGGTACCTGAGAGGATGTGACGTATGGGAGCGTTGTTCGACGGTTTACAACGTATACTGGGCGAGACGCTGGCGTTCTTCTTCGGTATCAACGGAGGATCCTTCGGGCTGGCCATCGTGATGCTGACCATCGCCATCAACGTGGTCCTGTTTCCGCTGACTCTCCGCCAGACACGGGCGACCAGGGCCTTCCAGCAGATCCAGCCGGAGATCAAGCGGATTCAGAAGGAGTACAAGGAAGACTCGCAGAAGATGCAGCAAGAGCTGATGCGGGTGCAGAAGGAGGCTGGGGCCACGCCGGGAGGTTGCCTCGTCCCACTGTTGGTGCAGGCACCGATCTGGTTTGCCCTCTTCCGGGTGCTCCAGGCGATCTCGCAGTTCTCCAACGGTGTGGACGTGGTCCCACCGATCCCCGAGTCGTCTGCCCTGTACGGCGCCCTGCAGGTTCACGACATCTCGTTCCTCGGTATGGATCTCGGGTCTCCGATGTCAACCGGGATACTCGCCGGCGTCCCCACGGCGCTCCCCTACGTGTTGATGCTGATCCTGATGGTGGCGTCACAGTACTTCCAGCAATGGCACGCCCAACGGGGCAACACGCCGCGAGCGGACATGACCAGCCAACAGCGTCAACAGCAACAGACCCAACAGGTGATCACGCGGGTCATGCCCCTCTTCATCGGGTTCATCTCTTGGAATTTCCCGGCGGGACTCGTGGTCTACTGGACGACATCCAACGTGTTCCGACTCGGACAGCAGTTTGCGATCTTCGCCATCGACGGTCGGCCCACCCAACCAGGATCAAATGGCGGCAGCGCCCCAAAGGACAAGAGCCCCGACGGCTCCGGCTCGGATGGCGACGGCGATCAGGCGACGCCCAAGCGCCCTCAACCGCGGGCGGCGAAGAAACAGCGCCGAAGGAGGAAATGACGGTGGAGTACGTCGAAGTTCGCGGCAAGACGGTGGACGTCGCCGTCGAGGCCGCGTTGCAGGAACTCGGAATCGAGCGTGACCAGGCCGATATCGAGGTCATCCAGGAACCGGAGAAGGGCTTTCTTGGGATGGGCGGCAAAGACGCCATCGTCCGGGTGAAGGCCCGTTCCCAGCAGAAGCGCCGGCGTCGGCGTCGGCGCGGATCCGGGGAAGGATCCGGCGAGCGGAGCGACCGTCCCCAGCCGCCGCGCGACGAGAGCCGACGCTCTGGTGGTTCCGGCCGGCACGAGTCGAGTGGCGGCCGGGACTCGAGCCGGAATCGAGCCGGGGGCGGCGGGGGGCGCAGCGCTGGTGGGGGGCGCAGCCGTGGTGACGGGAGTGGGCCGCGCCCGCGAGATGCCATGAGTGGCGGGGGACGCGAGAATGACGTCGAGAAGCAGTCCGCAAAGGAGGCAGCCGAGGTGTCGATCGAAGAACAGACCCCGGTGGTGGAGTCTTTCCTGAAAGGCCTGGTCGAAGCATTCGGTCTCGAAGGCTCCGTGACCGTGACGATCGATGAGGATGTGATCGTCGCCGAGGTGAGCGGCCCGCAGACCGAGGCAATGGTGGGTCCCCGCGGATCGACCATCGAGGCCATCCACGAATTGACCAAGACGGTGTTGCAGCGCCAGACCCAGGCATCGGCACGCGTTCGGCTCGACATCGCAGGCTACGCCGAGCGGCGGCGGCAGGCGTTGGCGATCTATGCCGATCAATTGATCGATCAGGTCCTCGAGGAGGGGGGAGAGGTGATGCTCGAGCCGATGTCGGCCGGGGATCGCAAGACGATCCACGACGCCGTGGCCAGCCGCGAGGGCGTCAGGAGCTACTCCGAAGGCGAGGCGCCCCAGCGGTTCGTGGTGATCGCCACCACAGGAGGTTCGTCGGAGGAGGAGTGAAGTCGCCCCAGAGGGTTTGAAACTGCCCCGGGAGGATCTCCTGGGGCGGTTTCACGTGAAACATGGGGGCGGCTAGGTTTCACGTGGAACATGTCTCTTGCACGTGCCCTCGAGTGGAGTGGCATCGAACCCACGACCGAGCTGCTCACTCGATTCGAGATCTATCGGGAGTGGCTGGGCACCGAAGCGGTAGCCGCCGGCGGGCTGGGCCCGGACGAAGCCACCAGACTGGAAGAACGGCATCTGGGGGATTCGGTCTTGTTCGCCGGCGTGTGGGACCGGGGTCTCTCCCAACCGGTGCTCGATGTCGGCACCGGCGTCGGTCTTCCCGGAATCCCGCTCGCCTTGACCCACCCTCGACGGCGCTTCGTACTCCTCGACCGGTCGAGTCGGCGCATCGGGCTGGCACGTCGGGCGGTCCGCATCCTCGGACTCGGCAATGTCGAGTTGGTCGAAACCGACATCGACGCCTACGACTGGCGAGGGCACACGGTGGTCAGCAGGGCTTCACTGTCGCCGGCGGCCCTCCGGGCTCGGGCACAACGGAGGGGAGAGCCGGCAGAGCTACTCGTGGCCGGCTCTCATCGGGAACGTCCCGACGTGGCGGGATACCAGACGATGGAGGTTCCAGGGGATATCCTTGACCGCACCGTGTGGATTCTTAGGATGGCGCAGTCGTGACAGCAACCATCGTGGCCCTCGCCAACCAGAAGGGCGGAGTGGGCAAATCCACCACCGCCATCAATCTCGCCGCAGGGTTGGCACTGCAGGGGGAGCGGGTGTTGCTCGTCGATCTCGATCCCCAGGGCAACGCCACCAGTGGCGTCGGCATCGATCGCGGCCGGATCGCCCACTCCACCTACGACGTTCTGCTCAAGGAGACACCGATCGAGGACGCCCTCGAGCCCACCAGCGTCAAGAACTTCATCGTCGTGCCGGCCACCATCGAGTTGGCCGGCGCCGAGATCGAACTGGTGTCCGCCTTCAGCCGAGAACTGAAGCTGCGCAACGCACTCGCCTCTGTTACGGACGACTTCGATTTCGTCTTGGTCGACTGTCCCCCGTCGTTGGGCCTGCTGACCGTGAACGGGTTGGCCGCTGCCGACGAGGTGCTGATCCCGATCCAGTGCGAGTACTACGCCTTGGAGGGTCTGTCCCAACTCCTTCGCAACGTGGAACTGGTGGCGTCGAATCTCAACCGGGGCTTGGAAATCGGGGGAGTCGTCCTCACCATGTACGATGGGCGTACCCGGCTCGCCAAGGACGTGGTCGATCAAGTCCGCAGCCACTTCGGGGAGAAGGCCTACCGAACGGTGATACCTCGCTCGGTCCGACTGAGCGAAGCGCCTTCCTTCGGTGAGCCGATCGAGACGTTCGACGGAATGAGTCGGGGCGGAATCGCCTACCGGGAACTCTCGCGTGAATTTCGTCGACGGCATGGCCGGGAGGACGTGAGATGACCGGACGGCGTGGTGGGCTGGGCCGGGGACTCGAAGCTCTGATACCGACTGATCGGGACGCCCCCAAGGCCTTCCAGAATCTGCCAGTAGACAGCATTGCGCCAAACCCGCAGCAGCCCCGCACTCGCTTCGACGATGCCAGCCTCTCCTCCCTCGCCGAGTCGATCGCCGAGTTGGGACTGCTGCAACCCATCGTGGTTCGACCTACCGACGATGGTTACGTCCTGGTGGCGGGAGAGCGGCGCCTGCGAGCCGCCAAGCGGGCGGGTCTCACGGAGCTCCCGGCGTTCGTACGTTCGGTGGGTGACGATGCCGGTTCCCTGATTCACGCTCTGGTCGAGAACCTGCAACGCGAGGACCTCACGCCACTGGAGGAAGCCGCCGCCTACCAGCAGATGCTGGACGACTTCGACATGACACACGCCGCCATCGCCGAGCGGGTCGGAAGATCGCGGGCGGCGATCTCCAACGCCATCCGACTCCTGGGTCTGCCGGCGGCGGTGCAGGTCCTCGTCGAGAACGGTGAGCTGACGGCCGGCCACGCCCGGGCGTTGCTCGGGACCGAGGATCGTGCCTACGCCGAACACATCGCCCGGCGGGCGGTGGACGAGGGATGGAGCGTCCGCCAAGTCGAAGAGGCGATTCGCAACCGGGCGCAGGGCGTCGACACCTCGGATCCGACCCCGAAGCTCCGGGAGATCCGCCCGGTGGAGATCATCGAACTCGAGCAGCGACTCACCGAGCAACTCGGCACCAGGGTGGCGATCAACTACCGGGCGAAGAAGGGGAGGGTGCAGATCTCCTTCGCCAGCCTCGAGGAGCTCGAGCGCATCTATCGCCGCTTCTTCACCTGATGCCCTCGACCTCCACCTGAGATTGTCCCCACCTGTGGAAAACTCTGGGAGTAACTACAGACGTGTAGTTCGACTGGACGATCAGGCGAGGAATTCGGCGAGTTCGGCGACGATCTGATGCTTGGGACGAGCGCCGACGATGCGCTTCTTCTCCACGCCGTCCTTGAACAGGATCATCGTGGGAATGCTCATCACGTCGAAGG
>Ga0326597_10013372_pt1 | contig 10792 bp, 10 predicted proteins | sample RVTome_12_FD_203789 | JGI IMG/M metagenome (GOLD analysis project Ga0326597, IMG submission 203789) | Soil microbial communities from uranium-contaminated site in the Upper Colorado River Basin, Wyoming, United States - RVT100D185 | ecosystem: Environmental > Terrestrial > Soil > Contaminated >... | reverse complement strand
GCCGATGCCGGCGAGTAGGTGAGAGATCAGGTGGTCCTTCCTGATCTGCGCGGGGGCGACACCGAATCTCGCGGCCCACAGGCTCAGCTCCTGTTGGTTGAGCACTGTCTACTGCTCGATCGGGAATCGTCCGGCGGCAACCGGTTTCGAGGGGCGCAGCCCGTGTGATTTGACGGGTCCGCGTGCCCGCAGGCGTGGAACATTGGACACGACCGGGTAGGCCACCCAACTGGCGCGAACATAGGCGGCGCGCTCGCCTTGCTTGATGGCGAGGTCTCGGGTCAGCGACCAGTCTGCCCGGCCGGCGAGTGCCGTTATCGCCTCGGAGATCATGTCTCTCGAGATGTCCCAGGTATGCGCCCACCGGGCCAGATCCAGGATTGTCTGTTCCACCGTTGTTTGATATCCGGCAGCTAGATCGGTATCGACATGTTCAAGATCGAGACGGGCCACATCCCGCGTGTGGAAGCTGATCCGACCCCAGCGTGTGGTGAGAGGCGGTCGCTGCTTGGGAATGGCGACAGAGCCCAATGCCACGGCTCTGGGCAAGGCGCCGTGTAGGCGTGCAGCAGATGGACCCATCAGGGCGACCTGATCAACTCCATAATCGGTCACAGCCACCCCGAGAGCGAGAGCTTCGATGGTGGGACGCCATCCCGAGCTGCCGACCGATTCGGCTGGGACCAGGGCGTAGTAGCCCCTGGCGAACCGCTGAACTGCACCCTGGTCCTCGAGACGCGCCAGCTCCGAGCTGGGATTGACGTACAGCTCTTTTAGGTCACGGGGTCTGACCACTCGATCCGGACGCGAAACCAGCACGCTGGGGATCCGCGGTGTCGGCATCCTGGTACACCTTTGTGTCGTTAGTACTACCAACTTAGCCTGAGAGGCTAGAACTGTGGTAACAATGACAGATCTCGGTTTGGTCAGCTACACGTGGCTTGGGTCTGGTCGGACCATGCTGCCCACGAACCAATCATCGACCCCGACCTGTTTGGAGCCGCCCGAGAGGCGTTCAGTTGAACCACGCGCCGGGCACCGGCCCCGACGACGACCAGGGTCGCGTCCTCGAACGTCGCCGCCGCCTCAAAGAACGCGACGCCATACTCGCCAAGTACCGGACTCTCCTCGAACACGACAGTGACATCACCAGCGCCGCCGTATGGATCGCCGAGGTCGAGCAAGAACGCAAGAACCTTGCGCGACAACGCAGTCACAAACCCACCACACGCCGACTCACCGAGAACGAGATCAGAGCGCTCGTCGTCCAACTACGCGACATCGTGGTGGTACTGGCCCACGCCGACCCCCTTGACAAGCGGGCCATCTACGAAGAGCTCGGCGTCAACCTCACCTACCACCCCGACGGGCGCGTGCACGTAGCCACTGGGGCACCTCATGTACTGGGGGTTCGTGTCGGAGGGGGGACTTGAACCCCCACGCCCTATTAGGGCACTAGGCCCTCAACCTAGCGCGTCTGCCAATTCCGCCACTCCGACGTAGCGACGGGATTATACCCACCGACTATCGGCTGCCCACCGGCTCATCCGTCGGTTCGATACCAGGTTGCAGCATTCCAGGTATCGCCCCCGGGGAGGGTGGAATGGCGATAGCCGGACACTGCATCGGTCCGCACCGCGCCGGGATTCATCTCAGCGTACAGCGGCACGGTAACCACCAGGTTGGCCAACAGGGTTTCGATTTCGCTCAGTGTCGCCTTCACCTTCTCGAGGTCGAGCTCGGCGGCAACGTCGGCCAGGAGGCCGATCAATCGGGCTACGTCACCGGCTGAATATTCGACCGAATCCGGCCAACGAGAGAAATCCGATCCACCGTTCTCCGGAGTCAGGAGGAACCAGCGCCGAACATCAGCCACCGCACCTGAGGGACCGATGGTTGGCACCCACGCCCACTCGGCCAGATCGAAACGTCCCGGACCGATCGTTTCTAGGAAGTACACGCCGGTCTCTTCGGGCGGATCGATCTCGAGCGCTATCCCCACAGCGGCGAACATTGCATCCAACTCCCCCACGACGAGAGCCCGCTCGGGGGTGTTGTTGACAGTCAATACGGCCGCTGGAATCGAATCTTCGATACCGATGCGCAGTGCGTCGAGGGCGTCCCCAGCCTCGTTCGCATCACCCCGATACTCCGACCAGCCGGGGGAAGCGGCCGCCGGCCACACGATGCTCAGCGGCGAGTCCAGGACCGGGATTAGACCTCCGGACACGGCCGAGGCTATCTTTCCTCTGTCGATGGCGTGGGCGACGGCCCGCCGGTAGCCGAGGTACTCGTTGAGAGAGTCGGGGTTGCGTTCGAACCGGCCCGGCCCGAACTGGAAGCTGAGGTGCTCCCAGGTAGGTCCCAGGCCAACCTGGACCTCCACAGCATCCAACGCCTCGAGTTCCGAGATCACCGTCGGGTCGGACGGCACGGCAACGATGTCAAAGTTGCCAGTCTGGAACCCGGCCACCACCCCTCCCGGACCGGCAGCCACCTCGAACACGAGGCGATCGAGGTACGGCAACTGCTGACCGGTCTCGGCATCGATCTTCCAGTATTCGTCGTTGCGCACCATCGTGATCGATTGGCCCAGAAGCCGACCGCCGAATCGGAACGGACCAGCACTCATCCAGAGCCGATCGTTCCAATCGGCGACCAGGTCGCTGTCTCCAACCTGCGCCGCCGGCACCACGATCGAAAACACGTCGAGATACGCTAGCGATGGACCGGCCAGATCGAATGTGACCGTCGAGTCATCGAACTCCAGGGATCCGGGAACGATCGTCGCGTAGGGGGCCCTAACCTCGGCACGGATCGGAAGCGAGGGATCGGTGGCCAATCGGTACGTGAAGTCGAAGTCGACGCCCGTCACAGGCGAGCCGTCCTCCCATCGTGCGTTGGGATCGATGCGATAGGTGACGGTGACCGTGCCGTCTTCGTTCTCCACCAAGCCGTTGCCGAGGGTGGGAATCTCGCTCAGCAGGACCGGAACCGGGTCGAAGGTGACGCCATCCAGGGCGATGGCCCCCGCCCAAACCGTGCGGCCGATCAGGTGGACCACCTCCGCCCCGCCGCCTTCCAGAAGCGGGTTGAGCGTGATCGGTTCGGTCGGGATCCCGATCGTGACGTCGCCCCCGTACGGATGCTCCACGGCAACCGGTGTAGTGGTGGTGGTTGATGAAGTTGTCGAAGTGGCCGCGATCGTCGGTGGGACCGTTGAGGGCGGCGTTGGCTCTGGAGTTCTATCGGACCCGACCGCCCAAATCCCGACGGCCAACGCGCCTGAGGCGGCGACAGCGAGCGAGACACGGCCGAGACGCCGGATACGAGAAGAGGAAGGCCGAACGTGGATACCCACTACGTGGGAGGGATCAGCGTCCGAGGAGCCAGGAAAGCAGCATCGTCGTCACGGCGAACGTCACACCCGTGACGACGGTGAGACGGTCGAGGTTCCGCTCGACGATGGTCGAACCGCTCATCGCCGAGGAGCCCCCCATGCCACCTCCAAAAAGATCCGACATGCCGGCGCCTCTCCCTGCGTGTAGCAGGATCAGCAAAACCAGCGCCAGCGACACGATGACGTGCAGCACGACGATGATGGTGGTGAGTATTTCCATCGTTTCTCCAGGTCGCCGCCACGCGCGGACGAGCGGCGGATTGAATGAGCCCAACAAGTATGACCGGGCCTACCCCCGGCGGTCAAGCTACTCCGATCAACCAGCTTGTCCGGCTACCGCGTCAGCGGCCTTAGCGGCAGCTTCGAGGTCGCCCAGATAGTAACTGTCCATCGGGGCAAACCGATCATCCAGGTGATAAACCAGCGGGATCCCGGTCGGGATGTTCAACCCGGGTATCTCGTCGTCTGAAATACCGTCGAGATGCTTGACCAACGCCCGCAGGCTGTTGCCGTGAGCCGCCACCAGCAACCGCTTGCCGGCCCGGATGTCCGGAACCATCCAGTCGTGCCAGTACGGCAACATCCTGGCAACAACATCTTTCAGGCACTCAGTCGCCGGGAGCACGTCGGGGGCCAGGTCGGCGTACCGGCGGTCGTGCCGGGGATGGCGCTCGTCGTCCAGGTCCAACGCCGGTGGTGGCGTGTCGTAGCTGCGCCGCCACTCGAAGACCTGTTCCTTGCTGTACTTTTCGGCCGTCTCCTTCTTGTTCAATCCCTGCAATGCCCCGTAGTGGCGCTCGTTGAGCCGCCAGTGGCGAGTCACCGGCAGCCAGGACAGCTCCATCTCCTCCAGGGCCAGGTTGGCGGTCTGAATGGCACGCACCTGCAGTGACGTGTGGACGCCATCGAACGTGTAACCCTCTTCCAGAAGAAGACGCCCGGCCGCTCGCGCCTCTTCGACCCCTTTCTGGGAGAGCGGCACGTCCGTCCATCCGGTGAACAGGTTCGCTTTGTTCCAGACGCTCTCGCCGTGGCGAAGCAGCACCATCGTGTAGGTCATGTCCCCTCGTTACCTCGTCACTAGGGAGTTTCGAGTTTCAAGTGCCAAGATTCAAGTTCGCTCCGTCCCGAAACCTGGAACTGGTCTCAGATCCAGTAGCGCACCACGGAAGCGAACGTGTCGGGATCGAGCGAGGCGCCGCCGACCAGACCTCCGTCGATGTCCTTCTTGGCCATGATCGCTCCGATATTGCCCGGATTCACCGACCCGCCGTAGAGGATGCGGGCGTCGTCGGCGGCTCCACCCCACTGCCGGCGGAGCTGGTCACGAACGAATTCGATCATCTCCTGGGCGTCGGTCGGGTCGGCGGTACGCCCGGTACCGATGGCCCAGATGGGCTCATAGGCGACTACGATCGATCCGATCTGCTCGGAGGGGAGGCCGACCAGACTCAGCCGGATTTGAGATCCGACCCTATCGAATGCTTTACCATCTTCCCGCTCCTCCAGCGTCTCCCCCACACACACGATGGGGGTCATCCCATGGGTGAAGACCGCCTTGGCTTTGCGATTCACCCACTCGTCGGTCTCACCGAAGATCTGTCGGCGTTCGGAGTGACCGACGATCACATAGTCAACCGACAGCTTGGCAAGCATGCTCGGGGCCACCTCGCCGGTGTAGGCGCCCTTCTCTTCGAAGTGGGTGTTTTGGGCGGCCAATTGGAAACTCATGTGGTCGGCCTCGATCACCGTCTGCACCGAGCGAAGCGACGTGAACGGAGGCGCCACCCCGACGTCGACCCGGTCGTAGTCTTCTGGATCGAGCCGGTAATGAAGTTTCTGCACCATCTGGATGGCCTCCAGATGGTGGCTGTTCATCTTCCAATTGCCGACGATCAGGTTTTTGCGCACCATTCCCTCTCCCGCTTCTCTGCCGTCAGGGTAGCGGCACCGGTGACGCCCAATTCCAACCTGCCGGCGCTGTCCTCTACCGACTCCACTCAAGTCAGAGCACGGTCTTGCCGATAGGCCAGAGGTGGGGGCACGAACACAATTGCGAAGCATCATTGTCGCCGTGATCGCATCGGCGCTCTTGCTTCCCACGCTCACCGCACCCGGGGCCGTCCCCGCCCAGGCTGCCGAGCTGTACCCGCTGATCTTCCCGGTGCTGGGACCCAACCAATACACCGACACCTTCGACGCGCCCCGGTCGGGTGGTCGCACCCACGGGGCCACCGACATCATGGCCGACAAGATGGTCCCGGTAGTCGCAGTCGCCGATGGGACCGTCGGCTGGATGCACGACGAACTCGGCGGCAATTGTTGCGACCTCGCTCTCAATCATGATGACGGCTGGGCGAGCTGGTATATCCACCTCAACAACGACACTCCGGGCACCGATGACGGCCTGGGATGGGGGTTCGCCGACGGAATCGCTTCTGGTGCACACGTGACGGCCGGCCAGCTGATCGGCTGGGTCGGCGACAGTGGCAACGCAGAGTCGGTCTCCTCCCATCTTCACTTCGAGCTGCACCGGCCGGATGGAACGAAGTTCAACCCGTACGAAAGCTTGCTTTCAGCCACGGTGATCACCACTCCCGGTTCCGCCGACATGGACGGAGACGGAGTGCTCGACGGATCCGACAACTGCCCGACCGTCTCGAACCCCGACCAGGCAGACGGCAACGGCAACGGGATCGGCGACCTCTGTGACACGTGGGTTGACGTGCCGGCCGACTACTGGGCGGTCGCCTCGATCGACGCTATCTATGCCAAGCACATCAGCCAGGGATGCTCGCTGATCCCGCTCAAGTACTGTCCGGAGGAATCCGTCACGCGGGCGGAGATGGCAGCCTTCCTGGTCCGGTCGCTGGGTTTGGAAGGCAGTCCGACCGCCGCTGTCTCCTACTTCGCCGACGTCCAAACGACGGCCTGGTACGCCGGAGTGGTTGGGAGGCTCTACGAGGAGAGCATCACCGCCGGGTGCTCGATCGATCCCCTCCACTACTGCCCCACCGACGGAGTCACCCGGGCAGAGATGGCCGCATTCCTGGTGCGTGCCCTCAACGCCGACAGCCTGGACGCCCCGTACCACGGCTACTTCCCCGACGTCACCGAAGGAGCCTGGTACACCCCCTACGTGGAAACTATGCACGAATTGGGGGTGGTGTTCGGAGGCGCCGACGGATCCTTCCGCCCGCAAGCGTTGGTGAGCCGCGCCGAGATGGCGGTGATGCTGGACCGTGCGTTCCTGGGCGGCTAGCCGGTCCCGCCCCACCTCTCCAACGCCGTCAAACCGGGCAGCGTCTTGCCTTCCAACATCTCCAGGCCGGCTCCTCCTCCGGTCGACAGGTGAGACACTTCCCCTTCCAAGCCGAGCATACGCAGCGCGGCCACCGAGTCGCCTCCTCCCACCACCGTGAACCCCGCATGGTCGGTCAGAGCCCGGGCCACCACTTCAGTGCCGCTCCGGAAGCGTTCCCACTCGAACACCCCCATCGGACCGTTCCAGAAGATGGCCCCGGACCCCCGGATGGCTGCTGCAAAACCCGCGGCAGTCACCGGGCCGATGTCGAGCCCCATCCAGTCGTCGGGGATGGCGTTGCGGGGCACAACTGCTCGGTCGGCGTCTGCCGTGAATCCGGCGGCAACGACGATGTCGTCGGGGAGGAGAATCCGATCCCCGTACTCCGATCCGAGCACCTCGGTGACCTCCTCCAGGCGGTCGTCTTCTGCGAGTGAGGCACCGATCTCGTAACCCTCCGCTTTGAGCAAGGTGAAGCACATGCCACCGCCGACCAGCATCATGTCGACCCTGGGCAGCAGCGACTTGATCACGCCCAGTTTGTCGGAAATCTTGGCGCCACCCAGCACCACCGTGAAGGGGTGGGGCGGATTGGTGAGCAACAAGCCGAGAGCCTCCACCTCCCGGCAGAGCAGCGGACCGGCCACCGACAGAACGTAATCGGCTACACCCACCGTCGAGGCATGGGCCCGGTGGGCGGAGCCGAAGGCGTCCAGCACGAATAGGTCGGCCAAGCCGGCCAGCCCCCGGGCCAGGTCCGGGTCATTCGTCTTCTCCCCCGGTTCGAACCTGGTGTTCTCGAGCAATAGGACGTCGCCGGGACCGGCGGTCGCAACGGAAGCCTCGACGTCGGCCCCCACCACCGCATCGAGTTTGCGGACCGGAAACCCGCCCAGCTCGGCCAGGCGAATGGCAACCGGATCCATCCGGAACTCCGGCTCTCGATCCTTCGGGCGGCCGAGGTGGCTGCACACCACCACGGTGGTACCGGCCTCCCGCAAGCGGGAGATGGTGGGAAGGCTGGCCTTGATCCGGAAATCGTCGGCGACCGCCCCGCTCGAGATCGGCACGTTCAGATCCGAGCGAACCAGGACTCGCTTGCCGGCCACGTCGACGTCATCCAGTGTCAGATACTTTCCCATGCTCCCCTCACCGTCCTTGGTTCAGTTCTTCAGCCGGGCCAGAACCTGGCCCAGCCGGATTGGATCGTGTTGAGGCCAATCCGCCTGAGGGTCCACGAGGTCGGCCTCGACCACATCCCACCCCATCGCCGCCATCTCAGCCCGGTCGACCCGAACATGGTCGAGCGGCGGTTCCACGTGGATGTCCCCCCTGTGCACAACGACGGTACCGGTGACGTCGACCCCTCCGACCCGGCGGAGTGCCTCGAGATGCTGAGAGCACGTCATACCCAGGGTTTCCCCATCCTGAGTCACCAGATTGGCAATGAAAACAACGTGACCCGGTGCCGTTTGCAGCGCCTCAGACATGCCCGGCACGGCCAGGGCCGCTATCACTGAGGTGAACAGGCTGCCGGGACCGATCAAGATCTGATCAGCGGACTGCACCGCATCGATGGCGTGCGGGTTGGCCGGTTCGTCGTCGGGAACCAGCCGCATCTGGGACAGGCTGCCTCTGGTCTTGGTGATGGCGGCCTGCCCATCCACCAACCGCCCGTCGATCACTGCCTGCAGGTGCAACGAATGCCGGGCAACGGGAACCACCTGCCCGACCGTCCCCAACAACCCCGAGGCGACCCGCACCGCCGCTTCAAAATCGTCGCCAAACAGTTCGGTGAGAGCGGCCAGCATCAGGTTGCCCAGCGAATGCCCCTCCACATCGGTCGATTCGAACCGGTATCCGAACAGCTCCCGGAACACCGTCGGCTCCGGGCTCAAGGCAAGGAGGCATTTGCGGATGTCGCCGGGCGGCGGGATCTCCAGCGCCGAGGTCAACCGTCCGGAAGAGCCCCCGTCGTCACCCACGGTAACGACTGCAGTGACATGCGAGGCGTAGGACAAGGCCGCTTCCAGAGCCTGCGCCAGCCCATGCCCGCCGCCGATGGCGACCACCCGTGGCCCATCTTTGGCGAGCTGCAGCAGCTTGGGCTCGAGGAAGGTCTCCGGTGTAGTCATTTGGCAGTGTCCCGATGCCGGACCGTCGCTGCGATTCCCTCGGATTCGAGCCAGCGTCCCAGTTCTTCAGCTATCACCACGGAGCGATGCCGGCCACCAGTGCACCCGACGCCGATGCTCACATACGATTTGCCGACAATGCGGAAGCGTGGGATGAGGAACGACAACATGTCCTCGACTTTGGCGAGGAAGGTTTGCGTGTCCTCGTTGTTCAGCACGTACTCGCGCACCGGGGCGTCACGCCCGGTCAGAGGTCGCAGCTCTTCCTGCCAATGCGGATTCGGCAAGAACCGCACGTCGAACATCAGATCGGCGTCCCTGGGCGCCCCGTGTTTGAATCCGAACGACGAAACCGAGACCCGCAACGGTCGCTCGGGCTGCCCGCCCTGGAAATCCGCTTCGATCCTTTCTCGCAACTGGTGCACGTTGAGATCGGTCGTGTCGATGATGAAGTCTGCCTCGGCGCGCAACTCGGCCAGCAACTCGCGTTCGGCGAAGAGCGACTCCTCCAGTGTTGGCTGGCCCATGGGATGGGGACGGCGATTCTCCTTATATCGCCGGATCAGCATGTCGTCGTCGGCATCAAGGAACAGCACCGCCGTTGAAACGCCACCGCGCAACAAACGGTCCATCTCTACGCTGAGATCCGCCAGACTGAAGCCGCCCCGAGCATCGATCACGAGTGCCAACCGGCGCGGCACGTCGGCAAGATCGTTGAAGCGGACGATCTCCCCGATCATGGCTGGAGGCAAGTTGTCGACCACGAAGTAGCCGAGGTCTTCGAGAACCTTCGCGGCGGTGGACCGCCCTGCCCCGGACATGCCGGTCACCACCAGTACCTGCGGTCGCCTAACCACGAGTGGCCTCCAATCCGATTTGCGCCGTCACTCGTTCGACATAGTTTCGCACGGCTAGACGGATCGGCGGAGCACTCAACGATCGGAACCGTGCAACCCGGTGTAAAGCTGAATTGCCACCGCTTCGGGCAGCGCCTCGCTGAGTTCCGCCCGGCTGGCGGCCCTGATTCCCTTCAAAGACCCGAACCGTCTGAGTAATGCTTTCTTGCGGGTTGGTCCGATCCCGGGAACGTCGTCGAGGGTCGAGTCGATCATGGTGCGACTACGCAGTTTGCGGTGGTAGGTGACGGCGAAACGATGTGCTTCATCCCGCACCCTCTGCAGCAGGTGGAGGGCTTCCTCGTCTCGCGGGATCCGCAGCGGTTCGGGCCGTCCGGGCATATAGACCTCTTCCATCCGCTTGGCCAGACCTACCACCGGAATGTCCAGATCGAGGTCCGCCAACACCCGCACCGCCCGGGAGAGCTGGCCGGCTCCACCATCGATGAGGATCAACGAGGGTGGATACGAGAACTTCCCGCGTGCTTCGATGGGCACGTCGCGATCTTTCACGTAGGCGGCAAACCGGCGGCGCAGAACCTCTTCCATCGAGGCGAAGTCGTCCTGGCCTTCGACCGACCGGACCCGGAATCGGCGGTACTCGGAGTTCTTGGGGAGACCGTCTTCGAGCACCACCATGGACCCGACCGTATTGGTGCCCTGGATGGTGGAGATGTCGTACGCCTCGATCCGGAGGGGCGGGACGGGCAGGCCCAGCGTGTCCTGCAAACTGCGGAGCGCCCGGGCGCGGGCGTTGTGATCCGCCTGGCGGCGTAGCCGGTGCCGGGCGAACGCCTCCCGGGCGTTGGTCCGTGCCGTCTCCAGCAGCCGGCGCTTTGCACCGCGTTGCGGAACACGCAACGACACCTGTGCACCACGCCGTTCACTGAGCCATGCGGCCCAGAGACCGGCATCGGGTGGCAGCTCCTGCACCAGCACGGCTTTGGGAGGCCGGTCCTCACCGTAGAGCTCACGCAGCATGCTGGCGATCACCTCACCGGTGGTGACATCCTCAACCTTGTCGAGTACCGTGCCCAGCCTTCCCACCACCCGGCCG
>Ga0326597_10013371_pt1 | contig 10792 bp, 10 predicted proteins | sample RVTome_12_FD_203789 | JGI IMG/M metagenome (GOLD analysis project Ga0326597, IMG submission 203789) | Soil microbial communities from uranium-contaminated site in the Upper Colorado River Basin, Wyoming, United States - RVT100D185 | ecosystem: Environmental > Terrestrial > Soil > Contaminated >... | reverse complement strand
TACGGAGCGGTAGACACTCTAATGGGGCTTAAGGAAAATGTGATCCTAGGCCGGCTCATACCGGCGGGCACAGGCTTCCCCGGCTCCCCCAAGCAAAAAATGATCACTGAACAAAATGCACCATCTACTCTGCTAGCCCCCGCCGTGGCAGAAAAAGAAAAACAATCGGCGTAGGTTGTCAATTCGGAACTGCTTGGCGGGTGGAGTACACTAAGGGGACTATGGCAGGGGCGGATGTTGAAAAAATAAAGGCGCGGTTGAACATTACCGACGTGGTGGGGCAGTATGTGCAGCTCAAAAAAGCCGGGCGCAACTACACCGCGCGTTGCCCATTCCACAAAGAGCGCACCCCGTCTTTTTTTGTCTCGCCCGAGCGTGGCACTTATATCTGCTTTGGCTGCGGAGAAAAGGGCGACGCGTTTTCCTTCGTGCAAAAAATAGATGGAAGTGACTTCCCCACGGTGCTAGCGCAGCTTGCAGAGAGGGCAGGGGTAACATTGGAAAGGAGGGCTCCCGAGAGCAAGAAAGATAAACAAAAAGAAGAGCACTTACGGGAGGTATGCGAAGAGGCTGTAAAATTTTTTGAAGCAAAGCTTAAGGGGCGGAAGGATGTGTTGGAGTATTTGCACAAGCGCGGTGCAGAGCCCATAACCGAAGCAGCGTGGCGACTTGGGTATGCGCCTGCCGCTTGGGAAGAGCTTTCAAAACACCTTATTGCAAATGGATTTAGCAAAGACCATATTGTTGAAGCGGGGTTTGCCATAAGGTCGGAAAAAAAATCCGGCGAAATTTTTGACAGATTCCGCGGCCGGATAATATTCCCCATTATGGACGCGGCCGGGCGGGTTGTTGCGGTGTCGGGAAGGTATTTTGAAAAAGTGCCAGGCAGCCGAGATGAAGTAGACCCGGCAAAATATGTTAACTCGCCGGAAACTTTGTTGTTTAAAAAGTCACGCATTCTCTACGGCTTCGACCGCGCCAAGCAAGCCATACGCAAGGCCGACTGCATCCTGTTGGTCGAGGGGCAGTTTGACCTTATTTTGGCACATCAGTCTGGCCTGCCGTTTACCGTGGCACTCTCCGGCACAGCTCTTACAGAAGAGCACCTTTCCTTGCTTGGAAGGTTCTCTAAACGTCTTGTCTTGGCTCTCGATGCCGACCAAGCCGGGATGCGCTCGGGGCTCAAGTCTACACTCATGGCGTTTAGGGAAGGTTTTGAGGTAAAGGTCCCCACGTTTCCGGAAGGTAAAGACCCGGCCGATCTGGCGTGTGAAAATCCGGAGCTCCTCAAGGCTGCCGTGCGCTCTTCTAAAACTGCTATAGAGTTTTTCCTCGACACACTGCGGGTTGGCGCGCGTGACGACCGCGCCTATGAGCGCGCTGTAGAGGCACAGGTGTTGCCGCTTGTTGGCGCGCTCCATAGCCGTATAGAGCAGGCACGCTTTGTGTCTTTGGTGGCGGCGCGCCTCAAGGTCCCAGAAGATGCGGTCATGGCCGAGGTATCCAAGCGGCCCTCCATTACCGAACCAAGAGAAGAGGCCGCACAGCAAGGCACCCAGGCTATGCCGGAGCTCTCCGCTTTTGAGCGGGCGGTAGGCATGCTTTTGTACCACTTCTCCGGTGGAGAAAAAGACGGCCCGATGCACAAGCGCCTAATAGAGATGGTGGGGGCCGAGCGGATACAAGCCATGGAAGAAATGTTAGCGCCGCAGGCAGAGGCTCTGCGCTTCGCATTTGACAGCGAGTGTGACGCCAGCGAAAAAGAGGCCGAAGTGGTGGGCGACCTATTGCGCCGCGTAGAGGAGCACACCGTTGGCGAAGAGTTGTCCAAAGCTGGGGACGATACAAAAAAAATAACAGAGCTTGCGCGCCGCCAGCAGGAGTTGCGCAAGTAGGGTCGTCTCATAGACGACCGTTCCCTTGTATGTCCTGGTGTGGTATGATGTGCGCTACATGGCAAAAGCTAAAAAGAGGGTTAGAAAGGCGCCAAAAAAGCGTTCTATTTCGTCGAAGTCTCGCCAAAGTCTAGCTAGTCGCGCCAGCCTTGTGTCGAGGCAGGCAAAAAAGTTTCGCATAGCGGCCGCCAAACGGCGCGCAAAGATTGCGCCTAAACCAAAGCGCAAGGCCGGAAGCCCAACTAAGTCCTCGGGTAAAAAGGCGGAGTCCAAAGTTTCCCCACAACTGGCACGCAAGATAGCACGCAAGGCCGCCGAGCACCACAAAAAGGCCGAGGCACTGATGGCGCGCGGCCGCGAGCGCGGGTTTGTTACCTACGACGAGATTTTAAAAAGCTTCCCAACTATAGAAACGGACGTGTTCTTTCTAGAAGAGCTTTATGACCGGTTTGCCACCGCCCGCATTGACGTTTTGGAGGGCGGCGGGATGCTGGAGGTGAGCGAAGACCCGGTGGAAAAAGGATACAGCCGCACCGACAGCCAGTACGACTCTATACAAATGTATCTGCGCGAAATAGGCAAGTACCCGCTCCTAACCGCACAGCAAGAGCGCGACTTGGCCAAGCGCATTGTGGATGGCGACGGCGAGGCCCGCAACCTATTGGCACGCGCCAACCTGCGCTTGGTAGTTTCAATAGCAAAAAAGTATGTAGGCCGCAGCCCAGACCTTACCTTGTTGGACCTCATACAGGAGGGGAACCTCGGGCTGTTTAAAGCGGTCGACAAGTTTGACTACACAAAGGGGTTTAAATTTTCTACCTACGCCACATGGTGGATCCGCCAGGCAATCACGCGCGCATTGGCCGACCAAAGCCGCACCATACGCATCCCGGTGCACATGGTGGAGACTATAGCAAAGTACAAACAGGTGTCCCGCAGGCTCTCGCAAGACCTGGGCCGCGACCCTCTGGCTGAAGAAATTGCGCTTGAGATGGACGTTGATGTTGAAAAGATCTACCAGATAGAAAAGATAGACCAAGCCACCGTGTCGCTGGAGTCGCCGGTAGGTTCCGACGATGACGACGGCAAGTCCGTGCTGGGCGACTTTGTAAAAGACGACAAAATGATCTCTCCCGACCAAGAGTCTGCACACCGTATTTTGGCCGACCAGCTGAAGGAAATTTTGGGAGAGCTTTCCCCAAAAGAGCACGAAATATTAAAACTCCGCCATGGGCTTGAAGACGGCATCTACCACACGCTTGAGGAGGTGGGCAAAAAGTTTGGTGTCACCCGCGAGCGTATCCGACAGATAGAAGCCAAAGCCCTGGAGCGCATACGCACTCACGAAAAAGCCAAACGCCTCCGAAGCTACTAACAGCCATACCTTGGGTAATTTAGTTCACAAGGAAATTTATATTCTCCTATGAGCTTATTTTTGTTTCCTAATACCGCTGTCCTGCGGAATTGTTTTTTGTGACATGCACGCTTAGGGTATACTGGCGGGGCAATGGACGAGCTACCTATAAAACACTGGAGCCACTCCTCTCTGGTAAGCTTTTTGCGTAACCCTCTGGCTTGGCACAAACGCTATGTCGAAGAAATATACGACACACCCACCTCGCCAGCGGCTGTCATTGGCCGTGCGGCACACAAGGCACTCGAGCACTACTACCTGCCTCGCGTTGCTGGAGGCAAGACGGGTGGTGGGATAGGGAAGGATGGCGCAGTAGAGTTGGGGCTAGAGTATTTGCGCAACGTTCCAGATTTTGAAATAAACTTTGGTAAGGCCCGCACCCGCGCTGCCAAAAAGAAGAAGCGTGCGGCAATGGAGCGCGAGTACCTGCAGGCCATTGGCTTTTTTTTAGCGCGGCCTCCTCGCTACAAAGTGCTTGGTGTTGAGTCCAAAGCCACCGTGGAGGTCTCTGGGCTGCCGCTGCCCATAAAGGCAGTTTCGGACTTGGTTGTACAAAGCAAGGTCGACCGGCGCGGGGTTGACGTTGTAGACTTTAAGTTTGTCTCGGCCTTTAGTCCACACAAGGCGGACAAGTCACTGTTTGTCCTGCAGGCGATTTTTAATTACTACACGGTCAAAAAGACATTCAACAAGCCAGTTCGGCGATTTATCGTGCACGAGTGTAAAGTCTCGCGCAATGCAGATGGTGCCTCACAGATGCGACGATATATTATAGACTTCCGCGTCTATAGGCAGGAGTTTGTTATCTTTAACCACCTTTTGCGCGACGCCACCTTGGCACTCGCCAACACACGAGTATTTCTGCCAAACCCGTCCGACATGTTTGAGGGGGAAAACTCGTTTGATATTTACCGCATCAATTTAAACCCTGAGGAGTACGACGCGCACTTCCGCCCAGAGGAGTAGGGAGGAGAAAAGCAAAGACGGAGGGTTTTTTGCTTTGTTCTAGTTGTTTGGGGTCCCCTGCAAGACCGCGTCGATGATGGCGCGCATAGAGTCGTACGGCTGTGATCCGGATAGGTTGCCGCCAGGCACCAGTGCATCATTTGCCATAACCAGTATATATGGAGTGCCCTGACCTCCTGCAGCTATAGCCTCGTTAAAGCTTGCGGTTACTTTTGCCGAGTACGTGCCGTCGTTTAGGCATTTGTTGAAGGTATCTACATTGAGCCCTAATTGTCCTGCTACCACCGGCAACTGGGCCAAGTCGAGGTTATTTTCCGACGGGGTGATTTCGTATATTTTGTCTATGTAGGAAAAGTATGCCGCGTCGCCTCCCTGTGCCGCCGCACACTCGGCCGCCTCGGCTTCTTTGGGTGCTTTGGAGTGGATACTCGCAAGTGGGAAGTGGCGGTATACCCACGCCACCTGTCCGCCATCGCCATAGTAGTCCATCACCTGGTGCATTGTGGTGTGGAAAGTCTTGCAGTACGCGCACTCTAGGTCTGCATATTCTATGACCTTAACCGGCGCATTTGGGTTGCCCAAAATGTGGTCGCGGCTTGGGTCGTAGGCCACCGCCTTAACCGAGCCGTCGGTTGTAGTTGTACCCGGTGTTGAGCCCTTACCGACCAAAAACACCGCTCCGGCGATAAACAACCCTGCAATAACAATAGTAATAGGCAATGCGTATTGTGATTTCATATCTGTATATATTAATTACTTATGGGTATTGTAGCATATGTACTAAAACGGCAAAGTGTGGGTCATGGCTTGTGTGGCACCGCGGGGTTTTTCCCAGCCAGATGTGTCGAGCTTGATGTCGCGAACATCTCCATCGGAAAAGTCGCGGTACTTTAAAAGTCCATGTTTTTTTGCATATTCGTACAGCTCGAGCGTGAGCCGCACATCGTCTATACAATACTCGCGCACCTTTTCTATCTCGCCCTCTGCCCACCATTTGGTGGCTTGGAGCCCGTGGCTACTCTTTTTTTTTCCTAGAGTTGCCTCGGCTATGTTGTCGAGCTTGAGCCGCCGGCCAAGCACGTTTTTAATCTCTTTAAGCAGGTCGAGGCTCGGCACTTTGGAAAGGTCACCGGTGTAATACTTGTTGAGTATAGGGATGTCAAAGTGGTCGGAGTTGTAGCCGATAATCAAGTCCGCGTTCTCAAGTATGGGCCACAGGCGCGGCAACTCCTCTTTTAAAAAGCTGTCGTATTGGTTGGTTTCCGAGTTATGAGTGCACACGATGGTCAGCTCCAACTCGGTTGGGTCTGGCATCGGGCCCGAAAAGGAGCCCGCAGTTTCTATGTCTAGTGTTATGCGCCGCATTACAGGGTAAGGAAGAGTGATGCAAGTTCGGCACGCGACCTCTTCTCCTCTTTGCCGGTTGCTAGGTCGCGCACAACAAACTCACTGGACTGCAACTCATTTTCGCCCACCACCACCAGGTAGGGGATGCCGTGCTTTGCCGCGGCCTTTATCTGGTCGCCCAACTTTTTTTCGCCAAAGTCTATTGCGGTTGCTACATTTTGTTTGCGCAGTTCATCTGCAAGCGCGGCCGCCTCCTTTACCAGCGCTGGCGAGGTAGTGGCCAAATACACTTTTGTGGGCGGCATATATTCTGGCAGGAGCCCGCGGGAGGAAAGGAAGTGTTGCAGGGTTGCGTCGCCCGCCGCCGCACCAACCGCTGGGAGCTTCTCGTCGCTAAATAGGTCAAGTAGGTTGTCATAGCGGCCGCCACCGCACAGTGAGCGCGGGTTGCCTTGGTCGGTATCAAAGAGCTCAAACACCACGCCACTGTAGTAGTCAAAACCCCGTACTATAGAAGGGTCAAACACCGCGTTGGTGACACCGCGCTCTTTTAGCATAGCAAGCACATCCGCAACATCGGCCGGCACCTTCTCTGGGGAAATAAGCTCGGCCGCAACGCCAAGGTCGGCTAGTTCGCGCTCAAACTCGCCATGAGGCATCTTTGCGCGGCGGTCCAAAAACATGCGCAGTTTTTTGGCCGCCTCTTCACCTAGCCCCAATTCGCGCACCAAGGCGTCCAAGAAGTTGCGACTGCCCACTTTGATAACAAAATCATCCTGCGTGGCACCCAGGGCCAGCATCATTGCATGTGATACTTCGATAACTTCTGCATCGGCGGCATGGGAGTGAGAGCCAAAAATGTCGAAGTTGAGTTGCCAAAACTCGCGCAACCTGCCGTGTTGTGGCCTCTCGTAGCGGAAAAAGTTTTGCACCGAGTACCACCGCAGTGGGTAGCCAAGCTCGCGATGTTTGCCCGCAACCAGCCTGGCAACCGACGGAGTCATCTCGGGCCGCAATGTCACCTCGCGCCCTCCGCGGTCCACAAAGGTGTATGTCTGCTCGTTTGAGAGCTCTTCGTTTGCAGCGCCTTTGGCGCGGTACAACTCGGCCGGCTCTAGTATAGAAGTGCTGTACTCAACATAGCCATATCGCTCGCAAACCACCCGCCACGTTGCGGAAAGGTATTGCATGAATGCAAATTCTTCCGGGTAGAAGTCGCGCACGCCTTTGTATGGCTCCACCGACAATTTTTCTCTTTTAGCCATAGGATATGCTACATTGTAGCAGAAATGGACGATATCAAAAACGAGCATGCCACAGCTGGCGATATCGTGCTCAGCCTGTACAAAAAGCAAGGCGAAACGCCGCGAGAGTGCCTAGAGCGCCTGCGCGAGCTAAACACTCGCTACATGCACGAGGTTCTGTCATACGCCGGCCGCCTAGACCCAATGGCCGAGGGGGTGCTTTTGTGCCTGGTTGGGAGTGCAAACAAGCACCGCGCAAACTATCTTGATTTAAACAAAGAGTACACACTCGACGCGCTGTTTGGATTTTCCACCGACACATACGACATCCTCGGCCGTGTTATGGATGCCGGCAGTACAAAAAGCGTGCGCCGCCGCAGTGTGGCGCAGGGTATAAACGAGTTTCGCGGCAAGCGCGAGCAGGAGTACCCGCCGTTTTCCTCCAAAACAGTCGAAGGCAAATCGCTCATCGAGTGGGCGCGTAGCGGCGCGCTAAGCTCCATAGTGCTCCCACAACGCTCGGTCACTATCTACAATATCGAGCTTGTAGATATGTACCAGGTGGATGAAAGAGCCCTCCTTTCCTACATCGAGCAAAGTGTAGAGCTGGTGCAAGGCGACTTCCGTCAAGAGGAGATACTCCGCACATGGCAGAGATATCTCAAAAAAAGCGGCACGCGCCTTTTCCCTGCGGCTACAATCCGCGTGGAGTGCTCTTCCGGCACCTACGCGCGCTCTATAGCGCACGAGCTTGGCAAGCAGTTGGGGGTGCCGGCTCTTGCACTCCACATTTTACGCACCAAGGTGGGCGAGCACGACATCAAAGACGCACTGCGGTAGGACGTAAGCTATTTAAACCTTGTCCCTATCAACACAGAGCTTGTTGACTCTGTGTTGATACATACTACACTTAGACAGTACGCTACCACTCTCTTCTCTTGAGTGTGGCGCATGGGAAACCGGCATAGCCCAACCAAGGCTCTGTTTTTTCGTCGCGTAGCCGACATTTTCCCATGGCAATCAATCTCAAAAATTTTATTCTCCCGTCTAATACTATAAGGACATTTTTTGATGTAGATAAAACAAGCGTGTGCGCCATAATCCCGACCTACAAACCTGGAGAGCTCACGGTAGCTCTTGTTGAAGATTTAATAAAGTGGAATCCGCACATAGCCGTGTATGTGGTTGACGACTGCACTCCTCGGGATGACAGCGAGCCATTTAGGATTTTTGAAAAAATTGCACAGGCATCAAGTCGGGTAACATTGCTTCGCACACCTACCAACGCGCTCAAGGCTGGAGCCCTAAATTACGCACTAAAATATATATATGAAGGGAGAAATGCGTATATACCAGACGTTATACTAACGCTCGACGACGACGTGGTCATTAGCTCAACCACGGTGCAAAACTTGGTCGACGAGCTTATGTCCGGCAACCATCTTGGCGCTGTTTGCTCCCAGTGTGCCGTGTTGAATAAAAATAAAAATTTACTGACCCGCCTGCAGGGGCTCGAGTATCTTGGTTTTAACGCCACGCGCTTGGCGGATGAGGGTTTTTATGGCGGCCCGCTGGTTATGCACGGCATGCTCACCGCCTTTCGAGCCCACGCCATTTTCGGAGCCAGAGGTTTTGCGGAGAAGCACCTGATAGAAGATTACGAGATAACAACACGGCTCAAAGCGCGCGGGTGGGGAGTAAAGGCCGCCATAAACGCATATGCGTGGACAATAGTGCCGGAGAATTTTTCTGTGCTGTGGCGGCAGAGGACGCGCTGGTCCTATGGCGGACTTACGGTAGTGGCAAAAGCCAAGCGCGCGTCCTCCGTTCTACAGGACCTTATTGGGCATGGTGTTTTCTTCATGACCATACTCATGATCGACCTCCTTATATTGCTCACGCTGTTTGGTGGCAGTGGTTTTGCCCACCCGCTACTTGCCGGCTGGATTATAGGTCTGTCTTTTTTGCAGGTTGCCGCCTGGTATGTTTTCCAACTATGGCTCATGCGGCTATATAAGGAAAAAGACATATACGACTGGGCTATACGTGCAAGCATTGTCCCGGAGTTTTTGTACAGCAACGTGCTTACCCTGGTTGTAGTGGGCTCGTATCTGTTCTTTGTTTTTACAATTTTAACCAGTAGCGTAACACAAAAGAGCGGGTTGATACTACACAGGTTCGCTACCCACTGCCGCAGACTGTTTCTGCTCCTTGGCTACACCGAAGGTTGGGGGACACGGGCAAACTAAAACAATAACAATTATGTTTAACTTCAACGGCGGCACAGGAATATCAGGGGTTAGCATAGCCCCTTTGAGCGGGTATGCAGGGTATATGCTATTGCATGCCGGCAATATCTGGATAGGTGTCGGCTTTTTAGCCCTTACAATCATGTATACGCTCCTCGTCGCTTGCACGCTGTGCCGATACATAATCAACTACAATCGCAGCAAATATTTATTAGACTATTAATTAATAATAACCGGCAACTATAATCAAAATTATGAAACTTTCTTTAACACACACTTCTTTTTACACACTAATCGTTGCGACGGCGCTTGCGCTCTTTGGTATGGGCGTGTCCGTGGCGAACGCGGCCGGTACAGGCATAGTTACCTTGACGTTTGATGACGGCAATCCTTCGCAATATCAAACTCCCGCACAGATGTTGAAAGCCGCTGGGCAAAACGCGACATTCTACATAAACTCAGGGTTTTTGGGTCAAAGTGACTGGTATATGACCTGGAATCAAGTGGAGAATCTCCACAACTCCGGTTTCGAAATAGCCGCGCACGGCCTCATGCACATAGAGTTGCCCACGATGCCTCTCACAACTATCAAAAGTGAAATCAATCAAGACTACAACAATTTTGTTGAACGCAACATCACGCCGACCGACTTTGCGACTCCTTTCGGGGCCTACGACAACATAGTGCTTTCAGCTATTGCCAAAAAATATAATTCTCATCGAGCTTTTGCAAACCAAGGGCTCAACTTTTGGCCGTACAACAAATATCTTTTGTATGTGCACTACATTACAAACCAGACAAGTTTGGAGCAGGCCAAGGCATGGGTAGACGAGGCAGAGGCGCAAGACGGCTGGCTAGTGCTGGTGTTCCACGAGATATTGCCCGTGGTAGACCCAACAGACGACTACTCCTGGGAAATTACAAAATTTCAAAGCTTTATAGACTATCTGTCTGCAAAAAATATTAAAACAAAAACCGTATCGGAAGTACTCAAACAAAACGCCAACCTGATCAAAAACGCAAGCTTCGAGGAGGAGCTTGCCGGCTGGGTTACCGACAACACAAATAGCATGAAGCTCAATACCGCCAACAACGGCAGTTATCCGACCACAAAAAATTCTATCAAGGTGGTTGGTACTACAAAGGGAGGCCACTTGTTTGGAAAAAAAGTCCCTGTTTCCTACGGGGTAACATACGGGATGCGCGCCTACACCAATAGCCAAAGGTTTGTTTCGGGAGAAGTCGGTTTCTATATAGACGAGTACGACTCGGGTGGCAACTGGGTATCCGGCAAGTGGCAGGGAGCGCTATATAACCAAAATGTCATTGATCGCTCCTACATATACCAGCCGACCTCGGCGCTGGTTAAAACAGCCGCCGTGCAGGTGTATACGACCCCAGGCACGATAGGCAGCGTCTTTATCGACAATGTAGAGTTGTTTGCTCGTTAAGAAAAGGGCGCGATTCTTAACAGCGACACCTTCTCATGCAATTAGAGAGTAAATTAATCATCACCTTAACTCTGCTGGCTGTAGTTGTGTTTGGTGTTGCGTACGCCACGCGCACTCTGCAACCAACAGACGCCACTTTGCAAAATACGCAAGAGGAGCAAACTGCGGACGAGCCAGAGAAAGTTCAAGCAACCGGCTCTTCCGCGGTTGCCGCATCTGCGCTGGG
>Ga0326597_10013370_pt1 | contig 10792 bp, 7 predicted proteins | sample RVTome_12_FD_203789 | JGI IMG/M metagenome (GOLD analysis project Ga0326597, IMG submission 203789) | Soil microbial communities from uranium-contaminated site in the Upper Colorado River Basin, Wyoming, United States - RVT100D185 | ecosystem: Environmental > Terrestrial > Soil > Contaminated >... | reverse complement strand
GGTCTCGCCTGGACGCGCGGTACGGCGGTCACCGGCAGAGTTGGTGCCTGGCGCTGGCACCGGTGCTGAAACCGCCGGCATCGATTTTCACCTTGGCCGCTTCAGGAGTGTTGATCATGAGTACCGCGGGGAAGCTCTGCCTGGTCGCGGCCGTGGCCGTGGCGGTGGTGGTTGGCGCCTGGATCGCGCGCACGCCGGATGATGGAGTTCGGGCGGAAGCACCGGGTGTCCTGGAGCATGCAAGTGGACCCGGGCCGGCAGAGGGCGAGCTTCGGGCGGATCTGGTTCGGGAAGCGGAACGTGTCGCGTTGCCCGCGGCCGGGCAGGAGGCCGAGTCCGGCGCGACCTGGGTCGTGAGGGGCCGGGCGGTGAACGACTCGGGAGACCCGATTCCCGCCATGCAAATCCGACTGCGCCTGTTCGAAGGTGTCGAGGCGACGGGAGAACCGCTCGAGGAACGAGTGGTCACGTCGGACGGCGAAGGCTGGTTTACCTGGGCGCTCGACACGCCCGAGTCGCCCGTCGTCGTCCAGGTCCGGAAGGTGTCGAAAGACCACATCTGCTACGGCGACTCCCGACTGTGGCTCCCCGGCAGACCGCCGCCGGCCGACTTGGAGGCTCGATTCCTTCCGCTCGACAGCGTGGTCACGGGCGTGGTGCGAACCGCGGAAGGGAATCCGATCCCGGGAGCCCTGGTGCGATCCGCCTTCGACTCGGATCAGTGCGACGCTTCCGGGAAGTACCGCTTGCGAACCACGTCGGCCAACGCGGAGCACTACATCTACGCACAGGCCGCGGGGTACGCTCAGCAGCGCGCCATTGTGCGAGCCGGGAGAGCGGGAACGGTGACGACGGCCGACTTCGACCTGCCCCGCTCGTTCCGGATCCGGGGCCGCGTGCTGGACGAGGGGGGCCATCCGGTTCAAGGCGCCCGGGTCTCGTCGGAGACGTTTGGGAACGAGGTCGAGTCGGACGCCGCCGGACAGTTCGTCCTGGACCATTGCGATCCGCGCGAGGCCGCGCATTGGGTCGTCGCTTGCCTGGAAGGTTATGTGGAAGCCAGCTCGCCAGTCGACGCTGCGCGAGGGGAGGACATCGTTCAGGACCTGATACTGAAACATGGAACCCGAATCCAGGGGCACGTATGGGACGCCGCGGGGAATCCGTTGGCCGGGGCGCAAGTCGGCATCGTCCGCTTGCCGGGCGACTCTCATCGGCAGGATGCGATCAGCAGGGAGGACGGTTCCTTCGTGTTGCGCTCGGTCGAGGCGGGGCGTCGCACACTGGTCACGCAGTGCGAGGATTTTGCACCTGACCAGGTCGTCCTGGACATCGAAGAGGGCCAACCGCTCGTCAACGGGGTGCAGATCCACCTGAGGACGGGGCACTTCATCGGCGGCATCGTCCAGAACGAGCTCGGTGATCCGATCGAGAAGGTCCATGTCTCCGTCCGCCACCACGATGAGTATCTTCGCCAGCGGACGAGGACCGACGCGGAGGGACGCTTCCGCCTGGGCAGCCTCCCCGAGAGCGACGTGGAACTGGAGTTCTCCTCAGAATCCATCTTCCGGCACACCGAAGCGCTGACCTCGATGGACCATGAGGAGCTGGTCGTCGTGCCGCAAGAGGCGGGGAGCATCGCGGGTCGCGTTCTGGACGCTCAGACGGGCGCGCCTCTCGACGCATTCACCGTCCGGTTCGTGAACCCGCGACTGGAGGAGGGTGATCGGCGGGCCTTTGGCTTCAGCGTCACGTGGCAGCAGGAAGGATACTCGTTCTCGGGAACCAACGGATATTTCGACAGCGGCGATGAGGCCATGCCTCCGGGAAGCCTGATCGGGATCGAGATTCGGGCGGAGGAGCATGCGCCGGCACGCATCGACCGCGTGCTCGTCACGCCGGATCCCGATCCGGATGCCTTGATCGTCCGCCTGTCCCGGGGGGCGACCGTCTCGGGGGTCGTCCTCGATGAAAACCAACGGCCCATCGAGGCTGCGACGGTCATCTGCCGCTCCGCCGGCGATGTCGACCGCTGGCTGTCCCGGGACCCGCACGAGGAACAGGTTGCGCAGGTCGGAGAGCACGGGAACTTCATCTTCGAGCGAGTCGAGCCAGGGGCCACCGTCTTGTTCGTCCAGGTGCCGGACCGCCCGGTGTTTCTGGATGGCCCATTCGAGGTCCCTGCCGCCGGGCACGTGCCGGAGCGGTCGATTCGGCTTCCGAAGGGAGGCCTCATCGAGGGTGTCGTCCTGGCCCAGGACGGAAAGCCGGCCGCCGGCGCGCAGGTCCGCCTCTCCACCAGGAACGCGCGAGGCCCCGCCAGGCACTCCGCAAAGACCATCGCCGATCCGCAGGGCGCGTTCCTGTTCGATCATCTTCCGGACGGGGAGTACTGGGTCAGTCACGTGCTGGCAGAAGGCACCCGTTCCGTGAACAGCATGACGGTCGTCGCGACCATCGAGAGCGGCCGGGCAGCGGTCGTGCGACTGCAGCCCCAGGGCTCCTGCTCCCTGCGAGGGAGCCTGACGATGAACGGGAGCTTGCCGCCCGTGCTTTCTGTTTCGATCTCGCCGAAGCCTCAGGGTGTGCCCGCCGGTCAAGCGCTTCCTCCCGACCGGGGAGCATTTGCGCGCAACGGACTCTTCCAGGTCGTGGGACTCGAACCCGGCGCCTATGATGTCCTGATCATGCACCAGGAGCCGGGAAGCTCATTGTATGGAGCCGCGGTGGTGACGCTCCGCGACGGAGAAGATGCCCAGGTGGAGATCCGGGTAGTCGACCGGCTGGTCCGATGACCTCAGCCGATCGGGATCTGGCACCCGACATTGAGCAGGAAACCGCAGAGTATGACGATGACCCACAGGCCGATCGAGTTGCGATAGGCTGGGCGCAGTTCCGGTTCGGCCGCCAGGATCTCGCCGTACTCCCGGCTGAAGACCAGTCGTCCTCTTCTGCCGAAGAACGCGACCAGCACGAAGATCGTGAACCCCAACCAGACGACGTCCAGGCTGCCCCCGATCGCCCCGTCGGCGAGCAAGAGCACACACAATGCAACCAGCGGCCAGCGTGCCCAGGGGTGGAACCGGACCGCGGCGAATCCCGCCCAGAGCATCAGCACGGAGGCGCACAAGGCGATGATGAGGGCCACCCACGGTGCGACCTCCACCGAGAACCACTCGGTCGTCGCTTCTCCCGCGGGGTCGGTCCCGAAGACGCCCCGGAAGAACCGGAAGCCCGCGGCCGCGACACCGAGCGCCCCCACCGCGCCGAAGATCCAACCAATCAACCCGATTGCACCCTCGGCGTTCAAACGCCGCCGGTGCGGCCGCTCCGTCAGCGCGTCGTCGAAGCAGTACTCTTCCAATCTGTCCATGTCGCCCCGCTCTCTCTTTCGACCACAGACGCCAAGACCGACCCGCACAGTCTACCGTGACACGGCCGCACCCAGGGTCCCGTTTCCGTCGATCACGACCTCGATCTCACCGGAGGTCCCGGGCGTCAGCCGCCGCTACCTCGCACCGAGCACCCGGTCGTAGCGGTAGTAGACCTCGAGGCAGAGCGTCATGATCGCGGTCGAGTAGACCCGGCCGCCACGGTGGCCGAAGGGGTCGTACTGGGGGTCCCAGGATCCACTCTCATCGCCGTCCTGGCGCTGCGTCCTGACCACCGCGTCCAGCATCCTCGACTGCCAGCGGTCCCAGTCGCGGCCCGCCAGTTGGAACATCGCGTAGGAGCCGTAATACCAGTAGTAGTAGTCGATCGTGCCTTCCTGCTCGTCCCACAGCGGGAGCTGCTTGCGCAACAGATCGGCGCCGCCTCGCAGCGCCGGGCTCGTGTCCGGATCCTCGCCGAGGAAGATGCGGCAGAGCATGGCGACCGCGGTCATCGCCTCGGTCTTGCTCTCCGGCCAGCGCTCGGCCATGCCCGGTTCGCGGGCGGAGTAGCCGCCCCTGCTGAGATAACCCGTCCGATAGGTGTTCTCGTCGGTCATCTCGTCGAGGAAGAGCCTCGCGCCCAAAAACGCCGCGTGATCGACCTCGAGCCCGAAGTCCTCGCCGGATTTCAGCGCCATCACCATCCAGCCGGTGACCGACGTGTCGTTGTTGCCGTCCGCCGGATAGGCGTAGCGCCAGGCCTTGTAGGGATTGCGCGCCGCATGGATGAAGTTGATGCCCTGCTGCGCGTTCTCCTCGAGGATCGGCCACCCGGAGAGTCCGTACCCCTCGGTCATGGCCAGCGTCGCAACGGCGTGGTCATACAGGAAGGACTGATGGGAGTTGATCTCGCCGAAGCAGCCGGTCTCCGGGTCCTGGATCTTCTGCAGGTAGCGCAGGCCGCTCTTCACCACCCGCTTGTACTTGCCGTGGTTGGGCGTGTTGCCCGAGCCGAGGAAGGCCAGGAGCGCCAGTCCGGTGACGCCGACGTCGTGCATCTGGTCCCCTTCACCGTCGCACCGGTTCGTCCGGCACAGGTTCGAGAAGCCCGCGCAGGACCAGAAGCCGGAGGGATCCTGGTGGCGCGCGAGCCACTCGAGGCCCCACTCGACCGCCCTCTGGCTGCCCTGGCCGCCGCCCTGGCCGGCCCGCCGCCCGTACCGGCCGCCCGGACCTCGGCCGCCCGCGCCGGGGCCCACGCCGAGCACCTCGTTCATTCCCTGGCCGTCGAACGGCGCATTGCTGAGCGGCCGGTCGATGACGTCCTGGAATTCCACGACTTCATCGAGGTCTGCTTCGGTCACGCTCGGATCGTCGAGCTGAACTTCCTGTGGCTCGATCTTCTGTTCTTCCGGAACCTCAGGCTCTTGCTGCTCGAACGGGTCGATCTCCCGCGGGTCGCTGCAGACGATGATCGTGATCACGTCCTCCGGCGGTTGCAGCACGCTCCAGGGAAACTGCATCAGGATCCAGAACATCGCCAGGTGGAAAGCGCCCGAGATCGCGAGCCAGGGAGCCTTCGACAAGTACTCACGGAGCTCCTGCTCGAACGTCGTGCTGCCGGGATTCGACATCTTCCAGGTCCTCCCCTCGGGGAAAGTGCGTGGCGTCGCGCGAAGCGACGGGTGAGGAACACGCACTCACCAACGGTCCGTCCCGCGGGTGGTTCGGAAGTTTTCGAGAGCGTCGAACCAGGTCGTCGAGCCGCGCTGCCCTATTGCGCGGAGAAGCTGGCCTTCAGGAACTCGCGATTCATCCGCGCGATGTTCTCGACTGAGATCTGATCTTCCCCCGGCTATGCGGAGATCAGCATAGCCGGGGAAAGATCACATCATCCTGGCGAGCCAAGGCAACTCAGAGCGGCTTTGACGGCAGGCCGATTGAACAATTGACCAGGCCGACGCCTGGTGGCGTCCCGACTGGGATGGCGCGGTCTATCTCCTGAGCCGGTCGCTGGCCAAAGATGGAGGTTATACCTACCTGGGAGAGTCGTTCTTCCTGAGGCCGCCCGGGTTGCCGCTCTTGCTGTCGCTGCTCCTGGTCGAAGCTGAAGGCCGAAAGCTAAACTGAATGCTGATCGCTGGCCGCTTCGCGGCGGAACGAGTGATTCGAACCGATGAAGGTGGCGTGACTGCGTCAAAGCGCCGCGAGACGGAGGAACGTGTTCGGTCGCGGCTCCGCCGCGATGAGGTGCTGTGGACCGCGTATCCTTCCGGATGTCGCCAGCGCGCCGAAGAAGATGTGCTTGCCAAGGAAAGGCAGCCATGAAACTCAGGAGTGGTCTCGCTGCCGGTGTGGTCGCTGTGGCGATCCTGGCGTATTTCCTGATTCAGAGCGGGGGCGATCCGCCAGTGATCGAGCCTGGCCCTCATGCCGGCGCGCACAAGGACGCCGGCGATCCTGGGGAGCCTCCGCTCGCCCAGGAGGATTCGACGAGGGTCCAGCTCGAGGCTCCGCACGAGCCTCCGCCGAGCGAGGGTCCTCAGGTCTCCTCGAAGCCCGAGCCCCCGGTTCCGGATCCTCCTTTGGTCGCCGGTTGCCTTCGCGTGATCGCGACACGTGGCGGAATCGGCCTCAGTGGCCACCGGGTCTACGTTTATTCGGGCTCGCGCCACTGGCTCCCGCGCGGGCTCACGGCGGCCGACCCACGAGCCACCGTGCTCGTGCTCGACGCGGCCGGAGCGACCGAAGTCCATGGTCTCGAGCCGGGAGAGTACTCCGTGGGCGTGGAGCTCGCGCCGGGGCAGCTTCCTCAGCGACACGTGGAGCTTGCTGCAGACGTCGGGCGGACGGTCCGGTTCGAGTTCTCCGGCGCCCGTCTCTTCGGTAACGTCTTCAACCCACGGGGTGGGCCGGCGACAGGTGCCTGCGTCTCGGTCAGCCACATGAAAAGCGAGACCCTCTGGGAGGCCTGGACGGATTCCGTGGGCGCCTACAACATGGAAGCTCTCCAGGAAGGGTGGCACTGGATCACGGTGAGGTTCGAGGGTTCCTTGTCGAACTCCGATCACATGCTGCAGGTGTCTCTGCTCGAGGGGGAGGAGAAGCGGCTCGACTTCGGAAGCCCCGCGGGGCTGGCCGTCTGGAGAGGCGTCCTCCGCAACCGCGCCGGCAATGCGGTGCCAGGGAGGGGCCTCTATAGCACGACTCACTTGCACTTCGTCCGCGCGGAGGATCACGCGTACTCCTCATGCATGGTCGACGGAGCAGGGCGATTCGAGCACAGCCTCGCTCCCGGCAAGTACGACGTTCGGGCGGATCGGCCGGCCCACCTCCGTCGCGTGGCCGTGGCCCAGGAAGTGGAGGTCGGTACGGTCGACTTCGAGCGCGACCTCGTGCTTCCGGGAACGCGAGTGATGGGTCGGATCTTCGACCCGGAGACAGGCGAACCCCGCACACAAGGAGACGGGGGACGACCTCTAGCGGTGCGGGCGCGTACGACAAACTCGACCGCCTATCACTTCGTTCCCGTCGGAGCCGACGCGACCTACATCCTCGACGGGCTCTCTCCCGGAATCTGGAGAATCGGTTCGGGCCCGCGGGCTGATGACGACGTCGAGGTCCAGGTCCGAGAGCAGGACTACGAGCTCATCGTGAATCTGGAGCTTCCGCGCTGATCAGGAGAGCGCGAGCGCGCCGTCAACACTCACCCGCCTGCCGGCGCACGGCGGTCTCCTGCAGCACGCGGGCACCAGCCAGCACGTCCTGGATCGCGGGTGGTTCGGAAGTTTTCGAGAGCGTCGAACCAGGGCGTCGAGCCGCGCGGACCCTATTGCGCGGAGAAGCTGGCCTTCAAGAACTCGCGGTTCATCCGCGCGATGTTCTCGACCGAGATCTCCTTCGGGCAGGCGGCCTCGCACTCATAGTAGTTGGTGCAGTGGCCGAAGCCTTCCTGGTCCATCTGCGCGACCATGGCGCGCGCCCGTGTGGCGCGCTCGATGCGGCCCTGGGGCAGGTGCACCAGGTGATTGATCTTGGCGGCCACGAACAACATCGCCGCCCCGTTGGGACAGGCGGCCACGCAGGCGCCGCAGCCGATGCAGGCCGCCGCGTCCATCGCCGACTCGGCGTCCCGCTTCGGAATCAGGATCGCGTTGGCGTCGACCGCGCTGCCGGTGTTCACCGAGACGTAGCCGCCCTTCTGGATGATCCGATCGAACGAAGACCGGTCGACCACCAGGTCCTTGACCACCGGGAACGCGCTCGAGCGCCACGGTTCGACGGTGATCGTGTCGCCGTCCTTGAAGGAGCGCATGTGGAGCTGGCAGACGGTGGTGCCCGTTTCCGGCCCGTGGGCCCGCCCGTTGACCATCAGCGAGCAGGAGCCGCAGATCCCCTCGCGGCAGTCGTGCTCGAACGCGATCGGCTCGACGCCCTGGCCCTGGAGTTCCTCGTTGACCAGGTCGAGCAGCTCGAGAAACGACATGTCGGGGGAAACGTCCCTGGCCGGGAACGTCTCCAGCCGCCCCGGCTCCCGGCTGGACTTCTGCCGCCAGACTTTCAGGGTCAGGTTCATCACTTGTAGCTCCGCGTCGCCAGGTGGATCGATTCGAACTCGAGCGGCTCCTTGTGCATCACGGGTGGTTCGTCCTCGCCCTGATGCTCCCAGACCGAGACATGACAGAAGTCCTCGTCGTTGCGCAGCGCCTCGCCTTCCGGCGTTTGATGCTCTTCGCGGAAGTGCCCGCCGCACGATTCCTCGCGGGCCAGCGCGTCCCGGCAGAGCAGCTCGGCGAACTCGAGGAAGTCGGCCACGCGGCCGGCCTTCTCCAGGCTCTGGTTGAGCTCCTCGCCGCGGCCGAGCACGCGCAGGTTCTGCCAGAATTCCTCGCGGATCGCGGGCAGCTTCTCGATCGCCGCGTTCAGCCCCTCCGCGTTGCGCGACATGCCGCAATCGTCCCAGACCAGCTTCCCGAGCTGCTGGTGGAAGGAGTCCGGCGAGCGCTCTCCGCCGATGTCGAGGAACGTCTGGATGCGCTCCTCGACCGATCGGCGGACGCTCGCGAACTCGGCGTGCTCGGTGCCGACTCCGGAGGATCCGGACCGCGCCAGGTAATCGCCGATCGTGTAGGGGATCACGAAGTAGCCGTCCGCGAGACCCTGCATCAGCGCGCTGGCGCCCAGCCGGTTGGCGCCGTGGTCGGAGAAGTTCGCCTCGCCCAGCACGAACAGCCCCGGGATCGTGCTCATCAGGTTGTAGTCGACCCACAGCCCGCCCATGGTGTAGTGCGGCGCCGGATACATGACCATCGGGGTCTCGTAGGGATCCTCGCCCTTGATCTTCTGATACATCTGGAAGAGGTTGCCGTAGCGCGAGGCGACCTCCGCCTTGCCCATCCGCGCGATCGCGTCGGCGAAGTCGAGGTTGACGCCGAGCCCGCCCGGACCGACGCCGTGTCCCAGGTCGCACATCCGCTTGGCCGCCCGCGAGGCCACGTCGCGGGGCACCAGGTTGCCGTACGACGGGTAGATCCGCTCAAGGTAGTAGTCGCGCTCCTCGGTCGGAATCTCCCGCGCCGGTCGCCGGTCGCCCGCCTGTTTCGGCACCCAGACCCGCCCGTCGTTGCGCAGCGATTCCGACATCAGCGTGGTCTTCGACATGTGCTCGCCGTGCGGCGGAATGCCGGTCGGGTGGATCTGCGTGAAGCACGGATTGGCGAAACCCGCGCCCCGCTTGTAGGCCCGGTAGGCCGCCGTCACGTTGCAGCCCTTGGCGTTGGTCGAGAGGTAGAAGACGTTGGCGTAGCCGCCGGTGGCGAGCAGCACGGCGTCGCCGGCGTGGCATTCGATCTTGCCGGTGCGCAGATGGCGGGTCACGATGCCGCGCGCGCGGCCGTCGACGACCACGACGTCGAGCAGTTCGGTGTTCGGATGCATGCGCACCTTGCCGAGCTCGATCTGGCGGGAGAGGGCCTGATAGCAGCCCAGCAGGAGCTGCTGGCCGGTCTGCCCGCGCGCGTAGAAGGTGCGCTGGACCAGCACGCCGCCGAACGACCGGTTGGCCAGCGTGCCGCCGTACTCCCTCGCGAACGGCACTCCCTGGGCCACGCACTGATCGATGATGTTGGTGCTGATCTGGGCCAGCCGGTACACGTTCGCCTCGCGCGCCCGGAAGTCGCCGCCCTTGATCGTGTCGTAGAACAGCCGCCGCACGCTGTCGCCGTCGTTCTGGTAGTTCTTGGCGGCGTTGATGCCGCCCTGCGCGGCGATCGAATGCGCCCGCCGGGGGGAGTCCTGGAAGCAGAAGCACTCCACCTCGTAGCCCAGCTCGGCCAGGCTCGCCGCTCCCGCGCCGCCGGCCAGGCCCGAGCCGACCATCAGCAGGCGGAACTTGCGCTTGTTGGCCGGGTTGACCAGCTGCATGCTCGCCTTGTGGCGGTCCCATTTCTCTTCGAGCGGACCCTCGGGGATCTTGGCGTCGAGTTGCATGGCGGATTCCTCAGTCACTCCACGAGTCCGAGCAAGACGGCAGTCGGGATCGAGACATAGCCGGCGAAGATCACGATGGCGACCAGCGGCCCGAACCAGCTCTTCAAAAAGAGCCAGCGGGGATGGGTCACCCCGAGCGTTTGGAACGCGCTCGATACGCCGTGCGACAGATGCAGGGCCAGGAGGCCCATGGCGACCACGTACGAGATCACGATCCAGGGATTCTGGAAGCCCGTGATCATCATGCCGTACACGTCCGGCCGCTGGCCGGCGTCGAGCTGCTCGATCAGCGCATGTCCCTCGGGCTGGATCACACCTACGGTGAAGTGCAGCAGATGGAAGACGACGTACGCGAGCAGGATCAGGCCGGTCATCAGCATCGTGCGCGAGGCGTAGGTCGAACGCACGGGCTGCAGCATCGTGTAGGCGACCGGACGGGCCGCGCGGCTTCGAAGCGTGACCTGCGTGGCGGACACCAGATGCAGGAGGAGCAGGATCAGCAGTCCGATGCGCACGGTCCAGAGCAGGGGCCCGGAGTGCTTCAGCAGCTCGGCGTAGCTGTTGACCGCGTCTCGGCCGCTGAAGATCTGCAGGTTGCCGGCCAGGTGGCCGACCACGAACAGAAACAGCGCCAGGCCGGTCAGCGCCATCACGGTCTTGGCAAAGATGGTGGAGCGGACGGTCTTCGTCAGGCCACTCATGTCGCTTCCCGGTTTCTGGAGGAGATTCCAAACAGGCAGCAGAGCCTACGAAACGGCCCGGCCCGTTTCCAGACCCATGAAGTCCGTTCAGCCGCCGAAGATCAGCTCGAGCAGGAGTTCGCGAACCTCCTCTGCGCGAACGCGATCGCGCGCCGCCCGGGACGACGAACAGATCAGCACCGGCCCGTCTTCCTCCCGATCCGGAAGCCGGCCGTGGGAACCCTTCAC
>Ga0326597_10013368_pt1 | contig 10793 bp, 6 predicted proteins | sample RVTome_12_FD_203789 | JGI IMG/M metagenome (GOLD analysis project Ga0326597, IMG submission 203789) | Soil microbial communities from uranium-contaminated site in the Upper Colorado River Basin, Wyoming, United States - RVT100D185 | ecosystem: Environmental > Terrestrial > Soil > Contaminated >... | reverse complement strand
TTAAGAGCCTGGATTTGAGATAGTCGTACTGTTCAAGATCGAAATCCCACATTCTCATTATTTCGGACTTGGACATGGCGCCGCACCCGAGAATAACTGAAACAACATCTGTGTAAATTCTCTCTACTCCGTTATATGAAGAGAGATCGTTTAGTTTATTATTCATAATTCACCCCCTCCTACCCGTTCTTGCTTTATTCCTCCACAGTCTGCGGGACGTACACCTTTTTCAAAGGCAATATGCTCTTGTATTTCGCGTCAAACTTTTCGTAATTCTCGAATATCAAATCCACCAAGGCTGCGCCATCGATTAGTCTCAGATTGCTCTTGCTATTCGCGAATGTAACAGCTGTGGGCGAAAACTCACCCAAGGTTACAAGTAGCCCGTATTCATCATCGCCGACTTTTCCATAAAGAGCTGATACGTCTCGGTCCCCGATCTTTCCGTCACTGCTCTTTACTTGAACCTTGATAATGGGTGGTTCGAAACCCAGGACATCCTTGTGGGCGATGATATCGACACTAGGCTCGCCCGCGCGCATGAGTCGAGTGTGGTAGCCCATGCTTTCCAGCAGGTGCGCAATAAACTCCTCTAGTGGTAACCCCTTTAGGGCTTTGGCTAACTGCTTGAGCACAAAATCCCGGGTTTGCTCTTCTATATCTGCCGTCACGAGTGCGACCGTATCGTCTTCCGGCATTATTGCTGTTTCTTGTTTTTTGTCCTGAAGCTGCGCCAAGAACTCATCTGCATAGTTTTTAACCTGAAAAAAACTCATAGCAGACCCGGTCTCATACAACGCTCCCTGCGAGAAAGCGGTTCTGGGCACATGCTTGTACCACTTGACCGGTCGTGTTTGTGGATATGAATCTTGAAGTTCAGGTCTGTACTTGAACTCACCAACAATTTCACCAATGTGAATCTGGCGGTCTCTTTTTGAGGGGTAAACTACGATATCTCCAACCTTCATTTCATGAACAAACCGAAACAGTTGCCCGGCTGCATTCGGGACTTTGCCCGGTTTCCAGTCGAGATACGTCAATCTCACTTTCTCCTTGAAAGACTCACGATCGGGCGGCAACTTTCCAATATCACCCATGTCAAGCCAACCGAGCGCAACGAAGTTCTTTCTCAAGAACAGTGAATCTGCATCACCGGTTTTTCCCGCGTGTATTCCCCAAACAGTTTTTTCTTTCACCCCGATCCCTCCGCTTATTCGTCGCGCCAAATGCGCAAAGTCAATTCAAAATTACAAGTACGCCTGAACGTCTTTCAGCAATTCGACCTCAAAGTTTGATAGTCCAAGCTTTTCCGGTGGAAGCATCTTCATTTCCAGCAGGGCTGCATCCAGATCATCGCTTAACTTCACAACTCGCTCAATCGTGTCCATCACCTGAATCGGCAATCCATACTCTTCCAGTGCCATTGCAACCGGGTTGCGGAATAACGATTCAAGCCGTGCCGCAAAGAAACTGTAGTTACCACATTCACTGTACTTCGCGCGAAAAACATGCTCCTGAATCCGAGATAGGGCCATAATCAATCGCGGCAACTCGAAGCCAGCCCAATTTCGATCAAACTCCAACACTCTTTCCACAGCCTCGTCAGCCGATTCTGCCTGATATTGTCCAGGCTCAAGCTCAGCCTCAACCCGAACTCGGGTATTTCGATTGTGCATTAACACGTTTGCCTTAAACGCCAGTTGCCGCGCGCTAAAAACACTAGACCGCGCTCTGCCACTAGATAGTCTGCTCCAGACCAATTCGCACGCAATCTCAAGCTGATCGTAATTGGGAATCCCTGTCCAACACATGACCTTTGCTTGGTCGTAGCTCAGTTGGTTCAAGTGTTTCGCCAACTCAATTTGCGCGTTCGGATCGATGCCCGAGTTCTTCTTAATTATTTCCAGCGGCAATGCATCTTGCTCATAGACATCTACGAGCCGTTCTTTCGACCGTTGTGTTAAGTCTTCTGGATCCAACTGAATCAGGAGACTATCGGGCGTGTTCGCATCCTGCGTATAGAGTGGGAAGTCAACGAACGGCAACTCCTCCTGCGGTGGAGGATTAAATACGTACACCCTCCCCACGAAGTGGTGGAACATCCTGCCAGAACGGCCCCGAATGTTATTAAACGTAAAGAAATCAAATTTCTTTATTCCGATCGCCTTATCCAAAATAATCACATTCTTGGCTTTGGTGTTGACTCCTTCAATCAGCGTCGAAGTACACGCAAGGAATTTCAACCGTCCTTCGTTGAAAGACCGGACTGCATATTGGGCGAGAGAACGCGGGAGCCGTCCATGGTGCATGCCTATGCCGCTCTTTAAAGCCCGATGAAAAGTCCATTCAGGATGAAAATGCTGTGATATCCAATCTGCAGCGTCTTCAAATCCACCGTAATGCCCACAGACTTCTTTTTCCATTAGCGCCCTCACTACTTCGTTCACACGTTTTGGCGAGCGACAAAAGATTAGCGTCTGATCTTCGATGTCTTCTGCCAAATGTACGAGTCGTTCAATTTCATCCTCCCAATCAAACACTGTGATGATTTCACTTACGACCGTAGCGAATTGGGTCGAATAAAAGAAAAAACGAAACTTGTTCTCTAGGCCCTCGGGAACTTGCCGAATGTTTGGGCCCAACATATAGAACTGGCCCCCACCTTTGTGCAGTCGATAAAACGCCTGATTGAGCGCGACGGTACGCGTTTCGTCCTCAGAAAGCGCACCAATCTTGTAGAACTCGTCGATGATGAAGAAATCAATCGGTGGTAACTGCTCGTATGCATTAACCCTTTCGCCAGTGAACACGAAAATGTTCTGTCCAGCCGGTTCTTGGGTAAGCTGCGTGACGATCTTGTACTTGTCCTTAAATACCGAGAGTCGCCGGCGTGTTTCGTCGATGAGCGCTATCGTGGGAACAACTAAGGCAATATTCTTGTATCTGCCAGACGCTATGAGAGCATCAATGATTCTGCTTTTTCCGAAGCTGGTCGGGGCACTGACGATAACATTCTCTCCCGCGATGAGACGCCTATATATCTCCGCTTGAGCGCGATGAAAAACGAACTCTTCCTCCATGGCTACCGGCCGATGTAATTCGTAGGCCAGCAGATCTCGATACGATAGGTCTGCAGGCTCTAAATACGGGAATAGGCCAACCTGTCGGGTGAAGCTGTCTAATATCTCGCCGAACTTCTGGAAGTAAATTCGCTTTTCAAGAGCACGAAGAACTAGTTCTCGGCCTAGCTCTTCATTGTCTTGGTCGTTGATGTAGGTGCTTATTTGCTGAAGAATTCCAAACGGATTTCTCTCCATCAAATCTTCTGTTGACAATGCGTGCCGCAGCTCGTTGATCGTCATACGTTTTGCCATCCTTTGAGCTTTTTATCTAGCTCGGCAATCAGTTGCGATTTAGCTTGCAGAGGGAACAAAAACAAATGGATCGTCACATTCTTAGGAAGCTCTTTGCTACTGAAGCTAGAATAATGCTGCATTATTTCGTTGCGAAATTCCTCACAGTATTTTTCTGAGCACTCCTTGAAACTGGCAACACACTCGCTGTCGTACGTAAGCAAAACCGGTATGCACGTCGATCGAAACACTTCATCAAGAGACGTATTTCCAGACAAGAGCGTCTTAAGCTTCTTGGCATGTTGCCATTTTTCATCAATCTTTCCGGAAATGAGAAGGAACTCATCGCGAAGATAATTCCTCTCAACATGAGCGTGCAGTTCTTCAACAACATCGCTAATGGCGCGCCCAATATCATTATAGAACTTGGCCTCTCCTAGCCAAAGCTCCAACCCTTTCGGACCATCTACGACGTGAACGGCATCAAAACCTTTAACGGTTTCGTTTCGAGCGGATTTGTAAAAAATTTTTGAAATCGCAGACAGAGAACCGAATACTTGTCGAATGGCCACATGGAGAAACAACTCTCCAAATTCTCCCCGGTTCTGGAATTTGTCGGAGGCGTATATCCTCTTTGCGGCGTCCCGCATCAGGGCGACCATATTTCCGGAATGGATGCCTTCGATCTCTGAATAGGTCAGAGCAAAATCGGGTAGCCACTCCATAAGATGATCTACGAATTGGGTGACCCGCCAAGCACCCAGTTCATAACCGACACACAAACCGCTAACCGACGGACTTATGCCGAGTTCGTGTACTCTTACAGTCAGAAATGGCGCAGGTTGAAGCATCCTAGCTCGCGTATCCATTCCGGCCGCGCTCGTAGGCGGCAATATATTTCTTTATCTATGTTCATTTAGCACAAAACTGCTTGGCGCCTTTGCTGCCTCCCCTCCTCAATATCTAAGTACATCTGCAAATCCAGCTTTACGCTAACTCGAGCCCGTATTCCTCGACAAAGCAATCGAACAACGTCTTTATGGCACCGAACCGTTCGTGATTGCTTAGGGTGTTAATGTCGAAGGCCGAGCAGGCGTCGATATCTTGCTGCGAGAAATAGTTTGCGTGGATCAAACCGCTATCGATCTGATCTTTTGGTGTCGAGTATTCCCATTCTTCCGGATTCCCGTTTTCAACCAAAAACTTACGCAGACACTCGTGGACTGTCGACGTCATATGTGACTGTATGTGTTCTATTTCCGTCATGATGAGCGCAACGTGCTGGTCGAGATTGTCTTTACTGTTGAAGAACACGGTTCCACTCGGATGAGCAATACGGTTCCTTTGTTTGATGAATTTGGAAAACTCACCGACTTGCTCATTCGTACAACCAACAAGCTTGATGAAACGGAATATTGTCGTCTCTCTCAGGTCTTCAAAAAACTTGAAAGGCGTATCGGCAGCAGCCAGTTTGTTTTCAACTTCGTTCTGAAAGCCGACCATAGCATTGTCGAATTCTGCTCTTCGAGCTGCACGGATTTGCCAGACCGAAAAACAGGCAAAGCTCATGTAGAGCAGGTGAATCGCCAGATTGGCGAACTCGTATTTCTCGTGGTTGTAGTTGAACTCAAACGCGTCCCACAGAAACTTGATGTATGCCTCTTCGTTTTTGTTGGCGTACGAGATTGGCAGAAAGTCGTGTATACGAAGTGCGTCGTCCATGACAACCTACTCCGCTTCGCCCCACACGCGGTTGATGGTGGCTTTAATCTTGCCCTCGAAAATGCGGATCAGATCTTTGTTGGCGCTGACCAGGCGCTGTTCTTCATCGATTTTGATAATGATTGAGCGTTGCGTGTCAAGGTCAGGAAGAGGAATTCTTAGCTCTTTAAGCACCTCAACAGAAGCTACATTTCTGATGGCAGCTCCGTAAGCAAGACTGTCAAGATTACTTTGAAAGTTTTTGCTGTCCATCCAAAGTTTAACAAAAACCGCGAGAATCTTTTCATTTGGCGTTAGTTTTAGTAGAGCTTGATTGATAATCCCGGGCTTTATATCTTCTGGAACAATTGCGACTTTTCCCATTGTTCCAGAGCAACTCATTATCAAGTCACCTGGTTTAATTTCAAATCCTCTCATCTCATTAAATTTAGTTTCATCAATAAAATATCTAATCGATGAAAATTGATTCTCGATGGCATGACCCTGCTCATAAACTGCATATCCATCATTGACAAATATTTCTTTCTTCAGACTCCCGCCAAATGGACCTCGCTTAAACAAACATACATCACCCAATTTCACTATCGGCCAGTCGGAATGGATGGGGATGCGGGGCTGGTAGTTTTCGACGACTTGGCGGGCGCCGTCGATGATTTTCTGATACCCCTCGATCTCCGCCACGATCTCCTTCTGCACTTCCAGCGGCGGGAGGGGGATTTTGTGTTTATCGTAAACGTCCTTTCGGTTTAGGCCAGGTATGCCTGCACCACCTTTCAGTGCAGGCAAATCCAATGTCTTGAGCACATGGTATAAATACCAAATATCACATGTCTCTGGGGAAACACGTTTGACGTAGTAAGTAGTGTCTATCGGATAGCAGTTTTTCTCTACAAGAGTAACTTCCCCTACCGAGCCTTTTCTCCCGACGATGATGGCCGGTCCTTCAATCAAGTATTCATTGTGATAACCGGTTATTCCGTTCGATCCCAAGACAGGGTATTCGCCAGCTATGCGTTTCTCCTTTGGAAGCGCTGCCCCATATTCGAGAGTGCAAACTTGTTCGAATGGCAGCAGGTCGTATTTTGAGTGCTTAGCTTCATCACCACGATACCTCTCCCCGCTCAAATTCCACTCGCCGTTCTCGCTGATCTTCTCTTTGGCGACGAGGTTCACATTCGCAATGCGCCCAACATCAAACGCCGCACCATTACGCAAGCTCACCAGCCACGCCCTGATGTTTCGCGCCGCCGCGGGCAGATCGTTCTTGTCGATGGGGCGGCGTTGGGCGCCGAGGTTGTAGCCGTCGTTGTTGATCTTTGCAAATAGAATCGCGTCGGTCTTTTTCGCCAAGCGCTTGTCCAGGACCAAGATTGAAGTCTTCACGCCGCTGTAGGGGTTGAACACACCAGCGGGCAACGAGATCACCGCCACCAGATAGTTCTTCACCAACATTTCGCGCAGCTGTTTGTAGGCGGTGCCGCTCTGGAAGATGATGCCCTCGGGCACGACCACGGCGGCGCGGCCGTTGGGCGTGAGGTGTTCGGCGATGTAGTCGACGAACAGTACTTCGCTGCGGGTGGCATCCACACTGAAGCGTTTGTGCGGCTTGATACCGCCCTTCGGCGACATGAACGGCGGATTGGCGAGGATCACGTCCGCCAGCTCGTTCCACTTTTCGTCACTGGTGAGGGTGTCGTACTCGTCGATGTGCGGGCTGGTGAAGCCGTGCAGATACATGTTCACCAGCGACAGGCGCACCATGTCCGGCGAGATGTCGTAGCCGTGGATGCTGGCAGCGAGGCGCTTCTTATCGTCGGGCGTCAGCAGGTCTCCCTTGTAGTGCAGGGGGCTGTCGAGGGTAAGTGCCTCGATGGGCACGCCCTTTTCGTCGTAAGCCTCGCGGTCTTGCTGCTCCTTGTAGCCCTTGGTGTTGTGCTTGAGGATGTGCTTGTAGGAGGAGATGAGAAAGCCCGCTGTGCCGCAGGCCGGGTCGAGTATGGTTTCGTCCTTTTTCGGGTCGACGATCTCCACCATGAAGTCGATGATGTGGCGTGGGGTGCGGAACTGCCCGGCCTCACCCTGGCTGCCCAGCACCGAGAGCAGGTATTCGAAGGCATCGCCCAGACGCTCGGAGTGGTCGTAAGTGAAGCCGTTGATCTCTTTCAGAAAGCTGCGCAGCGTTTCGGGGTCGCGGTACGGCAGATAGGCATTCTTGAAGATGTCACGGAACAACTCGGGCACACCCGGGTTCTCGTTCATCTTCTGGATGGCCTCGGTATAGAGGCTCAGCACGTCGAAGCCACCCATGTTGGGGGCCATGAGTTTGGACCAGCCGTATTTCGCGTAGTCGCCGGTAAAGAAGCTGCGCTTGCCGCCCAACGCCTCGGCCTCGGCGTCCATGTCGTCCATGAACTTGTAGATCAGCGCGATGGTGATTTGCTCGACCTGGGATTTAGGATCGGGCACCTTGCCTACGAGGATGTCGCGGCAGGTGTCGATGCGGCGTTTGGTGTCGGAATCTAGCATTAAGAGTTAGGTCTCTACATGAACTGGTTGAAGGAGACGTAGTCTTTCACGTACTCCGGGATGCGGGTGCGCCACGCGGTCGGCACAGCCTTGAAGTCGGCCATGCTGAAGGCGGGGTTGACGTTCAGCTCGGTAAGCCGCTTGTTTTCGATAATGTCGCGTAGGCGGCTATCGGTGGCATAGGCCTTGAAGTAGTACTTCATGGCCATGATATGCTTTGCATCGTCCGGCTTGCAGTCCAAGATGAACTTCTGGAACTCGTCTTCGAGCATCTCATCCTTGGATTTGAAAAACGGAATCAGACCGAAGATCCTTTCCAGGATTTCGCGCACCGAGATGCGGCGATCTACCCCAGCAGCCCTGCGAAGTTTTTCGAGATTGAAATACTCCTCGGGTTTGTCGAACAGGTGGGTGTGCACATATTCCACCGCCTTGTCCCAATGCTCGGCATCCACTTGTTCCTTGAGCACTGGGTCTTCCTTTACTTTGCCCTCGAATTTCTCAAAAAACATGCGGTCGATCTTCATACCCTGTGCGCCGACCTGCTCTTCGGCCATAGTGAGCAGTGTATCTGGGTGCGTGCTCTCAAATGTCCCAATGGGCGGAGGTGGTGGCGTTGGCTCCGGGCCGTCGACGCCGGTGCCTATACGAGGGCGAGGCAACTTGATCACCTCGTCATAGTTGAACTTTTCCTCGAAGTATTCGCAGTTGGCGAAAAAGTCGAAGAGCTTGTAGCGGGTCTTTTCCGGCTCCTTCACCAACTCCTTCATTTCAGGATCTAATAACTGCTCCAAAAAATTGTGCTTGCGGGTACCACGTCCCTTGATCTGGACAAAGTCTTGCGGTGAAAAGATGGGACGTATTAGACCCAGATTGAGGATATCCGGACAGTCATAACCGGTAGTCATCATGCCTACGGTGACACATACGCGCGCCTTGCTGGTGCGGTAGCTTTCGAGGAAGTTTGCCGAACCCAGCAGATTGTTGTTGGTGAAATTGATAGCGTATTGCTGGGCCTCCGGAATCAACGAGGTGACCTGCACGGCAAAGTCGGATTGATACTTGCCGGGAAACATTTGGTCGGCCAATCCATTGAGGATTTGCGTGAGTTTGGTGGCGTGGTTCTGGCTGACGGCAAAGACAATGGATTTGCCAATCTCTCCACTAACAGGGTCGCGCAAAGCGTTCTTAAGGAAAGATTCGCAGAAAACACGATTGGTAGCCTCGGAGAAAAATTTCTTCTCAAAATCCTTCTGGTAATACGTCTGCTCAGCGTCTTCTTCACTTTCCGTGACCGCCATGACCGAATAACCTTCATCCGAAAGCATCTGGGTAGTGATGTCGGTTCGGGCATCTACTACGAGTGGGTTGATCAGAAAGCCATCTTTCACTCCATCGATCAGCGAATAGCGGAAGGTAGGCTGACCAGTTTCACAGCCAAAGGTACGGTAAGTATCCAGTAACAGACGGCGCTCCAGCTCGCGTGGGTCTCTTATTGTTGGTTTGGCGCGGTCGAATTTTCTCAGATAATCCTTGGGCGTGGCAGTCAGTCCCAGCTTGTAACCGACGAAATATTCAAATACGGCACGGGCATTGCCGCCAATGGAACGGTGGGCTTCATCCGAAATCACTAGGTCAAAATCTGTCGGCGAGAACAAACGCCGGTATTTGTCGTTGAACAATAATGACTGAACGGTAGTGACGACAATCTCGGCCTTACGCCATTCGTCGCGACGTTCCTTGTAGATGACCGAGGTGTAGTCGTTCTTGAGGAGGAGCTTGAAGGCTTTGTTGGCTTGGTCTTCAAGCTCCAGCCGATCCACTAGAAACAATACGCGCCGAGCGTTACCGGTGCGCAGAAACAGCTTGATGACTACCGCCGCGGTGAGGGTTTTACCGGTACCTGTAGCCATTTCAAATAGGAAACGGCTCTTGCCTTCTTTTACAGCCTCTTGAATAGAGTGCACCGCCTGCAATTGATACTTACGTATGAAACGCAAGCGGTTCTTTTCGATGAAGGCGGGACGTTCAGCTTCATTCTTCCAGCCGGCCTCACTCGGATAGCCAGGCAGCTGTGTCTGAACGATGTAATCGGTATTAACCGGTTCGCTGGAGACGCGATCCGGTCTCGGCTGAAAGTGGGCGTATCCTTGAATAGAGTCCGGAGCAGGAAAACGTGAGATGACATAGGGGTTACCTTGTTGCAAATCCCAGAAATAATGCAGGTTGCCATTGGAGAGAACGACGAAGCGGCAGCTTTGGGATTTGGCATAGGTGCGGGCCTGTTCCTTGCCGATGAGTGGATTCTTGTCCTCGGCCTTGGCTTCGAGCACCACCAGGGGATAACCCTGTTCATTCAGTAACAGGAAGTCGATAAAGCCATTCTTGGTTTTCTCAAAGTTTTCTCCCAATGCGTCGATCTGTTCGTACGTTATCTTCACGTTGGGTTCGAGGACAATGTTGGCTTTGCCGTTTTCGTCGTCGAGAAAACGCCAACCGGCTTCTTCGAGAAGCTTATTGATCTTGATTCGGGCCCTGGCTTCTTTCTCAGCCATCTAGTTTTTTCTATTTAACAATGGTCGCTGGCAGCGTGTGGTGTAGTCGTTAGCTGATTGGCGTCGCAAACCAGCCAGCTTGAGTAAGCAGCTTGTCTATCAGCTCCCTTGCTTCTTTTTCCGGTTCTAGGGCCAACGACCTCCTCCAATCTCTTTTTATTTCTTGGGAATCCTACACCTGGGTCCTGGCTTGCACCATGAGGGAAGAGAAGACGCGTGGTGTCTGTGCTTGATAAGTCGGCGGCGCGGCTCGTAATATCGCCTCTTTCCTTCCCAACCCTGCGTCCATAACGGTCGAGCACTGGAACCCGGGGACCGACGGCAACCTCACCGCGCGGTGTTTGAGCCTGATATCAAACCGCCAATACCCTTTTCCTTATTCAGTCAGGGCGTTTCTTCGGCGCGCGGCCGCGGCTGGGAAGCAGTTCGAACAACCACTCGGCGACGATGTTGGCGCGGATGACGCGGATGGCGAGCGCCGTCGGCGAGATCGGCCGCACCAGCCGGGACTCGCGCAGACGCGGCAGGAAAATCGACACCACCACCAGGCGCGCCAGGCTCGACAGCGTCAGCGCCGCCCACAGGCCGCTCGTAAACGTGATCACGTGATCGCCCCACTGAATTTGATGCGGCACGT
>Ga0326597_10013367_pt1 | contig 10793 bp, 12 predicted proteins | sample RVTome_12_FD_203789 | JGI IMG/M metagenome (GOLD analysis project Ga0326597, IMG submission 203789) | Soil microbial communities from uranium-contaminated site in the Upper Colorado River Basin, Wyoming, United States - RVT100D185 | ecosystem: Environmental > Terrestrial > Soil > Contaminated >... | reverse complement strand
CCCCGTGACCCGTGACTGGTGACTGGTTTCGAGTTCAAGTACCCACCTTCCTGACCGGTCACCGATCACCGGTCACCGGTCACGCATCACAATCTTGTGCTTGATCCAGCCGCTACCGCGTTCATCAACCACCTGCTGCGCGGCGCGGGCTGGGCACGCGACGAGCTCAAGCGCTTCGCCGGCAGGACCGCGCGCTTCGATGTCGTGCCGTTCGCGCTCTCGCTCACCGTGCTGGAAAACGGGGAAGTCGCGCCGGCCGCGGTCGGCGTCGTTCCCGCCGCCACGATACGGCTCACCCCCGGGCTCATGCTGCGGCTGTCCGCGCGCGACGAGTCGGCGTGGCGCGACGTCGACATCGCCGGCGACACCGATTTCGCGGCGGCCATCCACCATCTCGCGCGCAACCTGCGCTGGGACGTGGAGGAGGACCTCTCCCGCGTCTTCGGCGACGTCGCCGCCCACCGCATGGCGCGGACCGGCCGCTCTTTGCAGCGCTGGGGCGAGCAGGCCATCGAGAATACCGGCCGCTCGTTCGCCGAGTACTGGACCGAGGAGCAGCCGCTGATCGCGGGCGCCCGCGATCTCGACGACTTCAACCGCGCGGTGGACGAGCTGCGGGACGACGCCGCGCGCTTCGAAAAGCGGGTTGAGCAATTACTGAACCGCCACGACGTCAAGGCCGCCAAGTAAATCCGTTCCGGGTATCGCTGCGACGCATAACGCAGCCTGCTTCAGACTCAATGCTGCTACCCAGTAGTCTCCATTGCATCGAATAATCTTTTCTTGGCGCGCTTGGCGTCTTGGCGGTTAGAATCGTTGTATGCATCTGTTTCGATTGCTGAAAATCATTTCCGTCGGCATCCACTTCGGGCTCGAGGAGTTCGTCCTCGGCCACGAGCGGTTCGGCGCGCTGCGGGCGGTGATCGGCGCTTTGTCTTTCTGGCGGGCGCTGGAGGAGCCGCGCGCAGTGCGGCTGCGCCGCGCGCTGGAGGCGCTGGGGCCGATTTTCGTCAAGTTCGGCCAGGCGCTCTCCACGCGCCGCGACCTGCTGCCGTCCGATATCTCGGACGAACTCGCGAAACTCCAGGACCGCGTCCCGCCCTTCCCCGCCGTCGAAGTGACGCAGATACTCCACCGCGTCTACGGCAGGCCTGCCGCGCAGGTGTTCCAGGATTTCAGCGCAGAGCCGGTGGCGAGCGCCTCCGTCGCCCAGGTGCATCTCGCGCGCCTGCCCGATGGCACCGAGGTCGCGGTCAAGGTACTGCGGCCCGGCATCGCGCCGGTCATCGGGAAGGACCTGGCGCTGCTGCACGCCGGCGCCACGCTGATCGAGTGGCTGTGGGCCGACGGCCGGCGGCTGCGGCCGCACGAGGTGGTGGAGGAGTTCGCCAAGCATCTCGAGGTCGAGCTCGATCTCCTGCGCGAAGCCTCCAACGCGAGCCAGTTGCGGCGCAACTTCGAGGACTCCCCGCTGCTCCTCGTCCCGCGCGTCTACTGGGACTACTGCTCGAGCGAGGTGATGGTGATGCAGCGCATGCACGGCACGCCGGTCTCGCACGTGAACGCGCTGCGGGCGCAGGGCATCGACATCCCGCGGCTGGCGCGCGCGGGCGTGGAGATCTTCTTCACCCAGGTGTTCCGCGACGGCTTCTTCCACGCCGACATGCATCCCGGCAACATCCTGGTGGCGCCCGGCGGCGAGTACGTCGCGCTCGATTTCGGCATCATGGGCACCTTGACCGACATCGACAAGAACTACCTCGCGCAGAACTTCCTCGCCTTCTTCCGCCGCGACTACCGGCGCGTGGCGGTGGCGCACATCGAGTCCGGCTGGGCGCCGAAGGATACCCGGGTGGACGACTTCGAGTCCGCGATCCGCGCCGTGTGCGAGCCGATCTTCGCGCGGCCGTTGAAGGAGATCTCGTTCGGACGGGTGCTGCTGCGCCTGTTCCAGACTTCGCGCCGCTTCAATATCCAGGTCCAGCCGCAGCTCGTGCTGCTGCAGAAAACGCTGCTCAATATCGAAGGCCTCGGGCGCGAGCTCGATCCCGACCTCGACCTGTGGGAGACCGCGAAGCCCTACCTCGAGCGCTGGATGGTCGAGCAGGTCGGCTGGCGCGGTTTTGTCGAGCGCGTCCGGCAGGAGGCGCCGTACTGGAGCACGATTCTGCCGCAGCTTCCCAGGCTGGCGCACCAGGCGCTCGCGCGCCAGGCGCAGTCCCATGCCGACGAGGACGTAGCCGCGCTGCTGCGCGAGGAGCGCCGCCGCAACCGGCTGCTCGCGGCGATCGCCGTCCTGCTCGCGCTGATCGCCGGCGCGCTGCTTTTCGCTCTTCGCTAGCCGCGGCGCGCCAGCTCGACAACGTCGCCTGCCATGTTCTCGGGTCTTCTCGGCTTCGTCATCATCTACCTGCTGATCTCCATCGCCATCGGGCTGGTTGCGGCGACGCGCGTGCGCACTTCCGTGGACTTTGCCGTGGCCGGCCGGCATCTGCCGCTGCCGATCGTGACCGCCACGGTGTTCGCGACGTGGTTCGGCGCGGAAACCGTGCTCGGCATCTCCGCCACCTTCGTGAAGGACGGCCTGCGCGCGGTGGTCGCGGACCCGTTCGGCGCGAGCCTGTGCCTGATCCTCGCGGGCCTGTTCTTCGCGGCCAGGCTGTACCGGATGAACCTGCTGACGATCGGCGATTACTACCGGGTGCGCTACGGCCGCACGGTGGAAGTGCTGTGCACGCTCGCCATCGTCGCCTCCTACCTCGGCTGGGTGGCGGCCCAGGTGAAGGCGCTGGGGCTGGTGTTCAACGTGCTCACGGATGGCGCGGTGAGCCAGTCGCTGGGAATGATCATCGGCGCGGCCATCGTGCTCACCTATACCGTGCTGGGCGGCATGCTGTCGGTCGCCATCCTCGATTTTGTGCAGATGATGGTCATTATGGGCGGCATGCTCTATATCGGCTACGTCATCTCCGGGTTGACCGGCGGCGTCGGCGCGGTGGTGTCCCACGCCTACGAAGCGGGCAAGCTCGACTTCTTCCCGGAAGCCAAAGTGACGGCGTGGATTCCCTTCATCGGCGCCTGGATCACCATGATGCTGGGCTCGATCCCGCAGCAGGACGTGTTCCAGCGCATCACCTCGGCCAAAGATGAAAAAACCGCGGTCCGCGGTTCCGTGCTCGGGGGCTCGGCTTATTTCCTGTTCGCTTTCGTGCCGATGTTCCTCGCCTATTCCGCGACGCTGGTGGATCCGAAGATGTTCGGCGAGCTGCTGGAGAAAGACTCGCAGCTGGTGCTGCCGACGCTGATCCTGCAGCACACGCCGCTCCTGGCCCAGGGGGTGTTCTTCGGCGCGCTGCTCGCGGCCATCATGAGCTGCTCCAGCGCAACGCTGCTCGCGCCGTCGGTGGCGTTCTCCGAGAACATCATCCGCGGCGCCCTGCCGCGCATGGCGGATCGCACGTTCCTGTTGACCATGCGCATCGTGATCGTGTGCTTCGCCGGCGTGGTGCTCGCGTTCGCGCTCAACTCGGAGTCGAGCATCTTCAAGATGGTGGAAAACGCCTACAAGGTGACCCTGGTGTCGGCCTTCTTCCCGCTGCTCCTGGGCCTCTACTGGAAGCGCGCCACCACCCAGGGCGCGCTGGCGGGCATCGTGACGGGGCTCTCGACCTGGATCCTGCTGGAGCTGTTCGGCGGCGCGAATGCGGTCTGGCCGCCCCAGCTCGCCGGTTTTCTCGCGGCGGGCGCCGCCATGGTGGCGGGCTCGCTCGCGCCGCAGCGTTTCCCCGCCCGCTCCGCCGCGTGAAACGCGGGCCAGTTGACTTGCAGCGCGCGCGTATTTCATCATGTCGCCAACTCCCGGGCTTGCGGCATGATCGACACGTTATGGGTTTCGCTGGCGGTGACGGCAGGCATGCTCGCGCTGGCCGGCGTCCCGCTGCGCTGCTGGCAGCTCGCCACCGGGCAGTTCCGTTCCCAGATCCCGCGGCACGCGCTGGCGCGGGCGACGTTCAGCCTGTTTTCGGTGTTGTTTCTCACGCCGAATGCGCTCGCCTGGGCGTATACGCTCTACATCGCGTACCGCGACTTCGGCTGCACCGGCGTCTGCGCCGAGGCCGGGATTGCGACCACTATCGCGATCGGGCTGCTGGGCTGCGCCTACGTGCTGCTCGAGGGTTTCCTGCTGACCGCGCGACGCCGCATCGCGCCGGTGTCCGGCGGCCAGACCCGCGCATGAATGAACCGCGGTTCAGCCGGAAAACGCCCTGGTGAATTCGGCGACGAAGCGCCCGTAATCCGCTTCCGGCAGCCGGTTGACGCCCGCCGCCGCCTGCCTGCCGCCGCCGGTCTCGAACTTCGCGCACAGCGCGTCCGCGCCGTACGGCTTCTCGAGCGGCGCGCGCACGCTCACCGTGAAGCCGCCGTCCCGCCGCACCAGCAGCGCGTGCGCCCGCTGCGGGTGCCGGCGCGCGAGTTGATGGGCGAAATGGCCGTGGATGCGCCGGCTCCAGGCCGCGTCCGGCAGGAGGTAAAGCGCCGCTTTTTCGGCCGCAATTTCCGGCGCGATCGCGCGCGCGCGATCGATGTCGTCGGCAAGCGCAATCCTCAGCACCTCGAATACCGGCTCGCCTTCGATGAAATCGCGCGGGTCGCGATACTGGCTCACCGTCTGGTACAGGTCCGCGGGAGGGTAGTGCAAGTCATCCACGGTATCGCCGTAGGCGTTGTAGTTGATGCACTCCCCCAGCTCGCGCAGGCGCTGGAGGTCCGCCTCTTCGACATCGAGTCCCGCCGCCCGGCGCGCGGACTCGGCAAGATTGTCGCCGAAAGCCGCGACCACCGCCCACAGGCGCTGGCGGCCGTTGAGATAGCGGTCCACGATCAGGCTGGTGCAGGTGTCCGGCGCGACGTCGATGAACGCCTTCAGGTTGGCGTGCCGCGGAATCTCACCCGGCGCATGGTGGTCGAAGTACCGCAGCCGCGCGCCGGCCCCGAGCAGGCGCGTCACGCCGCCGGCGTTGGCCTTGAGCGAGATGTCGAGCACCGTCAACTCGTCGCCCGCCGCGGCGGTGACGCGGTCGAGCAGGCGCACGTCGCGCTTGACGCCGGTCACCAGCGTCGCCGCGCGCGGCTCCTCCAGCCGCAGCTGCTGCAGCGCGCAGATGCCGTCGGCGTCACCGTTGAAGATGTCATAGAATCGCATAACGTGTCAGTTCTGTCGCGCGCTTCCGCAGGCGAATACGAGAGCGACGCCGGTGGACGGGCGCGCCTCGATTCGCGCACATAGGAACCACGGACCATGGCGCCCACCGGGCACGACGCGTCGCACGGCGGCTTCTCGACGCACACCGTGCGGCTGGCGTGGATACTGGCCGTAGCTTATCTGCTCGTCATCGCGTATGCCAGCCTGCAGCCGTTCCACGGCTGGCGCGCGCCCCCAGAGGAAATCCTGCATTTCCTCACCGCGCCGTGGCCGCGTTTCATCACGCTGCAGGACGTGATGGTGAACGTCGTCGCCTACTTCCCGCTCGGCCTGCTGCTCTCGATCGGACTCGGCGCGCGCTACGGTCCGGCGCGCGGAGTGGCCGCCGCCACGCCCGCCGCCGCGCTGCTCTCCCTCGTCATGGAAACGGCGCAGCTGTTTCTTCCCGTCCGCATCGCCTCCAACGTGGATCTCCTCGCCAACAGCCTGGGCGCGCTGGTCGGCGCCATGGCCGCGCCGCTGCTCGCGCCCACGCGGGCCCTCGGCGGCAAGCTCTACGCCATGCGCCACCGCCTGTTCCAGGAGGGAATGACGGCCGATGTCGGGTTCGTGATCGTCGTGTTGTGGCTCGTCACCCAGTTCCATCCCACAGCGCAGTTCTTTGGCACCGGCGCGTTCCGCGCCACGCTCGATCTGCCCGCGTACTCCGCGCATACCCCTTTGCTCGCTTTCGGGAGCGAAGCCGTGGTGGTGACGTTCAACCTGCTCGGGGTCGGGCTCATGCTGTCCGCGTTGATGCACGGCGCCTCGCGGCCGATGCTCGTGACCGGATGCGCGGTCGGCGCCGCGCTCGCGGTGAAGGTTCTCACCGCCGTAGCGCTGCTCCAGGCGCCCGCGCCGCTCGCCTGGCTCACACCGGGCGTGCTGGCCGGACTCGCCGCCGGCTGGGCCCTGCTGTTCGCGGCAGTCCGCCTGCCGCGGCCGGCGCAACTCGCCATCGCGGCGGCGTGCATCGTGATCGCGACGGCGGCGATCAACCTCGCCCCCGACAATCCCTACCTGAGCGTCCCGCCGCGGCTGCTGGCGCGCGGCGCGAGCCATTTCCTGAGCTTCTCCGGCATCGTCCGCGCGCTCTCCGAGCTGTGGCCGCTGCTCGCCATCGGCTACCTTGGCTACGCCCTCGGCTCGAGCACCAAGGGCGGCGGGCGCAATCCGCTATAATTCCAACGATTCTCCACGACAAACCAATGCCTCGCTGCGAATTCGAGCGGACGCCGGGGCGCCGCTCAATTCGCGGGACGCCCGACCTTTATGAGCTACTACGAACGCCACGTTTTTTTCTGCTGCAACCAGCGCGAAGCCGGCGAGCAGTGCTGCAACGGCAGCGGCTCGCAGAAAATGCGCGACTACGCCAAGGACCGCGTCAAGCAGCTGAAGCTGTCCGGCGCCGGCAAGGTGCGCATCAACCAGTCGGGCTGCCTCGACCGCTGCAAGGAGGGCCCGGTGATAGTCGTCTACCCCGAGGCCGTGTGGTACACCTACGTGGACCAGCACGATATCGACGAGATCATCGACGAGCATCTGGTCCACGGCCGCGTCGTGGAGCGGCTGCGCATCTAGAGAAGCCGTGGATGGTGGATGGTGGGTGGTGGGTGGTGGGTGGTGAGTAGTAACGCTTTCCCCGGTCACTGGTCACTGGTCACCGGTCACGATGTCTGCTGTTAATGTCCGCCCGCTGCCGCCCGCCTCGCTCACGCGGGCGATGATCGACGGGCCGGCGGGAAAAATCGAGACTGACGTCAACGACCCCGGCGGTGAGCGGCGCGGCATCGCGCTGATCGCGCATCCCAACCCGGTGCAGGGCGGCACCAAGGACAACAAGGTGGTCACCACGCTCGCCAAGGCGTTTTTCACGCTCGGCTACATCACGGCGCGGCCCAATTTCCGCGGCGTGGGGGCTTCCGCAGGCAGCCACGACGAGGGATGCGGCGAGACCGAGGACCTGGTGGCCGTCGCGGCGCACTTGAAGCGCCAGTACGGCGAGCTGCCGCTCACGCTCGCCGGCTTCTCCTTCGGCAGCTTCGTGCAGACGCGCGTGGCAAAGCGCCTGGCCGCCGAGCGCATGGTGCTGGTGGGTCCCGCGGTAAACCGCTTCCCCGCCGAAACCGTGCCGGCCGACACCCTGGTCATCCACGGCGAGCACGACGACGTGGTGCCGCTCGCGGCCGTGCTCGACTGGGCGCGTCCCCAGGGCCTGCCCATCGTCGTGGTGCCGGGCGGCGAGCATTTCTTTCACGGGCGGTTGAATCTCCTCGCCGACATCGTCGTCCGATATTTCCGCCGGCCAGCGGCGGAAATATAAGCGGCGCGCAGTTGAATGCAGCCTAAATCTCCCTTCCATTTGCGCGCCGCGGGCTTGCGCAAGCGCTACGGCGAGCTCGAGGTCGTGGCGGGTATCGAGCTCGAACTGAAGCCCGGCGAATGCTTCGGCCTGCTCGGCCCCAACGGCGCGGGCAAAACCACCACGCTGCGACTGTGCCTCGGGTTGATCGACCCCGACGGCGGCGAAATCGAGGTGCTCGGATTGCCGGTGCCGGAACGCGCGCGCGAAGCGCGCAGCCGCATCGGCGTCGTGCCACAGAGCGACAACCTCGATCCCGATTTCACCGTCGAGGAAAACCTGCTCGTCTATGGCCGCTATTTCGGACTGAGCGAAACCGAGGTGCGCGGCCGCATCCCGGCCCTGCTCGAGTTCGCGGAATTGAGCGCGCGCGCGAATTCGCGCATCCAGACGCTGTCCGGCGGAATGAAGCGACGGCTCACCCTCGCCCGCGCTCTCATCAACGACCCGGAGCTGATCTTCCTCGACGAGCCCACCACCGGGCTCGACCCCCAGGCGCGGCATCTCATCTGGGCGCGGCTGCGCAGCCTGACGAACCAAGGCAAGACCATCTTCCTCACCACCCATTTCATGGACGAGGCGGAGCGCCTCGCGCACCGGCTCGCCATCATGGACCGCGGGCGCATCATCGCGCAGGGCGCGCCCCACGAACTGATCGCGCGGCACATCGAGCCGCAGGTGGTGGAGGTGTACGGGGACGGCGCCGAGCGCTGGGCGCGCGATTTCGGCGAGGCGCATTGCGAGCGCTGCGAAAAAACCGGCGAGACCGTGTTCTGTTATGCGCGCGACGCCGACCCGCTGGTGCACCACCTGGAGAGCCGCGGCGATCTGCGCTACCTCCACCGCCATGCAAACTTGGAAGATGTCTTTCTCAAACTGACGGGACGGGAACTCAGGGACTGAACAGGAGTGACTCGTTGCTCGTTACTCGTTTCTGGTGCTTGAAAGGCAGCGAATCCGGAAAACCGAGAAACGAGGAACGAGAAACGAGTCACTTTTTGAATGGCAGAAGTGAGGATCTGATATGAATGCGAAGACTCTGGCAATTCCGGCATTCAGCCTGCGGCACCTCCACGTCTGGCGCCGCAATTCCCTGGTCTGGCGCAAGCTCGCCATCCCGTCGATGCTCGGCAACCTCGCGGATCCCCTGATCTACATGCTGGGGCTGGGCTACGGGCTCGGCGCGATGCTCTCCGACGTGGGCGGCATGTCCTACCTCGCGTTCCTCGCCACCGGCATCGTGTGCTCGAGCACCATGATGAGCGCCACCTTCGAGGCGATGTACTCGGGCTTCTCGCGCATGCACGTGCAAAAGACGTGGGACGCGATCATGAACGCCCCGGTGACGCTCGACGACGTGGTGCTGGGCGAGGCGGTATGGGCGGCAAGCAAGAGCTTTTTATCGGGCATGGCGGTGCTGCTGGTGGCCTGGGTGCTTGGGCTCGTGCATTCCGCGACCGCGCTGTGGGTGATCCCGGTCGTGTTCCTGACCGGGCTTGCGTTCGCCAGCATGGGGCTCATCATGACGGCGCTCTCCCCGAGCTACGATTTTTTCATGTATTACTTCACGCTGGTGATCACGCCCATGATGCTGGTCTCCGGCGTGTTCTTCCCGGTGTCGGAGCTGCCGGGCCCGCTCCAGGTGGTGACGCAGTTCCTGCCGCTCGCCCACGCGGTGGAACTGGTGCGCCCGCTGATGAGCGGCGCGCACCCCTCCCATATCGCGCTGCACCTCGCCGTGCTCGCCGCCTACGCGATAGCGGGATTCTCCATCGCGCTGGTGCTGACGCGCCGCCGTCTCCTGAAGTAGGATGGTAGACAACGACCAGTCACTGGTCACCGGTCACTAGTCACGGGGGTTGGGTGCTCTGGATCAAAGCGTTCCATATCGTTTTCGTCGTGGCGTGGTTCGCTGGACTGTTCTACCTCCCGCGCATCCTCGTCAACCTTGCGCTGGAAAACGAAGCTGCGGCACGGACGCGGCTGCTCGCCATGGCGCGCAAGCTCTATCGCTTCATGACGTTGCTCGCCGTGCCGGCCCTCGCGTTCGGTATCTGGCTGTGGCTGGGTTACGGGATATCCGGCGGCTGGCTGCATGCCAAGCTGGTGCTGGTGGTGCTCCTGATCGGTTACCACCATGCCTGCGGCCGCTTGCTGCGTAAATTCGAGGAGAACCGAAATACCCGCAGCCACGTGTGGTACCGCTGGTTCAACGAATTTCCGGTGGTTATCCTGATCGCGGCTGTCATCCTGGCCGTCGTGAAACCGTTCTAGGAGGTTTGCCGTCAATGTTGCCGGCAAACCTTATATGAACGGAATATTGAAGCTGCTCATCGCCATGGTCGTGGGCATTGCTGCCTGGGGGTTCCCGCCAGCCTGGGGGGCCGAAGCCGTGATTGTTGTGCAACGCTCGGCGCTCGCCGGCTTCCGCCATTACGACGGGGCCGGGTTCTGGCGCGACATGAAGGCGGGCGACCGCCTCGAACTGGTGCGCGAACCGGAGAACCCGTATGATTCGGGCGCGATCCGCGTCGAGTGGCGCGGCCGCATGCTGGGCTACGTGCCGCGCCGCGACAACGCCGCGGTCGCGCGCCAGCTGGACCGCGGCACCCCGCTCGAGGCCCGCATCGCCGCGCTGCGGGAAAATCGCAACCGCAGCGTGCGCATCGAGTTCGAGGTCATCGCCCCGCTGCCAGTCACCAGTCACTAGAAGCAATCTCCGAAAGCCGCTGAAATCCGAAAATCATTGGCCACGGAATCACACGGAATGACACGGACAAGGCCTGAACGAGAAACGGCGTCGTTATCTACATGAATTCTGTGTGCTTCCGTGTGTTTCCGTGGCTGTCGTGGTTTTTTGAGATGGCCTACAGTCACGCATCATCAATATAGGAGCGGACATGAAATTCGGACGTTTCGAGCAGCAAGGCCGCGTTTTCTACGGCGCCGTCGAGGGCGACCAGGTGACCGAGCTGGAAGGCTCGATCTTCGATCGCTACCAGTCCACTTCGAAACGGCACGCGCTGCCCTCGCTCAAGACGCTCATACCCTGCGTGCCGCCCACTTTCTATTGCGCCGGGTTGAACTACGCCGCGCACGTCGAATGGGCCAACCAGCGCAAGGGAACGAACACGAAGCTGCCGGAGAAGGCGGACGTCGGCTACCGCGCGAACAACGCGCTGATCGCGA
>Ga0326597_10013366_pt1 | contig 10794 bp, 9 predicted proteins | sample RVTome_12_FD_203789 | JGI IMG/M metagenome (GOLD analysis project Ga0326597, IMG submission 203789) | Soil microbial communities from uranium-contaminated site in the Upper Colorado River Basin, Wyoming, United States - RVT100D185 | ecosystem: Environmental > Terrestrial > Soil > Contaminated >... | reverse complement strand
CGTTGGAGAAGCTCCCGAACCCGGGACCCGACTGGAACAGCTGATAACCCTGGATGTGGCTTTCGAAGCCCGAGAGCGCTGGATTGGCCGGAATCGTATAGGTCACCGACTGCTGCCCGCTGCCGTCCAGGACGCCGGCGCTCTGCAGCCAGACCAACGAGGTCTGATCCAGGAACAGGTATCCGGCCCGGTTGTGATGGAACGGCGTGGCGGCCAGGCCGGCCGACCAGAACAGGCCGGCCGTGTCGCCCGGCGTGCCGTGACTGGTCACGTTCACGAATCCTCCTGGAACCAGGGAACCGCTCAGCTCGATCTCCGGTATGGCCAGGGCCCGCACCGCGGCGCGCAGGTTCGGCCGGGTGCCGATCACTCCGCCGGCGCCCTGGGGCGTCCCGGTGTCCCTCAGCACGCTGCGCAGGTCGACTGGATCGATGCCGGAACCGAACGCCTCGCGGTAGATGGCGATCAAGGCCAGCGCGGCTCCGGTGACGATCGGCGTGGCGCTGGAGGTCCCGGAGAAGCCCGACGTGTAGGCCGTCCGGTCCGGGTCGAGCGGCAACCAGTAGAGGTCGCCGTACCCCGTCGTGGTCACGTCGAACCCCCAGCCGTGGGAGGTCAGGCGGCTGCCGTAGTTGGAGAAGCTGGCCTTGTTCAGGCTGGCGCCGTCGGAGGCCCCGACGATGATCGAGCCCGAGTCGCGCACCGCCAGGTTGAAGGCCCCGCCGTAGGCCGCGGAATCGAGATTGTTGTTGCCGTTGCCCGCCGCCGCGATCACGTGCACTCCGTTCGCGGTCGCGGTCTGGATGGTGGCGAACGTCGAGGCTTCGTACTCGCACGGGTGCGGGGCGGGGGGACCGTTGAAGCACTGAATCTCGACCACGATCACGTCCCCCGGACCGGCCACGGCGGCGGCGTTCATGATCGAGCCCGGAACGTTGGTCTGGCCGCCCACCGGCGAGTGCGTCGACATGTAGACCTCCGCCTCGGTGGCCAGGCCTTCGACTCCGAAGCCGTTATGCTCACCCACGATCTCGCCCAGCACGGCGGTGCCGTGATCCCAGGGATACGGCGCGGGGGTGTACCCAACGAAACGCCCCTGCGCCTTGTTGATCAGATCCTCGTGGTCGTCCGTCCAGCCGGTCTCGCAGTCGATCATCGTGACGCCGATGCCCTTGCCGCCCGAGAAGGTGTTGCCGTATTCCGCGTCCACGCCGGTGGGCGCCGGCCCGCGATAACCCTGACCGCCCGAGAAATCGGGCGTGGTGCGCAGCATTCCGAGCGCGGCCAAAGGCAGCGCCGGCAAGGCCGACAGCGAAGGATCGAAGGGCAGGCTGACCGGATAGGCCAGTTCGACCAGCTCGAAGCCGTTCAGCCAGTCGCACAGTTCGGCCGAGAGCCCGCCGCGGGGCAGATCGACGCAGAAGAACAGGTTCAGGTCGTGGAGCCTAAGGCCGCTTCGCCGCTCGCCGCTCTCCTGGAACGCCGCGAGCCATTCCTCGCTCTGGCTGAACGTGCGCCGGACCTCACCGTCGAAGGCAAAGATCACGGCATTCAGGTCCAGGAGGTTGCCGAGTTGCGCGCTCTGGAGCCTTCCTTCGCGCAGGCGCACGTCCGAGCCGTCCACGAACTTGATCTCCACGATCCGGTCCGACTGACCCTCGACCACCACCGTCCGCTCGGGCTTTTCGCCCAGCGGGGCCAGGCCCTCCTTCGCGTTCTGGCCGATGCCGCCGGTAGCGAGAAACGGAATCATCGAGAGAAACAGCACGATCGTCTTGGCTGCGCGCATCCTCAGGGTCTCCTTGTGAAAGCGGAGGTGGTGAACGGCTCGATCGGGGCGGCCCAAGAGCCTACACATTCCGGCTCACCGCGGGGCCCCGGAATGGCCGGCCCGGGCGCAATCGGTTCCTGGTCCTCCGGACGGTCCGCCGGCTTTGGCCGCGCCCGTTGTGGAGCGACCCCGAGCCCTCTAACATCGACGGACCAGACCCGGTCCGGGCGGCCAGCAGTCGTCCGCCCCCCTCTCCATGGGAGTCGATGGAGTGAAGAGACTTGTGCGCGGCGGCCTGATCCAGTGCCGCAATCCGATCAACGACGAAAAACGGCCGATCCGCGAAATCCAGGCGGCCGCGTTCGAACACCACCTGCCGTTCATCGAACAGGCTGGAGAGCGCGGCGTCCAGATTCTCTGCCTCCAGGAACTGTTCAACGGGCCGTACTTCTGCCCCAGCCAGGATGCTCGCTGGTATGACGCCGCCGAGCCGGTGCCGGGGCCGACCGTCGAGGCGCTTTCGCCCTACGCCCGCCGCCACCAGATGGTCATGGTGGTGCCGGTCTTCGAGCGGGAACGGGCCGGCGTCTACTACAACACGGCCGCGGTGCTCGACGCCGACGGCCGGCTGCTCGGCAAGTACCGCAAGAACCACCTGCCGCACACGTCGGGGTTCTGGGAGAAGTACTTCTTCAAGCCGGGCAACCTGGGCTACCCGGTGTTCGAGACGGCCTACTGCAAGCTGGGCGTCTACCTCTGCTACGACCGGCACTTTCCCGAGGGCGCCCGCCTGCTGGGGCTGCAAGGCGCGGAGCTGGTGCTGAATCCGTCCGCCACCGTGGCGGGCCTCTCGCAGCACCTGTGGAAACTGGAGCAACCGGCCCATGCCGTGGCCAACGGATACTTCATGGGCTGCATCAATCGCGTCGGCGTCGAACCGCCCTGGAACATCGGCGAGTTCTACGGCAACAGCTACTTCGTCGATCCGCGCGGTGCAATCGTGGCCGAGGCGTCTTCGGACCAGGACGAGCTGCTGGTCGCCGACCTGGACTTCGAACGGATCGAGGAAGTGCGCCGGGTCTGGCAGTTCTATCGGGACCGGCGCCCCGAAACCTACTCCGACTTGACCGGACCGTGACGCTGATGAACAGAACCCTGATCCGAAACGGCACGATCGTCACCGCCTGCGACGAGTACGAAGGCGACGTGCTGATCGAGGGCAGGACGGTGACCGCCGTCGGCCGGAACCTGCCGGCTGACGGCGCGCGGGCGATCTCGGCCGAAGGCAAGCTCGTCATCCCGGGCGGCATCGATGTGCACACGCATCTGGACATGCCGTTCGGCGGAACCTGCTCGGTGGACGATTTCGAGACCGGCACGATCGCGGCGGCCCACGGCGGCACGACCTGCGTGATCGACTTCGCGATCCAAGGTGAGGACGGCTCGCTTCAGCGCGGCCTCGACACCTGGAGGGCCAAGGCCGAAGGAAGCGCGGTCATCGACTACGGGTTCCACCTGATCCTGAGGAAGTACACGGACGCCGTGGAAGCCGAGCTGGAGACGATGGTCGCGGCCGGCGTGACCTCGTTCAAGCTGTTCACCGCCTATCCGGGCGTGTTCCAGATCGACGACGGCTCGATCTTCCGGGCCCTCAAGCGCTCGGAGGAGCTCGGCGCCACGATCTGCGTGCACGCCGAGAACGGGCCGGTCATCGAGGTCCTGGTCCGCGAGGCGCTGGCCGCGGGCCACACGCAGCCGAAGTACCACGCGCTGACCCGGCCGCCCCTGCTGGAAGCGGAGGCCACGCGCCGGGTGATCCGCCTGGCCCAGGTGGCCGACGCCACGGTCTACATCGTTCACCTGACCTGCGCCGAGGCGCTCGACGAACTGCGCGCGGCCCGGGCCGAGGGCGCCAAGGTGTCGGCGGAGACCTGCCCCCAATACCTCTGCCTGTCGGCCGAGAACTACGACGAGCCCGACTTCGCCGGCGCCAAGTACGTCATGAGCCCTCCGCTGCGGGACCGAACCCGCCAGGAGGAACTCTGGCGGGCGCTTCGCCTCGGCGACCTGGAGGTGGTCTCGACCGATCATTGCCCGTTCAACTTCGAGACCGACAAGCGACTGGGCGCCTCCGACTTCAGCAAGATCCCGAACGGCGCGCCGGGCATCGAGAACCGGTTGAGCCTGCTGTACGACGCCGGCGTGCGCACCGGGCGACTGTCGCGCACTCGCTGGGTCGAGTTGACGAGCACGGCGCCGGCCCGCCTGTTCGGCCTGGCTCCGCGCAAGGGTACGATCGCGCCGGGTGCCGACGCCGACCTGGTGATCTTCGATCCGGAGCGGGAGACCACCATCTCCAGCCGGACGCATCACATGAACGTGGACTACAACCCGTACGAGGGGCGCAAGGTGGTGGGAGCGACCGAGGCGGTCTTCTCCCGAGGCGAGCTGATCCTGGATGCCAAAGGCTTCCATGGCCGGCCCGGTCGCGGCCTCTATCTGAAGCGCAGCCCCAGATCCTGGACCTGATCATGAACGAGAAGATCGAGAAGATCGAGAAGATCGACGAGACCGAGGCGGCCGACCGGACGGCGGAGATCCAGCGGAAGCACCGCGAGTATCTGCTGCCGGCGGTGGCCAACTACTATGAGCAGCCGGTCGTGATGGACAGCGGCTCGGGCGTCACGCTCCGGGATCTCTCGGGCCGCGAGTACCTCGATTTCTTCGGCGGCGTCCTGACGATCTCGGTGGGCCATTGCGACGAGCGCGTGAACGGCCCGCTGAAGGCCCAGATCGACCGGCTGGGGCACGTTTCCTCGGTCTATCCGACCGTGCCCACGGTCGAACTGGCCGAGCGGCTGGCCCGGATCACGCCGGGCGACCTGCGACAGAGCATCTTCACCGGCTCCGGAACCGAGGCGGTCGAGACGGCGGTCGTGCTGGCCCAGGTCTTCACGGGCTTCCAGGAGATCGTGGCGCTCCGCCACGGCTATTCCGGGCGCTCCCTGCTGGCCCAGTCGCTGACCGCGCACGCGCCCTGGCGGGCGGTGCCGAGCCAGGTCGCCGCGGTCAAGCACGCGCCGGCGCCCTACTGCTATCGCTGTCCGCTGGGTTTGACCTACCCGAGCTGCGAGGTGCGCTGCGCGCTCGACCTGGAGGAACTGATCCAGACCACCACGGTGGGCCAGGTCGCGGGTTTCGTCGCCGAACCGATCCTGGGCGTCGGCGGTTTCATCACGCCCCCGCCGGAGTACTTCCCGATCGCGGTCGACATCGTCCGCAAGCACGGCGGGGTGTTCATCTGCGACGAGGTGCAGACCGGCTTCGGGCGCACCGGCGGAAAGATGTTCGCGATCGAGCACTGCGGCGTGAAACCGGACATCATGACCATGGCCAAGGGCATCGCCAACGGACTGCCGCTGGCCGTGACGATCGCCACGCCCGAGATCGCCGCGGCCTTCAGGAGCCTGACCATCTCGACGTTTGGCGGCAATCCGCTCTCCTGCGCGGCGGCGAACGCGACGATCGACACGCTGGAACGGGACGGTCTGCTTTCGAACTGCGAAACCCAGGGACGCCGGCTGCGCCACGGCCTGGAGGACCTGCAGAAGCGCCACCCGCGGTTGATCGGCGAGGTGCGCGGCATGGGCCTGATGCAGGCGCTCGAACTGGTGGTCGACGAGGTCCAGCGCGACCGCACCCCGAACCCTGCGGCCATGGCGCGGCTGTTCGAGGAGACCAAGCGGCGCGGACTCTTGATCGGCAAGGGCGGCCTCTCCGGCAACGTGGTGCGCATCGCGCCGCCGCTCTCGGTCTCCTCGACGGAGGTCGACGAGGCGGTGCGCATCCTGGGCGAGTCGTTCCAAGCGCTGGAGGCCGCTGCGAGCTGATGGTTGCGCTCGACGTCACCGCCTGCGGGCTCAAGTATCCGAATCCGTTCCTTTTGGCCTCCGGACCGCCGGGCACCAACGGCCGGGTGATCCAGCGCTCGCTTTCGCTCGGCTGGGGCGGCGTGGTCTGCAAGACGCTGAGCCTGGACGCCGAAAAGATCATCAACACAGTGCCGCGCTACGGAAAGCTGACCGCGTCCGGCGAGGTGATCGGCTTCGAGAACATCGAGCTGATCTCCGACCGCCTCTTCGATATCTGGGAGCGGGAGCTGGCCGAGTGCAAAGCCGCGTTCCCGGACCGCATCCTGATCGGCTCGATCATGGAGGAGTACAGCCAGGGCGCCTGGCAGGAGATCACGGAGCGCACGCAGGCCACGGGCGTGGACGCCCTCGAGCTGAACTTCTCCTGTCCCCACGGCCTGCCCGAGCGCCGCATGGGCTCGGCGATGGGCATGGATCCGGCGATCGTGGAAGAGGTCACGGGTTGGGTGAAGCAGGTCGCGACGATCCCGGTCTACGCCAAGCTGACGCCGAACGTCACCGATCCGACGGATCCGGCCCGGGCGGCGGTGAGAGGCGGGGCCGACGGGCTGTCCGCGATCAACACGATCCTGTGCGTGATCGGCGTCAACCTCGACACCTTGCGGCCGCTGCCGAGCGTCGAGGGGTATTCGACGCCGGGGGGCTACTCGGGCAGAGCAATCCGCCCGATCGCCCTGCGGCAGGTGATGGAGATCGCCCGGGCCTGCCCGGAGGCGGCGGTCTCCGGGATCGGCGGCATCGAGACGGCCGAGGATGCGATCCAGTTCCTGCTGCTCGGCGCCAGCACGGTCCAGCTCTGCACGGCGGCGATGCTGAAGGGGTACGAGATCATCGACGGCCTGCTCGAGGGCTTGAGCGCCTTCATGGAGCAGAAGGGCTTCGAGCGCGTCGAGCAGATCGTCGGCCGGAGCCTGCCGTACTTCGACACGCAGGCGGGCCTGGTGGACCGGCAGTCGCGCGCGCGCAGCGGCCGCGGCAGCCCCAGTGGAGAGGACGAACGCTGGCAGGGCGACATCCAGGGGGAGACGGCGGCGCTCACCGACGACGAGTAGGCCGCGCTGGCCGAAGGAAGCGCCTCTCAGCCGGAAGTTTCAGGTCCTGGGGGAGCGGATGAAGTCCCGGACGACGTTCCGGGTCGAGTTCGACGCCGACAGGCTCGTCCGGCGTTGCCAACGAGTCGGGCCACCTCAGCGAGCCGCGCGTGAACAAGCGGCGTTTCCTCGATGATCGATACCCACGTGTTGAACAAGGGCTGGGGTGGAGTTCGCAGCCAGCTGGGTCGCCTGCCATGAGGAGCCCGGGATGACGACGAACGCAGCGGATGCGTAGAGCGCGCCCCCCAGTGTCAGGACAGATGGGCGCGCCTCGCGGCCTTTCCCGGGACACGTCCCTCCGAGCCAGGAACGCAAGTCCTGGGAGTTCAGGACTTTGCGATTGCGAGGGTAGCAGGCCTCCAGTATGTTCGACGAACGAGGGGGCCGGCGCTTCGATCTGGAGGTACGAACATGAAGTACAAGGTTGCGATCCACAAGAGCGACGAAGGCTACTCCGTGTCGGTTCCGGGTTTGCCGGGCTGCTGGTCCCAGGGGGCGACCGAAGAAGAAGCGCTTGCCAATATCCGTGATGCGATCAAGGAGTACATCGAGGCCGCGGGTCAACTCGTTCCGGACGGTGAAGTCCGCGAGGTCGAGGTCAGCGCGTAGCGGCGGGCAAGATCGCTGGCGTGCCTCACCTGCGAGCGGTTCGCGCCTTGGAGAAGGCGGGCTTCTGGGTCGCGCGCGAGGGAAAGCACGTTGTGCTGACGGACGGTACTCGCATCCTGACGATTCCAAGGCACGATCCAGTAAACGCGTACACGATGGGTGGTATTGTTCGAGATGCAGGACTGACTGAGGAGGAGTTTCGACGGTTGTTGTAAGAGAGCCCTGTAACAGGCAGCTGCACCGACCGGCCTCCGGCCGGCGTGTGGGCGACAAGGCGTCAGGCAGACCGACCAGGAGTCCACCATGAACGAAGAAGCACACTGCTCGAAGTGCCGCGGGCCCGTCGAGGTGGGATATCTGCTCCACAAATCCCTGCATGTCACCGCGCAGATCGCCGGCCGGAACCTGCCGTAGTTCGACACCCAGGCGGGCTGGCCTGGTGGATCGCCAGTCCCGCGCCCGCGCCGCCAAAAAACGGCCTGGACGAACGCTGGCGGGACGACATCCAGGGCGAGACCGCGGCGCTCACCGGCGACGAGTGAACCGCGCTCGGCGCCGACGGCCGCCGGGTCAGAATCGCCCGGAGTCCACGTCGCGAAGGAACTCGATCAGGCCCTGGAAGTAGGCCTGCTGATCGTCGTACAGGGCGAGGTGGCTGCCGTTTCGGCAATACAGATAACGCCCCCGCTTCAGTTCGCCCGCCATCCACTTCATGTGCTCGGGATCCATCGTGTCGTGCCGCGCTCCGATCACCAGCGTGGGCACATCGATGCGGCCGAGATCCTCGCTGCGGTCCCAGTCGACGAGCGCTCCCGACGCTCCCAGCTCGCTGGGCCCCTGCATCGGGATGTAGACGGATGTATTCAAGTGCTTGAAGGCGCGCATCAACGGATCGGGCCACTCTGCTTGCGGCATGCGCAGGATGTGATGGATGTAATGATGCTCCGCGAGGAGCTCCATGTAGCGCGGGTTCTCATACTCCTCGGCGGCCTCGTAGCCCTGGATCTCCGCCAGCGCGGCCGGATCCATCCGCGGCATCAGCACCTCCCGGGCATATCGATTGTAGGCCGGGATGCTGGCCATCATGTTCGAGATGATCAGGCCCTTGAGGCGGCCCGGATACGCGAGGGCGTACTCGATCGCGAGGATGCCGCCCCAGGAATGCCCGTAGAGATAGAAGTCGTCGGGTCCGAGTTCGAGCGCCCGGCGAACCTGTTCCACCTCCTCGACGAAGCGCGGCGTGTTCCAGAGCTCGGGCTCATCCGGCTGATCGCTGTAGTAAGAGCCGAGTTGATCATAGTAGTAGTATTCGATGCCGGCCGCCGGGAAGTAGCTGTCGAACGCCTCGAGGTATTCGTGGGTGAACCCCGGCCCGCCATGCAAAAGCAGCACCTTGACCGTCGGGTTGCTTCCCACGCGCTTGGTCCAGACGCGAAACTCGCCCTTCGGCGTTCGGATCGGAATCAACCGCACCCCGCCGCTCAGCGTGTCCGCCCGGCCGGAGTCCTCAAGGCCGTCCGTCCGTCCGGCGCAGGCCGGAAGGAACACGACGATCACCGCGAACAACACCAGTCTCCTCATCGATGACTCCAGCTTAGTGATGAAACACACCGGGTTCAAACCGCCACGCAAACCGCCACGCAAACCGCCACGTTACTGGACGCGCGGCCCTCGCAACATCCATGAGTCGGCGCCACCTCAACATCCATCGGATGCGCCCTCCTTTCTCTCCCTGCACCCCAGCGAAAGGATGATCCTGTTGCTCCCCGGAGCCGCCCCGCAAGGCCCGCCAGCGGTCCGCCGGATCGTTACGGGGTGCCGTGCCGCGCGGAGCGAAGCGAGCACGAAACGGCATCCCGTCGATACGGTGGCCTCACGCAGCCCTCCATTCCATCGCCTCTACGCCCCTCCCCGCCGCCCCGCCGCCCCGGCACACCGAAACCAACCCCGTCCAACCAAACAACTCCGGCACCGTCCATTCGACGTGCTAAGTAACCAGCGTGAATCCCGCCAAGAACAGCCCTCCCACCACACTCCTGGAAAGCGCCAGCCGGGGCGACCACCTCGCTGTCTCGGAACTCATGCAGCGCTACCTGCCCGGCCTCAAGGCGTTCATCCGGCTCCGCTCCGGCCCCCTGATCCGCGCGCGGGAATCCACCGAAGATCTGGCCCAGTCCGTCTGCCGCGAAGTGCTCCAGAACATCGACCGCTTTCAGTACGGCAGCGAGGCCGGGTTCAAGCACTGGCTCTACACCACCGCCATGCGCAGGATCCAGAACAAGCACGAGTACTGGAAGGCCGACAAACGGGACGCCGCCCGGGACGTGCCCCTCGAAGGAGGCGCCTCGCAGTCCGACAACGCGCGCCTGCTGCAGTGCTACGCCTCGCTCTCGACGCCCAGCCAGAACGCCGTCGCCCGGGAGGAGCTCAGCCGGATCGAGGCCGCCTTCGACAAGCTCAGCGAGGACGACCGCGAGATCATCACGCTCTCCCGGCTCGTCGGCCTCTCCCACGCCCAGATCGCCGAACAGACCGGACGCACCGAGGGCGCCGCCCGGACGCAGCTCCACCGCGCCTTGATCCGCCTCGCCGAGCACCTCGCCGAATAGTTTTTCCCCCGATCGGCGGCCGCCGGGCCACCCCACGGTGGCCGGGAGGATAGAATCAGACCTGTTCACTGATTCCGTGCACGTCGCGAACGGGCCCACCGGGGAGGCTTCTCATGCGCCGCGGACTGCCGCAACGATTCGGTCTGGATGTCGCCTACACCCGCAACCAGGGCCGGCTTCCGAAGGGAACGGGCAAGGGGCTCCTGCCCGGAGCCGGCTGGAAGGGCCGCCGCCCGGCAGACGAGCGCAGCGGCCGGATGCCGCGCCTGCTCGCGACCCTCCTGGCCTGTCTGCTGATCCCAGTGGTGTTGGCCGGCCTCGCGCTGGCGCTCGTCAACCCGCGGCTGATCCGGCATCCGCCCGCCGTGATCGGCGCCTGGATCGTCGGTCTGTTCCTGCTGGCCTTCCTGGTCTGGGCCGTGGTCTTCGTTCGGCGGGTCGTGCTCGAACGCCAGGCGCATCGGCAGCACCGGGATCAGCGGGCCGCTCGAAGAGCCGGCGCGGAGGCGGAGCCGCCGCGGTCCTGATCGCGACTCGGATCCCATATCCGTAGCCGACTCTCGAAATCACCAGGCGGTCCCGCGCCAGATCCGGTGGGCCCGGGATGCTGCAGCAGATTGCGAGGGGCTCAGCGAAAGCCCTTCCAGAACGATCCGACCTTGAGCAGGCGCCGAAGCGTCGAAGGGGCGATGTACCGCCGGTGCAGCTTCAGGGCCAGGCGGTGAAAGCGGGGATGTCCCGGCGCGTAGTGCTCGAGAAAGAGCCGCCGATCCTCGAGC
>Ga0326597_10013364_pt1 | contig 10797 bp, 10 predicted proteins | sample RVTome_12_FD_203789 | JGI IMG/M metagenome (GOLD analysis project Ga0326597, IMG submission 203789) | Soil microbial communities from uranium-contaminated site in the Upper Colorado River Basin, Wyoming, United States - RVT100D185 | ecosystem: Environmental > Terrestrial > Soil > Contaminated >... | reverse complement strand
AGAATCCAGCGCTCCACCAGCAGTACCCCCGCCTCCACGGCGGCCTTGTCACGGGGGTGCGCGGGGCGCGCGGGCAGGATCGCCGTGCCGTAGTGGCGCGCCATATCGGCGTAGGTGGAGGTGGCTTCCGGCTCGTAGCGGCAGGCGCGCTTGATCGCGCTCTTGAGGTTATCCGGGACGAGAAGCGCCGGCACCGCGCCCAGGTAGTCGAAGGTGCGGATGTGCGAGCCGATCCAGTCGGGCAGGCCCTGCGTGAGGGTCGCCTCGGCATAGGTGTAGTTCGAGGCCCCGAGCACCGCCACGAAGATCTGGGCGGGGTGGATCTCCCCGGTCTCCACCTCGATGAGCGGCACCGTGTGGCCCGCGTAATCGATGAACAGCTTCTCCCCGGCGCGGTGCACCTGACGCATCGAGCGCTTGAGCCGCTCGCGAAAGCGCCCGTAGTGCCAGCAGAACTGGCTGTAGCGATAAGCGGTCTCGGGCGCTCCCGCGCGATACTCCTCCCAGAGCAGTTGCAGCGTGACGCCCTTGCGCTTGAGCTCCTGGTGGATGTGGCCGAAATCAGGCTGCGCGTGAGCCACAACCCGCGCCGGCGCGGCGGGAAACAGTTTCGCCTCCAGCCCCGCGTCGTCCATCTCCGGGGCGAGCGGCCAGGCCACCCCCGCCGCGATGGCGCGCCTCACATATTTGGCGACCGCCCCCTTGGACAGACCCGTGGCCGCGGCAATACGCTCGTGGCTCAGCCCCGCCTCGAATTTGAGCCGCAGTACTTCCTTGATCTTGCGCATGGCTTTCCTCTTCGCTGGCATCCTTGCTCCCGAGAAAATCGGGGAGGATAGCCAAGCGGTTGAAAAACCAGCGCCCGCCGGGGGCCGATTCCGTTTGATCGTGACCGTCGATTCCGGAACGTGACCGCGGATTCCGGGCCCAGCCCAAAATCGGTCACGTTCCGCCGGAATCGCCGGTCACGTTGCTCCGGAATCCTCGGTCACGTTCGGCCGGAAATCGCGGTCACCTTGGTCCGGAATACGCAGCCAGTGCGAGTAGCAGCGTCGCCTGCGCCGCAGTGGACACCGACAGACCCGAGGTTGTCGACGGGCCGAGCAGGGCCGAGCCGAGGCGCGGAGATCCGGCTCGCGAACGGTCGGGCGATTGCGCTGAGGCGAGAGCTTGATGAGGTTGAGCTGGGACGGCTCATTCGGCTGTTAGAGGTGCTGCCATGCTGAGCGGCGGAGTGCGGATCTGGCTCGCGTTCGAGCCGGTGGACATGAGGCTGTCGTTTGACGGGTTGGCGGGGCGAGTGCAACACGCGCTGGGACGCGATCCGTATAGCGGAGAATGTTTTGTGTTCCGGGGCAAGAGTGCGGGCAAGTTGAAGATGCTGCTGTGGGACGGCCTCGGTTTCTGGATCCATTACCGTCGATTGGAGAAGGCGGGATTCGTGTGGCCGGCGCTGAACGAGCGCGGCGTGATCGAACTCACGCACGCGCAGTTCGCGGTGCTCACGCAGGGGCTCGATTGGCGTCGCGTGCGGGCGCCGCAGAAGCTCGCGGTGTCGATTGCATAATTGCGCGAAATGTTGCTGGATCAAGTCAACGCGATCGAGGGCGGATGCGTTGTGTTGATTATGCAGATCGCATTACCGAACTCGAAGAAGAAACTGCAGGCACTCATCGCTTCATTGCGCGAAACACTTGAAGCGCGCGACCAAGAACTTCAGTCCCAGCGCCAGGCACTCGAGCACCGTGAGGCGCAGCTCAAGGAACAATCCGCGCTCATCGAGAAGCTGAAGTTCGAGCTGGCGCGCTTGAAGCGCTGGCGCTTCGGCAAGAGCACCGAGGGACTCTCCGCCGAGCAGTTGGCGCTCTGGGAATCCGAGCTCGATGGCGACATCGCCGCGCTTCAGTCTCGGCTCGACGCCCTGGAAGCTCAGAAGCACCGTGCAGGCAAGGCGGATGATGAGCAGAAACGTCAGCCCAAGCGCCGCCCGCTGCCTGAGTCACTGCCGCGTGTGGAGGTGTTGCACGATCTCGCCTCCAAGGACTGTCCGACCTGCGGACAGGGCCTGGAGAGAATCGGCGAGGAGATCAGTGAGCAGTTGGACATCATCCCGGCGAAGTTCTTCGTGCGCCGGCACGTGCGCCCGAAGTACTGCTGCCGGCACTGCGAACAGTTGCACACCGCGGCGCTGCCCGCGCAGCCCATCGACAAGGGGATCGCCGCCCCCGGACTCATCGCCCAGGTGGCGGTCGGCAAATATCTGGAGCATCAGCCGCTCTACCGCCAGGAAGCAGGCTTCGAGCGCCTGGGCGTGGCGATCCCGCGCTCGACCATGGCGGGCTTCCGCGAGCAGGGCCGCATCATGATTGCCACGGAGGCGGGCGCCGAGGGCATCAACCTTCAGTTCTGCTCGCTGGTGGTGAACTACGATCTGCCGTGGAACCCGCAGCGCGTCGAGCAGCGCATCGGCCGCTGCCACCGCTACGGCCAGCAGCACGACGTGGTGGTGGTCATCCTCGAACGCGAGTCCGAGAAGTGGTTCAGGCCGGCCAAAGGGCAGTTCCAGATCTTCTACAAGTCAGGCCCGGATCACCCTGAGTACCAGCCCGACTTCGTTGCTGAAACGAAGGACTGCATCTACATGCTGGAATCGAAAGCCCGCAACGAAATGGGCGATGCCGACGTGCTGGCAAAAAAAGAAGCTGCGGTGAAGTGGTGTGGCCTTGCGACATCTCACGCGACCGCAAACGGTGGCAAGGCATGGAAGTACATGCTGATCCCGCACGACGTTGTTTCGGAAAACATGACGCTGGGCGGCCTGGCGAGCCAATTCCTGAATTCAGGCTCGGATCAACTATAGAAAAGAACGCACACAATTGCGAAAAGGTGCGTCCCGTTTAAGTCATGAGGGGGAACCAAAGCCATGAACCGAACGCGTAGCGGTCGAAAGGCAGGACGGAGAAAACGGGCGACAACCAAAGGTAGATTGATCAAGGGGATGACTCGGAAGCTCCCAAGCGAGATTCTGGCCAGTCCGATCTTCCGCGCCAAACTGAAAGAACTGATGAAGGGTTACGCCGGCATCTATGCGTTGTACCGGAAGAATGAGCTCTACTACGTAGGATTGACTCGCAATTTGTTCGGACGGGTGAGTCATCATCTTCGAGACAGGCACGCGAAGCGATGGGACCACTTTGTAATATTCCGCATCAAGAGGGTGGGCTACCTGAAGGACATTGAGACTTTGCTGACGCATGTTGTCGATCTGCCGGGAAATCGAGTGAAAGGGCACATTCAGAAGGACGGCGACATAAACCAGATCTTGCGACAGATTCTTTCAGTTCACACTCGCGAGATCCGGGAGATCAGAAAGGTCCTCGACAAGAAGTAGCTCGAACAAGAATAAATAACTGATCTTCACACATGGCTGATCTTCCTTATTATCGATCGTGACTTCACACACCACGATCTTAACAACGCGAAGCTCGAGCTACATCTTCCCCCTACCCCGGCACCGGAATGGGCTTAAGGTAGCGCCATGGGAGCCTGGCCTCTTCTATTAGGCCGGGCTCCTCAAGGAACGTCCGGCCGTCTACTTCATTCCTATTCCAGCAGCCTTGAGCACTTTCGCCCACTTCACCATCTCGGCGTCGATGAACGCCGAAAATTCCGTCGTGCCAATGCCTATGGGTTCGGCTCCCATTTTGAGAAATCGCTCGCGCACGTCCGGCAGGGCCAAAATGGCCTTCATGTTCTCATCGAGCAGTCCGACGATCGCCGGGGGCGTGCCACGCGGCGCAAGAAAGCCCTGCCAGCCCGTGGAGGCGTAGCCCGGGACGAATTCGCTGATGGCCGGGATGTCCGGCGCGGCGGCGGAACGCTTCGCGCTGGTGACGCCGAGCGCTCTCACGCGTCCCGCGCGGGAGTTCGTGAGACCGGTGGTGATGACGTCGAACATGAGGTGAATCCGCCCAGCGAAAAGATCGATCGCGGCTAGTGCGCTTCCTTTGTAGATAACGCGAACAAGGTCGGTACCAGTCAGCGACTTGAAGAGCTCCCCCGCCAAATGGAGCGACGTGCCGTTGCCCGACGAGCCGTACGAGAGCGCCCCCGGCTTCGATTTCGCATGAGAGATCAGCTCGGGGACGGACTTTGCCGGCAGGCCCGGATGCACCACCAGCAGATTGGGAACAGCCACGGCAAGCGTGATCGGGACGAAATCACGCTTCGAATCATAGGGGAGATTCTTGTACAGGCTCGGATTCACAGCATGGGACACCGCCACCAGCGTAAAGGTGTAACCGTTGGGCGTCGCCTTCGCCGCGATCTCCTGGCCGATCAAGCCGCCCGCGCCGCCGCGATTGTCGACCACGACCTGCTGACCCAAACGGTCGCCGAGCTTCTGGCCGATGAGCCGCGCGACGATGTCGGCATTGCCGCCCGGCGGATAAGGCACGATCATGCGGATCGGCCGCGTCGGGTAATCCTGCTGGGCGGCCGTTGCGATGCAGGGCAAGGCGGCCATGCTAAGTGCAACCACGATGGACCGAATCTGAGTCATCCCGGGTCTCCTTCTCGCGCTTGCCGCTTACTTGCTTCTCGACGCATCGATGCCGAGCAGCCGCGCGGCGTTCTCGTAGAAAATCTTCCGCTTGACCTCTTCGCGGTAAGGCAGGCGCATATAGGCCTCCACCATGCCCTTTGGATCCAGCGAGGAGGGATAAGCGCTCCCGAAGAGAAAGCGGTCGGAGAGCGCGGTATTTGCCGCCTCGACCCATTGCAGGTGCCCGGGCATGGTGGGTCCGTACTGATCGGGCAACAGTGATACGTTTGGCCGGCGGAACAACAGGCCGATACCCTGGTCGATCCACGGCCAGAACGCGTGAGACACGACGATCTTGAGCGCCGGGAAGTCGCCCGCCACGCGATCCACGGCGACGGGGTTGGAATACGTCATGTCCTCACCGGCTCGTACGCTGATCGTGAACGCCAATATTCCACCCAGTCGATCGCATCTTTCATAAATGGGATAGAGCCGCGGATCGTCCGCACCCCGCGTCGGCGACATGCTGAAACCGGGCTCAAGCGTCACTCCCTTGAGTTTAAGTTCCGCTAATATCTTCTCGACATCGTCCACTGCTCTCGAAACTTCACCAGCAAGCGGCACGCGAATTCCGCCGAACCCCGAAAAGCGCTTAGGGAAGGCCTTCACGAGCTCGGCGACATCATCGTCGTTCGTGCTTTCGTTGGGATCAGAACCCTTCCTACCCCAGATAACGGCGTGAGTGACCCCGGCTGCATCGAGCTCCTCCATAAAGATCGGCATAGAACGCTCAGTGGCGCCCCGCGGCAAGGGGTTGCTGCCGCGCACTGTCATACCCGGCATAGTGCCCCGGTACATACTCAAATTGAGGAAGGACTTGAATGGGGGCCTTATACGAAAATCGATAACGATGGTCGTTCTCCTTAAAAATGGGTCTCGAAGACAACGCGTCTAGTACGAGATGAGTGCTTCATAAATCTTTTTCTCGATCACGATGGTACCCTCGCTCAGGCGTCTCGCACGCTCGCGGTACGCCCGTTCGGAGGGAATGCGAATTTCCTCAGCCCCAGCATGGTCGGGCTTCGTCGCCTTGACCCGGCTAAGCAGTTTACTGACCTCATGCTTGAACTGATCAAGCGGAACAAACAAGCCGGGGGCGATTGCAATCATTAGAAATCCGTAGTTCTTGTCGGAGCCAAGTTCCGCGGCTGCGAGTAGCGCTATTGCCTGCAGACAGAGGGAAAGACCAAATCCTTTGTAGCCTCCAAAAGGCAGTAGCCCGCCGCTGCGCGCAACTTTCGGGTCCCGTGTCGGATTACCGCTGCTGTCGATCGCCACACCATCTGGCAGGATTTCGCCCAGCCTGCTTTTCAAAGCTAGATCTGACCCGGCAATCGAAGCGGTCCCCATGTCGAAGACCATCACGCCGTCCATGGTCGGAATGCCAAAGCCGATCGGATTGGTTCCGAGCACAGCCTTCGTCCCTCCGGGAGCCGCGACTTGAGGCGACGCCCCCACTAAATGGATCCCGACAAGACCGGCCCTAGCAATCATTTCCAAATAGTACGCACTACGCCCACTATTGAAGCTATCGTACACCCCGACGATCGCGATTCCGCGCGTTTCGGCCTTCCTGATCACAATTTCCGTAGCGCGGTAGACCGAGAGCATACCGACGTTGTTACCGCCATCGACAAGTGCTGAAACTTCCGTTTCCTTCACGACGGAAACCGGTCTCCTTTGTCTTTGGTTGCGCGGGTTTTCAACAATATTGAGGATTTTCGCCAAGCCGCTGTAGCCGTAGCCCGACAGTTCGGCATCGATCAGATGGTCCGCAATTATTGTTGCTTCCTCTTCCGTGTATCCCGTCGTCTCGAACACACGTACCGCCAGCGCACGTGCCTCGCCGATCTTTAATTTTATGCGGTCTTGCTCTTGTTGCGAGCTAGCAGAAGTAAGCATCAATCGTCGTTAAGTAAGAATTAATGCAGCTGCAAAACACTAGGGGGCCTTCCATTGGAGCCATTCGCATACCCCGCGACCCATGATGTATTCAAGGTCCGCCGAGGAGAGCCACGGCATTTCCTCAGTAAACATCGTCACCGCTTGGCGGTAGCTGCGTGGAAGCCGCGACAAGTCGCTGCCCCAGAACATGCGCTTGGGACCGAACGCGTCGTAAACGCGACGGATGTATGGATGGAGGTTGTGATACGGATAATCCGCCTTCGTGTAGCAAGGCAGCGCGCTCACCTTTGCGGCGATGTTAGGTCGTCGGGCCAACGCCAGAAATTCGTCGAAGGCACGAAACGCGACTTCGTCGTACTCCCCGTTGATCAGGCCCAGGTGGTCCATGACGATCATGAGCCCGGGGTGGCGGTCGGCAATGCGGCCGACGAACTGTGCCAGCGCTTGCGGTACCAACAAATACACAGGCACTCCGTTCTGCTCCGCCTCAGCCCAAAGCCAATCGACTCGCCCCTCAACTAACGTCGGTATGCGCTCTGGCCGATTAAAGCTGAATCGTAATCCCAGCATCCCCGGTTGCTTTCTCCAAGTCGCCATTGCCCCGCGCGAAATGCGAGCATCGGGATTGATCCGTCCCATGATCGCGAAGCGATCAGGGTGTTCCGCAGCAGCGGCTAGGGCTAAGTCGTTTCGCGCGCCCTCCCAGGAAGGCGGAACGATGACGACTCGGTCGACCTGAGCCGACGCCATTTCACGCAACAGCTCATCCGTCTCCAGCGGCACTGAGCGCTGAGCCTGCGCTCCCTTCACCCAAGGGCGCTCCGGAGTGCTGGCGCGCCAAATGTGCACCTGGGCATCTACAATCATCACAGCTTTTCCTGTCCTCTATTCTTGACGGCGCCGATCTCGGGATACCGACCCAAGGTTGACTACTCGATCCTCGTTCCACTTGATCTCACGAGCTTGATGTACTTCTCTCGCTCGGCACTTACGAATCGCGAAAACTCTTCCGCGGTGCTGCCCACGATTTCCGCACCACTACGAGTCAAGCGGTCGCCGACTTCCTTGGAATGCAGCGCACGCACGACTTCCCTGTTCAGTATGTCTACGATCTCCTTCGGCGTCCTAGCAGGGACAAAAATCCCGTACCAGTTGTATTCCTTATACCCGGGAACGGTTTCCCCTATCGTTGGCAATTCAGGCGCAACAGGTGAGCGCTTTTCGCTCGTTACCGCAAGCCCCCGCAGCCTCCCCGACTTAACGTAAGGGAAACCGGAAATAATGTTGCTGAATACCAGGTTGGTCTGGCCCGACATGAGATCCCTCAGAGCAGGCGCTATTCCTTTGTAGGAAACATGCAAGAGCCGAGTGCCAGTCATTGACTGGAAAAGAAACGCACACAAATGTGGCGTCGTTCCCCGTCCTGATGTTCCAAAGGTCACCTCCCCAGGCCGAGCCTTAGCAAGCTCAATGAATTGCTTCACGCTCTTGGCGGGTACCGAGGGGTGAACCAGCATAATTTCCGTCACGCGGGCGATTTGTGTCACCGGCGTGAAATCGCGCCCAGGATCATAGGGAAGATTCTTGATGAACGCCGCATTCGCCGCTTGGGTGCCCACATTGCCAATCACGATTGTGTACCCGTCTGGCGCTGCTTCGGCCGCGATCTGCGTGCCAAGAATTCCGCTTGCGCTAGGGCGGTTGTCTACTACGAACCGCTGCCCCAGGCTTGCGGAGAGTTGGGGGCTAATCAATCTCGCGATGGAATCCAATCCAGCGCCAGCGGAAAACGGCACGACGAAGCGTACCGGCCGAACGGGATATTCAGCCGCGGCGATGTCGACCGAAACGAGCGCAACCGAGATGATAATTGCTCGTAGCGAAGTCTGATGACTGACCATTTATTGCTCCTCCGGGTTCGTGGTTGACGCTTTACCCTGAATATAGGATTCAAAGTTACATGCGACGCTCCAGACTTGTCCGCCATATGACGAAGCGGACGATGCGGCTATTTGAACCGCCCCGGTTTGTCCGGAGGGCTCCGGGTTTGAGTCAGGCCGCCAAGGGCAGCTGACCCGTTGAATGATAATACACCGCCTCAAGCTCCACGGGCCGCACGTTGCCGATCGGCTCGAGCAGCCGCCGATGATTGAACCAGTCGACCCATTCGAGCGTTGCGTATTCGACGTCGTCCAGACCGCGCCATGGCCCGCGCCGGTGGATGAGCTCAGCCTTGTAGAGCCCGATGATCGTCTCGGCGAGCGCGTTGTCGTAGGAGTCGCCGACGCTACCGTCGCGCGCGAAGCTCTTGGACCAGGGCAAGCGCATGCCGTCGCGGAAGCACTTGAGCGTTTTGCCAAGTTTCACGACCTGCTCGACCACTTGCAGAAATGCGCACGGAGGTCGGCTGAGCAACTCAAGGAATATCAAGCCGCTCACGCTCAACGCGAGGGAGGGACGATCGCGTAGCACGCGTGAAATCGGCAGAACCTGGCGGCAAAGTCGGTAATTCGGATCGCCCAGCCGGCACCGGCGAGCTAGTATTCAGTTGGTTCTTCGCCTATAACTGTACGATCCAATACCGGTTCGAGTTTCAGCGCTGCTTTGGAGCCGACACGCCTTCCGCTCGAGGGCAGCGCACACATTTGCCGAAATGGTTCGTGAGCGGTTTCTCGACATGGCGCCTCTAGACGTTATCCGGCCGCGAGCCGCTCTGCCAAGGAACCAGCGCACACCCGCTATACGACAGCACACTTCAGCGATAGCTCGGACCGCGTCTTAGTCAACCGTGATCTTGGCGGAACCTACCACCTTAGCCCACTTCTCCACGTCTTCGCGGATGAAGCGGTTAAATTCCGTAGGCCCAAGCGGAACCGGAACCGCCAAACTATTGGCGAGTTGCTTCTGTACATCTTCCCTGTCCGTGGCCTCAAGTATGACCTTGGCTAGAGAAGAAATGATTGCTTGCGGTGTCCCTTTAGGGGCCAGAAATCCATACCAGATTGCGGTATCAAATCCGGGGAGTCCGGACTCTACCATTGTGGGCACATCGGGAAGGAAGCTCGCGCGCTTAGCCGTGGTTACGGCCAGTGCTTTGACGCGCCCTGTCTTGACGAATGCGCCCAGCGTGGGAGCCGGCGCGAAGATCATGGACAGCCGGCCTTCAGATAGGTCCCCCAACCCTTGGACGTTGCCCTTATACGGTACGTGGACGTACTCGATTCCGGTCATCTGCTTGAACAGCTCGCCCGAGAGGTGCGGGGCAGTACCCACACCCGCCGAGCCGAAGAAGAGCTTGCCGGGCCGCGCCTTCGCGTAGTCGATCAATCCCTGCACTGAAGAGACCCCGAGCGCCGGATCCACAACTAGGACGTTGGGCGCGCTGGCAACCCGCGCAATGCCCGTGAAGTCGTTGAGGAAATTATGCCGCAGCTTCTTCTTATATACGCTCGCACTGATTGCGTTCGCTATTGTGCCGAGAAGCAGCGTATAGCCGTCGGGTTCTTCTTTGGCTGCCGCATCCGCCGCTAGGTTACCTGCGAAGCCTGTCCGGTTCTCCACCATGAACGGTTGACCGAAATGTTGGTTCAGCTTGTTCGCGTAGATCCTCGCGACAATGTCGGTCGAAGTTCCAGCAGGAAAGCCAGCCAAGATCTTTACCGGCTTGGATGGATAGGAATTTTGTGCGCTTCCCGACGGCGCCACAACGGCGCATAGGCTGGCAGCCGCTAGGGATACTAGAAGTCGCTTCATCATTGCACCCTCCTTTCGTTTATGCGTCTCGCGTACCAGACGGAATTACGGGCAATAGAACGTAGGGCGGGTTGTCTGGGGCGAAGTGAAGTGTGACCTCCGCGCCAAACACGTCTTGCGGGCGATCTTCCGGATGGTCATGGACAAACGGCCCGACACCCGCCATCTCGTAGCCGATACCTGGCAATCTCACCGGCTCGCCGCCATAGCGGTAGTCCTTGCCGCGGACCGCAAGGCCGATGCGATAACCTGGCGGCACGACGATGCAAGTCGGCCATATCTCGACATCCAAATCCACTGGCTCGCCTGGTTTGAGGGGCCACAGTTCGTCGTGAGAATGATACGGACGATAAGGCAGTGAGAGTCGTGGATCGAGCTTTCTATGTGAAGCGCGCAGCCAGCCGAGCGCAATGGGCGAATGAGGATCGTTCGATCCCTGAAACACCACCTCCTCTCCATCCGGAGAAAAGACACGGAGCACGAGGAAAAGGTCCGCATCGTGGCTTGCTGACGATACAGAAAGCTTCGCCGCTACA
>Ga0326597_10013363_pt1 | contig 10798 bp, 10 predicted proteins | sample RVTome_12_FD_203789 | JGI IMG/M metagenome (GOLD analysis project Ga0326597, IMG submission 203789) | Soil microbial communities from uranium-contaminated site in the Upper Colorado River Basin, Wyoming, United States - RVT100D185 | ecosystem: Environmental > Terrestrial > Soil > Contaminated >... | reverse complement strand
TATGCCGAGTTCCGGCACCTGGGCAAGGAGAACACGCTCGGCCGCTACAGCCTGCACTACCATCTTGTCGGCGATACGATGCGCGGCAGCTCGGTCGTTGGGGCGTCGATTTGGGATAGCGGCAACCGCTGGCTGACGATCCACGGCACGAACTATCTCGTCGTCCGCGACTGCGTCGGCTACCGCAGCATCGGGCACGGCTTCTTCCTGGAAGACGGCACGGAAGTGAACAACGTGCTCGACCGCAACCTCGCCGTGCAGGCGTTTGCCGGCAAGCAGCTCAAGGGGCAGACGCTGCCGTTCGACCGCAACGACGGGGCCGGCTTCTGGTGGGCCAACTGCCTCAACACGTTCACCCGCAACGTCGCCTGCGAGAATGAAAGGTACGGCTACCGGTTCGAGGCAACGCCAACCAGCCGTCTCGATTTGACGATGAGCGTACTTCAGACCGACGGAACGCGGCAGAAGGTTGATATCCGCACACTGCCTTTCGTTCGGTTCGAGGACAACGAGTGCCACAGCGACGGGCTGTACGGGTTCAACCTCGGCGAAGGAGTCGATCGCGTCGGCCCCGACGAGCGGCATCCGTTCGTCGTCCGCAACATAAAGATTTGGGCGACGCACTACGCCTTCCGCGTGCAAGCTCCGAGCGTCCTGTTGGAAAAGGTGCGGATTCACCGGTGCCGTTACGGGATGTACTTCCACGACTACTTAGGCCCGAACCGTCACGCGAAATTCGTGAGCACCCGGGCAGCCGACTTGCTTGGCGACGGCAACACCTATCGGGAAATTCCGCTGCTCACCGGCAGCAGATCGCGACTGGCCGAAGTGCAAGACATCGAGTTCCCGAAACTGCTCGACCCGCTGGACGACCGCCCGCCCACGACGGTCATCACGCATGCCTCGCGACCGGCTCCGGGAAAACTCCTCGGGCCAGAGTCACGGGGCCACAGTTCCTCCGCCGGAAATGCCACCACCCGAACCTCATTATCTGCCATTTTCCTTCTTAGCTTCAGCCCGAATCACGCGATCAAATCGTGTATGACATGGCCGTGGACGTCGGTCAGGCGGAAGTCGCGGCCTTGATAGCGATAGGTCAGGCGTTTGTGATCGATCCCCAGCAGGTGCAGAATCGTCGCGTTTAAATCGTGGACGTGCATCGTACCTTGCGTCCAGCGCTCCTTGGTCGGCTGCGGGAAGATCGGATTGCCGTCCGTGTCGGCGATATTGTAGCCGTAGTCGTCACTCTGGCCGTAGGTAATCCCGGCTTTGATCCCGCCCCCAGCCATCCAAGTCGTGAAGCATCGCGGGTGATGGTCGCGGCCGTAGTTCGCGTGTGATAAGGCACCCTGGCAATAGGTCGTACGTCCAAACTCGCCGCCCCAAATCATCAGCGTTTCGTCCAGCATGCCGCGCCGCTTGAGATCCTTGACCAACGCCGCACATCCTTGATCGACATCCTTGCACTGCGACTCGTGTTCCCCGGCCAAGTTGCCGTGCGCGTCCCAACCACGGTGGAAAATCTGAATGTTGCGAACTCCTCGCTCGGCCAGTCGGCGGGCGTTCAAACAACAGGCCGCGAAAGTGCCGGGCTGCCGAGCCTCCTCGCCATACAATTCGAACGTTTCGGCGCCTTCCCGCGAAAGATCCATTAACTCGGGGATCGACGATTGCATGCGGTACGCCATCTCGTGTTGACGAATACGAGCCAAGACTTCGGGGTCCGCGAAGCGTTCGTGCTGCTCTTGATTGATCGCCGCCAGCGTGTCGAGCTGAACTCGACGATCTTCACGCGTCACGCCCGCCGGATTACTCAGGTACAGCACCGGATCACCCTGGCTGCGCATTAGCATCCCTTGATGATCCGAAGGCATGAAGCCGGTCCCCCACAGGCGATTGAACAGACTTTGCTCCGCGTAGTTGGTCTTCGCATGCATCACGACATAGCTGGGCAGATTCTCGTTCATGCTCCCCAGACCGTAACTCAACCACGCGCCGAGACTCGGTCGACCCGGGATCTGGCTGCCGGTTTGAATGTAAGTGATCGCCGGATCGTGATTGATCGCCTCGGTGAACGTGCTGTGGACGACGCACAGCTCTTTCGCAACCGTCGCGGTCTGCGGCAGCAGTTCGCTGACCCACACCCCGCGGTCGTTGTTGTCTCGTTTGGTGAACTTGTATTTGGTGGGACAGATCGGCAAGCCATTCTTTTGGTTCGCCGTCATGCCAGTCACACGCTGCCCATTGCGAATGTGATCGGGCAACTGCTGATTGAACATTCCCTTCAGCTTCGGTTTATAGTCCCAAAGATCGAGATGACTAGGACCGCCACTCATAAATAAATAGATTACACGCTTGGCTTTCGCCGGGTGATGCAATCCCGTCGAGGCGTCATTGCCATCGGCCAATAGCTCGCCGCCCAGCAGGTTCGCCATCGCGGCAGTACCAACTCCGAGCGCCGTGCGGCCGAAGAGCTGCCGCCGCGTGATCATCAATTCATGTTCGCGGAGAGGATTTGTAGCTTCCATCGCAGCCGTCCCAATAAACATTGTCCTAATAGAGTAGTATTGCCACGTCGCTTGCCAGCACCGTGACGCCCAATTGAGTCCAAGCAGCAAGTTCGACTGGTGCCAGTTCCTGATCACGCGGCGCATCGCCTGCCGCGAGCAGCGCCAGTGCGTCGACTTCGGCGTTGGCATAGCGTTCGCGCATGGCTTCGAGCAGCGCGATGCAAGCGGTCCGCTCGCCATCCGTCGGCGGGCGGCATGCCAGCCAGGTAAACAGCAAATCCAAACGCTCGGCGTCGGTCTTTCCTTCACGGTGCAAGCGTTCGGCAAGCACGCGCGACATCTCGATCCGTTGCGTTTCATTCAGCATCGCGAGCGATTGCAGCGACGTATTCGTGCGAGAACGCTTCACGCAACTCGCTTCACGGCTGGGCGCGTCGAACAGCGTCATCATCGGATGCGGGGAGGTGCGTTTCCAATAGACGTACAAGCTGCGGCGGTACAGCAGCGAACCTTTGTCTTGAACGTAGTCTTTGGTGTTGCTGGCCGGGTGCATCAGCGCCTCCCACAGTCCACCCGGTTGATACGGCTTGACCCCCTCGCCGCCCATCTGCGGGTCGAGCAGTCCGCTGGCCCAGAGCGCGAGATCGCGTAGTACCTCCGCATCCAGGCGATGCCTCGGGCCGCGTGCCCACAGGCGGTTCTCGGGATCATCGACATCCTTGCGCCAAGCCGATTGTTGGCGAAACGTCTTGCTGGTCACCATCAATTGCAGCATGTGCTTCAAATCCCAACTGCTATCTTGCAGCTCCACCGCCAACCAGTCCAATAGCTGGGGGTGCGTCGGTTGCCGGCCTTGCAGTCCAAAATCCTCGGGAGTCCGCACTAGGCCTTCGCCGAAAGTGCGCTGCCAGACGCGGTTAATCAGAACGCGCGCGACAAGAGGATGCTCGCTCGAAGTCAGCCACTGTGCCAGCCCCAGCCGGTTGCGCGGCGCGCCCTCGGGCCAAGCACCCATCACCGCGATGACGCCCGGCTCCAGTGGATCGCCGATCGGAAGATCGTATTCGCCACGCGACAGGACTTGGGTCGTTCGAGGTTGTGGCAGGTCTTCGGCGACGAGCGAGGTCGTAAACGTCTTCTCCGCGGCCGCCATGTGGCCCGCGATGTCGGCCGCTGTCTGTTGATGTTGCAGGGCGGCGAACGGGCCTTCCGCGTTTACCAACAACTGCAAGCGATCTTTCGCGCCGCTCGCTGCCCACTTTTCTAGTTCCGCTTCGGGCAACTGGACTGCAGCGACTTCCGTGTTCGCTTTCGCCAACAACTCGTCGCGCGCGGCCTCCAGCTGGCTCCAATTCTCCCAGGCGGCAAGGTTTTCAGGCACCGTGGCAATCGGGCCGAAGCTGTACTTGTTGCCGTCCATCGACGGCTCGGCCGTGCTGTTGAAAAAAGCCATCAGCCGATAGTACTCGGTCTGCGGAATTGGATCGTACTTGTGCGTGTGACAGCGAGCGCATGTTAGCGACATTCCCAGGAACACCGTGCCGAGTGTCTCGACACGATCGAAGTTATTCTTCACCTGAAACTCTTCCGGGATCGCGCCCCCTTCGGCAGTCGTCGGATTCATGCGGACAAAGCCCGTCGCCACGCGTTGCTCCAGGGTCGGATTGGGCAACAAGTCGCCGGCCAGTTGCCAGGTGATGAATTGGTCGAGCGGCAAGTTGTTGTTGAGCGCTCGCACCACCCAGTCGCGATAAGGATAGATGCCCCGGCGGTTGTCCAGGTGCAGGCCATGCGTATCGCCATAACGCACCGCGTCTAACCAGTACCGCGCCTGATGCTCGCCATAACGCGGACTCAGCAAAAGCTCGTCCACCAAACGGTCGTACGCATCCTCGCGCTCGTCGGCCAGAAAGACGGCGAGGAGTTCTGGCTCGGGAGGCAAGCCCGTCAACACCAGCGCCGCGCGACGCGCCAAGGTGGCGCGATCGGCTTCTGGGGCGAACGGGACTCCTTGCTGTTCGAGCCCTGCTTTGATAAAGGCGTCGATGATCTCGCTGCCGGTCGTAGCTTCACGATCGACGGGCAGTTGTTTTGTTGGCGGGACGAACGCCCAGTGATTCGCGTATTTGCCGCCTTGCCGGACCCAGCGGGCGATGAGTTCTCGCTCTTGTGCCGTGAGTTGTTTCTCGGCATCACGCGGTGGCATCGGTTCATCGGACGAATGAATTCGGACGAGGATTTCGCTTTCGTCGGGCGCGTCAGGATTGATCGCCCGATGGCCCTCTTGTTCCCGCGTGGCCGCCTCAAACGAATCGAGACGTAGCGCGTCCTTGGCCTCGCCGTCTGGACCATGACAAACGAAACACTTCTCAGACAGCACGGGCAGGATCTCGCGGGCAAAATTGACCGGCTGGACGATAGCAGCGTCATCCCCGACGAGTGGCTCCGCTACGATCGCGGCCAACGCGATCGCGAGCAGAGTCGGAAAGCAGATTCTTCTGGTCATGAGCAGGTTAGCCCTCCAAGGCGAGCGGCAGATGAAAGCTTACCAAACGAACGAATTGAGAGGGCGAAGCTCCCAGTTCCCTCAAATACTCTTCGTGGCCTTTCTTGGTGTCATCTCATTAACTCCGATTTGAGTAGTGTGCCATAGACCGAACTACACGACCGTCGTCTCGCTTTGTCTCGCTCGCTGGGCATCGAGACACTCTAACGATCGTTGCAACCCGTCCGGTTTGCAACCGAACGTAGTGGCGAGTTCTCAGACGACGACGAAAGGCCCGCCTTCCAAGCTGGAAGGTCGGGCCTCTGATTTGTGGTAAACGTGGTTCTCGTCGGCTGCCTGTAGCATGCTTGGCACGCTCTGTTCAGATCGTCAACAATACCCAGCGCGGCGTTGATTGGCAAATGAAAATCGACGGACGCCCGCCGTAAACTCAAGTCCGTCTATCCCAAAATCAAGCTTCTACAAAGCACAAAGCACTAGTTGCCACTTTCCTACGCCTCCAATCGCGTTCGAACCTCGTCGGCGAGTCGCTGGGACTGGGCAGAGGTCTTCTCCGAACGCTCATAGAATTCAACCAGCGCATGCAGTGTCGCTTGGTGGTTTGGATCAAAACTCAGGGCACTTTGGAGCCAGTCTAAACCCAATTGCGCATCGCCATACTTCAAGTTGATGCGACCAATTTCGGAGCGTACGTCGGCGTTTCTCGGCGTAAGAGGCACCTTGCGCACTAAGTGCTTGGCACGGACCAAAGCGGCCCGCGCTTCCCGTACAAGACTTAGCTGCTCACTAGCCTCCGCGGCTCGTCCGGCCGAGCCTAAGGCCAGAGCCAGGGTCTCACGAGCATCGTGGTTGTTGGGAGCCTGCTCGAGAACGCCTTGCAACCGCGGGATGGCGGACTGATGGTGACCGGCTTCCATCTCGAGTCTAGCCCATTCCACGTTTCCCAGTTCTGAATTGGGATCTGGCCCTCTTTCGTCTGAATCAAGATCTCCTCTACCCGCAGTTGGGCAGCCGACAATCCTAGTTCACTTGCAATGTGCAAATGCTGCTTGGCTTGCTCAAAATCTGCCAGCTTTCGAAACGCTCGGGAGCGAAGAAGCTCACTCCTGGAATTCTCACCCGCGACAATCTCCCCAAGCTCAACCACCATTGAGCGTCAACAACACGACTTGAACGAAGCGCCTTTGCGGCCAAACGGTTCGGCAACCAAGCCAAATTAGTCCGGAAAACAATGGCCCCGAATAGCGTCGCAACCAGTGACGCGATCAAAAAAACTTGCCGCGGTTTCCGGCGTTTCACGGAGCTTGCTGATTTTCGGTTGGAGGAACGAATTACCACACATGACATTTCTTAACGGAAAGACCGCGAGAATTATACAGGGAAGCCCAAGTGAATCAACGCTGTTGAGTTGACAGTCTCATTGCCGACTGGCGATACTGCACGTGGATTCGTTATTGGAACGTGCCACTGCGTTGCATTCGACCAGAGGACATTATTGCCTGAGGAGTCTCGATTAGGTTTTCCCATGTGAGCGTTAAGCCTCATCAAGTGTTATGATTGTCAACGCGTATGCGATTGTGGCTGGCGTCCTCGTAGTGATTCGACTGCCGATTGCCATCCTGGTACTGGGCTTAGCGCTGCGTGCTTGCCGCCAGCCTCGTACTTCGGCTGAGACACAACGACGCGATGATCGCTACTACCTGCTCGTGCTTAGCGCGACGTTGTTGCTAGGGCTAAATCTTCTCGCGTGGCCCGTTTTCTATGCGTTGTTGCAGAGCTATGTTTCACAGTGGCCAGGCGTGATGTGCATTTACGGAGTCACGCAAATTGGGCAGGGAAGCCAAGGGCTCAGCCGTTTTTTGCCAAGCTTGCTGTATGCGTTGCAGGTCGCGAAACCGCTGGTCGTATTTGCCAGCGGAGCCTGGTTTATGCTGTACCTTACCAATCGGTCACTACAAAAGTCTGAGCTGATGCCGCGCACGCTGGCCCTGATGATGCTGTTTGCGCTGATCTCGGCAGGAGACGCGGCACTCGAGGGAGCTTACTTGCTGACACCTAAGTCGGAACAGTTCTTGGACGTGGGCTGTTGTGCTGCGGCGTTGGACGTATCCCAAACGACAGAGCGATTTGTGCCGAGTGGATTGCTCGCGGAATCCGACCGATCGTGGGTCAAGCTTGCCTACTACGTGCTGAATGCGGGCTTGCCGCTAGGCCTGCTGGCCTGCCACTTTCGAATCAGCCGCAATTGGCTTGTTTTCCCATTGCTTGTCGCGCTGGTGTCATTGCCGGTGAATTGGCTTTACTTGGTCGACATCGCCGCGCCGGCGATCTTGAGGCTTCCTTACCACCATTGTCCGTACGACTTGCTGCCTGAGGCCCCGGAAACGGTTATCGGTATGGCGTTGTTCCTGTTTGGCGTGTTCGCGGTTGGGTGGGCTTGGCTGGTGGACCGATTCGGACGCGTCGCGGCGGAGGTCGACAACGGAACCCCCCAGTTGAGACAGCGACTGCTGTTTCTGGCGGCGTTCGGTTTCCTGAGTTCGCTCGTCTTGTTTACCATAGAAGTGGCGTTGGCATGAGTATCCTCAGATCATGGTTGCAACGGAGCAGAATTCAGCCCCAGGAGATCCGCGTCACTAGGATCTTGCAGGGAGACGATCGTCCCTTTGCCAAAGAGAGCGAACCATCACTACCAGACGATAACCCGAGTTCGACCCATTGAACCAACACACGATCAATTGAAACATCACTCGAACTCCTAGCTTGAGAGGACCAAGATTGATGACCAAGCGGGCTCGCCAGTTACTTGCCGCAACGGTGGTGTTGTCCGCGATCGCCATTGTATTCGCCGCCACTCGCCAGCGGACCGTCGCACCTGGTCTCGCCACGATCCCCCCGGCAAACCCTGCTGCGTTTCAGGACGTGGCACGCGAATCTGGCATTGAGTTTCGCATGAGCTTCCTGCCCCAGGAGCAAGGCAAGACGTTCAAGATCAACCTGTACGATCACGGTTGCGGCGTGTCGATCGCTGATTACGATGGTGACGGCGACACGACGTTTATTTGTTGAATCAGCTTGGTGCGAACGCGTTGTACCACAACGAAGGCAACGGGACGTTCGCGGACGTCACGGCGGCGGCGGGCATGGAAGGCCGTGGTTGGAGCGGCGACATGGCGGTGTTCGACTACGATGAAGACGGTTGGCTCGACGTTCTCGTGGCTTGCATGTTCGGACGCGCCCAACTGTACCGGAATCAGCAAGACGGGACGTTTCAAGACGTCACCACCGCCGTCTTGGGAAAAGTGCCGTGGGGCGGCACGGGCGTGAAGGTCTTCGACTTCAATCATGACGGAGTTCACGATGTGCGGCCGCAGCCGACTTTGATGGTGACGGGCGTTTGGAAATCCTCGTGAACAACTTCAATCGCGAGCCGTACTTTTTTAAGAACCAGCTCCCGCGGCAAAACTATTTGCAGTTGAAGCTGACTGGCACGCGCAGCAACCGCGACGCAATCGGCGCGCTGGCGCGAATCCGCATCGGGGACGAGACGTTGACGCGGCAAGTTCAGTCGGCCGGTGGGTATCTGTCCTGTCCGTCGAAGCGGCTGCATTTCGGTCTTGGCCAACGCTCCGAAGTCGACAGCGTCGAGATCATCTGGCCTAGTGGAGTGCGGCAAGTCCTTGATTCAGTGACTGTCAACCAGCTGCATGAAATCACCGAGCCTGAGAGCGACACCAGTTCGTGAAAGAGACATCCGTGCATGCGAGAGCTTCATGGTTGATGGTCGGCTTGCTGATCCTCGTCTTCGCGGGACTTTTCTATTTCTTGGCACTCCCTCGCGTAACGAACTTGGCACCTTTGTCATGCGTCGCAACCAATTATAATCTGGGTTACGGCCTGCTTCGGTAGACGATCGTTTCCGATAGGGACTCCTTCGATGCTCCGCATGAACAACCCTCACCGTAATTCCCCCGTGCGATTCTTCTTCAACGATCGGGAATTCGAGGCTTATGAGGGCGAGACGGTGGCCGCTGCGCTGCTCGCCGCGGAGCGATGTGTTTTGCGGAAAACAGCGCGCCGCAATGAACCTCGCGGTCTGTTTTGTGGGATGGGAGTCTGTTTTGACTGCCTGGTGTGCATCGACGGCCAACCCAACCGTCAGGCATGTCTGACGCCGGTGACCGACGGAATGCGAGTCGAACTCCAGATCGGAAACGGAAACTGGAGTGAGGATCTGTGATTCGGAGTTCCGTAGTGATTGTCGGTGCCGGGCCAGCAGGGATGAGCGCCGCCATTGCACTGGCAAAGATTGGCGTACAGCCAACCATCATCGACGAGAATGCAGAGACCGGAGGCCAAATCTATCGTCAGCCGCCATCGTCTTGTTCGAATTCGCAATCTACTGTGGCGACTGCTCAGGCTAGAGCCGGGCTCCAGTTGCGGGAACGGTTTCAACAACTCGCCGACAAGATCGAATTCCGCCGGAACACGAAAGTCTGGGGTGTTTTTCAGGGTCGCCGGCTGGCCGTGACGACCTCCGACGGATGGGAAATGATCGAGCCCGAACGGCTGGTGCTGGCCACCGGTGCGTACGAATTCGTGCCACCCTTTCCCGGCTGGACGATCCCCGGAGTTCTGACTCCCGGCGCGGCCCAATTGATGATCAAATCCATGCAGGTCTTGCCGGGCCAGCGGGTCTTGCTGACGGGCACCGGGCCGTTCCTGTTAGTCGTCGCAACGTGTCTGCTCGATGCTGGCATCGAGGTTGTCGGCATCGTGGAAGCGGTCAGCCGAATTGAGACACTGACATCGCTACCGGGACTTGTCCACGACATCCGGCTGTTGCGCCAGGGGTGGAAGTATCTGCGGCGTCTGCGACGCGCGGGTGTCCCGATTCACACGGGTCACGTCGTTGTCGCGGCCGAGGGCGACGAGCGTGTCCAGCGAGTCCGATTCGCTCCTTGCAATCGCCAGTGGCGGCCCGATCAATCCCGAGCCAAGTCCGTAGAGGTTGATACATTATGTGTCGGTTACGGTTTCGTGCCCCGGACGGAGCTGGCGCAACTTGCCGGCTGCCAGATGCAATGGAGGGACAAATTGGGTGGCTGGATTCCCGTGGTGGACACGAGCCTAGCGACCAGCGAACGTGGTGTCTGGGTGTCCGGCGATGGAGGCGGTGTGGCTGGAGCCGCTGTCGCCGAAGACGAAGGTACGCTTGCGGGACTCGCCGTCGCCCGAGATTTTGGCGCGATTGACGAAGCGTCCTTCCAACGGCTTCGACATCCGATCGACATCCGCTTGAAGAAGCTCCGCCGATTTCGCCACACGCTAGATAAGCTATCTTGCATCCGGCCTGGATTGAGCGAACTGGCCCGTGAAGATACGATTGTGTGCCGCTGTGAAGAATTGACGCGCGGCGAGACCGATGCGGCAATTGCTGCTGGCTGCACCACCTACCGCACATTCAAAGTTGCGACCCGCTTGGGAATGGGACCATGCCAGGGACGAATGTGCTGGCCCACGATGGCGCGGGCGATTGCTTTGAAAACCGGCAAGCCGATCGAAGATAGCGGGCCAACGAGCGTACGTCCGCCAATCGCACCTGTCACGCTAGGCGAACTGGCTGACAGGGAAATCTGTCGAGGAAGCGCCGCAGGGGAAAGTAACCCTTGAGTTCTAACCAAGACGTCATTGTTGTCGGGGGCGGTGTATTTGGCTGTGCGGTCGCCTATGAATTGGCCAAACGCTCTGTCAACGTGCTGCTGGTCGATCGCAGTCTTCC
>Ga0326597_10013362_pt1 | contig 10798 bp, 8 predicted proteins | sample RVTome_12_FD_203789 | JGI IMG/M metagenome (GOLD analysis project Ga0326597, IMG submission 203789) | Soil microbial communities from uranium-contaminated site in the Upper Colorado River Basin, Wyoming, United States - RVT100D185 | ecosystem: Environmental > Terrestrial > Soil > Contaminated >... | reverse complement strand
CACGGACCATTGCTCGTCACGCGCCGCCCGCTCGCCGAGACCAAAGTTTCGTAACTCCCAGTAGGCGACAGCATCGAAGTCAAAGCGGCCGTCCGCGCGGGCAATCGTGCTCCCCAGTCCGCCAGCGAAGGAGCTCTGGCTCATTCCCAACAACACGCTCGGCAGCAACGGTGCATAACGTTCGCGCTCGTATCGATGGACGGCTTCGCTGACTAGGTGCCGTGCCTCGCCCAACTCGGGACGATTCGACAAACCGATCGCCAACAGCTCGCCGGATGCAAGGTTCGGGTCGATCAAGTCCAAGGGGACCACCGTTGGCTCCAGGGGCACGACACGCGTGTAGGGATCGGCGCTCAGTGTCTCGACCAACGTGGCGTTGGCCACATCCACCGCTTCCTCCGCACGAGCCGTGTCGTTCGCGCGAATCGCGGCTTCGGTCCTGGCCCGATCCGCATCGGCTTGCGAGCCCCGGCCGGAGTCGGCGAAATCCGCCGTCAGTTTCGCGAGTTGGTTGGCGTTCGCCAGCGTTTCGTTCGCCACGGCCCGCAATTGTTCAGCACGCAGCAGTTCCAAGTACGCGAGCGCGCCATCGAGCAGTGTGTCGTTAACCGCTGAATCGACCGCATGGCTGCGCGCCGCAGCGGCATGTTCGTTGATGCGTGGCTGGAAGATCGCGTCCCTGGCGTGAAACTGTGCCACGACACCGGGAACTGGCGTCGTTCCGGCACCGACTGCGCCAACGCCAAGACCGCCCTGCAGCGACGAGCGATCTACATCAGTGATAAGTCCGGCGACGTCTTGCAAGTTGCCGTCGTGATGATGATAGCTGAGGCCGCCGCGGATCGACGGAACCCACAGGACTTTCGCAGCGGCGAGCCGCGCATAGGCCTCGTCGTATCTGGCGGCCGCGTGAGCGACAACGGGGTTCTGTCCCGACACCATCGCCAGTGTCGAGGTCAGATCGAGCTGCATCGTAGGCACACCCGCATCACCGATCTCTTCGTGATCGCCTTGGTTTAATGCTTCGGCCACGCTTCTGGGTCGTAAGCGCTCCAATGAACCGCTGACGGTCGGGGCTACTGCGGTCACCAGCGGCTGCGGTCTGGGCGATTCCTGCAACGCGATCAAGCGAACGGGCGTGGTGCGGGCCGCCTGTGTCGGGGTCGGCAAGCGCTGCAATTGTGGTTGTGCAGGTTGCTCGGCGACGACCCTCTGCGGCACTGGTAAGGCAAGTTGTCGTCCGGCACAACCGGTCCAAGTCACAACTGCCGCACAACAAGCTCCCGCGAGAAGGCTCTTCAGCGGCAAACATCCAGGGCGGCGTTTCATATGCGATTACCGGCAACAGAGGACTTATTGAATTCACCCCCATGAACGGCTTTGATCATACGGGAAGAAGAAAGCGGACTTACGGTATCTTTCTTCGATCTAGAACGCTCGCCAAAACCAGAAGTTCAGGAACCGCAAGTACAAGTGTGATAACTTGCACAATCGGACGGAGAAGTCGTTAGCCGTGAAATCGTTAGCCTTGCTTGCGACTGGGGAGACTGCGAACTACCGTGTATGAATCTGTATCGATTAGAAAAACACTACGCCCGGGGCATAGACAGATAGTTTGACCCGCGATCGAGTTGAATGCGGTTGTTGGGATTAGGAAGGATAGGGTCGAGAACAAGTAGATCTGCGGTTACGGGTTCTGGGCGTGCGGAAAGGTGTTTTTGTAATGAATTTGATTTTGTCAGCCCTACGGCACCCCATCACGGTGCTGATCGCGATCGTGGGCATCGTGCTGGGCAGTTTCATGGCCGTCGGCAAACCGGTGTGTCAGGGGCTGGGGTTGCCGTACCCGGACGCGCTGCCGAAAGGGATGGAGGTCGATGTCTTTCCCGCGCTGAATCTGCCGGTCATCTACGTCTGCCAGCCGTACGGCGGCATGGACCCGGCGCAGATGGAAGGCTATCTGACCAACTACTACGAGTACCACTTCCTGTACATCAGCGGCATTCACCACGTCGAGTCGCGCAACATCCACAGCGTCGCCCTGATGAAGCTGACGTTTCATCCCGGCACGAACATGGCTCAAGCCATGGCCGAGACGATCAACTACGTGAACCGCTCGCAGGCCTTCATGCCGCCCGGCACCGTGTCGCCGTTCGTGATGCGGTTCGATACGGGCAGCGTGCCGGTCGGGCGGCTGGTGCTGTCGAGCGAGACGCGAACGATCGCCGAGATTCAAGACATCGCGCTGTTCCACGTGCGGCCGATGTTCTCGGCGCTGCCGGGTGTGTCGGCTCCGCCGCCGTTCGGCGGCAGCCAGCGGACCGTGGTCGTGACCATTGATCCACAGCGTCTGCAAGCGTACGGCATGTCGCCCGATGAAGTCGTTACGGCGCTGGCTCAGAACAACCGCCTCAGCCCGTCGGGCAACATCGCGGTCGGCGACAAGTTCCCCGTCGTTCCCGTCAACTCGGTCGTCAAGGACGTGAACGACTTGGCCAACTCGCCGATCCGCACGGAAGCGGGTCGTCCCGTTTATCTCCGCGACGTCGGCACCGTGCGCGACTTCATGGACCTGCCGTCCGGCTACTCGCTCGTCAACGGACGCCGCGCGGTCTACATTCTGGCGACAAAGCGGGCCGACGCGTCGACGCTTTCCGTCGTCAACGAGATCAAAGCCGCCCTGCCCAACATGCAAGCCGTCTTGCCCGACGACATCCACGTCAGCTTCGAGTTCGACCAGACGCCCTACGTCACCCGCGGCGTGATCGGAGTCGTGACCGAAGGTGCGCTCGGGTCATTGCTGGTCGGACTGATGATCCTGCTGTTTCTGCGCGACTGGCGCAGCTCGCTGGTTGTCGTGCTGAACATCCCGCTGGCGCTGATGGCCTCGGTGCTGATGCTGTGGCTGACCGGCCAGACGCTGAACTTGATGACGCTCGGCGGGCTGGCATTGGCGATTGGCATCCTGGTTGACGAAGCGACCGTCGAAATCGAGAACATCCACTCGCAGATGGAACGCGTGGGCTCGATCGCCCGGGCGGTGAAACTCGGCAACGCCCAAACGGCCGTGCCCCGGTTCCTGGCGATGGTCTGTATTTTGGCCGTGTTCATTTCGGCGTTCTTCATGCACGGGGCCGCCCGGTCGCTGTTCGTCCCGCTGGCAATGGCCGTCGGCTTCGCGATGATCGCCTCGTACGTTCTCTCCAGCACGTTCGTCCCGGTGTTGTCGATCTGGCTGCTCCGCGGGCACGCCGAAGCGGCGCAGCGGCATGCTCCGATCCTCGACCGCCTGCGATCGGGCTACGAGGGGCTACTGACCCGCGTGCTGCCGTTCCGCCTCGTGCTGGTCGCCGTGTATCTGATTGGAAGTGCAGCGGTGATCGTCGGACTGGGGACGCAGCTAGGACTCGACATATTTCCGCGCGTCGGGGCCGATCAATTTCGCGTCCGCGTCCGAGCGCCCGACGGCACGCACCTGGGCCGTAGCGAGCAGATCGCGCTGCGTGTCATCGAGACGATCGAACAGGAAGTCGGACGCGAAAACGTCGATCTGACGCTGGCCTACGTGGGGACGAACCCATCCAGTTATCCGATCAACGCCGTGTTTCACTGGTCGCGAGGGCCGGAAGAGACCGTGCTGTGGGTGGACCTGAAAGATGGTGCCGACATCGACGTGGCCGCGGCCCAGGAGCGATTGCGGGAGCAACTGGCCGCCGATCCGCAACTGGCCGGCGTGCGGTTTTCGTTCGAGCCGTCCGACATCATCAACGAGGTGATGAGTTTCGGTTCGCCTACGCCGGTCGAGATCGCCGTCAGCGGCCCGGACATGGCCGTCAGCCGTGTATACGCCGAGAAGTTGTACGCCGAGTTAAACAAGGTTCCCGCGCTGCGCGATTTACAGTTCGCCCAGTCGCTCGACTATCCGACGATTGAAGTCAACGTCGACCGCGAGCGGGCCGGGCTGGCGGGTGTTACGCCACTGGACGTGTCCAATTCCCTGGTCGCTGCGACGTCATCGACGAGATTTACTGTGCCGATCTTCTGGGCGGAGCCGAAGAGCGGCCGCGGCTACCAAGTGCAAGTCGAACTACCGCGAGCGGTGGTCCGCGACAACGAGGGGCTCGACGCAATCGATTCGATCGACGAATTGAAGTCGATCCCAGTCAGCCGCAATAACCACGGCAACCCGTCGACTTTAAACTCCATCGTGCGAGTCCGCGACGTCGCCGAAGTGACCGAAGGCACGATGCCCGGCCAGTTTGACCGTTACAACATGCAGCGCGAGGTCGGCCTGACGGCGAATGTCGTCGGTGCGGACTTGGGCAGCGTGGCGCGTGAAGTGACCGCGGCGCTCGACAGGGCGGGCGAACCGCCGCGCGGCGTGAAGCTGCAAGTACGCGGCCAAATCCCGCCGATGCGCGAGATGCTGGCCGGCTTGAGCATCGGACTGCTGATGGCGATCGTCGTCATCTTTCTGATCCTGGCCGCGAATTTCCAATCGCTCCGGCTGGCCTTGGCGACGGTCTCGACGGCGCCGGCCGTGGTGGCGGGAGTCGTGCTGCTGCTGTTCGTCACGGGGACGACGCTGAACATTCAATCGTTCATTGGCTCGATCATGGCCGTCGGAGTGGCAATGGCCAACGCGATTCTGCTGGTCACGTTCGCTGAACAAAGCCGCAGACGAGGTGTTGCGATTGAAGCGGCCGCCGTCACCGGCGCGGAGAGCCGCATGCGGGCTGTGTTGATGACGACCTGTGCCATGATCGCCGGCATGCTCCCGATGGCGCTGGCGATCGGCGAGGCCGGCCAGCAGAACGCCCCGTTGGGCCGCGCCGTCGTCGGCGGGCTGGCGGCGGGAACGCTCGCCACCTTCTTCGTGCTGCCTTGCATGTTTGCGATCCTCCAGCGGCGAGCCACCACGGCGTCCGGCTCGCTTGACCCGGACGATCCGGATAGTGCATATTTTCACGCCCATGAAGACGCATCGAATCTGAACGATCGAGGAGTCGCCTGATGAAACGATATCTCAGAACCGTCACGTGGTTTGCCGCCGGAGTTTCGCTACTGGTATTGGCTGGCTGCGCCGGCCCCGTCGCCGCAACAGCTCAAAAGGATAGTCCGAGCAAGAGTGCCAGCGAGCTGGCCAAGACGGCTGCGGCACCGCCAGCAAGCGAAGTCAAGCCGAACGCCGAGCCGGCTCCCAAGACGACGATCCAACCGGCCCGCATCGAACCGTTCGAGCAGGCACCGCTGTATGCCAAGATCGAAGGCTACGTACACAAAACGCGCACGCTCACGGCCGACGACGGACAGCCGGTCCAAGCCCCGATCGCCGACATCGGCGACCGGGTAGACGAGAACGACGTGCTGGCGGAAATCTCGGTGCCCGAAATGGAGCAGGAGCTGCGACAGAAGCAAGCCCTGTACGCGCAGGCCAAGGCCGAAGTCGAGCAGGCCGCTCAAGCGACCATCGTGGTGCAGAAGGCCGCTGAAAGCGCGGCGGCGCGAATCCGCGAAGCGGAAGCCGGCGTCGCGCGTGCCGACGGCGAATACCAGCGCTGGGAGGCCGAGCGAACGCGCATCCAGGAACTCGCCACCAGCGGTTCGGTCAGTCAGAAGCTGGCGGACGAAACGCTGAATCAGTTCCGGGCCGCCGACGCGGGCCGACAGGAAGTCGCCGCGAAAGTCGAGTCGGTCAAGGCGGCACTGGGTGAAGCGGAAGCCACGGTGGCCAAGTCGAAAGCCGACGAAGCCGGTGCCGCGGCCCGCCTGGAAGTCGCGCAAGCCAACATCGACCACATGCAGGCCCTGCTCGGTTACGCCAAGATCCGCGCCCCGTTCGCCGGCATCGTCACCGAGCGGAACGTCGATACCGGCCACTTCGTTCGGCCGCCGCAAGGGAGCGGCAGTCCGTCGCTGTTCGTCGTGGTCCGTACCGACGTCGTCCGCATCGTCACCGACATCCCTGAGTTGGAAGCTCCCCAGGTCAATATCGGCGCTCGCGCCATGATCCGCGTCCAGTCTCTAGGCGGCGAGGAAATCGAAGGCCAAGTCACACGCACCGCCTGGGTACTCGATCCCTCCTCCAGAACGCTCCGCACCGAGATCGATCTGCCCAACCCCTCCGGCCACCTGCGCCCCGGCATGTACGCCACGGTGCGGATCACGCTCAAAGCGGAGTAGGACGGAACAAGGCGACTGACCAACATGTAGCGGCGTCTTGTGCCAGGCGTTGAACATGTCGCCTTTGAGGTTCCACGCCACCGTTTCGGGCTGCACATTGCCGGTCGAATCGATGGCACGGACGATAATCTCCGACATCTTTGCATTGACATCGACGTCCGCTTTCCACAACCTCCAGCAATACGGTTTGGCTTGGCTCGTGAAACGAGCCTTTGTCCAAGTCATGCCACCATCCGTCGACAGCTCGACTTTCGCTATCGTCTGCCCCGGCACGCCGGTGGCCAATGCATAGCCGCTGACCTCTAGTTTCCCCGCGGCGACGTTGCTTCCAGCACCCGGGACAGTGAACGGAACTGTCCATCGGCGCGAGGAAGTGCAACAAGAAGTCCCGACTTTCCCGACAAATGGCGGCGGAGTTCCAGCCGGGCCGGTGGCCGGGCATCTGGGAAAAGTTTGGCAAGATAAGTTGCGCGAGCTGTTCCGAGTCGACAACCACCGCGAACTGTTCCACGTGCGCACTTCGGAAGGTGCTTTGATCGAGGTGGCGCTAGACCATGCAACGGTTACCTGCACCTCGCCTGTCGGGAAATTAGCAGCGGGGACGATGGAGTTTGCCGAGCTGGAACTGAAACTCAAGGAAGGCTCCGAAGAGGCCTTGCGGCACCTGGCCGAAATGATGCAGCAGCGACTCAACTTGTTGCCCGCGCGGCTCAGCAAGTTCGAGCGAAGCTTGAGGCCCCTCGGATTGCGCCCGCCAAAAACATTGAACGCGGAAGTCCGGCGACTGGAAGAGTGCGCGTTTTTGCGCGAGCTGCGTAAGCGGCCGCTGAGGAAGAAGGATCCGACAGTCAGGCTAGCGTACCGCTGTCTGCTCGAACAATTCGAGGCGATGCTGAGTGAGGAGGCGAACGCGTGGGAAGGGCTCGACGTGGAGGGCGTGCATCAGATGCGGGTAGCCACGCGGCGAATTCGGGCGGCGCTTCGGGCGTTCAAGTCGGTTCTCGAGTCCGATTCGAGGAATGACAGTAGTTCCAAGTTCGTGGCGGACGCTGCCAGCGTCCGTCAACAAATCCCAGTAATGGTTTGCACCGACGCTGGCAGCGTCGCCCACGAGCGCGGGAACTTGGAACTACTGAATGAGTTCAACCGCGAGTTCAAATGGCTGGCGCGAGTTCTGGGAAACGTTCGCGATCTGGACGTTTATCAGGACAATCTACGACGCTACGCGGACGAAATCCCCGTCGAAGAAGCACCGTGCCTGGACGACTACTGACAGTATTTGTCGAAGCAATGGCAAGAGGCGCGGAAAGCGATGCTCGATTGCTTGTCCGGCGAACGCTACCGGACGCTCAAGTCTAGCTTTACCGAATTCTTCCAACGCGGACCGTCTGCCGACGCCATCATGACCGCTGGAGCGGTAACCATCCGTGACGCCGCCGCGCGACTCATCGGCAAGCAATACAAGCGCGTGCTCCGCGACGGTCGCTCGATCAGCCGGGAATCTCCCGACGCGGAACTTCACGCGCTGCGAATCGACGGCAAACGCTTGCGTTATTTGTTCGAGTTCTTTCGCGAGATCTACGGCAAGTCGCTGAATCCGTTCATCACGCCGCTGAAGGCGCTGCAAGATGTACTCGGTGAGTTGCAGGACGCACGGGTGGCAACTGAGCAGCTGCGCCAACATGCCGACCGAGTCCCGATGCAAGTCGAGAACCGCGGGCAGCTTCTTCTGCTCGGTCAGCTTATCGCCAGCCAACGCCATCAGGCAGCAGACCGGCGCGTGCGGTTTCACAAAGTGTGGAAACACTTTGATCGTCGGGGCGCGCGAAAACGGATTCTGGCGGTCTTGAGTTGAGCTTCGCGGTTGCGTTGCCCACCCAAGCATACCAAGACATCACGAACCTCCGCCACCTGCCGGTGGCTGACAAGCTGCGACTTGTCACTCAATTGTGGGACGAAATTGCCGCTTCGACCGATCCCATTGTCGTGCCGCCAGCCATACTTCAGGAAGCGTCACGCCGATCCGCTGAGTTGAAAGAAAACTAAACAGGGTAGACGTCGCGAGCCTGAATCCGAATAATTGAGTTGGCGCATTCACACAAAGCGGAATTGCCGGTAGTGCGAGGCTGAGCCTGCCGGTCAGCACGCTCCCAGGCAGGAGCCTGGGAGCGGGGTGCGAAGGAATCGCGGGTTCGGAAGAAAACGTTTGCACTGAATGCGGTTGAACCCACGGAACACATAGGAGGCGGTGATGTTAAGAGCGAAGCTAAAGCCTGGAGACGTGGTCGTCTATCGCAAACACAAGCACACGACCCATCCAGGTCCCCGGGCGCGGCAGGTTGACCCGTCGTCGAAAGGCGATTACTACACGTATGTCGTGGACAAGTTCTGGGTCGTTGGCCAGGTGCTGGGCAACGGCCGGTGATTGTTACAAACGCGTCGTGGCAAGACTCACGTCGTTGACAATCGCGACCCCAATCTGCGTCGGGCAACGCTGTGGGATCGAATCCGATACCAAGCTCGATTCTCAAAACTTCAGCGGGCGGCATCCGACAGCGGATCTTGAGGGCTGTTGCTCGGCCGTCACCGCCGCACGGCGCGGGGCCACCAGGTCGAGAGTTCGTTAGGTACTTCGGCCGGCGGCGGATCACACACCACCGCTTCTTCTCCGAGCCGTACGGAAAAATCAGCGTTAATGGGTTTGGTTCGCGAGCTGCGACCGCCAGCTGTTTTGATCGTGCTGGCGAAGGGGGCGCCACGGGTGGCGGCGCGGCCGCATCCCGCCAACATCTGCACCTTGAGGGCTGCGTCGCTGAACAACTGCTTAACGTTGAATCGTGTCCACGGCCGCCGAATTAATGTTCTCTTCATCTTCAGTTAATGAATTCCTGGGTCTTGGGCCTTAAGCTGTTGTCATATTTTCCCCATAACTGGTCGTCACCCCGATGTTGCCAGCACCGGTATCTGAGAACATGTCCCACGCCCCCGAAGTGTTCGAGGACGTCGCTGAATGGCTCGAGTTCGACCAAGGAACAACAGTTTCTGCCATGAGACCAGGCGTGCAGCACTCCCAAGCGTATGACGGAAGCGCTGGAATCTTCGAGATCCTAGCGCTCGGGATATCGGAATGATCGAGATTCGTGACGGCGTGACGGGAGACGTCCTTCTGGCAGTGGAGGCTGCCGACTTGCCGGGCCAAGAGCGGCGGAGTGTCCGTCTCACGAACGGTGAATTCGCGGACTTAGACCTTTCGCGCGTGGTGCTCTCGTATTCCAGCCTCCGTCAAATGAACTTTCGAAAGGCCCGCTTATCAGACGCAACGTTGAACAACACGTTCATGGTAGACGTCTGTTTTGAAGACGCCATAATGGACGGCGTCGACCTTTCAGAGGCGACGATCATGGAGGGCACGTTCCGCCGGGCGATAGTACATCGCGAAGCTCTTGGGATGTGATCCCAAGACCATTCGGCGTGGAATGGCTGAATTGGAATCGGAAGAAGAGTTGGCGTCAGAACGTCAGCGGAAAAAAGGGGGGCCGAAAATCACTAACCGAATCGAATCCGCAACTGGTGGAGAACTTCCAGAAGGTACTGAGCGATCACACGGCTGGTGATCCGATGCGAGAAGATGTGAAATGGACCAATCTTTCTCGGCGACAGATTTCGCGTCGACTGAAAGATTTGGGAACTCCGGCTGGAAGGAACGTGGTGTCACGTCTGCTGTGGGAACACGGGTATCGACGCCGCCAGCCTCAGAAAAAACGAACGATGGGACAACATGCCGATCGCAACGCCCAGTTCGAGCGGATCGCCGAGCTGAAAGAACAGTATCTCAGCGACGGCCATCCGGTGATCAGCATCGACACGAAAAAGAAGGAAATGTTAGGGGATTTTCATCGCGACGGAGTGACCGACGCGGTGGAACCGACCCTCGTCAACGATCACGATTTCGCCAGTGCCAGCGATGGAAAAGTCATTCCGCACGGCATCTATGACGTGGCAAAAAACGAAGCGTCGGTCCATCTCAACAGCAGTTGCGACACCTCGGAACTGGCGTGCGACAGCATCGAGCTTTGGTTTCGCGAGCAGGGACATAGCGACTATCCCGGCGCGACCGACCTGCTCGTCCTGTGCGATGGTGGTGGAAGCAACAGCTCGTCTCACTACATCTTCAAAGAAGACCTGCAAGCATTATCGAATCGGCTGGGGCTGAAGATTCGGATCTGTCACTATCCTCCTTACTGCTCCAAATACAATCCGATCGAGCATCGCGTCTTCCCGCACGTGACCCGAGCCTGCAAGGGCGTCCCGCTAGAAACCATCGAGACTGCCAGACACTACATCGAAAAAACCGAGACGACCAAGGGGCTCAAGGTCGTCGTCCGCATGCTCGACAAGGTGTATCAGACAGGACGCAAATACGCCCAGGACTTCAAGCAAACCATGACCATCAAATTCGACGAATACCTGCCAAAATGGAATTACACCGCCATCCCCGACGCCCGCTGAAATCGGGAATCTATTTCGGGACTAGTCCTCATATCGATGGCGGCCCGACTCGAACAGGCATCACCCCGTGGCCCCCTGCAAGCTGGTTCACGCTGCTCGGCAGTTT
>Ga0326597_10013361_pt1 | contig 10799 bp, 11 predicted proteins | sample RVTome_12_FD_203789 | JGI IMG/M metagenome (GOLD analysis project Ga0326597, IMG submission 203789) | Soil microbial communities from uranium-contaminated site in the Upper Colorado River Basin, Wyoming, United States - RVT100D185 | ecosystem: Environmental > Terrestrial > Soil > Contaminated >... | reverse complement strand
AAATTAAAAAGAGAATATAAAAGAGAGCCAGGGAAATGAATAAAAAATCCGAACGCCAAAAAGGCCGAGAGGATATTTTAAAGAGCCCGATGATGTCGAACTTCGTCAGCTGCGCCTCCATTCTCCACAAAATGCAAGAAAAGCAAGGTTTTTTAGATCATAATACCTGGGACTGCGAAGGTAAGCCAGGGATACCCTGCCGAGCCTTGAAGGCGTTTAACGAGGCGATAAGGGGAATTTGAAAGATGAAAGCCCACTGCGGTGGAAAACTTTGTTCGACGTGTTGGTTTATAGGCTTTAAACAGGCTTTTTGGATATTCAGTATTTCAGGATTTGTTTTAGGTTTTGTGGTTCATTGGTTATTTTTTTAAAAAGGAGAATATTAATGCAAGGCAGGGTTAAATGGTTCAATAATCAAAAGGGGTACGGATTTATTCAAGGGGAGAACAGCAAACAGTATTTTGTGCATTACAAGAGCATCGAAACAGACGGATTTAAGACGTTGTCGGAAAATGATGATGTGGAATTTGAGCCGGGGGAGAATAACAAGGGTCTATTAGCTCAAAATGTCAGAATTTTAAACCAAAATGAAAAAGAGTTGAAAAAACAAAAAAACTAATCTAAGCTTTCTACCAGCCCACCTTATCTCGGGCTTTCTCTGTATGTTTGTGTGTTTGTTTGTATGTGTGAGTGTGTCACAAATCGTGCGGGGAGGCCCTTCACATACAAAATTCAAGACGTTTAACTGTTTTAAATAACCCTAAGAGAATCTCCTTTCTCTTGGGTCTTTTTTTGCCCCTGCTATCAAGCTGTTCATTCCAAAGGTCGTACCAAAAAGGCTACCAAGAAGGATATAGCGCCGCTGACCAGGAATGTATAGAACTCCAACAGAAGATTAAGCCCTACCTCGAAAAACTCGAAACTGATTTAAACTCTTATCGAACCCGCTTAGAAAGCTGTCATAAAGCTCTTATTGAAAAAGATCTTGATCCAACGGGTTTAGAGAGTTGGCAGAAATGAATTTTTTTAAATTGTTTAAATTGACTTATTTTGGATGGTTAGATCATTATTCGTATGTGGCATTAGGCTGGACTTGGAAAGACAAGAGACATGCAATAAGACTTTTAAATACTCGATTTATTTCTGATCTACGGTGGCGGTATAAGTGTTGGTGTAGGAAAAATGAGGCGTTAATTAAAAATGCTTATGAATAAAAGGATTGAATAGCAATATTTTTATGGGACTACCAAAGGGAAGAACAAATAATTTAAACGGAAGGCCGAAAGATGCTTATCGTGCGAAGTTTTTAAGGGTTTTAGAGTCTTCAAATGCTCTTGAAAGGCTCCAGAGGATTATCAAGCAAACGCAGAATGAGGACGTGTTTTTAAAAGCTCTCCAAATTGTTTTGGAGCGAGGGTTAGGAAAGGTTCCACAAGAGGTTATGGGAGAAGGTGGCGGCCCGATCAGCGTCCAGGTTGTGGCCTACAAATGACCACGATAACTCTCCCGATAAATTACAGACCCAGGACGTACCAGTTGCCCTTCCTTAAGGCCATGGACACGGGAGGCTTCAACAGGGGAGTCTGGGTGGCCCACCGGCGGTCTGGAAAGGACATAACTTGTTTAAGCTACATTTCGAAGAAGATGGTCGAGAGAGTTGGGCTTTATTTCTATGTATTTCCAACCTACGCTCAGGCCAAGAAAGTTATTTGGAACGGCATCGACAAAGATGGAAAACCGTTCATGGATCACTTCCCGAAAGAGTTGATGACGGTCAAGAACGATTCGGATATGAGGGTTCAGTACCGGAACGGATCAATTTTTCAGTTGGTCGGATCGGACAACGTGGATTCGATTGTAGGAACTAATCCTGTGGGTGTTGTGTTCAGCGAGTACGCTTTGCAAGATCCCAGGGCGTGGGGTTTTTTGAGGCCGATCCTGGCCGAAAACGGGGGATGGGCTATCTTTGTGGGGACGCCAAGAGGTGAGAATCATCTGTACGACATTTGGGAGCTGGCGAAAGCGGATAAGGATAAATGGTTTTCGCAGATGGATCGGGCTTCAGAAACCAAAGCGATACCTCAAGATGTTCTTGACCAAGAACGCCGGGAGATCAACCGGCTCTACGGCAACGATTCGCTTTATCTGCAAGAGTTTGAATGTGACTTTTCGGTGCCTTTGTTGGGGGCTTACTATGCGGATCAGCTTTCTGAGTCATACCGGTCTGGCCGGATTGGTCATGTACCGCACGAGCCGAGGCTTAAGGTTCATACGGCATGGGACTTAGGGATTAACGATCGGATGGCGATATGGTTCTTTCAGATTCTAGGTGCCGAGATTCGGGTAATTGACTACCTCGAGGACAGCGGGAAAGGGATGAGCCACTACATCCAGAAGATTTTGAAAGAGAAGTGCTACGTTTATGGAAGGCATATCGCTCCGCATGACATTGAGGTGAGGGAGTTGACCAGTGGAATTTCACGTAGGGATACGGCGCAGAACCTTGGAATCGACTTTGAGGTATGCCCGAAGCTCCCCCTGAACGATGGGATAAGCGCGGTTCGAGAGGTTCTGCCTCAATGTTGGTTTGATAAAGAGAAATGCCGGGAAGGATTGAACGCATTAAAGAGCTATCGAAAGACATGGGACGAAACGAGGAAAACATATCTAAATCAACCTTATCACGATTGGGCTTCGAACGGGAGTGATGCTTTCAGATATTTCGCCATAACGCACGATGTTATCAACACGAAATCGGATGACGAGGAGTTAAAGGCGAGGCCGGACAAATACGAGCGAGCACGGCGGCGGATTGCGGAGGATATAGACTATGACCCGATGGCAGTTTAATGGCTGAAAAAACCGAAAAACTAAATAACGATAAAGTTTTAGCTGATTTCTTCGACGCTTATGAGGCGAAAAGGAAGCTGATCGAAGAACAGCGGAAGGATCATCTTTTCTCTTTGGGCAAGCAATGGGATGACGCCGTCGTTGCGACGCTCCGAAAGAAAAAGGTTAAAGCGATCACAGATAATCGAGTGAGAACGAATATCTTTCTTATTACGGGTCTTGAGCGCCAGAACAGGTCTGATTTTAGGGCTTTCCCGGAAGGCGAAGAGGACAGTATAGAGGCCCGGATCGCGACCGCTCTTTTCAAAAATATTATGAAGCAATCGGAAGGCGAATTTAAGTTCTCTGAAGTCTTTGAGGACGGTATTACCGGCGGTGAGTCTTATCTTGAATTGTGGCTTGATTCGACGTTCAACCTTTTAAGTCCGAAACCTCGTTGGAAGAAGCTCAATTTCGATCAGATATTCCCGAAGCCAGGCTGGGCTGAATACGATTTCAGCGACGTTCCCTATATCTACAAATTCACTCCATCTGTTGAAAAGGGCGATCTTCAGACTTTATTCCCCGATAAAAAGAACAAGATCGAGAAGCTAAGAAAAGGGTTACTTGATCCCGGCAAAGCCCTGAAAGCGGTGGGCGTGCATGTACAAGAGCGAGACTATCCCGATAAGAGCAAAGATGGTGTCTTCTTTGAGGGCCAGAAGAAAGGCACGTTTGATTTGCTGGAACGGTATTACAAAAAATGGGTTGAAGGCACGTTTGTATTCGACACGGTGGAAGGCGATCTTCTAGAAGCTTTGCCGAATGATGACGAGGACAAGCGGGACCCGGAGAAGATTGCAAAAGACTTTGTGAAAAGACTCGCCGAGGCAGACCCTCAAAACGCTGATCGATTCCGGATTCATAAACAGTTGGTTCCCCAGATATGGCGCTACGCTATAACCGGCGACCTGGAAGAACCGCTTGAAGATAAACTGGCTTGGTTCTACCCCAAATGGCGTAACTGGCCATTTATTCCTTACTTAGCTCACTGGACTAACATTTCGAATATGTTTCAGGACGGTGACGTCCATCTTGGCGTGCAGGGAATTGTCAGAGGGTCTAAGGATTCTCAGGAAGAGCATAATAAGCGAAAGACTCAATATTTAAGATTCTTGGATTCTACAACCAACTCAGGTTGGTTGACTCAACAGGGCGCCTGGGTAGATCGGAAGAAGGTCGAACAGTTCGGATCAACACCCGGGATCAATTTGGAATATAAAAAAGGATTTGAAAAACCGGATCGAATCTTTCCAATGCCGATAAGTCAAGGTCATGTGTTTTCTTCCCAAGAATCGGCTGAAGCGATTAAGAATCAAACCGGTATTAACGCTGATTTGTTGGCAATGCAAGAAGGAGGACAGTCATCTGGCCGGGCTATCATATTGCGTCAGCGTCAAGGTGTGGTGATGGTTCAGAAGTTGTTCGACAATTTAAGCCGGACCAAGAAGATAGCTGGCAAGTTTCTTCTTTCTCAGTTGTCCGAGATATTTCATCCAAGGGCCGTGAAGAGAATTCTAGGCCCTGATTTCATTAAAAAGAATTTCGGTGAGTTCGTTCAAAATCAACAAACAGGTTCAGTGGGTCAGGAAATGACGGTTGAATCCGAGCGGCGTCTATCTCAATCGATTAATAAGGTTTTAAACGACGTGAATATCGGTAAATACGATGTTGCGGTAGGCGAGTCGATTATGAGCGAAACAATGAAGAAAGCGAAATTTGACGAGATTAAGGAATTCGCGCAACTCTTTCCAGGGTTAATCAATCCAGCGGTCATTATTGAGGAGTCTGATTTACCCGCTTCGATTAAATCGAGGATATTGCAACCGCAGCCTCAATTAGCTCAAGGTCAGGGAGGGCCTGGCAACGGTCAGCGACCGAACGGTCAGCGACCGAACGGCCAACAGAGACAACCGACGGAAGAGAAAATACTAGGAGGATAATTATGCCACGAGGACGACCACGAAAGAAAAAGGAGGACGACAATGCCGAAAGGGATCGGATACAAGAAAAAGAAGCGGAAGAAATAGCAAAACCGGTGGTAACTCCACCGGCAAAGCAAAAAGAGGACCCGGACGAACGTCTAAATCGGTTGAGACAGAAGGAGTTTAAGAAAAAAGAGCCTGTAATTGCAAGCGAAGTTCCGTCGTATGATCCGTTATATCAAAAGCTCTTCGAGGCTCCCGATGGCACACTGATTATTGGTGACAAAGGCGCAGACCGGATATGGTACCGAACCGATAATAAAGGTGGGGGAATGTTCATCAACCCGCGCCGTGAGGTGTTAAGCCCGGATGAGGTCGCTCGGAAACAACTATTGCAAAAGAGGTGATTATGACTACAGAGACTCAAACAGAAACGAAGCCTGGGGAAAATAAGCAGGAGGAGAAAACTTTTGAAATTCCGGTTAAGGAGACTCCGAAAGAACCGGAGAAAATGACCGAGGAGAAAGCGCTAGCGGACGGATGGTCAAATGAAGAGATTGAGCTTGCCAAAGAGACGGGGATGCTTCACGGTCCGAAGGATGAGAAGAAAGAGGAGACTCCGCCTAAAGAAGAACCGAAATCGGAAGTAAAGAAAGAAGAGCCCCATACGGAGATCAAGCCGACGGGTGAGGATTATCTTTTATCGCCTGAAGAAGAAAAGAGACTTGCTGAGGTATTTGACAAGAACCCGGATACTCCTAGGAAGCTCAAGAATGTTACCGCGAATTATTGGGGCCGTAAGCATGCGACAGCGAGGGCTCAGGCCGCAGAGGCGGAGCGAGACCGGCTTTTAAGAGAGCTTGGCGAACAAAAGGAACGGATTGCAAAACTTGAGCAAGGGACAGTTAAGCCCGAAGAACCGACCGAGGAAGATGAAAAACCTTTAACGAAAAAAGAGCTTCGCGATATGTTGAAAACAATGCAAGAGGACGAGACAACGGCGCGAAAGAAACAGCAGGAACAGAGCCAGGTGCAGGAACGTAAAATCAGGGAAGCGTTGACAATTCATGAAAGTCATGCTAAAAACGTTTATCAAGACTTTGAGCAAGTTGTCGGTCTTGGTGAGCGTCTGGTAAGACGTGATCCGAAAACGGGCGAATTTTCAAGTCCCGTGAATATCACGAACATACCGGAACAGGCTCGTAAAAAAGCGTTTGTTTTGCTTAGGCAAATTCAGAGCGCAGCCTTACGGGCGGATGAAATGACGGTCAGTGACTATACGGTTGCGGATATGTCATACGATCTCGGTAAGCTCGCATCCGAGTTTATCAAGGACGAAACACAACCGGCCACAGAGCCGAACACACCTACCGGTCAAACGACCGAACGGACATCCGGGGGCCTCACACCCGAAGAAGAAGAGCGAATCAGAAAAAATCAACATCGAGCTGGTTCCTCCGCTTCAATATCAGGATCAGGAGGCCGTCGGGTTCTATCTATAGATGAGGTCACCTTAGATGATCTCAATGCGATGGATAGCAAGACGTTCGACGCCTTCCAACAGAAATACCCGGACAAAGTAGAAGCCTTAATGCGCGAATAGCGCGTATATAGAGACGATTTAGCATCACCCCTAGATAATTTCTAGGACTCCTACCGGCCTTAGAGCCGAACGGTTGCCAGGGGCCTTACACCTGAAAATGAATCTTATTTTTCAGGGAGGCCATTATGGCAAACACCATCACAATCGATGCCAACAGGCAAGAGCTTTGGTCAAAAAAGCTCATGCAGGACGTCAAGCGCGATGTAATGAACGCAATGCGCTTTGTGGCGACCGAAGAAGACGGAAACGGCGTCGTTCTCCTCAAACGTGACTTAGCGAAACAGAAGGGCGACCTTCAGAACTTTTCGCTTATCGCTCGTTTAAGTGGGGACGGCGTAACCGGCGATGCGGAACTGGAAGGAAATGAAGAGTCCATGTCTTCGTTTAATGAACAGGTCGCTATCGACCAAATCCGTAACGCTGTTCGTTTAACCGGAAAGTTAGACGCGCAGAAAGTGGTTTACGATCAAATCAAATCAGCCCGCGAGAATCTGCGAATCTGGATGAAAGAGTTTCTTATCCGGCAGATTTTCCTGAAGTTAGGCGGTGTGACCAACACGTCCTTGACGGATGTCAACGGCAACGTGGTTGGGACTCGCGCTATCTGGTCTAACACACCAGACTTCATACCTGACGCGGATACAGCGTCGGCCACAGGTTCAGGGAATCGGTATCTCAATGCCGCAGGCCATTCAATGGCGACGGCGGACTCGGGGGATACGATGACCTTAGACCTTATCACTGACGCAGTGACGAAGGCCGAACTTGCCGATCCGATGATCCAAAAGATCGATATGGGCGGCGATTCGTTCTACGTCTGTTATATGCATAACCTTCAGGCTCGCGATATTCGAAAGTCTCCGGACTGGAAAACAGCGCAACAGAATGCGCGTGAACGAGCGGAATCAAACCCGGTCTTTAAAGGAGCGTTAGGTTTTTGGTCTAACTGCCTTCTTTTGAGCAACGAGTTTGTTCCTTGGCTTGATACCTCGGTGGCTGGAAACAGTTTCCGTGGTTCCGGATCGGGCACCGACTTCGGCGTGGACACGGCTCGCGCTCTTCTCTGCGGTCGTCAGGCCGTTGGAATCGCGGAAGCGTCCAACCCGGATGCTCTTGTGGTTGAGCAATTCGACTATAAGAACAAAGACGGTGTTGCGACCAGCTTCATCGGTGGAGTCCAAAAAATCATGTTCAATTCGCTGGAGTTTGGTGTTATTGCCATCGACTCCGCAGCGATTGTTTAAGGAGGCACTATGGCTGCTTTAACTGCAACTCTTGTCGTCTCGCTTGACGCTTCGGCAGGCAACAAGAAATTGAAAATCTTCACAGCGACTCCCCAGGCGAACGGTGACACTGTAGCTCTTGCGACCTGGTTCAGTTCGATAGATTCGGCCATTGCCGTGATATCGGGCGGCCTGGACGCGGCGCTGACGTTTATTCAGGGCGTTGTATCGACTACGACTGTGACATTGACGGAACTTGAACAAGACGGGACGGCAGCCACCGATTGGACGGGAGCGGAAGTGACGCTCTTGGTCATCGGTGAAGATGTCGATATTTAAGGGAGGGGTATTATGGCGGCATTAACTCCGACATTAGTTGTTTCCCTTGACGCCAGCGCCGGGACGAAGAAATTAAAAATCTTCACGGTGACTCCTTCGTCTGAATCCGACGCAGTGGCGTTAGCGACTCATTTCAGTTCGATTGATAAAGCGTTTGCTTTTATCTCGGCTGGAATGGACGCGGCTCTATCGGCTGTTCAACCGACCCATTCCGACACGACGGTCACTTTGGCCCAGAAAGGCGAAGATGGCGAGGACGCGACGAATTGGACCAGCGCATCGATTACGCTTATTGTTATCGGTGAAGACGCAGGCGTTTAAGTTTCTAGAGGGAGCCTCACAAGTAGCTCCGAGCTACCAAGTCCGGTGAAAAGCCGGGCGAATTTTTAGTTCAGAACACACGGAGGCATTTCTATGTGGAAAAAAAGTCTGATTGCTTTAAGTTTGTTTCTCATAGGAGGCTTTGCCTTCGGTGAGAATATTGTTTCAACCGCAATAAATTGGCCTGCCCAGGCCGTTAATACCACTCAAACGATCCAAGTTGAGTCTTACGACCGTTTCAGTATGCAGGCGGTCTATGAAGACGCTTCACCGTCAGCGGATACGGTATCAGACGGCGTAACAGCGTCCGTGACGATCACTCTCCCCGGAACAATGACCAACCTCATTGGAGCGGCGGCCTCAGGGACGGTCAATGTTTTAAGTTCTTCGACCGTATCAGGCGATTCGATTGTTGTTAACGGGCATCAATATACTGAAGGGGTCCATTGGACGGCTGAAACATCAAGTTCTACCTCGGCCTCGAACCTTGCTACCGCCGCGAATATCCATCCAGACGTATCAGCCACGGCATCCGGGTCCACAGTGACCTTAACAGCTCGTTCTTTGGGTCTTGCCGGTAATTCCTATACGTTGACGACGACCGATGCCGTAAACCTTGTTAGATCGGGCGCTAATTTTTCAGGCGGGCTTGACGCGCCGTCGGTCAATGTCAATGGAACGATTTTAACCGAAGACACGGACTTTGATTTCGAGTCTTCAAGTTCAACTTCAGCTACGGATTTAGCCGATGCGATTGGAAACGATGCGACTTTAGGGGCTGTTTTTTCAACCGGAACGTCGGTTAACGTCATCACCCTAACCGCAAAGGCTCCGAGTTCAACCCGTTATTTTGTGAGCGCCTCGACGACTGGAATCACGGTTGGAAATTGGACTTACGGAATCGATGCGGATATCGATATAGACGGAGACGTGATAACTCAAACGGATCACGGTTTCACAACCGGTCTTGGTCTTCTCTTCGCGAATGTGTCGGGGACTGATCCGGGCGGGCTGACGGACCAAACGACTTATTACTCGATCAAACTAAACGAGGATCGATATCAACTGGCTTCCAGCACGACTAACGCGGTGGCCGGGACCGATATCGATATCACAGGCGTAACCGGGAGCGGTTCATTCACCTTGACGCCTCTTGCCTTTGACGCGGGATCGACAGGCTTCACCTGGGAAGTCTCAAACGACGGATCGACCTGGACCGATTTAGCCGGGACAACGGTCAATGGCGTTACGCTTTCGTCTGTGACTTATTCGGCGGATGGTGACTCGGTGTGGGATTTCGGCAGTTTAAATTATCGATACTTAAGAATTAATTTTATCGCGCCTGATGATGGCGGATTGGCTGTTACAGCAACTCTAAACGGCAAACGATAAGGAGGGCCGATTTGAGAAAATATCTTTTTCTCGTTTTAGGTCTTCTTTTCGCCTCGCCTTCTTCAGCTAGGATTACGTCTCTTCTAACTTTACCGGCTGGAGAAGATACCGAAGTCCAGTTTAACGATGACGGTGTTTTCGGGTCCAGCACGACCTTTACCTACCAAAAAAGTCTTTCTTTATTAACTGTCAGTCGAGGATCATTCACCGTTTCAATTAATGTTCCGCATGGAACATCGGCGGATTCGACCTTATGTGATGAGGCGGCGGAAGCGGGGAATATGTTTATCGACACCGATGCGACTAGTGGGAACCAGTTACAGATATGCGAAGGCGCGTCGGGCTGGGCGACAGTAGGCGCCGGGGCTATTTCCGGAGCGGTTTCCACTCGATATGAGTTAGACGGTTCATTTGTGGTCAATTCTGCGACGATGGATGTGATTTCTCCTCTTGTCTTAACGGATTCCAGCGGTGAGGCCCGTCTTTCGCTTGATATCTCTTCTGTGACTCTTTCCGGTCCGCTTTCGGCTGAATCTCCGATTACTTTGACTTCCGGGCTTATTGCTATAGATAAGTCTTCAGCGACGTTATTAGGTCCGACGATTGTCGAGGGCGAGGTTATTTTTAATACCAACGATGGCAGTCGGCATGATCATGTGGCGTCGGACTTAGCCGACCTTAACGCGGGAACGGATATTACCGGAGACCTAGAAGAGGAAACCCATGTTAGTGAGCATGAAGACGGAGGTGGCGATGAATTAGATGTGACTGACCTATCAGGCCAATTGGCGGACAGACAAAAGATTCAAATCAGCACCGAAGGAACTCAGGTCGCCATTTCAAGCGGTATCAACTTAATCGAAGGTTCAAATTTTCAAATTTCCGGTGTTTACAATGAGGCGAATGGCCGGGTCGATATTACCCTTAATTCTATTCCACCTCCGAGCGAGACCGGAATTACGGTCGAAGACGGCGGTTCTGAAATCGTTCAGACTTCAACGATAAACTTCACCGGTAGCCAATTTATTGTAACAGATGACTCAGGCGAGGCGTTGGTGGCGTTAGACCCGTCCTCTGTAACTCTTCTAGGCTCTCAAATCGATTTAT
>Ga0326597_10013360_pt1 | contig 10799 bp, 6 predicted proteins | sample RVTome_12_FD_203789 | JGI IMG/M metagenome (GOLD analysis project Ga0326597, IMG submission 203789) | Soil microbial communities from uranium-contaminated site in the Upper Colorado River Basin, Wyoming, United States - RVT100D185 | ecosystem: Environmental > Terrestrial > Soil > Contaminated >... | reverse complement strand
GTCGCGCACGACCAAGAACTTCTGCTCGGACGGCGGCGGCGCTTCGGCGAACGCCAGCTGTTCGACGCCTGCCTTTTCCGGCAGCCGAGGGATCAGGGTCCGGAACTCAAGCTCGCGGAAGAGTTCCGAGACCTTGACCGGGTCGTAGTGCGCGTAGAAGTCAGCGGTGCCGATGTCCAGCGTCGACGGCGCGTCGCAAACAATCGTCGCCAGGTGCTTCGACTGCCGCAACTGGTCGGTGTACTCGCGGACGAGTGCCTGGACCTTCGGCGGCTTCACCTCGTCGACCCGCTCGATCATCGCCTCGACCGAACCGAACTCCTCGACGAGCTTGATGGCAGTTTTGTCGCCGACGCCGGGCAGTCCCGGGATATTGTCCGAGGTGTCACCCTTGAGCGCCTTGATGTCGGGGATCTGCTCCGGCAGCACGCCATATCGTTCCTTCACATCGAGGGGCCCCTCGAACATGATGGAGTCGCGCTGGTACGGGCGGTACATCCAGAGGTGGACGTCGTCGGTGACCAGCTGCGCGATATCGGAGTCCATGCTGACGAGGTACACCTCGACGCCGGCCGCCGCCGCCTGGCGAGCCAGGGTGCCCAGCAGGTCGTCCGCCTCGAAGCCCTCCAGTTCGTACGTGGGCATGCCGAAGGTCGCGATCAGCTCCTTCGTCCGCTCCATCTGCCGCGAGAACTCCTCGCGTTCCTCTTTCGGCATCCCCACGCGCGTCGCCTTGTAAGTATCGGTCAGGTCGTGGCGGAACGTCTTCTTCGGCGTGTCGAGGGCCACCACCACGTGCGTCGGCTTGAGTTCCCCGAACATGTGGAGGAAGGTATTGGCGAAGCCGAACGGCGCACCGGTCAGCTCGCCGGTTGCCCGCACGCGCAGAGGCTCCGCCAGCTGCTTCATCGCGTGAAACGAGCGGTGGATGATGGAGTGCCCGTCGATGAGGACGAGGCGCCGGGGCGGGGAGTCGGGGGCCACGTGGGGATTATACGGCGAGGCTGCTGGGTTGAGTCAGCAGTTGGTGTCAGGGCCCCCGCGTTAGCCCCAGTTGCCGCATGAAAGTGAGAGAATCGGCGTAGGCCGTCTCCTGCAGGATGCGGCCCTCGTCGTCGAACTGGAAGTGGGCGGCAATCCGGAACTCGATGTCGCGCCCCGTCGGCGGGATGCCGCGGAACTCGCCGGTGTGCTTGCCGCGCAGCGTCACCTCGATCACCGCCGAGTCTTCTCCGAACGTCCAGCGCGTGATCGCGCGCCGCAGCCCCGGAAAGCCTTCCCAGAAGTGGCGGTAATTCTCGTCGACGATCGCGCCGCCTTCGTATCGCACGCCCGAAGCGATATCCTCGAACACCGGCCGCTCCCGGCTGTAAGTCGCCATTACCCGCGCCGGGTCGTTCGCGTTCTCGGCCTCGACGTGCTCCGTCAGCACCTCGCGCATCCGCTCGCGGGGAATGCTCATCCCGCCGCCGCGATCTTCTTCCGACGGCGCGGCGTGACTTCGTCCTCGGCCTCTTCGTCGGCGGCCTTGCGCTTCTTGGCGGCCTCGACACTGGCCTTGAGCGCCGCCACGAGGTCTGTGACCTTCGCCGGGCGGGCTTCCTCGGGCTCGGTGATCTCGACGCCGTCGAGCTTGGCCTCGATCACCTGCTGGAGCGCCTCGCGGTAGTGGTCCTTGTACTGCTCGGGCTCAAAGTCCGCCGCCAGGAGGTCGATCAGCGCGTAGGCCATGTCGAGCTCTTTATCCGACACCTTCGTCTCCGGGACCTCGCTCGGCACCTCGCGGATCTCGTCCGGGTAGTAAAGCGTTTCGAGGACCAGCGAATTGCCCTTGCCCTCTGCCGCCATGAACCGCAATGCGCAGAGCTGCTCCTTGTTGCGGATGGCGATCTTGGCGATGCCGGTGAGCCCCTTGTCCTGGAGCGCCTTCATCAACAGCGAGTAGGGCTTGATCCCCTTCTCGTCCGGCTCCAGGTAGTACGTCTTCTGGTAGTAGATAGGATCGATCTCCTCGGCCTTCACGAAGGCCGCCAGTTCGACGGTGTGCTTGGAGGGCAGCGGCAGCTTGTCGAAGTCCTCCTCCTCCATCACCACGTACTCGTCGCGCGCGTACTCGTAGCCGCGCTGCACCTCGCTCCACTCCACGGCGCGCTCGTGGGTGGGGCACCAGCGCTGCTGCTTCAGGCGCGTCCCGCACTCCTTGTGGAGCAGGTTGAAGCTGATGTCCTTGTCCTCGGTCGCCGTGTAGAGCTTCACCGGGATGCTGACCATCCCGAAGCTGATTACGCCGTTCCAAATCGATCTGGGCATACCGTCATCACCTCACGAAAGCTCACGACAGACCGCGAGCATTAGCCATGTTACCGGAGAATTAGACGCGCGAAAACGCGACCGGTTATCTTGCCGCGTATCGAAAACGTGCCGAAATCAGCGCCGCCCGAACCCTTTCGCGAGCATTTCAGCGCTCACGTGCACCATCGTAGGACGCCCGTGCGGGCAGGTATGCGGCGCTTCCGTCTCCTCCAGCTGCCGGACGAGGTCGCGCATCTCCTGGGGCGTCAACGTCTTCCCGGCGCGGATCGCCCCGTGGCAGGCCAGCGACATGGCCACGCGGTCGCGCCCGTCGCCGCCGTCCTCCTCCAGCATCACGTCGAGGAAGCGCAGGAAGCGCTCCCGCAGGTCTGTGCCGGCCAGGGCCCTGGGGACCGACCGCAGCAGGTATGACGACTCCCCGAACGCCGCGACTTCGAACCCGTGCGCGGCGAGCGCCTTCGCCTCCGACGCCAGAAGGCCGCTCTGACGGGGAGACAAGTCGAGCGGAAGCGGGTCCAGCAGACCCTGAACCTCCGGCCGCGACATGGCCCGCAGCGAGCGAAAGCGCTCGTAGAGCACGCGCTCGTGCGCGGCGTGCTGGTCAATCAGGTACATCCCCTCCGGCCCCTCGGCGATGATGTAGATGCTGCCGTACTGGCCGATCACGCGCAGCACCGGCAGCGCCTGAGGGGGGGTGGTCACCGCCGGTGGCGCCCCGAGACCGGGGCCGGCGGCATCATGCCACGCGGGTCCATCGCTGTCGTCCAGAACGTCTTGATACGGCGGTGCGACCCCAGACAACGAATCCTCACGCCGGATGCCGGCCTCCCACAGGGGTGGAGTGTGGGCCGGCGGCGACAACGTGAGGCCGGTCCCGCTAACCCCCGCGGCGACCGGCGCGCTGTTGACGACCGCCGCCCGTACCGCCTTCTGGACAGAGCTGAACGCCGCCGACTCGTCGCGGAAACGTATTTCGGCCTTGGTCGGGTGCACGTTCACGTCGACTTCGGCAGGGTCGATCGTGATGTTCAGCACCGCGACCGGGTGTCTGCCGGTCATCAGCATCCCGCGGTAGGCGTCCTCGACCGCAAAGGCCAGCCGCCGGTTCTGCACCCAGCGCCGGTTCACGAAGAGGCTCACGTAGGCGCGCGTGGAGCGGGATAGCTGCGGCGGACCCACCAGGCCCGATATCCCGAACGGCCCGTCGCCCGGTGATACCTCCAGCATGGCCTGGCCGGCGTCCAGGCCGTACACCGCTGCGACGGCATCTCGCAGGTTCCCGCTGCCGGGAGTCGCAAACGTCTGCCGGCCATCGACGGCCAGCCGGAAGCGGACTTCCGGGTAGGCCAGGGCGTAGTGCGTCACGACCGACGCGATCGCGTTAGCCTCGCCGCCCGGCGTTCGCAGGAACCGCTTCCGGGCCGGCAGGCGTTCAAAGAGGCCACGCACCGTGATTGACGTCCCCTCCGGCGCACCCCGCGCGCCCGCTTCGGGCTGCGCACCCGGGACGAACCGCAGGTACGCCGCGACGTCCGATCCGGGTTCTCGCGAGACGACCTCGACGTCGGCTACCGCCGCGATCGAGGGCAGCGCCTCGCCCCGGAAGCCGAGCGTCGCCACCCGCGCCAGGTCGGCGTCATCCCGCAGCTTGCTGGTGGCATGACGTTCGAAGGCTGTCGCCAGTTCGCCGGGGGCGATCCCCGAACCGTCGTCGCTGACCTTGATCGAGTCGATGCCCCCACCGGTGATCTCGACCGAGATCCGCGTCGCACCCGCATCGAGCGAGTTCTCGACCAGCTCCTTGACGACGGACGCCGGGCGCTCGACCACCTCGCCGGCGGCGATGCGCGCGGCGACGTCGGGCGGGAGCACGCGGATAGGCAAAGGGTAGGCTACCTCGCGCCGATTGTAGCGATTCAGGCTGGCTATTCAGAAGGCGCAAGTGGCACCAGTTTGTGGAGACGCCCACTACCGCTCTAGCGCCATGCTCCCAACCACGCCCTCGATCTCGCCGAACAACGCGTCGAATTGCGCCTCCGGAGCCACCGCGGCGATGACAAGGCCGGTTTCCAGAACCACGATGTGCGCCTTCTCGCCGGAGGCCAGCGCCAGCGCCTCGCCACCTCCCGAGACCAGTTCCAGCGGATCGCGCGCCCCGGCAGCCGGCGCCGACTCCAGCTGGCGCGCCGGGACATTGTCGACCTGGAGCGAGGACGCCTTCGTAGATACAAGTCCCGGGTGCGCCTGCAGCCACTCGGTGAGGTTTGCCGGGACAGCGGCTGGTTCTCCCGTCGCCGGGTCGAAGACGCCGTCCACGGCGACAACGACGAGCGAGCCTTCGGCGCGGCTCAGCACCAAGTGCCCGGCAGCCGGGAGCGCCGCCGACCACCCCTCACCGAGCCGAAACGCCACCACCGGCGTCACTTCGTTGCGATAACTGCCGGGGGACAGCGGCGTGGGTCTCTGGCCGGGGCCGAGTCCCAGCGTGACCGCGCCGGTTGCCGGTGCCGTTCCGGACAGCGAGGGCGACGCCGACGGCGAGCCGGCCCCACCGTCGTTGCTGTCGCCACCGCAGGCGCCGGCCACGAGAAGAAGCCCGGCCAGCCACGCCGCGCCAGCGAAGGCAGGCGATTTAGACCAGGTCATTTCCCGCCGCGCGGGCCCGCTCCTGCAGTTCGTAGAGCCGCGCGATCGCCTGCAGGGGCGTCAGCGAGTCAGGTTCGAGTTCGGCCAGCTCTTTGCGCAGCCGGTCATCGGCCTGGCCGAAAAGCGCCATCTGCGCTGCCGATTCGCTCTGCGCGCTGGCGGGCGCCGGGCGCCCCGCCTCAAGCTGCGTCAACAGCTCTTCGGCGCGCTGGACCACCGGCCGCGGCAGGCCGGCGAGCCTCGCGACGTGCACGCCGTAGCTCTTGTCGGCGCCACCCGGCAGGATACGGTGCAGGAACACTACCTCGCCGCGCTCCTCGGCAACGGCCACGTTCAGGTTCCGCACTCGGGGCAGGAGCCTCGACAGCTCCGTCAGTTCGTGGTAGTGCGTTGCGAAGAGCGTGCGCGTCCGCACCCCCGGCCGGTTGTGGATGTATTCGGCGACCGACCGCGCGATCGCCATCCCGTCGTAGGTGCTGGTGCCGCGTCCAATCTCATCAAAGATCAGCAGCGAACGGCCCGTGGCGGAATCCAGCATCGCCGCGGTCTCGAGCATTTCGACCATGAAGGTCGAATGCCCCGCCGAAATGTCGTCCAGCGCGCCGACGCGGGAGCCGATCCGGTCGACGACGCCGATCCGCGCCTCGCGCGCGGGCACGAAGGACCCGATCTGAGCCAGGAGCACGATCAGCGCGGTCTGCCGAAGGTAGGTCGATTTTCCCGCCATATTCGGCCCGGTCAGGACTATCACCTGGGCTTCGCCGCACGACAGCTCGATGTCGTTGGGTACGAAGGCGCCGTCCGCGAGCACGCGCTCGACGACCGGATGGCGCCCGTCCCGCACGGCGATCTCCTCGCCGCTATCGACGACGGGACGCACGTAGCCGTACCGGGAGGCCGCTTCCGCCAGCGAGCACGCCACGTCGATCCCGGCGATTGCACCCGCGGTCTCGAGGATGGCCACGGATTCCGCGGCCACCTGCACGCAAACGCTGCGCAGGAGCTGTGCGTCGAGTTCGGCTTCCAGCTCCTGCGCGTGTAGGACGCGGTATTCATGCTCCTGCAACTCCGGCAGGGTGAACCGCTCACCGCCCACCAGCGTCTGCTTGCGGAGGTAGTCCTCGGGCACCGAGTCCCGATTCGCCTTCGAAACTTCGATGTAGTAGCCGAACACCCGGTTGTAGCCCACCTTGAGCGACTTGATGCCGGTCCGCGCACGCTCCCGCGCCTCCAGGTCGGCCAGGTATTGCCGGGCGTCCCTCGCCGTCGAGCGAAGCGCATCCAGTTCGGGCGAGAACCCGGGCCTGACCGTACGGCCATCGGCAGGTTCGTCGGCGATCGCGGCAGCGATGAGCGCAACCGTCTCCGGCCGGTCGCGAAGTCCCGCGAGCAGCCTGTCCGCCGCGGGCCCGGCGTCGGCGAGAATGGTTTTCAGTTCCGGCGCGGCCTCCAACCCGCGGCGGAGGGCCAGCAGGTCGCGGGGCGTCTGGAGGCCGGGCGAGGTGCTGGCCGCGGCCGACACTCGGGTACAGGCACGCTCCAGGTCCGGCACGGCGCCCAGGACCTCGCGGAGACGGCCCCTGCGCACCGCCGACTCGCAAAGCATTCCGACTGCGTCGAGGCGCTCGTTGATCGCCTCCGGGTCCAGCAGGGGCTGCCCCAGCCGCCGGCGCAGAAGACGGGTACCCATGGGCGTTTTCGTGTGATCGATCACCGCAAGGACCGTGCCGGACGCCTTCACACCACCGGGCTCTCCGCGGCGGATGGTGTCGAAAAGCTCCAGGTTGCGGAGGGTGTTCGCGTCGAGCGCCATGAATTCACCGGCGTGGCCCGGGGTGACGCTCCGGAGGTGGCCGAGGACCGCCTTCTGGTTCTCCTTCAAGTATTCGATGACGAGGCCCGCCGCGCCCGCCGCCAGCGCCTGACCTGCGAGACCGAGCTCATCAACGGAAGAAGCGCCGAAATGCCGCGCCACCACACCTCCCAGCCCTGCCAGGCCACCAGCAGGTTCGGGCAGCGGAGTCAGCGTCGCGGCGACGCCCGGCGGCGGTTGCCCGCCCGGGCCGAGGAGCAGTTCGGCCGGGCGCAGCCGCTCGAGCTCTCGCGCCATCTCGTCAGCGGTCCCCTGCAGGCAGCCAAACTCGCCGGTGGAGACATCCACGTAGGCCACGCCGCAGGACCCGTCGCCCGCCAGCAGCGCGGCGAGGTAGTTGTTGGCGCTCGTCTCAAGAAGGTTATCCTCGACGACCGTCCCCGGCGTCACGACGCGGACGACAGCGCGGTCGACAATCTTCTTGCCCTTGGCCGGCGCTTCCGTCTGTTCGCAGATCGCCACCTTATAGCCCCTGGCGATGAGCTTCCCCAGGTACGAATCCAGAGCGTGGTAGGGAATGCCGGCGAGTGGCACCCGCTCACCTTTACTCACAGGGCGCGAAGTCAGCGTTATCTCAAGCTCGCGTGCCACCACCTCGGCGTCGCCGTCGAATGTCTCGTAGAAGTCGCCGAGGCGAAAGAAGAGAATCGCGTGCGGGTAGCGCCGCTTGATATCGAGGTACTGTCGGCGAAGGGGAGTCGTCAACTATCGTCCTTCCGGATGGACTTCGCCAGTCAGTATAGAACGAGGTCAAGCGCCCCGCTGATAGCCTTATGTCACGTGCCGGACCGCGATGTGGACAACGGATCCGACGGAAACGGACAAAAGAAGCGCCAGGGATAGTGATCCTGGATCGCTACCCCTGGCAGGGGGTCAAGGGAGGTGTGGCTCGAAGCAGGGCCGGTACCTTGAGCCCGGCGTTGCACCCCCGCGACACACTTTGTACCGGGGCCTGCGCCAGGTCAATGGTGGAAATCCAGTATTTGTGGCCAGACCTCCGTTGCTGCGCTTTAGATAATCCCTTCGCGCACCGCCCGCGCCGCCGCCTCAGTTCGGTTGCTGACGCCCATCTTGCGCATCGCGTTCGTGACGTGCTTGTTGACCGTCCCGGCGCTGATGCAGATCGTCTCCGCGATCTGGCGGTCCGAGCGCCCTTCGGAAACCAGGTTCAGGACCATGATTTCGCGGAAGCTGAGGTGGTACGGGTTGCCCTGCTTGTATTGCGACGCCGCGCGCGCCTCGACTGCTTCTCGCAGAGTTTCGAGCTCGGCTCGCATCTCCTTCTGCTCGGTGACGTCGTTGGAGACGATCGTCGCCGAGACGACACGGCCGCCCCGGATCGTCGGTCCAGCCGCGGACGCGTACCAGACTGTGGCCCCGCCGGGGCCGAGTGCGCGGCACTCGAAGGTGACAACCCGGGCTTCTTCGAACACGATCCGCAGCGCTTCGCGGACGTCCTCGTGGGACTCCTCGTCGATATACTCGAACATTGCCACACCGAGAACGCTGGAGACGTCCAGCTCGGGGATGGTCCGGTTTACGCTCAGGTAGCGGCCTTCACGATCGACGGTGCAGATAAAGCTGGGCGCAGTTTCCACGAGGGCCCGTATCTGCGCCTCGCTCTCGCGAAGGGCATCTTCCATCCCTTTGCGCTCGGAAATCTCATTGGCTACCACGGTTACGGCAGCGACCTTGCCGTCCCTGACGACGGGGCCCAGGTTGCTCGAATACCACGTCGTGCGTCCGTCCGAGTGCACGCCCTCGTGCTCGATGATCGCGGGAGCGGCGGTGGCGAACACGTTGAGGATCGCGTTGCGCACGACCTCGTGATACTCCGGTGTGATGTGGGTGAGGACGCTGCGCCCGATCACGTCGGCACGCCGCGCAGATTGAACGCGGTTCACGTCGAGAATACGGCAATCATCGCCGACCATGAGGATCAGGCTCGGCGCCGTCTCAACGAGGGAACGAAAACGTGCCTCGCTCTCCCGCAGGGCGTCTTCCGTCGCTTTCTTGGCGGCGATGTCGTTGGTCACGACCGTGACGGCGACGACGGCCCCGTCCTCCTCAACCGGTCCCAGGTTGCTGTCGTACCAGGTCACGACGTCGTCGTCCGTCAAGCCCGCGTACTCGATCCTCTCCGTCTCGCCGGTCGACATCACCTTCTTAATGGCAGACCGCACCAGGTCGTGGTACTCGGGCAGGATGTAGTCGTAGACGTGACTGCCGACGATCCCTTCAAACGTCGCCGCCGTGCCAACACGGTTGATGTCGAGGATCGCTCCGCCACCGTCGACCATCACGATGAAACTCGGCGCCGTCTGCACGAGGGAGCGCCAACGTTGCTCACTCTCCCGCAACGCCTTCTCGATTGCCACGCGCTCGGTGATGTCCACCACCGTTCCGACGGCCATCCGGGTGCCATCGATCTCGACAGCGACAACGTGAGCGGCCGTCCAGACAACTTCGCCGAACCTGGTGATGAACCTCGCCACGTACTGGGACGGCGCGTTGCCGCCGGAGAGCCTGGCGTTCAGGTAGCCAATGATCATGGGCAGGTCGTCGGGGTGGGCGAGTCCGTTGATGCCCCTGGCAATCAACTCGTCCGGCGAGTACCCCAGGATCGCGGAGCAGGCGGCGTTGGCAAACGTGATTTGGCCATCCTCGACAACGAACAGGGGCGCCGGAGAAAGCTCCGCCAGCAGCCGTGCATCGTCGAGCGACATTGATGCGCTGCGACCGAGGCGCCCATCGCCGGCGGTTGTCTCAGGTCCCCGCTCACGCTGCGCGCCGGGCGCGACCTCACCGGTGCGCCCGGGATCGATTCGCCGAATAGCCACGCGAGTCTCCTAGCCGGGCTCAGTATTCCGAGGTCCGTTGCCGCAAACGGAGATAGAGCGCCCCAGCCGGGCCGCGAAACCGTTCTCGAACCCCCTCCAGATGCGGGAATTATAGTCTAGTAGGAGCGGAAGTCAACCCGGAAATGGCGCGCCAGCCAACTCGGGCCGGGGTCACACCTCGCCGAATTCGTCCACAAGGGCGATTGCGTAGGGAACTTGCTCGCGGCAGGCGTCGCACTTCACGCACTTTTCCTGGTCGATGCGATAGACGCCGCGCTCGTCTTTCACCACGGCGCCCGTCGGGCAGATCTCCTCCGCCAGCGGCAACAGGTCGGACTGGTGCAGCACTTCATAGCGAACCAGTCCCGCGCAGCGCCTGGCAGGGCAGCGTTTGCGCTCCACGTGCTCTCGTAGCTCAGGTTCGAACCAGCGGAACATTGAGAGCACAGACGTTGGGGCGCCTTGCCCGTGGAAGCAATTAGCGTTCTGAGCCACGGAGGCCAGGAGTTTGAGCAACTCAAGATCCGCTTCGCGCCCGCGCCCGGAGGCGATGCGGCGCAGGATCTCCACCGCCCGCCGCGTCCCCGCGAAACAGGTCGTGCAACGCCCGCAGGATTCATCCTCGGCGAACCATTCAAAGTACGTGACCATCTCGAGGATGCAGTCTTCGTCGTCCAGGATCACGAGGCCGCCCCCGCCCATCAGCGAACCGCGCTCGCGGTAGGGCTCGGGCTCGAGGCCGATGTCGGCCTCGGTGGCGGGGATGATACCCGACAGCGGGCCGCCAGACTGGATCGCCTTCAGAGTGCGCCCTTCCGGCACGCCCCCACCGATGACTTCGATAACCTCGCGCGTCGAGGTGCCCAGCGGCACCTCAAGCACCCCCACCCGGCGGACCTTGCCGGAGAGTGAGAACATCTTTGTCCCCGCATTCTTCTCGGTGCCGGGCGCGCCCCACCAGGCGGAGCCGTTGCGCATGATCATGGGGGCGTTGGCGTAAGACTCCACGTTGTTGATGTTCGAAGGCTGGGCGAAGGCGCCGGCCTGCGCCGGGAAAGGCGGCTTGAGCTTCGGCATGCCCCGCCTGTCCTCGAGCGAACTGAGAAGGCCGGTCTCGTCGCCGCAGA
>Ga0326597_10013359_pt1 | contig 10800 bp, 12 predicted proteins | sample RVTome_12_FD_203789 | JGI IMG/M metagenome (GOLD analysis project Ga0326597, IMG submission 203789) | Soil microbial communities from uranium-contaminated site in the Upper Colorado River Basin, Wyoming, United States - RVT100D185 | ecosystem: Environmental > Terrestrial > Soil > Contaminated >... | reverse complement strand
ATCGACGTGACTTTTTGAAGACGACCGTAGCGGCTAGCGCGGCAACAGCCGCTGGCGGTGTGTGGAGCGAGTTGACGGCTCGGGATTCTGTCTCGCCGAACGAGAAGCTGAACATCGCTTGCATCGGCACCGCCAACCAGGCCCAGTTCAGCATCGGCAACGTCAAGGGCGAGAGCATCGTGGCGTTGTGTGACATCGATAAGAACTACCTCGACCGCGCCGTCGCCACGTTTCCCTCGGCGCGGACCTACGTCGATTATCGCGAATTGATCGAAATGGAAGCCGGCAAGGCCGACGCCGTGACGATCGCCATCGCCGATCACAGCCACGCGCCGGCAACAATCCGTGCGATCCGCGCCGGGATGCATACCTACTGCGAAAAGCCGCTGACGCACACGGTTCAGGAGTCGCGGCTGGTGGCCGAAGCAGCCAAAGAACACGGTGTCGCGACGCAGCTCGGGACACAGATTCACGCGGGGGACAACTATCGCCGTGTGGTCGAGATCATCCAAGCCGGGACGATCGGCGATGTCACCGACGTGCATGTGTGGGTCGGCAAAGGCTGGGGAGGCGGCGAACGTCCCGAAGTGGCTGAAGATCCGCCAGCGACGCTCAGCTGGGATCTCTGGCTTGGCCCGGCGCCCGAACGTCCTTTTGCCGCTGGCCGCTATCATCCGGCACAATGGCGGCGCTGGTGGGATTTTGGCCAGGGAACGCTCGGCGACATGGCGTGTCATTATATGGACCTGCCGTTCTGGGCGTTGAAGCTGCGTCATCCCACACACTGCGAAGCGGAAGGCCCCGACGTTCATCCGGAGACTTGCCCCAATGGATTGATCGTTCGTTACCAGTACCCCGAACGCGATGGCTTGGTCCCAGTCAAGTTGACGTGGTACGACGGCGATCTGATCCCCAAGCAAGTCGAAGGCGAGCGAGTTCCCAACTCGGGCGTCCTGTTCGTCGGGACGGATGGCATGATGTTCGCGGACTACGGCAGCTATCGCTTGTTCCCGCAAGAGAAGTTCAAAGGCTTCGAGCCCCCCGCGCCCACCATCGCGCGATCGATCGGCCATCACGCCGAATGGATCAAAGCCTGCAAAGACGGCTCGCCGACAACCTGCAACTTTGATTATTCCGGAGCGTTGACCGAAGCGGTTCTGCTCGGCAACGTTGCTTATCGAGTCGGTCAAGCGTTGGAATGGGATGCCAAAACTTTGAAGGCGACGAATTGCGCAGCGGCCGACAAGTATCTCTGCAAAGAGTATCGCAGCGGCTGGGAAGTGGCGTAGCGTTTGCCAATTCGTGAAAGTTAGGCGAGTTTCCCCTCTGGGCGAGTGTGCTCCATGACGAGCGAGCAGAACAAATCGAAGCGGTATCCTCAGTTCACGGAACCACCGGAAGCCGAGACACACGAACGTTATGACGCGGTACCGATCGTGCCGTGTGTACAATGGACGGCAAGAGTGCTAGGACTGCTTTATATCGCATTCTTTCTCGTCATGATTAACGCTCACGTGCTACAAGGGGGTGGGTTTTCGGTTGACGAGTTTGCTGTTCTAGTTTTCCTTGCGGCTGTTTTTACCGGCTATGTGGTCAGTTGGAGAGCCGATCTTTTTGGCGGAATGATCAGCCTGGCGGTTGTCGCTTTCCTGTTCGTGGCCTTCTCCTCCCAGATTCCCATTGGCATGCTCGTTACGCTTGCAATTCCGAGTATGCTGCATCTTGTCGCACACGTGTTATCCAAAGTCCCTGCTAACAAAAATGCCGGCACTCAGACGTGACCCGCGTCCAAGTTCAGCTCGGTAAGGGATAACGTCTAATCGCTATTCTCCCTCGATATACTTCAATTGGATCTTGGTATCCGGCAACTTCTCTTGCAACTTGGCGACGCCCGCCGCGCTGACGGCGGTGCGGGTGACCTGGAGATCTTCCAGGGACGTGAGGCCTTCGAGCTGCGGTAAGCCGGCGTCGGATACCGCGGTCGAACCCAAGTGCAGAAACGTCAGCTTGTTCATCTTTTGAAAGTGCTTGAGCCCGGCATCTGAGAGCTGCGTGTTGTCGACATTCAGCCACTCCATGTTCGTGAGTCCGGCCAGCGGCTCCATGCCGGCATCGGTCAGCGCGTCGCGCCACAGGTTTAACCGCTTCAGCGAAGTGAGGCCCGATAGGTGCATCATGCCATCATCAGAAATCTGGCTGTTCTCGCTTAGGTCGAGGTCTTCCAGCGTCGTCAGCGCGGCAAGGTGCTCCAAGCCCGCGTTGGAAACCCGTGTTTGTGAAATTCGCAGCTTTTTCAATTCCGGAAACTGTTTTAACAGCGGCAAGGCTTCGTCACCAACCAGCGTCTTGGCCAGGTAAAGCTCTTCGAGTTCCTTCAGCTCAGAAAGCTCAGCGAGTCCGACTTCGCTGACCCATAGGAAGTCGAGCGCCAGCGCCTTCAAGCTGGTCAAGCCGGCAAGCGATTTCAGCCCATCATCGTCGACGGTAGTCGCGCCGCTACCGCCGGATAGCCGCAACGCGCGCAGGTTCGACAACTCGGTCAGATGTGCCATGCCGTCGTTCGAGACACCGCAGCCTCGCAGATCTAAAGTGCGGAGCGACTTCAGCTTGCCGACCACTTCGAGACCTGCATCCGTGATCGACGTCTCGTTCAGGAGCAGCGACTGTACGCGTTCCAAGCCGACAAGTTGCTGCAGCGCTTCGTCGTCGATGGTCGTGCCTCGGAAATCAACTTCAGTCACGAAGCCGTTGCCGTCGAGTTTGACGTTCGTGGCGACTTGCTTCAGCTGGGTCACGACGTCGGCCGGATCGCCGCTGGCCGCTGGAACTGACGCGACGGTTCCGCTCCCGCCAGGGTCTGGCGAGGTGTTCGAGCCCCCGGATGGACTTCCGTTGCATCCGACGAGAGCAATGGTGATCGCCAGGAGAGATGCGTATCGTAGAACCTGTTTTGAAATGCGGCGCACATGGAGTTCACAACGCGCTGGTGGACTAGTCCGCATATCGATATTCCTAGTGGTCGTGTTTCGTACGATTAATCGCTTTTCGCTCCCAGGCTGCTGCGAGAAAATCAGCCGCTGGTCGTTAGCCCGCCGTTTCCCCGCGGGAACCGGACGCTAGCGCGTACCGGCTGATTTCGCTCCGCGAAAAAAACGATTGTTCGCGGAGCGAACCAACGACGCTCCAGTCTAACACGTCGGTATACTGTTGAAACGGGTACACGGGACTCGCTCAGCTACTACAATGAGGCAACTCGCCCCGCCTCAGTATCAGCATGGCCTCCATCGATCCGACCAGAGCCCGTGAATTCGCCAAAGAAGTTGTAGCGAAGCTGCGCGCGTCGGGCTACGAGGCATTGTGGGCCGGCGGATGTGTGCGTGATCGGCTGCTTGGCTGCGAGCCGAAGGACTACGACGTCGCCACGAGTGCGACACCGGACCAGATTCGCGAAGTCTTCGGAAATCGGCGGACGCTGGCAATTGGAGCTGCATTCGGTGTGATCACGGTGCTCGGCCCACGAGCAGCGGGGCAAATCGAAGTTGCTACATTCCGCCGCGACGCGACCTATAGCGACGGCAGGCATCCCGATCGCGTTGCCTTCTGCAACGCGGAGATAGATGCACGGCGGCGCGACTTCACGATCAACGGACTCTTCTACGATCCGCTGTCGGATCAAGTGATCGACTATGTCGGAGGACAGGAAGACCTCAAACGGAGAATCCTTCGCGCCATCGGCGATCCCGAGGAACGTTTGTCCGAAGACAAGCTTCGGATGCTGCGAGCCATTCGATTTGCGACAACGCTTCGTTTCGAAGTCGATCCGGAAACGATGCAGGCGGTGCAGCGGCACGCCGGCGAGTTGAAAGTCGTCAGCGTCGAACGGATCACGGCGGAGTTGCGACGGCTACTGCAAAGTGCGAATCGCCGGCGGGGCATTGAGTTGCTGCGCGAATCAGGCTTACTCAACCAAGTGCTTCCCGAGTTGGTTTGCGAGGGGGACGCTTGGAGACAGACTCTCGAAACGCTGGACGCAGTAAAGCAGCCTACGTTTGCAGTGGCCGTCGCGGCCCTCTTGCGCAGCGTGCAACTTCAGGCCCCTAGTGATGATGCCGCGGGAAGTATCTGTCGGCGCTGGAAGCTCTCGAACGAAGAGTTGGATGGCGTTGCGTTCTGTCTGAAGAACGAGACAACGATTCGAAAGGGACCAACGATTGATTGGCCGATTCTGCAACGCGTGTTGATCGCTCCTCGCATTGATGAGTTGATGGGTTATTGCGACGCGGTCGCTCAGGTCATCGACGGCTCGGACGACGCCATTCAGTTTTGTCGCCAAACGCTCGCCCGGCCTCAGTCGCAGTGGAACCCTGCTCCGCTGATTACTGGGGACGATCTGAAGCAGTTGGGGATTCCGGCTGGCGTTGCCTATCGAGACCTACTGACGGCCGTCCGGGACGCGCAGCTGAATGGTGAGATCAAAAGGCAGGATGCGGCTTTGGCGTTTGTGGAGAAACTTTGGAAAGCCGGATACGCTGAGTAAAGACACTCATGTGGCCATCGCGTGCGTTGCGAAGCGCATTGTGCCGGATAGACAGTTCCGCAACGGAGATCTACGATCTTGGCAGTTCTCAACTCCGTTCGTACGTCGGCCTTTCCAGGCTGACATGTCAGGCTAGAAAGCCTGACGTACGATTTGCCCAGGCGATCGACAGGAAATCATCATGCTTGCCTTAGACCTCATACTTCGTTGGATGCATATTCTGGGTGCGATCATGCTGGTCGGCGGTACGATTTTCATGCGTACCGCATATGTGCCAGCCAGGCAACTTTCGGACTTCGAGCCGAAGCCTGAATTCGCGGAGTGGCTCCGCGTCGCGTGGTCGCGGATGGTGCTGCTTTCCAGCGCCCAGCTCTTGATCAGCGGATTGGTCGGCTTTGGATTGCTGATTACACGCTCCGACATCAATAAGGAAGCGTTCCCCGGCAGCGCGTATCACATGCTCTTTGGTATTAAGTTCTTGCTGGCATTCGTTGTCTTTTTCCTCGCCGCCGGACTTTCGGGTCGCAGCGGATTGGCAAAGAAACTGCGTCAGCGAGAGAAGTTTTGGCTGACGGTCAACATGGTCCTGGCGATCACGGTCGTGTGCCTGGCGGGAGTCTTGCGATTGGCCGACCGAACGGAGAAATCGACAAGTTCGTTACCGCAACTGGTGCCAAGCGTCGCAAACGTGACTGGCGCGACTTCCACCGGCGACAAGCTGTGAGTAGGCTGAACCCGTGCCGGCACTGGCGCGAGTACGATGGCCTTCCTAGGCCGTCGATTGCTTCGCGACGGTCTAGGAAGGCCATCGTACGGGCTTTTTGAAAGTCCCACTTCAATCACGAGTGGAATAACGTCGGAAGGCGGTCATGGACAAAAAGAGCAAGAAACGAGTCGACGTCTGCAACCAGAAGCTTCAAAAACTGCGACAGCAGCTGGTCGGAGCGAAGACACAGGACGACGAGCCGGGCGAGGTCGAACGTCTTGAGGCAGAAATCGCTTCGCTCGAAGCCGAGGTGCAGAAGTTGAAATCATTGTAGGGCGGCGGAGCCGCAAATCCGAAATCGCAAGCACCAAATCTCAAACCAATCCAAAAACACCAAACGCCAACGACTGATCGCACGCCTTAGGCCTGGATTGGCTTCGATTTTGGATTTGGAAGTTGTTTGGAAGTTGCGCTTTCAGTTTGGCGCGGAAGCTCTCGCCTTACTGCGGGCCGAGTTCGACATTCCCAACAAATGGCAACAAGTCATCGACGACGTCGGCGAAATGCAGTGCGACAGACAGTCGCTGGCGGCGTTGTTGGATGGTTGGTTCGGCAGCGGCAACCAACAAGTCCGCACGGCGATCGAACACGCGACGGCGATCGTGCATTATCGGCATCAGACGGCGGTGCCCGCGATCGACACGCTGGTGTGTGACGACGCGGGGCAGTTCAAATTACTGACGACGAAGTTGGCGGCTTGTTGGATTCACGACGGCCGTCATTACGAGAAGTTATCTCCGGTGGTGCCGCGTTATGCGGTCTTGTTGGATTCGTTTCGGCAGCGTTATTGGGACTACTACGAATCGCTGCGACAGTACCGCGCGAGTCCGAGTGCCGAGCGGGCCGCGTCGTTACGACTGGAGTTCGACGAGTTGTTTGCGAGCCGCACCGGGTACGCGGCTTGGGATGCCCGGATCGCCAAGACGGCGCTGAAACGGACCGAGTTGTTTACGGTGTTATCGGATCCGTCGGTTCCGCTGCACAACAACGCTTCGGAGTTACAAGCCCGCGTGAGCGCTCGGCGGCGCGACGTGAGTCTGCACAGTCGCAGTCTTGCAGGCGTTCGCGCGATGGACATCTTCACAACGCTCGTGCAAACCTCAAAGAAGCTAGGTATCAGCGCCTACGCCTACCTCCGCGACCGTCTCCGAAAGCGATTCGAGCTACCTTCCCTGCCAGACACCATCAAGGCCGCCGTCGAAAACGTACACATTCTGTCTGCTAGCTCTTGAGAAGATACGAGGATTGCGTGGAAAGTTCAACTTGATAGAATTGCGCCTTATACCATGAAACACCTCGGGGCGTGGCTCAGCCTGGTAGAGCGCTGCGTTCGGGACGCAGAGGTCGCAAGTTCAAATCTTGTCGCCCCGACTGATTGAAACCCTGTAAAACGCCGTGTTTTGCAGGGTGTTTTTGTTTTTCGTCCGAACCCGGCATGCTGCCTCTCTTGCCAGGAATTGCCCCGTTTTGACTCGAATTGTACAAAGCTGGGGCAACCGTTGGGGCAACCGAAGATTTCGCTTCGGTGTCGCGGGGCGTGATCGGAAGCGATGGCAATAGCTCAACCGCAACCGATGTTTCTAACAATCGTTCGTCGGTGTAGGTGTTCATCGTCAGCGCGATGTCGCTATGCCGCATGACGGCCTGGGCGGTACGTGGGGCAACTCCCGCAGCCGATAGGTGAGTGCCGGTCGAATGACGCATGGCGTGCAAGTGAATCCGCCCGTCCCGTTCGTCAATCTTCTCAATTCCAGCCGCTTCGAGGTCTCGGTTCAAGATCCGAAGCAATCCCGTCGGCACGTTGAAAACTAAATCGCTCGGTTCCTTGTCCTTTATCCATTCCCGCAACTCGACGGCAAGGTCGCTCCTCAGCGGAATTGTTGAGCCCTTGCGATTCTTCTCATTGCTTGACCGCAATACCAAGAACGGCAGGTCGCCAAACGATAGATCAGCCTTGCGAAGTGTGCGCATCTCGTTGGCACGTAGCCCCGTCAGAATCAGCGTCTTGTACATCAACGCCCGTTCAAACCCTAACCGCTCCAGTTTCGCCGTACGTGCGTCCGAAACCTTCGCGACTCGTTGCCCCCGGTTCTTGCCGCGGCGTACCGTCAACGCATCGTCTACCGGCCTACGTTTGGCTGAACCGAGTAGCCCTCGCATTTCGTCCAGCGTCAACGCCCGTGCGATTCGCCGGCGGTCGTCTTTCTCGTTGCGTTTTCCGAAACCCTCAAACGGATTCGACGTTAAGCGACGTTCGCCCGTTTGTGATTGTCGTTTGCCTTCCAAGCGTCGCCCGGTCAACCACCAACCGAACGCAACCCACAACGCAGAATGCCAATTGTACGTAGCCGGCGACATTTCCGTTTGACCACGTAACCACTTCCGAAGCGCCTCAGCGTTTAAGTCGCGAAGCCATCGAAACCCGCAGTCTTCGCAAGCGGCCTGAAACCGCGTTTCGCTCGTCTTGATCCGATCCGCATTCACGCCCCGCGATTTCAATTCAGCAAGGTAGCCCGCGATGTGATCGGCAAGCGGTGTACGGTTGTGTTCGCCAATCTGAACATCGGCGGCCGTGAGCGATCCGACCCGCACCTTGTCCGCGACAGACAACAGATCGTCGAGCTTCTTTTGAGCGGCTTGCTTGTCGCGGCAACCTGTCGCAACCTCTTGAACAACACCGCTACCGTCGCGGAACTTGGCGTAGTAGGTGTCAGATTGCACGCGAACCCGTCGAACGCCGTCAGCGCCATCGACTACAACGCCCGTTCGTTTCTTGCCGCTCTTGTCTTTCCAAGTGGCGACCGTTTCTACAATCGTTGCTTGGTCAGGATTCGCCCGCAGTTCCTTCGTTGTCGTTCGCCGTCGTCGCTCGGTCAGCGTCGCAGCTTGCGGTAACGGTCGCGTCGTCGTCTTTCGCTTGATTGAAGCCATCCGATCAATTCTCCAAATCAGATACAAGCCGCAGTTTTAACACTTCGCCGATCTTGTCGAGCGAGTCATTCGTCAGCCGGCCGTCGCCGCGCACGAATCGCAGAAGTTGCGACGCATCGACGCCAGAATCCTTAGCGATACGATACCGGGACAACGGTCCCGATTTGATGATGTCCCGTAGCTGGTCGGAAAGTGCTTTCGACTTTGTCCGTTTCTTTGTCATTGCTTGCAGTTCCTTAGTTGTTTGCTAGCCACCTACCATATCGTATCGATTAGTAGGCTAGCAGTCAATTAGTAATTCCGGTTTATTGGGACGATAACCAACAAGTCCCCCGCATCGGCGGCAAGTGGTCCGAATCCAGCCGGCTCGGTTTGGTGCCGGTTCGTCTTGCCAGTCGGCTCGGTCAGTGTGCTGGTCGCATCGCGGGGGCTTCGCTGGTGCCGATGCGACAACCGGCGGTTGTTGCCATGCGGCTTGCAGTTCGGCGAGTGTTGCGGCAGCGGTCGCCATCGTTCTTTCTTCAAGCGTCTCGCCACAAGGCGGTGACGCGCCTTATGGTCCCTTATGGGATACCGGAACTCCAGTTCCGCAGTAAATGACCGGAAAGTTCCGCAGTACACCGGAACTCCAGTTCCACAGTCGTCAGTCAATCAAAGGCACAATGCGATAGCGAGACGAACCGCGATTCAACCCGCCTCGATAGATCACTTTCAGCAATCCGAGCCGTTCAAGCCGCTTTACCGATCCGTGAACCGTACGAACCGAAACGCCAGCACGTCGAGCGATGTCGGTTTGTGCTGTCGCGGCGGTCCCGTCTTTGGTGTCTCGATACAACACGAACCAAACGCGAATGTCGGCGGCTTGCAGTCCCCGCATGGTGAAGTCAACGAAGTTGTTCAACACCGTGAACCGGTCCCGGCTGTTGCTCGGTTTCTTCGGTTCGGTTGCTGGTGCCGCCAGTCGCTTCCGTTTGCCGTTCATTGGTGGCAGCACGGCGCAGCCCGCCAGAATCGGCGGTTCTTTAGTCGTCATCGGCGGCGGCCTCCGTCGCGTTCCACATCGACGCCAACGCATCGCGCAACTTGTGGGATGCTTCACTCATTCGCTGTTCGGCCGGCGTGAATGATTGCGTGTTCCGATCAAACTCCAGTTCGATGTCAGTGGCTTCCGTGTGCCGCGCCTTCAAGTGCTTCAGCGTCACGGTGTCGTCGCTGTTCGGCCCCAGCATGAACGCATCGTCAGCACCGAATTCGAGTTCACTCGATTCGCGAAACGATGCCAGATTCAATCCTTCGGCGTCATACGACGAACGGCCCCGTTTGTCTTTGGAACGAGCTACGGCCGCAACGACGATCACAGCAACGCCGGCATCGGCGAATTGCCGGATATAGTTCATCGTTGCATCAACCGAGCCACGGCGGTCATCGTGCTTTCCCGGTGCCGGGATTCGTTGGATGTAATCCAGCACAATCAAGCCGGCGTCGAAAGCGTCGGCCGATGCTGCCACGTTCGCCAGATCGAACGGCGGACGAACAAAGCTAAGCCGCTCGCCGAGCGTTTCGAGCGTGTTCATTGCCTGGTCGATCCGATCGGCATGCTCGCTGCCGATGGTTCGATAACGAATCAGCCGACAATCGACGCCCGATAACCGAGATAGCTGCCGATCTAACAGCACTTCCGCCGGCATCTCGATATTGCAGACCGTCGCCCGTAGCGTCGGTGTCAGTCGCAACGCATCAACGACGCATTGCATCGTGAACGCCGTCTTGCCGGCTCCCGGCGCTCCGCCAATCAGCGTTACCAACTTCGGCCCGATTTCGATTCGAGACAGTTCGCCAATTCCAACCGGATAGAACGTCGGCGGCGTTCCGGTCAACACGTCGTCGCGCCAACCATCGAACACATCGGCGGCCGTTTGATAGTTTGCGTTTGTCACTGGGTGAAATCCTTGGTAACCTAGAGGCATGAGCTACGAAACGCTAAAAGAACTGCTTGATCGACGGCCGTTTGAGCCGTTTGAAATTCGCCTCTCCAACGGCGAGAAGTACGAGGTACGCCACCCAGAGATGGCGCTGCTGTTAAAGTCTCGCATCATCATCGGCGATGCGGAAAACGATCGCATGACGATTTGCGGATTGATCCACATCAACAGCATCGAAACCTTGCAAACGGCGTAACTCATCGATGCCCCCCGTCAATTCCGCATTCGATTTGCCGTCGAACTTCACTCGGTGATAGCCCCGAATCTAATGCCGCATCGCTTAGCAAGGCTTCGGCCAACGCCCGCGAACAACCAAACTCGGCGAGATTCGCGGCGGCGGAGAACAACAACCGGTGCCGGTCCCCGGCGGTTGTGCCGTCACGAATGAAGTCGAGCGTTGCACGGTTCAAGGTTGCCGAGCCGTTCAAGTCGAGCCGGCGTTGTTTGTTCGCTTCGGATCGCTCCGCAACTTGCTCGGTCGCTTGTCGCCAGTCGGCAACGGCTTGTGAGTTTACGCGCGGCGGTTTGGGAACGTCGAAAAGTGCCGGCTCGGCGGCGAGCTTCTTGATTGCGGCCGTTGATAG
>Ga0326597_10013358_pt1 | contig 10801 bp, 11 predicted proteins | sample RVTome_12_FD_203789 | JGI IMG/M metagenome (GOLD analysis project Ga0326597, IMG submission 203789) | Soil microbial communities from uranium-contaminated site in the Upper Colorado River Basin, Wyoming, United States - RVT100D185 | ecosystem: Environmental > Terrestrial > Soil > Contaminated >... | reverse complement strand
GTGATGCTCGATTTCGGCGTCGAGAAAATCTTTCGCGATGCCGCGATCTTCCTGCACATGGACGCGACCGCCGACATCTCCAAGTTCAAGATCGTCAAGGCGCTGTTCCCCGACACGGCGGGGAAGTATGCGGGGCCGGAGTAGCGTGTCATTGCCGGGCTTGACCCGGCAATCCATCCTTTTCGAAAGCGGATGGATGCCCGGCTCAAGGCCGGGCATGACGGCCGGGCACAAGGCCTGCCCCTACTTCATCGCCAGCCGGAAGCCGATGCCGACGATGACCAGGCCGGCAAGCTGGATCGCGCTCGGCACCTCGCCCAGCGCCGGGATCCCGAGCAGCACCGTCAGCGCCGGCACCAGCGCGGGAAACACCGCGGCGCGGCTTGCCCCCAGCAGAATCACGGTGCGGGTGAACAGGTAGATCGACAGCGTGCCGGCGAACACACCCTGCACGGCGACTTGCAGCAGGTTCTCCGTCCAGCCGGCGGCGATCATCTGCGCGAAGCCGAACACCGCCCAGTGCACCGGCACGTAGGCGAGCGAGACGACGCCGACGATCGCCACCGCGCGCATCGGCGAAATCCGCCACAGCCGCAGCATCAGGCCGAACACCGCGAAGCTCAAGCCCGCGCCGGCAAAGGTGAGGTCGCCGAGAACCCCGTGCGTCCCGATGGTGGCCAGCGCCTCCCAGCCGAGCAGCATCAGTCCCATCACCATCGCCACGGCGCCCGCCACGCGCCACGCCGGCATCGCCTCGCGCAGCACCAGCGCGGACAGCAGAATGCCGCCGAGTGCCGCGCAGGACGGCTGGATCACTCCGCCGTGGCCGAGCGGCACCAGCAGGAATCCGGTGGCGCTCAGGATCGCGAACGGAATCCCGCCGAAGATCGACAGGGCGACGCCCCGTCCCCAGCCGATGCCGCCGAGATCGCGCAAGCCGCCTTGCAGCATCAGCACCGGCAGCAGCGCCGCGCCGACCCAGACATTGCGGTGGAAGGCGATATCGGCGGGCCCGAGCCCGTTGCCGATGCCATGCTTGGCGGCAATCAGCCCGAACGCCCAGAACAGCGCCGTGGCGATGCCGCAGCCCAGCCCGAGGGCGAGCGTGGACAGGGTCAGTTTGGCGGCCGCAGGATTGGACATCGGCTGGGTTTGCGGTTGTCGGCGAATCGCCGGCGCTGCCGGAGACCGCGCAGGCATGCTGCGCAGCATTGCCGTGAAAGGAAACCCCGACCTTTTGCGCAGCAAGGACGCGGGCGTGCGGGAGTTCTCTCAACCGTGAAAAAAACGCAGATGCGCATACACAGTCTTCGCACGCCGGAGCCGATTGAGGGCTTGACGGCGTGGGATGCGCCGTTCTCATTGTGCGATGCAGCTAGGGACCACGATGGCGTCACTCGACACGGTCAGCCTGGGTATCCTGCTTGGCGCGCTTCTGGTGTTGGCCGGCATCCTGTCGAGCCTGATCGCGTTGCGCTTCGGTGCGCCGCTGCTGCTGGTCTTCCTCCTGGTCGGCATGCTGGCGGGCGAGTCCGGCCCCGGCGGGATCGCCTTCAACGACGTGCAGACGGCCTACACGGTCGGTTCGATCGCGCTCGCGCTGATTCTGTTCGACGGCGGCTTGCGCACCCGCTTCCAGACCTTCCGCAGCGTGCTGGCGCCGGCGTTGGTGCTGGCGACCGCCGGCGTCGTGCTGACGGCGGCGCTCACCGGGCTGGTCGCCCGCACCCTCCTGGATATCGGCTGGATCGAGGCGCTGCTGGTCGGCACGGTGGTCGCCTCGACCGACGCGGCGGCGGTGTTCTTCCTGCTGCATGCGCGCGGCCTGCGGCTGCGGCCGCGGGTCGGCGCGACGCTGGAGGTGGAATCCGGGACCAACGATCCGATCGCGATCTTCCTGACCATTCTGCTGATCGAGATATTATTGCTCGGCCAGCAATCCTGGCAGACAGTGGCGCTGACCCTGGCGCATCAGGCCATTGGCGGCGGCATCGTCGGTGTCGTCGGCGGGCGGGCGATCGTGCTGGTGCTCAATCGCGTCGGCCTGTCCCAGGGGCTGCACGCGCCATTTGTGGCGACCAGCGTGCTGGTGGTGTTCGGCATCGCCCAGGCGGGCCACGCCTCAGGATTTCTGGCGGTTTATCTTGCCGGCCTGATCGTCGGCAACCAGCCGACCCGCGCGCACAATACGGTGGTGGTGTTCCTCGATGCCATCACCTGGCTGGCGCAGATCGTGATGTTCGTGCTGCTTGGGCTGCTGGCTTGGCCCGGCCAGATCGTCGGCAGTCTCGGCCCGGCGCTGCTGATTGCCGTGGCCTTGATGCTGATCGCGCGCCCGGTGGCCGTGCTCGTTTGCCTGGCGCCGTTCGGCTTTGCCTGGCGCGAGACGGCGTTCATTTCCTGGGTCGGCCTGCGCGGCGCGGTAGGGATTTTTCTCGCCTCAATCCCGCTGCTGGTCGGACTGCCGGGGGCATTTCTGTACTTCGACATCGCCTTCGTGGTGGTGCTGGTCTCGCTGCTGGTACAGGGCTGGTCGATCGGCTACGCGGCGCGCAAGCTCGACATCGCGTTTCCCCGCGCCGACCCGCTGCCGCAGCGCGTCGAGCTCGATCTGCCTGGACAATTGGCGCAGGAACTCGTCGGCTACAGCGTCGCCGCCAACAGCCCGTATCTGCGCCGCGGGCTGCTGCCGTCTTGGGCGAAGCCGACGCTGGTGATCCGGGACGAACGGATCCTGACCCCGGAAGAGGCGGAGGCGGTGCGCCAGGATGACTACATCTATCTGCTGGCGCCGCCGCAGAAGGCGCAGGCGCTCGACCGCTTCTTCGTCGATATGCCGCCGGCGGTGCGGCCCGATCCGCGGCTGCTCGGCGATTTCTTCGTGTCGGGCGACGTGACGCTCGGCGCGCTGGCGGAGATCTATGACTTGCAGATCGCACCGGACCACGCGGAACAGTCGCTCGCCGACTACTTTGCCGAAGAGCGCGGCCGGCCGGTGAAGCACAACGACATTCTGCTGCTGGGCCCGATCGGCCTACTCGCGCACCGGGTCGAGGGTGGCCGTGTCACGGCGGTCGGCCTGCGGCTTGCTGAGCCCGATGCGGATGTCGATGTTGCGAAGCTGTCCTGGGCGGCGCGGCTCAAGCGGACGGTGCGGCGCGCGCTCGCGGCGCTGCGCGGTTAGACACCGACCATTTCGGCTAGCGCGAGTTTGCCGATGCAGTCGTGCGCCGTGCCGCCGGAATCCAGAGCTGTGCCAGCCACCAGCTGCCGAACAGCGCCGCAGTCCAGGCGACATCCCCGGCCACGGTATTTTGCAGGAACGGCAATGCCAGGACGTAGCATTGGACCAGCCCGCCGAAATCGAGCGGATACATGCCGCTGAATGCCCAGACCGCGAAGTTCGACGCGGCAAAGAACAGCAGCGACGACGACAGCGCGAGCGGCAGCAGCGCCACGATCGGCCGAAACCGTTGTCCCCAAATGCCGAGAATCACCGGCAGGATCAGCGCGGCATAGATGACCGCCCGGATGCGCCAGTCCTCGGACCCAAGCAGGAGGTCGCTGAGCAGCATGGCCGCGATGGGCACCGCGAGGGCCAAGGCGCGGGACCGGAACACCGTACCGGCAAACAGCGCGGCGGCGACGACGGGCGTGAAATTCGGTGCATGCGGGATCAGCCGCGCGGCCACGACCAGACCGACGAGGCATGCCACCAGCAGCAATTCGGTCGCCGGCGAGTGGGCGCGATGCGGCAGTGTCATCGGAGCCATCGGCATGGGTTCCTGCGCGGCATCGTCATCCGCCAATGCGGCGCAGCTTAGGCCAAAGCCGCGCCGATGTCATCCGGCTCCGGCAACGGCGCGTGACCATTCGATGACAATGGCCGCGATAGCATCGAGCCCGTCGGTCAGCGCGGCCGGGCCGGGCTGCAGGATCAGCGGCGCCTTGATCTCGCGCAGCCAGCCGTCGCGTACCGCCGGAACCGCGGCGAAGCCCGGCCGGGCGGCGACCTTGGCGGGAACGAATTTCTTGCCGCACCAGCAGCCGATGATGATGTCCGGCCGCGCGGCGATCACCGCCTCGGCGGAGACGATGCGGTCCTTGGCGGATTTCTGGGCCGCAAGCTCGGCGAATACGTCGGTGCCGCCGGCGGCGGCGATCAGCTCCGAGACCCAGCCGATGCCGGAAATCATCGGCTCGTCCCATTCCTCGAAATAGACGCGCGGGCGGCGCACCAGTTTCGCCGCCTTGCTGCGCGCGTCAGTCACGCGTTGCGCAAGCGAGTCGGCAAGCGCATCCGCCTTCTCGGCCGCGCCGACCAGCGCGCCGAGGGTGCGGATCATCGCCAGGATTCCCGCGACGTTGCGCTGGTTGAAGGCATGCACGGCGACGCCGGCGCGGATCAATTCGGCGGCAATGTCGGCTTGCAGATCGGAGAAGGTCAGCACGAGGTCCGGATCAAGCGCCAGAATCTTCGGCACATCGGCGCTGATGAAGGCGGAGACGCGCGGCTTTTCGCGCCGCACCTGCGGCGGGCGCACCGCATAGCCGGAGACGCCGGCGATCCTATCCTGCTCGCCGAGGAGATACAGCGTCTCAATGGTTTCCTCGGTGAGACAGACGATTCGCTGCGGCGGGTGCATGGCGGACGCCTCGCTTTTTGTGAGCCCCCTGTCCCCCATGGCGGTGCGGTAATCTGGCTGCCTTGACGCCGCTGGCGCTCTCCGCCTTCCGCTCCTATATGCTAAGCTAATGGGAATGAGCGAAAGAGGACGCGGCAATGCCTTTATACCTCACGCGGTTCAGTTACACGCCGGCAACATGGGCAAAGCTCATCAAGAACCCCGAGGACCGCCGAGCGGCAGCCAAAGAGTACATCGAATCGGTCGGCGGCAAGCTGCACGGTTTCTGGTACGCCTTCGGCGACCACGACGGATATAATTTGTGGGAGGCTCCGGATAACGTGTCCATGGCGGCCACCGTGCTCGCGATCGGTGCTGGCGGAGCGCTGAGTTCCGTCCAAACGACTGTCCTGCTCACTGTCGAGGACACACTTGCAGCCTTGCAGAAGGCCTCATCGATCAAATATCGACGGCCGGGAGATTAAGTTTAGATGCCCAAGCCCTAAAGGTGAAAAGTGCCCCGCCGACGTGATCGGCAACGCGGTCCATGTCATGCGGACGAGACACTACCGGCGGTGCGGGTGGACAACCTCTCGAACTTTGTTACGATGGCTTGACGGCTTGCCGTAAGCGGCCGTGCTCGTGCGCGCGCCCCCGAGTCGATGGCCTCGGGTGACCAGCCTTTACAATTTCCACTTCAATACCACGCGCAAGTTCCCGCGCGGCCATCGGTCCATCATGCCCGACACGCAATACCTGCTTGCCGCCTGCATGTTTCTCGGAGCGGCGCTTTATTCGTCGGTCGGGCATGCCGGCGCATCGGCCTATATCGCGCTGATGGCGCTGTTCGCGGCGCCGCCGGCGGTGATGCGGCCGACCGCGCTGACGCTGAACGTGCTGGTGGCGAGCCTTGCGTCCTATCGCTATGTGGCGGCGGGATTCTTTCGCTGGCGGGTCGCTTGGCCGTTTGTGCTCGGCGCGGTTCCCTTTGCAGTCCTCGGCGGCGCGATCCAGCTGCCCGGCGAATACTACCGCCCCATCGTCGGCGTCGTGCTGCTGATCGGAAGCGTTCGGCTGCTTTGGCCGAAGCCGATCCATGCCGCCCTCGCCCCGCACGATCCTCCGGTCTGGCTCGCGATCCTGCTCGGGGCCGGAATCGGGTTTCTCTCCGGACTGACCGGCACCGGCGGCGGGATATTCCTGTCGCCGCTGATCGTCTTTCTTGGCTGGTCGAATCTGCGCACCACGTCGGGCATCGCCGCCGTCTTCATCCTCGGCAATTCGGCGGCCGGCCTGCTCGGCAACGTCGCGGTGGTACGCTCCCTGCCGCCGGAACTGCCACTCTATGCGGGAGCGGTGCTTGTCGGCGCATTGGTCGGGACGACGATCGGCACAAGATTCAGCACCGCCTTCATCCAGCGGGCGCTTGGTCTGGTTCTCGTCATCGCCGGGTTCAAGTTGCTTGGGGTATATTGGTAGTATCGCAGCGGATGCGCGGACCCGGGAGTTCCTGCCGATGACTGAAGCCACGCCGCTTGAGGGCGAGTACGACTACATCATCGCCGGCGCCGGCTCGGCCGGCTGCCTGCTGGCGAACCGGCTGTCCGCCGACCCGGCCAAGCGCGTGCTGCTCTTGGAAGCCGGCGGGCGCGACAACTGGATCTGGTTCCACATCCCTGTCGGCTACCTGTTCGCCATCGGCAATCCCCGCTCCGACTGGATGTTCAAGACCGAGCCGGAACCGGGCCTCAACGGCCGCAGTCTCAACTACCCGCGCGGCAAAGCGATCGGCGGCTCGTCCTCGATCAATGCCATGATCTATATGCGCGGGCAGGCCGCCGATTACGACCATTGGCGCCAGCTCGGCCTGCCCGGCTGGTCGTGGAGCGACGTGTTGCCGTTCTTCCGCAAGCACGAAGATCATTTCATGGGGCCGAGCGAACATCACGCCGCCGGCGGCGAGTGGCGCATCGAGTATCCGCGCGTGCGCTGGGACCTGATCGATCGCGTGCGCGAGGCCGCGGCACAGGCGGGTATCGCGCCGGTCGACGACTTCAACCGCGGCGACAACGAAGGCTCCTGTCTGTTCCACGTCAACCAGCGGCGCGGGCGGCGCTGGTCGAGCGCGCGCGGCTTCCTCAAGCCGGTGCTCGGACGTCCCAACCTGCGGCTGGAAACCGGCTGCCTGGTGGAGCGGGTGATGTTCGACGGGCGCCGGGCGGCCGGCGTTCGCTTCCGCCAGAACGGCGCGCTGCGGGAGGCGCGCTGCCGCGGCGAAGTCATCCTCGCCGCCGGCGCGATCGGCTCGCCGCAAGTCCTGCTGCTGTCGGGCGTCGGGCCGGGCGCCGACTTGCAGGCGCAGGGCGTTGCAGGCGTGCTCGACCGGCCCGGCGTCGGCGCCAATCTCCAGGACCACCTGCAATTGCGGATGATCTATAAGGTCAGCGGCCTGAAGACGCTGAACGAAACCTACCAGTCGCTGTTCAACCGCGCCGTCATGGGTCTCGACTATGCCCTGCGCCGCCGCGGTCCGCTCACCATGGCGCCGTCGCAGCTCGGCATCTTCACCCGCTCGGATGCGCATCGCGAGCGGGCGAACATCCAGTTTCACATTCAGCCGCTCTCGCTCGACAAGTTCGGCGACCCGCTGCATCCGTTCCCCGCCTTCACGGCCAGCGTCTGCAATCTGCAGCCGACCAGCCGCGGCGCCGTGCGGCTGCGCTCGGCCGATCCTGCCGACAAGCCGGTGATCATGCCGAACTACCTGGCGACCGAGGAGGACCGCACGGTGGCGGCCGACTCGATCCGCGTCACCCGCCGGATCGTTGCGCAGCCGGCGCTCAAGCCGTATCGGCCGGAAGAATATCTGCCGGGCGCTTCGATTTCCGATGACGATCAGGCGGCGCTTGAGAAAGCGGCCGGGGATATCGGCACCACGATCTTCCACCCGGTCGGCACCGCCAGGATGGGTCGCGACGACGATCCGATGGCGGTGGTCGATCACCGCCTGCGCGTCATCGGGTTGGAGCGGCTGCGGGTGGTCGACGCCTCGATCATGCCGACCATCACCTCGGGCAATACCGCCGCGCCCACCATGATGATCGCCGAAAAGGGCGCGGCGATGATTTTGGAGGATGCGCGATAGAACTTGGCCGCGCTTTACCTCCCCCTGAAAGGGGGAGGGATCACCGCGCGGTCAGCACGGCGCGGCAGGCGGCGGGAAGATCGGCGAGCCGGATCGGCGGCCTCGGCTTGGTCGGCTTTTTCGGCGGCGTTCGCGCCTGCTTGGTGAACCACCACGCCAGGTCCTTGCCGCAGCCGTCGCGCGACGGCGTCGGCGGTTGCGCCTTGCAGGGATCGCCCTTGGGACAGCGGATCCGGATGTGCATGTGGTAGTTGTGTCCGTAGAACGGGCGCACCTTCGACAGCCAGGAGCGATCGCCGCGCGCGTCGCGGCACAGCGCCTTCTTGATCGCCGGGTTGACCAGAACCCGCTCGACCTCGGGAGCCCGCGCCGCCGCCCGGATGATGGCGATGTGCTGCGGCGTCCACACCGCCGGATCGATGTCGTTCCAGTCATCGGCGACCACGTTGATCGCCGACATATCCTCACGCTCCTGCCGCGACAGCACCCGGTCCGGCATCGGCGTGAGCCAGACGTCGGCGTCGAGGCCGACCTGGTGGCTGGCGTGCCCGGTGAGCATCGGCCCGCCGCGCGGCTGCGCCATGTCGCCGACCAGGAGGCCGCGCCAGCCCAGGTTCGGGGCCTGCGCGGCGAGGCGTTCGAGCACCCGGATCAGCTCCGGATGACCCCAGTTGCGGTTGCGCGACAGCCGCATCGCCTGCCAGGTCGGGCCGTCGACCGGCAACGCCATCGCGCCGGCGAGACAGCCGCGGGTATAGAACCCGATCGCGCGCGCCGCCATGTCGGCCGGGGCGGATTTTGCCCCGAACAGGGCCTTGGCCGGTCCATTCAGCCCACTCTTGGCAGGTTTGCCCGGCTTGTCCTGGGCGAGCGCCGCGGTGGCTAGCAGGCCCGGAACGGCCGCCAGCACGGCTGCCAGGACGATCGGTCGCACCGCCGCGATGGCCATGACCCGCGATCTCCTCTGATTCGCCATCCCACCATAGCCGGGCACGGGCCGGGGGAGAACCGGCCCAGGGCCAATTTGGCCCTTTACAAATAATACACATAATACGCGTAGTGCGTCATTAATGGTAAACCTGACCGAAGCAGGAGTCGTGAATGTGGATCCTTCGGCGTGCAGCCTTGCTGGCGGCGGTCTGCGCGGCCCTGCTGGTCCCGGCCGGCGGCCGGGCCGCGGCGGACGTGCTGGTGATCATCGATAAGGGGTCGCAGCGGATGTCGGTCGCGGTCAATGGCCGCACCCGCTATGTGTGGCCCGTCTCCACCGGCCGTACCGGCTACGGCACGCCGGCCGGGCAGTTCCGCCCGCAATGGATGGCGCGCACCTATTTCTCCAAGAAATACTACGACTCGCCGATGCCGCATTCGATCTTCTTCTATCACGGCTTTGCCATCCACGGCACCGAGTACATCCATCGTCTCGGCGGGCCGGCCTCGCACGGCTGCGTCCGGCTGCATCCGCGCAATGCCGCGACGCTGTTTGCCCTGGTGCAGCGCCACGGCATGCGCAATACCCGCATCGTCATCGGCGACGCGATCGCGCTGAAGCGGCCGGAACGCTGGGGCGCGCTCGATCGCAACGAGGTGCGTTTCATCGGCCTGATGACCGACCGGCTGATGCTGGCCGAGCAGATCGAGCGGAAGGAAGCGCTCGCCAAGATGGAGCAGATGCGCGCATCCGCCGCGCTCAAGCGCATCATGGAGCGCGGCGCGCGCGACGCCGCGGCGGCGGACGAGCCGGCGGTTGCGATCGGCGTGCAGGCCGAAGACCGGGCGGCGATCCCGGAGCCGGTGGTCAGGGTGATGCCGTCGGCGAAGCTGCCGCCGCCGGCCGCCGCAAGGCCGCAGCAGCGCGTGCAGCGGCCGGCGCCGAAGCCGCGGCAACCCGCGGCGCAAGCGACGAGCCGCGCGAGGCCGGCCGCCAAGCATCGCGCCGCCGCCGACCGGCCCAAGCGCCGCGCCGCGCCGAACCCCGGCAAACGTCCGGCCCGCGCCGAACATCGGCGGCGGCGAATCTCGGCCGCCTCGCGGCCGGTTTGGCCCTGGCAGCGCCGCACCGCCGAAGCGCGGCGCTGAGACGGCGGCATTGCCGGCGAACGCGGGGCTCCCGGTTTCGAAAGCCGGGAGTTCTTGCGTTATGCTGGCCGCCATCCACGCATAAGGGGAGGAGATATAACGATGACCGACTATCTGGAGCCGAGCGAATTCCAAAAAACGCGGGCGTTCTCGCCGGCGGTGATCACGCAAGGCGGAAAGATCGTCTGGCTCGCCGGCCAGACCGCGACGCGCGACGAGGAGAGCCGCGACATTTCCGGGAACTTCGAGGCGCAGACGCGCACGATCTTTGCGGCGATCGACAAGACCCTGCGGCGCACCGGCGGGACGCTCGCCGACATGGTGACCATGACGGTGTTCATCAACGACCCGCGCCACGGCGACCAGTTTGTCGCGCTGCGCAAGGAATTCTTCCCGGATGGCAGGTTTCCCGCCAGCGCGCTGATCACGGTGTCGCATTTTGCCCGGCCGGGCATGCTGATCGAGATCCAGGGGGTGGCGGTGGTGGGCGGCTGAATGCCGCCGGCCGGCCGATCGGGCACCCCGTGAACCTCGCCGGCCCGCCGCGCGACCAATCCATAGAGATTGGGACTTGGCGTTCGAAGGAGGCGAGCATGACCGATTCCGCCATTCGCGCGTACCCCGCGCACCGGACCACCGCAACCCGCAGCAAGCGCGCCCGCCGTTTCTGGCGCGCCATGGAGGCCGCGCTGCGATGCACCGCCCGCCAGCCCGGCAAGGCTGCCGAGCACGGCGATCGCGGCCTTCGCGGCTTCGCCCTGCGGGGGATTTGAGCCAAGCCGCAGCCGGAGCTTCGGCCGGCATTGCGACGCCGGACGACAACCGCGATACCCGGAATTCATCGGCCGGCCTCAGGGCTCTTTGCATTTCCATATTCGGCCTTCGCTTGGCGCAGCGCGTCACACATCCACCGTCAGCGCCGCAATGAACGTTGCCCTCGCGGATAATCCCC
>Ga0326597_10013357_pt1 | contig 10801 bp, 11 predicted proteins | sample RVTome_12_FD_203789 | JGI IMG/M metagenome (GOLD analysis project Ga0326597, IMG submission 203789) | Soil microbial communities from uranium-contaminated site in the Upper Colorado River Basin, Wyoming, United States - RVT100D185 | ecosystem: Environmental > Terrestrial > Soil > Contaminated >... | reverse complement strand
GACCGCACCGAGCTTTCGAACCATCTCCAGATTGATGGCATTACGTGAGGCTGGGCGGTCGAGTAGCGCCTGGATAACCCCGGGCGAGGGCTGGCTTGTGACAATGGTCATGGCATGCGCCGCCCGGCTCAGGCCGGGGGTGTGGTATATCATAATTTGATCGCCGCTCCACCGACCACATACGTCCAATACCAGAGCAAGTCGGACCTCGTTGCCGATGCTCTGCGGCGCATGATCGAATCCGGTGATCTGGAGCCGGGGACTCACCTGCGTCAGCGTGACGTAGCCGACTTGCTCGGGGTGAGCCCAACACCCGTGCGCGAGGCCTTTAGACGCCTCGAAGGCGAGGGTTACATCGTCACCGAACCGCACCGGGCTTCGGTCGTGGTCCGATCAGAGGACTCGCGTCTTTACGAGAACGCCCTGATCCGAGCCGCACTGGAGAGTCTCGGCGCCTCACTGGCCGCCCAGTACGTCACTCCGGATGCCATCGGGGAACTCGAAGCGCTGAATCGGCAGCTAGCGGAAAGCACCGACACCGAGACCGCTCGAATCGCCAATAGACGATTCCATTTCCGCATCTATGAGCTCACGGGCTCACCTGTCCTTCTCGCCCAACTGAATCTCCTTTGGCGGACACTCGGCAACGGCCCGCACGTGGATCGTCCGCTGGAGGAGTCGGTTCGCCAGCATCACGAGATCATCGATGCGCTGCGGAAGAAAGACGGCGACAAGGCTGCCGCCGCCACCAGCCGTCACATCCTGGAGGCTCACCAAGCGCTAGCCCCCTAACCGCTTCGAGCCCTGCAAGACCGGGCTCGGCCAGCCCAACCCCCCTTGGTGTACCATATACCAAATGAGGACCCATCGTGTGGAGTCGTCGGTGGGCTCCGGCGTTTTCTTGCACGTCGAGGAGGCCGGATCGGGGCCTGCCCTCCTCTTTATCCACGAGTTTGCCGGCGACCATCGCAGTTGGAGTCCCCAGGTGCGTCACTTCGCGTGGCGGTTTCGGTGCATCACGTACGCGGCACGCGGCTATCCCCCATCATCGGTTCCGGACGACGTCGGTTCCTATTCGCAGCAGCACGCGGTCCACGACGCTCTTGACGTTCTGCGCGCCTTGGAGGTCGAGTCGGCGCATGTAGTTGGTCTATCAATGGGTGGCTTCTGTGCCTTGCACCTCGCGTTGCAGGCACCTGAGCTGGTGGCATCTGCCGTCATCGCGGGGGTCGGCTACGGAGCGGCATACGAAGACCGTGACGCCTTCAGAGCGGAGTGCGAAGTCATCGCACGGGCCTTCGACGAAGAGGGAGCAGCCCGTGTCGCCATTCGCTACTCCGTCGGCCCAGCGAGGGTCCAATTCCAGAACAAGGATCCGCTGGGGCACGCCGAGTTCGCCTCGATGCTGGCGGAACACTCGAGTCTGGGCTCCGCGATGACCATGCGAGGCTTCCAGAGAGAACGGCCTTCGCTGTTCGACTTCTCGGAGCAGCTGAGACAGATGTCGGTGCCTTTGCTCATCTTGGTGGGCGACGAGGATGATGGCGCCATCGACACCTCCGTGGCGCTGAAACGGCTTATCCCAAACGCCGGCCTCATGGTGTTCCCCAAGAGTGGGCACACGTTGAACCTCGAGGAACCGGCACCGTTCAATATGGCGCTCGACTCCTTCTTCGCGTCGGTAATCACGGGAAGCTGGACGGACCGTGATCCCAGATCGAGATCGGCAAGCACGACGGGAATGCGCTGATTCGGCGGACTGGCCTCGACGGCTTTCATCTGGACAAAGACGAGCCCATGAATGTGGTTCGAATTGAAGAATCGCCGCCGGACGAGCCAAATCAGCGCTCCGGCTCTGCGATAGGACGATCAGCGGATAGGTAGGGCGATGGGGCGAATCGGTCCGGCGGTCGCTCCTCGGAGCTTCAGGCTGGCGCCGATGAAGACGAACTCGTGTACCTGTTCCTCGGCTAGTTCCTCCAGATTGACGACTTCCGCTATTGGAATTCCAGCCTCGGCCAGCAGATAGGTGTGAACGGTCATCCAGTTTTTCGGGTCTTCCGCAGGCAATTGTTCCACCGCGATGTTGTCACTGCCTATCAATGAGGCCCCCGACTCGGCGAGAAAACTGGCCCCTTGGCGATCGAGACCCGGCTCACGCGGGAGATAGGCATCTGGATCGGGCCAGTACCGCATCCGGCCCGTCCTGACCATCACGATGTCGCCCGGGCGAAGGTCGGTGCCCTGCCGTTGAAGGGCTTCGCTCAGCTCACGAGGGCCGATGGCGAAGCTGTCTGGCAAGACGTCGACACCGAGCGCAGCCGGGACGTCCAACATGACGCCTCGGCCGATGACCGGAGGCAGGCGGTCGGCTCCGGCAACCGTCCAGTGAAGACTCCCAAGGTGATCGTCGGCGGAGAACCCGTTCCAGATCTTGCCTGAGTACCCGAAGTGATTGAGGGTGTCGATATGGGTGCCGCAGTGAGTGAACATCGACACCGCATCGGCCGACCACGCCACGTACTCGTTCTGTTCGCGCCCGACTCCGATGGGGTCGTCGACAATCGACCCTCGGGGAGTGTGCACCATCCAAATGCTGTATGGCGGCTCACCGCCTTCCGTCCAGGTGGGCATACCCATGAACATGTCGACCGAGAGGTCGAAGATCTTGCCGGCGTCGGCGCGAGCCAGCTGCTCGCGGGCGATGTCAGGAGTGAGGAGGTTCAACATCCCCATCTCGTCATCGGGACCGAACGGGCTTTCGGAAGGCTGACCGCTCACAGCCTTGAAGGCGGCGATGCGTCCCCGGGTGTCGTCATCGATGAGGGCCGGACCGCACATGGGGCTATCTAAACCGTGTCACCTGACAGTAGGCGAGATGCCCTTCCCCAGAGCAACTGCTGCTCCTCCTCTTCGCTTGCGCCGATCTCACCAAGGGCGTCGAGATAGGGGCCAACGCCGCCGGGGATATGGGGATAGTCACTTCCAAAGACCAGCCGGTCGAGGCCGAGCGTGTCGACGGCACACCGAATCGCGGGGCGATGACTGCTGGCGGTGTCAAAGCTGAGACTGCGTATGTACTCGGTGGGAGGCCGCGGCGCCTTTTCGCGACATTCGGGAAACTGACGGTAGTAATTGTCCAGTCGGGGAAGCATGAAAGGCAGTGTCCCGCCCAGATGGGAGAACACCCACCGGATCCGGGGATAGCGCTCGAACACCCCGGAGTAGGAGAGCCGCGCCAGTGCCAGATTGGTGTCGGCAAGGAAGCCGACACCGATGGCCAGGGCGAAGTCTTCTAGGTGCTCGGCGTCCGGCACCGTTGGATGCACGTAGGTCAGCAGGCCGCGCTGGTTGGCTGCTTCCCAGAATGGCTCGAACCTGGGGTCATCCAGGGGTACGCCGTCGATGTTGGTCAGGATCATGATCCCTGACAGCCCGAGCTCGTCGAGAGCGTGGCTCAGAGTGGCCAGGGCCCGGCTTGGGTCGTGCATCGGCACCGCGGCTAGAGCCTTGAACCGCTCAGGGTGATCGCGGCAGATATCCGCGAATTCCTCGTTCACCGTGCGGGAGAGGGTGTCGGCAGCTTGACCCTCCAGGAAATACGTGCTCGGGGAGGGGATCGAGAGCACTTGGGTTTCAATGCCGGCCTCATCCATCATTTCCAGGCGTTGCGCGATTCCCGGGTGGGGTTGGGGGACAGTGAGGGCCACACCGCTCCGCCAGCTGCAGACAAATCGACCGTCATGTTCACGTCGGTAGACGGATGTGGTGGGCGCGGCCTCGACTGCCTCCAGATAGGTATCCGTGTAGAAATGAACGTGCAGGTCAACGATCCCGGTCATTGCGCCCTTTCATATTGGCTCATTGCCGCCCGGGCCGACGGCCCGGTACGGCATGCGGTCGAGACGATCCACGTCATGCACCCTGGAGCGCGGGTTCGGTCTCCTCTTGAGCAAGGATCCAGGGCAAAGCTCTACGCTCGACGAACGAAACGGCCTCCATGCTCAGAAGGCCGAATAGCCCGACGAACAAGATGACGGCATAGAGCTGCTCGACGGCGAATGCCCCGCCGAGTCGTTGAACCAAGCCCCCAAGTCCGATCAGGCCAATCACCTGCTCAGCGATGATCACAGCTCTGATCGCCCGTCCGGTGGAGATGCGAATCCCGGCGAACATGAGAGGCAGAGCTGAGGGAAGCACGACTCGACTCAGGATTTGGCGTTCACTTGCACCGAAGGAAGTAGCCATTTCCACTATTTGGTGGTCTGTGGTGCGCACGCCTGCTGCGGTGTTCACCACCACGATGAAGAACGTGTAGATGATGATGGTTGCCAGGATGCTCCCCCGACCCAGGCCAAAGATGAGAAACAACACCGGTATGAGGGCCACCAGGGGGAGCGACAGAAATGTATTGACCAGTGGGTCAAAGGCCCATTCGACTGGCTTATACCGCCCGATCAGCAGTCCAAATGCGACACCGAACAAGATCGAAGGGGGAAGCGCAATTGCGATGCTGATCAAGCTCTCCTTTAATGCATCGAGAAAACGTGGACTCGACCACACCTCGAACACCGCGCCCAAGACCGCGGTGACCGGAGGAAATGCCGGCGACAGCTCGAGACGCCCGATGATCTCCCAAATCACCAATCCGGCGAGCAGGCCGGCAAGAGATAGGAGGCGATTCTTGTTCTGCTTCTTGAGTGCCCGCATCACTCGGGAGCCGCTGCCGTGGGATCCCCCATCATGCCGCGGAGCTCATGCCACATATGGGCGGTGAGCTCATTGAACACGGGAGTCCGTCTGACGCTTTCATCGCGGGGCCGCGGTAGAGGGACATCGAGGATCTCCCGCACAGTTCCGGGATGTGTGTCCATCACCAACACGCGGTCCGACAGGTAGGCGGCTTCATCCATGCTATGGGTCACGAAGATGACGGTCTTCTGCTCTCCATCCCAGAGACGCATCAAATCCTCCTGCATCAGCTGACGCGTTTGCGCGTCCAAAGCACCGAACGGCTCGTCCATCAGGAGAATGTCCGGCCCAACCGCCAATGCCCTGGCCAGTCCGACTCGTTGTTGCATTCCACCGGAGAGCTCGTGTGGATAATGCTCAGAGAACCGGGTGAGCCCAACGCGATCGAGGAATGGTTTGGCCGCCTCGCGGCTCTCCTTCCGGCTCAAACCTCTCATTTCGAGCCCAAAGCCGACATTGGTCAGAACGTCAGCCCACGGGAGGAGCACAAAGTGTTGGAACACCATCGCTCGATCGTTACCCGGACCAACCACCGGTTGCCCATCGACGGTGATACTCCCCGACGAAGGCTTGATCAGACCGGCGACCATCTTGAGAAGCGTCGTCTTCCCGCAGCCACTAGGTCCGATGATCGAGAAGAACTCCTTGTCCTCCACCGCGAAGTTGACGTCCTTCAACGCCTCGAAGGTCCCATCTCTGGTGTTGAACTGCCGCCCGATGTTCTGTATCTCTATCAAGTCGCCCGTTCCATCTCGTACTTCCATCTCGAGACGCGCCGTTCGATTCGGCGTGCCACTACCTGGAGGACTATCCCAAACAAGATCAGGGCAAGGACGACCGCAAAGAGCTCGGCACTCTGGAAACGCCCTCGATAGCGGAGGATGAGCCGACCCATTCCGACCGCCACGAGCAGAATCTCGACCACGACCATTCCGACCACCGCGCGCCCGGTCCCAATGCGGACCCCGGCCATGATGCCGGGCGTGGAAGCAGGGAGAATCACCTTGCGAAACAACCGCCACTGTGTGGCATTGAACGACTCCCCCATCTCCACGAGGTCCCGGTTCACATAACGCACACCAGCGGCCGTGTTGAGAGTGACCTCGATCACCCCAAACAGGAAGACGACGAGGATCCGGGAGGCATAACCGATTCCGAGCAGGATCACCGCAATCGGCACCAACGTGGAAACCGGTAGCGCGTTGAGGAAGGTGACATACGGTTTGGTGATGGCTTCAAAGGTCCGAAATCGACCGATGAGCAGTCCGAGGGCTATCCCAACGACGAGAGCGAGGAGCCATCCCCAGACAAAGGGGATGAGTGTTTGCCGATACGCATCCCAGAACTCTGCGGTCTGGGCCAATTCCCAGAGGGCGCTCACCACGCCGGTAAAAGGAACGAAGAAAAGGGTCGTCTCTTGGGCACGGCCGTACAGCTCCCATATCAGCAGAACCAAACCAACCGAACCGATTCGGAACAACCATGGGACCCACCGGTGCGCGACCTCGATCGACACCGTCCCATTGTCGACGACTCCGACTTCGCCATCAACAGCCCCGCCGGTTTGGTGTGCTACCACCGGCACCGACCCTTCCCGCTGTTCAAGTGCCATCCCCTCCCGCCAGGGAGCCAGCCCATCTCTCCAGATGGGCTGGCTCCGGGTGGTCAGTTATCACCGCTCGCCCAGCTCCTGGACCGCGTTTGCCAAGAGGTCGAAGTTGAAATAGTCCTCCAGGTTGATGGTGGCCGGGTCGACGTCGATCTCACCGAGGTCGGCGAAGAACTCCACCGTGAACTGGGCGGTCTCCTCGGTGAGGACACCGTTGGGATCCCAGATGCCGCGGGAGTTGTACTCGGCAATGAGCTCCTCCAATATCGCTGGATCAACATCCGGCAGCAGCTCGGTGGCCAGCTCCAGGGCGTAGGCGGGGTCGTCGATGAGATTGCGCAGACCCTGGACCAGACAGGTCGTGACCTGCTGTGCCAGCTCCGGGTTCTCCTCAACCCATGTCTTGTTCATCCAGATGTCTTGCTCGATCAGATCCGGGAGGTTCTCACCGATGGTGTCGAGGACCACGAAGGAATCCGGGTAAGTGGCCTCGAGTGTGACGATGTCCGGCAAGTCGATCACCGAGGCATCGATCTGATCGTTGGCGAGGGCTTCTGCGCGGACTTCACTTCCCGGGATGATGACTTGAGTCATTCCCAGGCCGTATTGGGCGTCGTAATAGTCGGCGATGGCCTTGGTGAACGACGTCTCTGCGTGAACACCCATGGTCAAACCCGCCAGCTCCTCGATGGTGCCGATCTCATTGCGGCTCACCAGGGCCCAGGTCGGCCGTTGGGTGGCCATCACATCGACAATGGCCGCACCCTCATCGACCGCCAGCAAACCGACGTTGACGCCGATGTTGGTCGCAATCTGACCTTCACCCTGGGCGATGGCCTGGACCGCGACTGAACCATCTTCGACGTATTGCTGGTCGACGTTGATGCCTTGCTCGGCGCACACGGCCCATCCCGCTGCCGGCACCAACGCGATGTAGTCGGGGCTGCTGCCATGAACCGCCACCAACTCCACCGGCTCGGCAGCAGCCGTGGTGGTGGTTTCCGGCTCTGTCGGCGCGGTGGTGGTCTCGCCACCCGATACCGCTGTCGTGTCGGGCGCGGTCGAGGTTGTGTCAGCGCCGTCGCCACCACATCCAGCCGCGAGAATCGCCAGCACAATCAGTAGGGCGATCGGTCTCGTCAATCGGACTCTCATTCTCTTCTCCCTGTCCGGCGGGGTGGCTGGGTCGCCACCAACAGCTATGGTATACCATATGTCGTTGACGCCGCGTCGGCTCGGAGACAGCCTTTTAGACCTTGGAGGCACTTGACTGATGACGGCGGATCCTTCCCGGTTCCCCCGCGGCGCCGGCCGATTCACCGACGACCTTGCCCGGGAAGACGCGTTACATCTCGCAGTGGTCCGAAGTGACCTCCTGCACGGTGTGATCGAGGACATCGAGGTATCAGAGGCGGAGAATCTCCCCCATGTTCACCACGTCCTCACGGCAGCAGACTTGGACCATGTTCCAAGAATCCCGGTCCGTGTGGGTCCGACGCCGAGGCTCGAGGCGAGATTGCAGACGGTCCTTGCGGTCGACAGCGTCAGATATGTGGGCGAGCCGATCGCCGTTGTCCTAGCCGCCGCCGCGCGGGACGGCGCAGCGATCGCCGATGCGTTTGGCGATGCTGGGAGCTCGATCTCAGAGTTGCCCATCAGACCCGAAACCGTCTGCGGGGCATTCAGCCGATGACCGCCCGCCTCCCCGCTTCCTTGGGCGAGTGGCTCGATGGTTTTGGGCACGACATCGGGCTCCTGAGTGTCGATGACCCGGTGAACCCGGGCGCATTCGAGGCAACCGCGATCCTGCACCAGCTGGAGACGCCGGCCGGTGCACCGCCCGTCCTATTCGGGAACGTCGAGAACCTGGCCGGTACCCGGTCACCGGCGCGAATCCTCTTCAACACCTATTCAAAGAGGCGCAGCGTCAGCAAGGCCCTGGGTCTGGATTCGGAGACCTGGAGTGACCTCCTCGAGGCCATGCCCAGCAAGTCGGCCGAGCTGCGAGAGCCCACGCTTGCCGACGAGGCACCGGTTCAGACCATCGTGCTCCGACAAGGCGATGTCGACCTCAGGATCCTCCCCTGGACCCGGCACGTCGAGATGGAGGGAGGGGCATATTTCACCCCGATTCTCGCAGCGCGGAAGCCGAGCTCCGAGCGGTACAACCTGTCCTGGAATCGGGTGATGTTCCTCGATTCCACCCACGCTGGGGTGCACATCTCGCCCCGGCAGCTCTGGTCGTTTCAGCGTGAAGCCGAGGAGAGCGGCCAAGAACTTCCGGTCGCCATGGTCCTGGGCCATCATCCTGCCTTCAACCTCGCAGCCGCGGCGCTCACGGCGATGGACGTCGACGAGTACCACGTAGCGGGGGCACTCATGGGACAGCCCCTTCGAGTGGTCCCATCGATCACGTTCGGTGATTCGCTGATGGTGCCAGGCGAGGCCGAGCTCATCATCGAAGGACGACTGCTGTCGGGTCGTCGTGTGGTCGAAGGCCCGTTCGGGGAGTACATGCGCTATCTGGGCCCGCAGAAGCTCTCACACCTCTTCGAGGCTGACGCAATCACATTTCGTCCCAATCCCATAATCCTCGAGATCTTCGCCGGTCATCGGGACCACCTCAACGCCCACGTTTCCATTCACGCCAGTCTGCTCGCGGCGGCACGAAGCGCAGTGCCTCAAGTGACTCGAGTCGGGTGGTTTCAAGGGGGCGGACCGACAACCACCGTTGTCGCCATGAAGAAGTCGGCCGATGGGCAGCCGATGCGTGCTGCCATGGCGATGATGTCCGCTGGAAACCTGATCAAGCAGGTGATCGTGGTCGACGACGACATCGATGTGTTCGACGCCCAGAGTGTGATGTGGGCCGTATCCACCAGGGTTCGAGCCGGCGAGGACCTGACCGTGTTGAAGGGCCTCCAGGGCTCGCTTTTGGACCCCTCCCACCCCGGGTTCGGCACCACCACCGGGTTCGTCATCGACGCCACGTGGGGGATGGATCAGGTCCACCCCGCCGTCGCCCGGGTCCCTGAGGAAGCGATCGCCAAGTATCCCATCACTCGGTACACCCTGAAGGAGTCGTAATGCACGTCAAGGAAGTCCACTGCCCAACGTGCGGCGCCCTCCTCGTTGTCGACGGGGGCCTCTTCGAGATCGGGACCGTTCGGCTGAGGTGCTCGGCGTGTGCGCACTATTTCCTGCCTGCCAACTCGCCTGGGTCGAAGACGGTGCCCGAGGTCACCAACGCCAATGTCGAGATAACGATCTGGGAACCGGAGGAGGCAGGATGAGTGACGACCGTATCCGGGAGGTTGCGGACTTGGTCGACGACGAGGAGGTTGCCGAGCTGGCATTTCACCTGGGTGCGATCGAAGCGCCTGCAGGAGCCGAGGGACCCGCCGCCGACGCCGTCGAGTCCTGGATGCTCGAACAAGGCTTCCGTCCGAAGCGGATTGGGCTCGTCGAGGATCGCCCCTCGATCGTGGCCCGCATCCAGGGGGCCGGCAACGGACCGAGTCTGGTGTTCAACGCTCATCTCGACACCGCCATCAGCCGCCACGACACACTGACTTATATCGACCCGACTCAACCAAAGTACATCTCTGCGTGGCGGGACGGCGACCGTGTGTACGGCAACGGAGTGGTCAATGACAAGGGACCGATGGCGGCGTTCCTCGTAGCGGCGGCCGCCATCCAACGCAGCGGCACCAGATTGGCCGGTGATCTGGTCCTTCACGCCGTCCCCGGCGAGATCGGCCTCGAGCCCGTCGACGAGTTCCAGGGCCCCGAACACCTCGGCAAGGATCTCGGTGCGCGATTCGCCATCGCCCATGGTGTGATCGGGGACGCCGCACTGGTGGCTGAGGCCACGGGCAACACCATCGGCTGGGTTCAAGCCGGTAAGGCCTTCTTCAAGTTGACCGTGTTCGGCGGGGAACCGTTGTACACGCCATTCACACCGGCGGAGCCCGACCCCACCAAGAATCCAAACGCCATCGTCCGCCTTGCCCCGGTCATCATCGCACTCAACGAATGGTCGGTCGGGTACTCCGACCGCGTCTACGAATGCCCCGGTGGAACCGTCGTGCCAAAGGCCACGATCGGCGCAGTGCGCTCCGGACGCCCCGACAAGATCACAAAGTCGACCGAGCTTGCGGTCCTCTATCTAGATATCAGGATCGCACCCGACCTGCATCCGATGACGCTGCAAAGAGAGCTGAGCTCTGTCGTTGCCGCCACGGGCGTGCCGTTCGACCTCGAGTGCTTCCTCTATCGACGCGGCTACGAGGCCGAGGGCATCGAACCATTGGCAGCGGCGACACGGGCAGCCCATAGAGACGAGTTCGGATCGGATCCCGGCACGCCGGCAAGCCCGGTCACTTCCATGTGGCGTGACATCACTCCATTCAACGAGGCGGGCATACCAAGTCTGACCTA
>Ga0326597_10013356_pt1 | contig 10801 bp, 8 predicted proteins | sample RVTome_12_FD_203789 | JGI IMG/M metagenome (GOLD analysis project Ga0326597, IMG submission 203789) | Soil microbial communities from uranium-contaminated site in the Upper Colorado River Basin, Wyoming, United States - RVT100D185 | ecosystem: Environmental > Terrestrial > Soil > Contaminated >... | reverse complement strand
CGCACGAAATGCCTTCAACGAACAACCATTGTCCTTGATTGGAATGCCGGTAACTTTGCCGATGAGCCAATTGGCGACCTTGGAAGGTATCTTCCTGGTCACCAGCTTGTCCTGCCGGTTGTAGCGCCAACCGACGACAACGTCATAGCCTTCATCGATCATTTGCAGGAACCCCGGTATGTCCGCGGGATCGTTCTGCAGATCCCCGTCCATTGTTACCAGTATCTTTCCACGGGCATGGTCGATGCCGGCCGCCATGGCTGGAGTTTGGCCGTAGTTCGTGCGGAACTTGATCACACGGACCCGCGAGTCCTTCCGTGCGATTCGCTGAGCGAGCAAGAAAGTATCGTCCCGGCTCCCGTCGTCAACGAGAATCACTTCGTATTTGAGTCCGCAAGGGCATAAGGCGCCGGTGATCGCCTCGTACAACGGTCCCACGCACGCTTCCTCGTTATACAGCGGCACAATGACGGAAAGATCGCACCCGTCTGAAGGAGATTTGGAGTTAACCACGTTTCCGGGCATACCGCAGATATGTTACGTAGAAAGCCGTAGAGAAGTATTCCATAAACAGCCGAACTGAGCCAGCAGCTGGTGGCCTTGATCGACCCAAGGTGACACGTTTACCGCACGTTGCTAAGAGCAATGCTGCTGCGACGAGCACTTCACTGATCAGCGTGCGTCCGTTATATTCGTTCACCAACGAGCGCAAAGAGGAACATAGGCCGGTGCCGGATTTTATGGCGTCGCTTAACGGTGACGTCAAACCTGCAATGTAAAAAGCGACTGAAGCCGCGGTGTGTGCAAGGGGCAACCGCGCGCGTTACGCTTCAAGCCGATTGACGATTCAGCTCCAAACGACAATCAGGCAATCTACGGCCGTGGAAATAGCTACATATGTCGAATCGTAACATCCGAACGTTTACCGTTATGGGGGCGGTTCTGTTTTTCCTGGGCTGCGAAGAGCGGCCAGACGGAAAGAACTCGCAATACATCGCTTATTCGGAGATCCAGCCGCACGTGATTCAGCTTGATATACCACCCGCCAGCGAAGGAATGGGCGGGGTGATCACGTCGGACATTGATGGGGATGGAGAAAAGGATTTCATCGTGACCGGCCCTGGCTATGCTGCCGCATACACTTACTCGGGGAAAAAACTATGGCTTAAGCAGACAAACATTCAAGTTACGCAGCAATCAGAGAAGTACGGGTTACCTGGTTGGCACGGCCCTGGCGTGCAAGTGACAGATGTGGATGGTGATGGCAGAACAGAGGTCCTCTTTTTGACGAGACACGGTACGTTGGAAGTCATCGAGGGGAGCACGGGCGAAACGAAGAGAAGCATCAAGCTCCAACCCCCTGCAGATGCTGAACGGTGGGAGCATCTAGTTATTGCCAACTTTCGCGGCCTCGGGGACCGTGACCTACTGCTGCAAGCGACGAACGCGAAGGGCTATCGTATGGGCCGTCATTTGGCTGCGTACGCGCTTGAGGAATTGATGCGATACCAGCAGGGCTCAAAGCCTCTGTGGACCCGTGATGATTTTGTTGCCAACGCCCACAACGGTGCCCGGGTGGCGGATCTTGATGGCGATGGTAGGGACGAAGTCGTAGGGCCAATGATCGTCGGCCCCGATGGCGATGTGCTTTACCAGATTCCGTTAAGAGGTCATATTGATTCACTTTTCGTGGCCGATGTTCGTCCAGATATCCCGGGACTCGAAGTGGTAGCACTGGAGGAAGGGGGTAACCAACGTTTCTTTCCTGGTGAAAATTGGCTAGCCGGTTACGCAAATCGTATTCTGAATCTTTTTTGGGGCGGCGGTAATCGGGTTTTTCTGTACAACCTGAATGGACTTATTTGGGAAACGCACTACAAGCGCCAGGAGCCACAAAATGCCGCTGTTGGCGATTTCGATCCTAAACGGCCGGGTCTCGAAATCTGGTGCCGGAGCCGCTACGACAAGCATCAAAAGCCCTTCGTGTTTGACGCACAGGGCCGCTTAATTACACGGTACGAAATGGATGTGGTAGCGCCAGCAGGTTGGACGGAGAAAGGGGTGGAAGTGATTTTCACTATCCATTGGACGGGGGATCAAAAGCAACTGGCCGCCGCCAAGGAGCGTCATGCTTCAGGAGATGTTGGGATTTTTGATCCGATGAGTGGAAGATTCCTGTATCGCTTTCGAGAGACAGCTTATCGCCTATATATCGCCGATGTTGCAGGGGATTGGCGAGAGGAAGTGCTTGTTCTTAGTGGTAACGAGCTTCATGTTTATAGCAATCAGGAAGCAAATCCCGATCCGAATCGCTCACGGTTGTGGGCGGAAAATCACTACCGTCGAAACAAGATGACGTGGAACTACTATAGCCCATGACATGTTTTTAGTCCTGAAACGCGCAAACTAAATCATCAATTTTCAGATGTCTCAGCAGAAAGCTCTGGTGTCCAAATTGTGTCTCGATGTAAAGGCGGGACTCTTGGATCGCCATGCGGCGCTGCTGGTGATGGTGGGGCAGCCGCGAGCGGGAAGAAGGTGCTGCTGGCATGCGCAGCCGGTGGGCGCGAGAGCAAGGAGAGAGATTGGGACGCGCGCTCGCGGCCGCGATAAACCCGGCTTTTCAATTTTCCCGTCTTTCTGTCGACGGTCGCGCTAGCGGTTTCACCCTTCCCGCTAATCTATTACTTGGCTGGCGGCTTCCGATAAGCGAGGCTCAACCGGATACACTGCAAGTCGCCGAGCATTACAACGGCAATCCAGCCTTGACATTGACGCGCTGACCGCGGCCGACCTCGCCCCTGTCGACGAGTTCCATATGGGCGGCCGCCTGGGCCGGCGCCTCAATCAGTTCGCCCGAGGCTCAGCCTCGTAGGACCGCGCCGCGCGGCAGCCGCAATGGCCGGACCCAGGCCAGGACCACGAGGGCCAGGCCGAGATAGGACGACGCATCGCGCAGCAGCGGGGCGTGGACGTGAACCGCCTCCACCTGCACCGTCTGGCGGTCGATGAACCGGCCGCGCAGCGACACTGTACCCGATGCGTCGAGGTCGGCGCCTTGGAGCGCCAGCGTCTCGCCGGCCCAGGTGCGCAGGACCCCGCCGCCGGGTTCATGCTGGTAGGCGTTCCGGTCGAACTCGACCGCTCTGCCCGGGCGCGCCTCGACCTCGCGCAGCGTGCCGACGTAGTGATTGTCCGCCGCCTCCACGGCTGGCAGGAGAGCCCAAGGCAGCGAGAGATAGGCTGCGAGGCAGGCCGCGCCCACGGCCAAGGTGCGCCCCTTCGGCCAGGTCAGATCGAAAGGCGCCGGCGGGATGCGCAGCCAAGCGTAGACGAAATAGAGCAGCCCAAACCCGGTCAGCCCCAGGCTCGGCACGTCCTCGGGCCAGAACAGGCCGAAATTCAGGAGCTCCCACGACACCGGCGCGAACAGATGCACGCCGTTGGCCCACTTCGTCTCCAGGGCATCGAGCAGCAAATGAAAGAACGAGCCGAGGGCCAGAATCGCGAAGACCCGGCGCGGACGCGTGGACACGCAGGCCAGACCGGCGGCCAGGAGCAGGCACAGCAACAAGGTGCCCTGGACGATCGCGTAGAGACGCAGCTCATAGAGCGACACGCCGGCCGCCAGGCCCTGCACCGCCCTTTGCAGTATCCACGGCGCATCGGGCAGGATGCAGCCGAGGTAGATCCACTTGACGTCGGCATCGCGGATCAGGCCGCGCGTGGCCAAGCCATTGAGCCCGATATGGGCCAGCGTGTTGGGCATTGCGCTCCCTTTACCAAGACGGATCGGTCGTTATGACCGGCGGGCAATGTACCTGACGGCATGTCGCCGGTATACTTCGCCCGACTGTAAAGCTGCCTCACCTCCAGGGGATTCCGGCCATACCCAACGGGCAGACGCTGCTCGATGCGCATGTACACTTTTATGACGTCTTCGACCTTGCGTGTGGGCAGGCTTGTATAGTTAAGATGTGGATAATTACTTACTACATCTTTCGGACTTGTGTGACAAAGATGGTACAAACGAAAAATAGGACCAACGGAAGATTGGACGGGGTTTCGTGCCGCTACGGCGGGGAGGTTGCGCCGGGTGTTGCGTTTGCCTTCAATGTAACGGTATCCCTGACGATGTTCTTGAACCCGGTGGGGCGGCGCTCCTCACAGTGATTGTGCTCGGACTGACGGATGGGATCACGTGCGGCGCCGCGATCGTGCGCGACGGCATCATCATCGCGGCGGTCAATGAGGAACGGCTGTCGCGCCTGAAGATGGCGTATGGATTCCCACGCGCATCCATTGCCGAGGTCATGGCGCTGGCCGGCGTTTCGCCGAAGGACATCGACCTAGTCACCGCCGCGACGGCCAACAACTACTTTTTCGACGGCGTGCGGCCGTTCGACGGGTGGATGCATAAGGACAAGGGCGTTGTCCGGAATGCGGTGTTCGGCGTTGCCGGAAAATTGGCCTTCCTAATCGATGTGATCCCTGGCGCCGAGGCGCTCTACTACAACGCTAGGACGCCGATCTTCGCCCTGCGTCGAAAAGCGATCCGCCGCATCATGAAAGATGAATTCGGCATCGCGGCACCGGTCGAATTCGTCAATCATCATCTAGCACATGCAACCAGCGCCTATTTCACGAGCGGCTTCGAGGATGCCACCGTCGTTACGATGGACGGGGGCGGTGACGGCGCATCTTCGCATATCTATGTGGTGCGGGACGGCCAGTTCCGGCGGGTTGGATACACCAGCGCGTACAACTCGCTCGGCAATTACTACGCGTACGTGACCCACGTCTGCGGCTTCAAGGCGCAGAAGCACGAGGGCAAGATCACCGGCCTCGCCGCACACGGAACGCCCCGCTACCTTGACTTGTTGAATTCCTTCATCACCATCGAGAACGGGGAGTTGAAGAACGTCGGTCGCGTGGTCTTCACGGCGGCGATTCGGGCGCTGCGCAAGGCGCTTCCGGCGGGCTGGACAAGGGAGGATCTGGCAGCCAGCATTCAGGTCCATTCGGAACGGCTGGCGGTGAATTACGTGCGCCATCACCTCGGTGCCGACGCGCCGCGCGATCTGGCCATCGCCGGCGGTCTTTTCGCCAACGTGCGGATCAATCAGGAGATCTACGAGATTCCCGAGGTGGAGCGGCTTTTCGTTCATCCGGGAATGACCGACTGCGGCTTGGCGGTCGGCGCGGCGCTCATGCCCTGCATGGGGAACCGCAAGAACGGCCGCATGGCGCACGACGAGAACGTTATCCGCGACGTTTACTATGGCCGCAGCTATTCCGACCGGGAGATCGAAGCAGCGCTCGGGCACAGCGGCCTCGCCTTCTCAAGGCCGGCATCGATCGAGACCGAGGTGGCGAAGCTGCTGGCGCGGGGCCATGTCGTCGCTCGTTTCGACGGACGCATGGAATATGGGCCGCGGGCGCTTGGTAACCGTTCGATCCTGTATCAGCCGGTGGACCGCTCCGTAAACGACTGGCTGAACAAGCACCTGCAGCGCACGGAGTTCATGCCGTTCGCCCCCTCGTCGCTCATGGAGTATGCGGAGGACTACTATGTCAATGTCGAGCCCGCGCGCGAGTCGGCCCGCTTCATGACCGTCACCTACGATTGCACCGAGGTCATGAAGCGGAGCTGCCCCGGCGTCGTTCATATCGATGGGACGGCGCGCCCGCAGCTAGTTCGGCACGAGGACAACCCCAGCTACTACAAGATCATCGATGAGTTCCGGAAGCTGACCGGCGTTGCCACGGTCATCAACACGAGCTTCAACATGCACGAGGAACCGATCGTCTGTTCGCCCGCGGATGCAATTCGGGCGTTCCGGCTTGGTCACCTCGATTACCTGGCGATTGGTGCGTATCTCGTCCCATCGCCGGAGCCGATCCGGCATCCGCTGCATCCCATGAGAGACGCGGCCTCTTCCGACCTGCTGCAGACGGTGGATGTGGCGATACGGGAGTAGGGCGCGATATGGCTTCGACAACCGACACACGGGCCGCGGACATCGAGCAACAAGTCGTCGCGATGTACGAGCGGCATCCGTTCCCGGCCTACACGGACAAGTTCCGCAAGGCCTCGGAGGAGATGTACCTCAAGATGCGCCTGCTTGGCCTTGCCGAGGAGGAATACACCAACAAGAAGATCCTCGACTGCGGCTGCGGCACTGGCGAGTTCACCTGCTGGTATGCGGCGCGCGGCAACGAGGTGACCGCCATCGACCTGTCGCGCCCGTCGATCGAACACGCCAAGGCGTATGCAAAGAGCTACGGCCTGGCCGACCGAGTCGAATTTCGCCGCCATTCGGTGCTCGAGCTGGACCTGCCTGAGAACTTCTTCGACATGGTCTATTCCTACGGCGTGCTGCACCATACACCGGACCCCTACAAGGGCTTCCAGAACATGGTCCGCGTGTGCAAGCCGGGCGGCGTGGTGGTCGTAAGCGTGTATAGCCTGTACAGCCGCTACATCCTCAGGCAAAAGCAACGGCTGCTCGCCTGGATCGCCGGCGACGACATCGAGAAGCGATGCAAATGGGGCAAGCGGCTGTTCCCGATCACGGCGCGCAAGTTGATGTTGCGGGCGCACGACGAAAGCGACGCGGTCTTGTATGACCAGTTCGCCATCCCGCACGAGTCGCTGCACACGGTGGGCGAGATCCTCGGCTGGTTCCGCGACAACGACCTGGACTATCTGGGCGCCTTCGGTCCGCTGCGGGTGCGCGACCACATCCATGCCGCGGCGCTGCCCGAGTACGAGAAATTCGAGACGACGTTCGCCGGCTACCCGCTGGCGCGGTTCGCCAGCGCCTGTCTAAAGGGACTCGCGCGTGGGTTGGGCTACCGCGCGGACGACGTGCGCAGCTTCCCGGCGCCGAACCGGGTATCGCGCTTCCTGGTTCAGGCCGCTTGGTTCTTCCTCGGCCTTCGGTTCAGTTGCTTCAGCATCGCCGGGCGCAAGCGCGGCTGACTCGGGGGCCGCGTCGTTCTGGTGCCCGAGCCCGACCCGCGCGTCCGAACAGATCGTCCGACGGAGGCGCCCGCACCATGGCGATAGACCACGAGGCCGGTTCCGCCTCGCAGAGCGGCGCCCCCCAACGCCCGAATGGCCGGGATGCCGGCGCCACGCCCGCGGGCTGGCCGGCTAGGCTCGCGGCCGGCCTGCGCCGTTGGGGAGCCTGGATTCGAGTGGCCATCAGCGCCGGGCTGATCTATCTCGTCCTGCGGCAGACATCGCTCGCCGAGATCGGCGCCGTCCTGGGCCAAACCTTGGACCGGTGGCCCTTTCTCGCCGTTGCGGCCCTGTTGCCGGTCCTTGGAACGCTTTTTGCCGTTCTTCGGTGGCGCGTGCTGCTGGGCGGCCTGGGTGTCCGCCCGGGTATCGCCTCGCTTTACGGGGCCATCCTCGTCGGATCGTTCTTCAACTTTTTCCTGCCCTCGACGATCGGCGGCGACGTGGTGCGAAGCTGGTGGGTTCAACGGACCCTGGGCTCCGCGGTGCTGAGCCTCACGGTGGTCGGCCTGGATCGGCTTGTCGGATTGGTTAGCATTTGCGCCGTCGGGCTGATTGCGTTGGCCCTGCGGCCGTCCCTCATGACCGGCCTGCCTTACATGTTGGTGGGGGCGGCGATCATAACTCTGGGCGTCGCAGGCCTAGCCGTGCTGTATCACCCGGCCGCCGTGGCGCTCGGCCGATGGGTGTTTTCGCGCCCGGTCTTGCGGATCGCCCGGGACAAGGCGGCCACGGCCTACCGGGGGCTGGTCGGCCTGCGCCACGCGAAATTGCGTCTGTTTGCTGGGTTTTTCTTTTCGCTGGCGTTGCAAGCCATGATCATTCTGCAGTACTTCGCCTTTTCTAGAGCTTTGCAAGCCGATGTCTCCCTGTCCGATCTCGCGGTCCTGGTACCAGTCGTCATGCTGGTCACCCTATTGCCGATCACGATCAACGGGATTGGCTTGCGCGAGATGGCCTTGGCAGCAGTGGGCGCGGCGTTCGGGCTTGCCGCGAAGGACGCGATCACGATGGCGTGGATGTTTCTGGGCGTCCACCTTCTGTACGCGGTCATCGGCGGTTTGATCTACATGCTGGGCCGGCCGAAGGCCCGCTGAGCCTCGACCGCATTCGGGGCACGCCAAGCGGCACGGCTTTCTGGGGGGGCGTATTACTCGCAGGGCGTGGACTGGCCGAGTGGGATCGGCCGGTTGGCCGAGCGACGATTGGCGAGAGCCTCAGGGCAGGCTAGAGGTACCCCTGTTCACGATACCACTTGGCAGTCCTTCGCAGTCCTTCTTGGAGATCTACCTTTGGCGCGTAACCCAGGTCGCGTTTCGCCTTTCCGATGTCGAAGGCGCGGTTCTGTCGGAACCAGTCGACACGGCGCGGGAAAATCGGTGGGGTGATACCGAAAGGTGCGCAGATTCTCTCGAAAATATGGCCTGCGATAACAAGAGGCATGACCGGAAAGTGGGGAATCCTGAGTTCCACGTCGAGCGCCTCCGCTACGCTTCTGACGAGAGCCTCAATCTCGACGTACTCCTCATCCGCGATTAAATAGGCTGCTCCGTCCCCACGTGAGCTATTCATAGCCAAGACAGCAGCGTCTATCAGATTGTCAATATAGAGAGGATGGTAGAGCGTTTTGCCGTCACCGAACATTGGAAACATTCCGCTCGCCACGCGCTTGAAGATCATAAAGAACCGCTCAGGATCACCTGGCCCATAGATTGCCGCCGGACGCAATATCAAACATTCGAGTCCTTTGCCTACGTACCCCGCTACGATCGGTTCAGCTTCGTACTTCGTCCGCTGGTAATAATCGGCGGGCTGAATCGGGGCATCTTCTCGCGCGGGAGGATGATCCACATTGCCATGGACCCCACAAGTACTGAAATAGATGACTTTCCTCACGCCGTGCTCATGGCCAACTTGCAGGACGTTTCGGGTCCCAGCGACGTTCACCTCTCGGTAGTAGGCATCAACCACGTTCAGCTCTCGGAACGCTGCCGCGAGATGGTGAATCACCTCAACGCCTGGAGTGCATTTGCGAAGCACATCCACGTCCGTCACCGAGCCGATGACGACCTCAGCACCCCAATCCCTGAGCTCTTGTGTCTTGAGTCTCTCTTTGTGGTCCAAGGCGACGACCTCATGGCCATCGTCGAGCAGCCGTTTCACAAGGGCCTTACCGGTAAAGCCAGTCCCACCAGTGACGAGAATTCTCATTCACCGCTCTCCTGTTATACTCGACGTGGCGGCCGTTCCATCATCAATTCCGTCCTCAGGGATTTGTCCGTCCAGTTCGAGACACCCGGCTTCAACCAGCACAGCATACACTTGTTCGGTGGCGTCGATCTCGCTCCTCATCCGATCTGACGTCCACCCAAGTTCTCGTGACATTATCCTGGCGCATCGCTCGATAGCCTCACGACCGGGGTAACCGAATGTCCCCAAGTCTGTGCGCCGAAAAATGACATCCGACAATCGCTGCGCCATTTCCTCTCTGACGGCGTACGTCACCTCGCCGGAGAGAATCGAGTGATCGGCATCAATGGAGCGCTGGCCCTCGTCGTTCAAGCAGTACTCCATGACGGCGCCGAGCTTCGGACCATAGCGCATTCCAAGGTGTTCGGCCATGACTGACATCCCATTTTCCCATGGTCGCTTGCTCGCTGTTTCGGCCACTTGCGCCGTTGTGCTCGTTGTTTTTTGGGTCCCCGCGGGAAGAAACGTCGTCCCATCGGAAACCCGGCGCCTGCCGAGCTTAGCCAATGCGGCGTGCACGACGTCCTCGGCTATTTGTGGAGCGGTGGTGTATTTGACGCCCACTAACGATAGCAGTCCCGCGAACGATCCGTGAGCTTCGGAATCTACGAAGACGGGCCGCTTCATTAGCTGAATGTCGGCGGATGGGCCTCTCGAGCCCCGGACCGTTGGCAGCAGCCCTGCATGCACGAAGCATATGTCGTCGGGCCCAAGGTCAGCGCTTGGGTAAGCGTTCTTGATTTCAGCGAGCATACGATGTATGTCGGCCGAGCCGATTCGGCAACTCTCGGCGTCGCCCGAAAAGCGATTGTAAAATGTTCCAATGATTGTTCCACCTCTCCACGGGACGAAGAACAAGTCCCGTGTCCCCTTACGAAATACCGCGTCCTCATCGGTGTATTCTCCGACTGAAAGGCCCACAGCGTAATCGCCGAAGAGACGGCGGTTTACAATGACGTTCGTCGCCAGGGACCATGACGACGGCATTAGTGCCTTTAACCCTGGAACAGTATCTGCGAGCGATTCCGTCCAAGGGCCCGCGGCATTGACAACGAGCTTCGAACGTATCTCGAGCTCTCGCTGTGTCAGGACGTCCGTGGCTCGGACGCCCATTACCGAGGCTCGGGAGATGAGATAATCTACCGCTTGGACATAGTTTGCCGCCGTGGCGCCCTCCGCGCACGCCGCCTCAACGAGGCTGAGCGTCAATCTCTCCGTGTTCACCGCCATGGCGTCATACCAGATGGCCCCGCCTGAAATCCTACCTGGATCGAGGCTCGGAATCATTTTCAGACACTGTGCCGCCGAGACCGTGTGCCCGCGAGGCAGCCTATTGCGGTGGTCCAGGCCTCGGTTTCTATCCCATGCAACGAGGTCGTTGAGAACCAATGCCACCGCCAAGGCAGCTCGGCTCCTTATTCCGTAGCCACGCGTTGGCACGATGCACTGCAGCGGTCTAACCAGGTGTGGCGCGAACGCCATCAGTTTACGGCGTGCCTTTATCGATTCACGCATTCGGCTTAC
>Ga0326597_10013354_pt1 | contig 10802 bp, 11 predicted proteins | sample RVTome_12_FD_203789 | JGI IMG/M metagenome (GOLD analysis project Ga0326597, IMG submission 203789) | Soil microbial communities from uranium-contaminated site in the Upper Colorado River Basin, Wyoming, United States - RVT100D185 | ecosystem: Environmental > Terrestrial > Soil > Contaminated >... | reverse complement strand
CATGGAGCGCTGGGCGGCCGAGAACCTCATCTGCTTCCTGCGCGGCGAGCCGATTCCGGGCCTCGTGCCCGACAGCGAGTACGAACTGCAGGCGGCGATGGCGGCACTCGGGCGATAGCCGCACGGCCAGCCATCCCGATGCGCCGGCCGGCGATTGAAAAACCCGCGCGGCTGGCTGAAACTCGCGCGCCGGCGCGCGGGCGCCGGCATGCAACGAAAACGGAAAATGCGCGCCGGGCAGGCTGTCGCCGGCCGCGATCCAGGGGGTCTCGCACATGACACGGATTGTGTTCATCGGCGCCGGCGCGGTCGGCAGCTATCTCGGCGGCTGGCTCGCCCATTCCGGCAACGACGTCACGCTGGTCGACCACTGGAACGAGCAGGTGGACAAGATCAACGCCGACGGCGTCGAGGTTTCCGGACCGCACGAGACCTTCGTCGCGCATCCACGCATGGTGCATCTGCATTCGGCCGAGCACCTCGCGCGGGAGGCGCCGTTCGAGATCGGATTCGTCGCGGTCAAGGCCTACGACACGAAGTGGGCCGCGACCTTCATCGACCCGCTGGTCGCCAGCGACGGCTTTATCGTTTCGGCGCAGAACTGCTGGCCCGACCCGATCATCGCCGAGGTGGTCGGCCAGCCGCGGGCGGTCGGCCTCATCATGTCGGCGATCTCGGTCGAGATGTTCGAGGCCGGCAAGGTCAGCCGCCCCGGCGGCCAGCGGCAGCGCGACCAGGGCCATGTGGTGTTCCGCGCCGGCCACCACGACGGCAGCGAGAGCGCGCGCCTGACCCGGCTGATCGAGCTGCTCGAGCCGATCGACGCCGGCACGATCACCACCAACCTGTGGGGCGAGCGCTGGGGCAAGCTCTGCCTCAACTGCATGGGCAATCCGGTCGCCGGCGTCTCCGGCATGGGCAGCGCCGACCTCGCCGCCGACCCGCGCTGCCGCCAGCTCAACATCCATCTGGCCAAGGAGGCGGCGACCGTCGGCCTCGCGCTCGGAATCGACGTGGTCGATTTCTCCGGCCACCCGGCCGCATACTGGGCCGCGGTCGAGGATGCGGAGAAATACGCCGGGGTCGACGGCATGATCGCGCGCCGCAGCCAGGGACCGAACCGCTTTCCCTCCATGGGCCAGGACGTGGCCAAGGGCCGGGTCAGCGAAATCCGTTTGATGAACGGCCACGTGCAGGCGCGCGCGCGGGAGAACAACATCCCGGTGCCGGTGACCGATGCGGTGATCGAGGCGATGCTCAAGGTCGACGACGGCAGCTTCAAGCCGGGCCGCGACAATGTCGACTGGGTGCTCCGGCGCGCGGGCATTGCGGCGCCGCAGGTCCCGTGAGCGGCGATGGCTGAGCGGCAATGCGACGTCATCGTCATCGGCGCCGGCCATAACGCGCTGACCAGCGCGGCCTATCTGGCGCGCGCCGGCCTCGCCGTGACGGTGCTGGAGGCGCGCGAGCGCATCGGCGGCGGCACCCAGACCGAGGAACTGACGGTGCCGGGCTTCCGCCACGACACCTTCTCGACGGGCCATCCCTTCCTCGCCTCCAATCCGCTGTTCAGCGGCGACGAGCTCGGCCTGCTCGCCAACGGTCTCGCCTATGTCGGCAACGACCCGATGCTGGTGGTGCCGTTCCCCGACGGCGAGAGCGTCACGCTGTGGTGCGACCACGAGCGCACGGCAGCCGAGTTCGCCCATTTCAGCAAGCGCGACGGCGAGGCGTGGCGCGCATTTCTGGCGGGCTGGAAGCACATGCGGGCCGAGCATTTCGCGCGCCTCACCAGCGCGCCCGCCGACATGGCGCACCATACCGGCGGCCCCTGGGAGGCGGCTTATCTGGCGATCCGCGACCGCAGCGGCATCGAGGCCGTCTGCGACATGTTCGAGTCCGACCATGTGCGCGCCGCCATGCTGTGGTTCGGCATGGTCATGGTGCAACCGATCGACCGGCCAGGCACCGGCATCATGCCGCTTGCGGTGCCGGCGGAATGGGTGCGCGGCTGGATCAACCCGATCGGCGGCTCGGTGCGCCTCGCCGAGGGGCTGGCCGATGTCGTGCGCGGCCATGGCGGCGCGATCGTCACCGGACAGAGGGTCACCCGCATCATCACCGACAATGGCCGCGCGGCCGGCGTGCGCACGGCCGACGGCACGGTGTGGCGCGCGGCCCGCGCCGTCGTCTCGTCGATGCACTTCACCGCCCTGCCCGGCACGCTGCCGGGCGCGCTGCCGTCGTCCTTCATCGAGCGCACCAGAAGCTGGCGCGCCGGGCCGTCGCTCCTGGTGGTGCATCTGGCGCTCGGCGAGAACACGCGCGCCCGCACGCGGGACGGCGCTGTCGGCGCCGTGCTGACCGGCCAGTCGAGCGTCGGGGGCGTCACGCGCAACCTCGCCGACGTCGCGGCCGGCCGGCTCACCACGGACGCGCCGTGGATGTTCTCCGCCTGCTCGACCTGGATCGATCCGTCGCGCGCGCCCGACGGCAAGGCGGTGGTCAAGGTGATCGGCATGGTGCCCTACGCGCTCGATGGCGATGCCGCGAACTGGGACCATGCCAAGGAGGCGCACGCCGACCTGCTGCTCGATCAATACTCCCGGCTCGTGGTCAATTACCGGCCCGGCGACGAGCTTGGCCGCAGCGTGTTCTCGCCCGCCGACATCGAACGCACAAATCCGGGGTTCTGGCGCGGCGGACCGCAGGGCGGCGACTTCCTGCCCGACCAGATGGGGCCGAACCGGCCGGTCCCCGGCTCGGCCGACTACCGCCTGCCGGTGGCGGGCCTCTATCAGACGGGCGGCTCCACCCATCCGGGCGGCACCGTTTCGGGATGGCCCGGCCGGCACGCCGCGCGCGCGGTGCTCGACGACCTGCAGATCGACTGGCGCTCCGTCATGCCCGGCGCCGGCGACGCCGGCGGCCCCGACATTCCGGTCATCGACACAAGCCGGCTCTGACGCGCGGGGGGCCCCGCGCGCACCCACCAGCTTCCGGCCGGCCCGACAGGCGAAGGCCGACGCACAGACAGGAGGAAATCACATGGCGAAAACGCACCACGTCTCGGACAAGGTCTACACCCGCACGATGGAGGGCGATTCGCGCGCCCTCTTCCCCCATGCCGTTTCGGTCGACGGCGGCAGGATGGTGTTCCTGTCGGGCCAGCTCGCCTGGGACAGGAACGGCGACACGGTGGGCAGGGGCGACATGCCGGCGCAGCTGCGCCAGGTCGGTGAAAACCTCAAGGCAGCGCTCGAGGAAGCCGGCGGCACGCTGGCCGACATCGTCAAGATCACCACGTTCGTCACCGACATGGACCAGTTCTTCACCTGCATCGGCGTGCGCGACGAATATTTCGGCCCCGGCTGGCCGTGCTCGACCACGGTCGAGGTGTCGCGCCTCGCCCATCCCGACATGCTGATCGAGGTCGAGGCGATCGCGGTGATCGCGGGCTGAGACATCCGCTGCGTCAGCCGGCGCGCGGCGGCACCGGAAGGGTGGCGATGAGCGCCATCAGGCCGTCCGAATAGCGCGCCCTCAGCTCGCTCCAGTACGGGTCGTCGCGCTCGAAGGTCACGACATTGCCGGCAGAGAACGAATCCGCCTCGTAGCGCAGCATGTCGATCGGCGCCTCGACCGACAGGTTGGAGCGGATCGTGGCGTCGAACGAGATCAGCGCCAGGAGCGCCGAAACGTCGAGGGAGGTGTTCGATTTGAGCGCCCGGTCGAGGATGGGCTTGCCGTATTTGGTCTCGCCGATCTGCTGGAACGGCGCGCGCTCCGACGCCTCGATGAAGTTTCCCGCCGCGTAGATCTCGAACAGCCGGTGGCGCTCGCCCCTGATCTGGCCCGCGACCAGGAACGAGGCGCTGGCGTCGCCATAGGCCTTGACGTGCTCGCTGTCGCGCCCGATCACCTCGCGCAGGAAACCGCCGACCATCTGGGTGACCGCGAACATGGTCGGCGCCTGGTAGACGTCGCGCTTCTTGGTCGCACCCCGGATGCCCTGGCGCACCATCGCCACCACCGCCTGGGTGGTGGCGAGGTTGCCGGCCGACAGAACGGCGATGGTTCGGTCGGGCGCCTGATCGAAGATATCGAGCTTCCTCACCAGATTGATCTGGTCGACGCCGGCATTGGAGCGCGAGTCGGAGGCGAGAAGCAGGCCCGATTCGAGTATGATGCCCAGGCAGTACGTCATCCCCGATTCCCCAAGCGCACGACCCGGCCGAATCTCTGGGCGGGTGGCGATCCCGAAGGAGGATGCCGATGTCCGCTGCATCTGATTTGGCAGATATCGTTGAGTCCGTCCATCGCGACATCGCCGGCGAAATCGGCCGCGGACGCGTCGCCGACTATATTCCGGCGCTGGCCCGGGTCGATCCGCGCCGCTTCGCGCTCGCGGTCGCCACCGTCGACGGCACGGGCGCCAGCGTCGGCGACGCGGCGACGCCGTTCTCCATCCAGAGCATCTCCAAGGTATTCACGCTCACTCTGGCGCTGGCGCTGGTCGGCGAGAAGCTGTGGACGCGGGTCGGCCGGGAGCCCTCGGGCTCGCCGTTCAACTCGATCGTGCAGCTCGAGCACGAGAAGGGAATTCCGCGCAACCCGTTCATCAATCCGGGCGCGCTGGTGCTCGCCGACGTGCTGCTCGAGGGACGCCGCGCCGGCACCGCGATCGAGACCATCACCGCGTTCGCCCGCCGGCTCGCCGGCGACGATGCCGTGCGGGTCGACCAGGAGGTCGCCGATTCCGAGCGGAAGACCGGCTTCCGCAATGCCAGCCTCGCCAATTTCCTGTCGAGCTTCGGCAATCTGAAGCATCCGGTCGAGGACGTGCTCCTGACCTACTTCAACCAGTGCGCGCTTGCCATGGATGTGCGCCAGCTCGCCCGCGCCGCGCTGTTTCTCGCCAATTCCGGCACCGACCCGCTGAGCGGCGAGGCGATCATCGGGCCGGAGCGCGCGCGGCGCATCAACGCCATCATGCTGACCTGCGGGCACTATGACGCGTCGGGCGATTTCGCGTTCCGCGTCGGTCTGCCCGGCAAGAGCGGCGTCGGCGGCGGCATCGTGGCGATCGCGCCGAAACGCGCCGCGATCGCGGTGTGGTCGCCCGGCCTCAACGAAAATGGCAATTCGCTCGTCGGAACGCTGGCGCTCGAACGCCTTGCCCAGCGCACCGGCTGGTCGGTGTTCTAGAGCATAATCCGACCGGAGCGAAGCGAGGATCGATAAGATTATGCGGCCAAAACAAAAAGATAGAGCGTCTCTAGGCGCCTAATCGCGAGCAGTGGCCTGGCAGACAGCGCTTCATCCGGTGCGGCCGGCCGGTGCCGGCGGGCCCGGCTCAGAAGTGCTCGGCAATCCTCTCCTGGCACTCGTCGGACGTGTCGCGGAACGGACGGGTCGATCCCGGCATGACCGACCAGCCGCGATAGCTGATGTACTCGCGCTGCTGGTAGACGGGAAACTTCTGCAACTGCTCGTCATGCTGGGCGCGGTCGGGCAGCGCCTGATAGGCCGCGTAGCAGATGTCGGCATAGGCATCCGTCAGGGCCTGGTTGGTGGCGTCGGTGATCATCTGCTCGAGCGTCGACGGGGTCACCCACGAGCCGTTGCCGATGGTGAACCAGGTGGCCGCGATCGCGCCGATCACCGCCCCGTAGAACAGCCCCCTGAGAGTGCTGTCATTCATTGCACATGGTCTCCGCCGATCGCCCGGCAAGTGCGCCGGGAAGGCGCGTGCGCGCCTGTGCCGCAGCGCGCGAGCAATTGCGGCATTCAGCCGCTCGTCGACGACGGCGTCGAGGGATCGTCATACTCGTCGCGCAGGTTCGAGATCACGCGCCGGTTCTGCGACTTGCACTTGTCCTCCGGGCAGTCGCGCACCAGCCGGTCGCGCCCATAGCCCTTCGACCACATGCGGCTCGGTGTCACGCCGCGCGACGCCAGATAGTTCATCGCGGCGTCGGCGCGGGCCTGCGATACCTGGCGGTTCTTCTCCGCGTTTCCCGGATCGTCGGCAAAACCCTGCACCTTGATCAGCCAGCCCGGATACTGGTTGAGCCAGGCCGCCTGCTGGTCGAGCGTCACCTTCGAGGTCTCGTCGAGCACCGCCGAGCCCGGCGCGAAATAGACGCGGCGCCCGATATTCAGTATGAAGTCCTCCTCGCTGCCGGGAGCCACCTGCTCGAAGCCGGGAGCCGGCGCGTCGGTGCCGTAGAGCGAGGCCTGCGGCGCGACGCCGCCGCCATAGGTCGGCGCCGCCGTCTGGCAGGCGGCGAGAGCGAGGCAGGCCGCCAGAAGAGGCAAAGCACGTGCCCGGCCGGACCATCGAAATGCCGAAAGGCCGATCGTCAAACTACGGTTCATCCGGTCCTCCCGCTCCGGCAAGCCTGCCGCGCAGCCATACCGCCACCAGCCAGTAGCCGGCGCCGCCGCCGGCGCCGACGAGACCGCCAACGAGAACCGCCAGCAGCACAGCCTCGACCGCGCCGGCACCGAGCCTCAGATCATAGGTGAGGATGGCAAGGAAGGTCACGGCCGTGGCGATACCGATCAGGATGCCGAGCATGACGTGCGTCCACAGCCGGAGCCAGTGCCTCGTCTCGACCAGAACCAGCGCGACGACAAAGCCCGGCAGGGCGATCGTCAGCATGAGCCGGGCGACCGGCAGGAATCGTTCCGGAACCTGCCAGAGCGGATGCGGGCCGTCGGCGAACACCAGCCTGATGGTGAGGACGAACACCGTGGTCGCCGCGACGACGACGGCGGCAAAGCCGGCGACGCGCCAGCCGACGGCGCGAGCCGCCGCGGCCCTTCCGTGCACGCTGTGCGCCAGGGCGCTCATGCCCGCCCGCCTATCCGGTCCCGCCATATTCGGCGATGTGCTCGAGCACCAGCACTTCGGTGCCGATCGGGCAGCGCTGATAAAGGTCGATCACATCCTCGGGAAACATGCGGATGCAGCCCGACGAGACGTCGGAGCCGATCAGCCAGGGCTCGAGCGAGCCGTGCAGCCGGTAACCGAGATCCCGGCCGTCACGATAGAGATAGAGCGCCCGCGGCCCCAGCGGATTGCCCGCATCGCCCCCTTCGACCAGGCGCGGCAGATCGGGCTGGCGCTCCAGCATCTCCGGTGGCGGCACCCAGCGCGGCCACACCTCCTTGCGCTCGATGGTGGCGCGCCCGTACCACTTGAAGCCCTCGCGGCCGACGCCGACGCCGTAGCGCAGCGCCGTGTCGTTGCCCCAGATCACATAGAGGTAGTGGTGCTGGGTATCGACCACCACCGTGCCCGGCGGCTCGGAGCTGTAGTACTGCACCATCTGCCGGCGCAGCGCGGCGTCGATCACGTCGAACTTGGTGCTGCGGTAGGCAAAGCCGTTGTCCTCGGTATATCCCTCGAACCACAGCGCGGCGTTGCCCTCGGCCGCCGCGGCAAGCGGGGCGAGCGCGGCGCCCGCCGCGACACTCGCGAGAAAGCTCCGCCTCGTCATACTCTTCACAGGCGACCTCCCGGTCGAATTCCTGTTGCGCCCGCCGGACCGGCTGTCGGCCAACACTAGCTCAACTCGGTCGCCTTGGTGAAGGCTTCGAGCGCGCGGGTGAGCGAGGCCGGCGGAATGTTGCGCGTGATGCACACGACGCGGGTGCGCGTGTCGCCGTCCGGCCATTCGCCGAGCTCGACCGGCGGGTGCACGACATGCTGGACCGCGTGGACCACGATCGGCCCGGCGCGGCCGGCGACGTTGACGAGCCCCTTCATGCGCAACAGATCCGGCCCGCGCAGCGAGGTGACGGCGTCGATCCAGGCGGTGAACGAGCGCCATTCGATCGGACGGTCGAGAATGATCGCCGCCGTTTCGATGCCGCCGGTATGCTCGGCCGCGTGGCTGTGCCCATGGTCGTGGTCATCTGCGTGCCCATGGTCGTGCCCATGCGGCTCGGGCGCGCCGAGGCCGGCCACGTCGCGGCCGATCCGGGTCGCGAGGTCGCCCGATTCCCCGCCGGCCAGCACCAGCGCCAGTTCGGGCGACACCGCGCCGTTGGTCACAACGATGCGCGGCGCGCGCGGGTTGATGCCGCCCACCGCCGCTTCGAGCGCCGCGACGTCCGCCGGCGCCGCGAGATCGGTCTTGGTGATCAGCACCAGATCGGCGAGCGCGATCTGTTTTTTCGCCTCGGCGAACTCGGCGACGGTCGCCCGCCCGTTCACCGCGTCGACGGTCGCCGCCACCCGGCCCAGATGATAGCGCCCCGCGAGCCGCGGCTCGATCATCAGCGTGTGCAGGATGGGAGCGGGATCGGCGAGCCCGGTGGTTTCCAGGATGACGCGCGCGAACGACGGAATCTGGCCGGCGGCGACGCGCTCCTCCATGAGCTCGAGCGTATCGACGAGGTCGCCGCGCACCTCGCAGCACACGCAGCCGTTCTCCAGGAGCACCATCTGGTCGATGGCCGAGGAGATCAGCTGGTGATCGATGCCGACCTCGCCGAACTCGTTGACGATGATCGCCGTGTCGGCGAGGCCTGCCATGTTGACGAGGGCATTCAGGAGCGTCGACTTGCCGCTGCCGAGAAAGCCCGTGATGACATTGACCGCGATGGTGGTGTGCGCCATGCGGCAAACGGTAGGGTGCGTTGGCCGGCGGTGCAAGGACGTAAGGACATAGGGTGGGTTAGGCGCGAAGCGCGGTAACCCACCATGACGCTCGCGGCATATTCAGCCGGTGGGTCACGCGCCTCACGGCGCTAACCCACCCTGCGCGTTCCACCCTACGCGCTTGGCTTGCTACATGGTCGATAATGGCCGTAGAGCTGCCTCACGAGCAATTTCCACAGCCTCCCTATCGGAAATACCTTGTCCAGCGTGCATATAATAAAGCTTACCTCCCTCATAAAATACTATTGCGCTCGCGCAGCCGCTGCTCCCGCAGTAGTCCAAATCCGACATCGTGACTAGGTAGAATCGCCGCCCATCGAGGGTGTTTGCAAGTGGAATATGAAACAAATCATAAACATCAGTCGCGCAACCCGTGTCGCACGCGTTTGTGTTCACGACGCTAGAGATATCTCCGAGCAGCACAGAATTGAATACGTCGTCCGGAGGGAGAGGTTCAATTGGTTTCTCAGAAAACGCGCCTGCTTGAGGTAAGTCATGGACTATAACATTATCCGCAACAGATTCCGTAATAATTTTTTGTAGATAATCATGGGCAATATAACCTCCGCTGAATAGCAATATTCCCCCTATCACTATAAGGAACACAATGGTAGCCCGCCACAGGCTGCGCGTATCCTGCCGTTCGCGCCACACGTCACCCGCCGAGCTCATCTCCTCGGCCCGCCAGCTTCCCTCCGAGATCACTGCGCTGCGCCCGGCCGTTGTCACTGCTGGCGCGCGCATTGCGCGATCGGACATATCGTTCAGGTTTGGCGGCGTCTCGTGCACGCGGTTTGGGCGAATAGGCAGTGGAACGTGCTGGTCGCGCACTTCTTCGTGACGCCAAGTGGGCACCTCAACTTCAACTGCTGATCTCGTGAGTCTCGGTTCCACGACTACAGGGTGCGGATTGATCGGTCCTTCCTCTGCCTGCCCGTTCTCGGCAGATGAAGAATTGGAGGTAGCCCCGGCCGCAATAGCGAGTATTCCTCCGATACCCGATAAAATTATGGAACCGTTTGTAAGAACGTTGGTTCCATAACCGACCGATGAACCAATAAAATACCAACCTGCGGCGCTGAGAAGCATCAAGAGTCCACCCTCCGTCGGCCGCGCCATGGCCACTCCACCCCCAACAAGGCTCAATATTGGAATCCCGTACAGCACCAACCGAAGCGCATGAGCTTGGGAATCCGGAAGGCCGCCCACACTCGCCAAAGAGATAGCAAGACTACCCAGTCCGGCCGTCGACAATCCAGAAAGGCATGCAAGTATTCCAAGAACTAGCGCAGCAATTCTCATGGCAGATCCCCCGCCTATGCAGCGCCTACTTCTGATTCACCCGAATCGTCGGCAAAGGCGCAAAATGTGCTGTCTCCCTACGAAGATGCCTCATGGCTGGAACGCCGTCGCGGGCATAACCGTGGGATTTCTGATTTGGAATTTTTCCTTTCTTGTGAAAAGGCGTGCAGCAAGCAACTTTGCCGAATGATATCAGACTTGGCACCGAACGTGAGCCAAAAGGACAACAAGCTTAGATGGGGTAACGGGCCTCGGCCGCCGCGCAAGCCGCTTGGTCGCTACGGCGCTGTGGGGGGCGCGCTCCGCTCGCGGCTTGCTTGGCGGAACGGCGGACGGCCCTCCCCTCCATTGACCTCGCCGGTGGCATCGGCCATGAAGCTGGCGCTATGATGCCTGGGCCAGCGGCGTGCGTGCGCGCGCCGCCCCACCGGCCCGCCAACTCAAAAGACCAGCCCTCCAGGGAGGAACCGCCGATGCCCGAAGCAAGTTCGTTCAACATGCGCCTGCTCGCCCACGACGACCTGTTCGGTCGCGGCAACATGGGCGAAGGCATCTCGCTGCAGGTGGCCAAGGACGGCCGGCGCGTCCTTTGGATGGCGCATGAGAGCGCGCCCAAGAACTTCACCGCCGTCGACGTCACCGACCCGCGCAAGCCCAAGGCCATGCTGCAGACCGAGCTCGTCAGCGACAAGATCCGCTCCAACTCGCTCGAGGTCACCGGCGACATCATGTGCGTCGCCTATCAGAGCTACAAGCCGGGCGACAAGCCGGCCGGCTTCGAGCTGTTCGACATCTCCAATCCGGACGAGCCGAAGTCGATCTCGAT
>Ga0326597_10013353_pt1 | contig 10802 bp, 8 predicted proteins | sample RVTome_12_FD_203789 | JGI IMG/M metagenome (GOLD analysis project Ga0326597, IMG submission 203789) | Soil microbial communities from uranium-contaminated site in the Upper Colorado River Basin, Wyoming, United States - RVT100D185 | ecosystem: Environmental > Terrestrial > Soil > Contaminated >... | reverse complement strand
TCTCCAGCTTCGTCTCACCGGGGCCCCGGGTGCCGATGCCGCCGCCGAGACGGCTCATCTCCACGCCCTTGCCCCTCAGCCGGGGGAGGCGATAGTGGAGCATCGCCAGCTCCACCTGGGCGCGCCCGGCCCGGCTGGTGGCGTGCTGGGCGAAGATGTCGAGGATCAGGGCGACGCGATCGACCACGTCGACCCCGAAGACCTCCTGCAGGTTGCGCTGCTGCACCGGCGTCAGTTCGCCGTCGACGACCACGAGGTCGATGTCGAGGGCGCGCCCGATCGAGGCCAGCTCGTCGGCCTTACCCTTCCCGATGTAGGTGGCGGGATCGGGCTTGGGCCGCTTCTGCACGGCGCGCTCAACCGCGACGGACCCGGCGGTGTCGACCAGGCGCTCGATCTCGTCGAGCGAGATCGGGACTCCGGCGGGATCACTGCCATCGTCGAGGGCGACCAGCAGGGCCCGCTGGCGCTCGACGGTGACATCGGTGACGGTTGCTGTGAGCCGCTGTCGATCGCGGCCGACGTGTCGGTCGGACATTGTGTCTATGAAAGCACGGGTGGAGCTTGTGCTCATCGGGACCCCGATCGTTACCCGTTACCGGAGAACCTTCAGGACATCGCTGACGGGTTGTAGACGGTCTATGTCCTTCAGGGCTTCGCCCTTCGCCTCCTTCAGCCCTCGTGCCACCTCACTGCTTCGCCGGTCTGCACGTCCCACAGGGTCCGGTAGATCCCCGGGTGGTCGATCAGCTGTTCGTGGGTGCCGGCCTCCACCACGCGTCCCTCATCCATGACGTAGATCCGGTCGGCGTGGCGGATAGTCGACAGGCGATGGGCGATCACGATGGTGGTGCGGTCGAGCGAGATGCGCTCCAGGGAGCGCTGGATGGCGGCCTCCGTCTCGTTGTCCACCGCCGAGGTGGCCTCGTCCAGCACCAGGATCGGTGGGTCGACCAGCACCGCTCGGGCGATCGACACACGCTGGCGCTGCCCGCCGCTCAGTTTCTGGCCGCGCTCGCCGACGATCGTGTCGTAGTCCTCGGGGAGGCGCCGGATGAACTCGTCGGCTTCGGCGATGTCGGCAGCGGCCCGGATCTCGTCCTCAGTGGCATCGGGTCTCCCGTAGGCGATGTTGTCGCGAACGCTCCCGTGGAACAGGAAGACGTCCTGGCTGACCAGGCCGAACGCCCGACGCAGGTCACCCGACTTGAGATCCCTCAGGTCGTGCCCGTCGACGGTGATCTTGCCGGTGTCGACGTCGTAGAACCGCAGCAGCAGTTTCACCACGGTGGTCTTGCCCGATCCGGTGGCTCCGACGAAGGCGGTCGTCTTGCCGGCCTCGGCCTCGATGTCCAGGTCGCGCAGGACCGGGTGGCCCTCCCGGTACGAGAAGCTGACGCCGTCGAAACGGATCTCCCCCTTCACTTCGCTGCGAGGGAGCGGCCGGTCTCCGTCGACGAGCCCGGGGCGTGCGTCGACCACGTCGAGGATGCGGTTGGTCGACGCCATGGCCCGCTGATACAGGTCGAAGGTCTCACCGAGACGGGTTAGCGGCCACAGGAGGCGCTGGGTGAGGAAGACCATCACGCTGTAGGCGCCGACCTCCAGACCTCCTTCGAGCGCCCGGAAGCCTCCCCACACCAGGGTGGCGGTGAAGCCCACGAGGATCACCACCCGGATCAGGGGTGAGAAGGCGCTCGAGAGGCGGATGGCTGCCCGGTTGGCATGGCGGTAGCGCTCGCTCTCCTTCGAGATGCGGTCGACCGAGTCGGCCTCGGCGGTGAACGCCTTGATGGTCGAGATCCCGCCGAGCCGGTTCGACAGCTCGGCGTTGACCGCAGCGGCGCGCTCGCGGACGTCGGCGTATCGCGGCTCGAGCAGCCGCTGGAACCGGAACGACCCCCACAGGATCAGCGGGATCGGGAGGAATGCCACCCAGGCGATGCCGGGTGCCAGATAGAAGAAGACGACCCCGATCAGCACGACGGTGGTCAGCACCTGCAGCATCTCGTTGGCACCGCGGTCGAGGAACCGCTCCAGTTGGTTGACGTCGTCGTTGAGGACGGCCATGAGATCGCCGGTCGCCCGGTCCTCGAAGTACCGCAGCTCGAGCTCCTGGAGCTGGGCGTAGGCGTCGATGCGCAGTTCGTGCTGGATGGTCTGCGCGAGGTTGCGCCAGGCCACTCCGTGTAGGTACTCGAAGAGCGATTCGAGCGCCCAGATAACGAAGGTCAACCCCGCCAGGGCGACGATCTGCGACCGCGGTGTCTCGAACCCGAACGAGGCGAGAACCGATCCCTCCTGGCGCACCACGATGTCGACCGCCGCCCCGATGAGCATCGGCGGGGCGATGTCGAAGGTCTTGTTGAGCACCGACCACGACGACGCCCGGACGACGTCCCCACGATGACCTGTTGCGTAGCGCCACAGGCGACCAAGCGGGCGGGGACGGGAGACAGTCGGGTCGCTTCTCATGCCGGTCTGAGCCTACGAGGGAGGAGGAGGTCGCAAGTCGCACGTCGCAAGTCGCAAGACCAGAGGTGCTTATGACGGTCTTGAAGCGGGTGGGCCCTGCAGGCATCGTCCACGGATGCATGACTACCGCAAGCTCAAGGTCTGGAAACGCGCTCACGCGCTGGTGCTCGGGATCTACAAGGTGACAGAGCGGTACCCGGGAACACAGCTGCGCGGCCTCATCAGCCAGTCTCAGCGGTCGGCAGCGTCGATCGCCGCGAACCTCGTCGAAGGGGCGGGTGCACAGTCCGATCCGGAGTTCCGCAGATTCTTTGGCTACGCGGTGTCGTCGTCACTTGAGTTGGAGTACCCCCTATTGCTCGCTCACGACCTCGGATACCTCGATGGCGCAACGAGCGTGGTGATGACATCAGAGTTGGGCGAGATTCGCGGAATGCTCCTCGGCCTCCGCGCAAGCCTGAGCAAGTAGCCGCGTCCTGCGTCTCGCAGCCGTCCGGTCTTTGCGACTTGCGACTTGCGACTTGGCGACTTGCAACCGTCTTGCTAGTTGCGACCTGCAACCGACTTGCTACTTGCGACTTGGCGACTTGCAACCGTCTTGCTACTTGCTACTTGCGACTTGCGACTTGCAACTCTCTCGCGGAGGCGCAAGGAATCGAACCCTGCGGACCGATCAGGCCCGCCACCGGTTTTGAAGACCGGGGAGCCCACCAGGTGCTCGGACGCCTCCAACCGGGACGCTACCCGGCGGGGGGCGGCTCTTATCAGGCCTCGGGTTTGTGCCGGGGTGGCAGTCGCGAGAGGAAGTCGGCCTTGCGCGCCTCGTCGAGCAGGTTGAGCGGGTTGAACGGAGCGGGGTCGAGCACGTGGCGCATCGCCTCGCGGCTGGAGACGACGACGAGATCCACGGGGGCATGACGCATCAGCTCGCTCTGGGTGTCGACGATCTCGACGACGATCAGGGCATCGGAGTTGAGGGCCCGGACTCGTGAGGCAATGTGGAGTGTCTTGGTGTCGGGGTCGGCAAAGCGCAAGTTGGCGAACACGAACACCATGACCGCCTCCGCGCAGTTCGCTTGTCGGAGGACTGCTGGATTGATCGGCACGCCGCGGACGAACCAGTGGTCGGGATAGGGGTTGCGGTCCACGAGGTCCGAGGCGATCACCACCGGGTACCCGGCAAGCTCGGGCACCCGGGGGAGGCTCTGGATCAGCTCGTCGGCGATCGCCGTGTACTCGCAGATGAGGAGGTGGCCCCCGAAGCGGATCGGAACGGTGCCGGCGCGGTGGCGGTCGAGGAAGCTGTGAGTCGACTCGACGACAAGGGCGATCATGTTGGTGAAGACGAAGAAGCCGCTCACGATCGTGAGAATGGCGAACACCCGGCCGGCGACGGTGATCGGGACGATGTCGCCATAGCCCACGGTGGTGCTGGTCACCACCCACCACCACAACACGTCGAACCAGGTCTCGATCTCCGGGTTGGTCCCCCTCTCGAGGATGCCGATCCCGATCATCGAGACGAGGAGGCTGCCGGCGGCGACGACGCCGAGCAGTCGCAAGCGTTGCCTCATCGCACTCCCTATGCCGTCGCCCTCGGACGGTCACATCAAGGTAGCGGGCGGCCCGAAGGCCTCGCGCCGGCCCACCCACTCCGCAGGTACCGGGGTGCAGTCAGTGCGACCACACACGGTGGTTGAAATGCGTATACGCTTGCGGTCGTGGGAGTCGAAAGATCGGTGAGGTTGCGCTTCGCGCAGTCCCTTCGGGAGCGTCGCTTCGAACTGGGGTGGACCCAGGCGAGGCTGGCCGCCGCCATGGGCGTGCAGCCGTCCGATGTGACCCGCTGGGAACGCGGCGACTCGCTGCCCCCTGCCGCCACGATCAGAAAGGCGGCGAGGGTGCTCGACGTCGCTCCCGAGATCGCGCGTGCCTGGCTCGAAGAAGTGGGTGCGGCCCCGCAGCGGGATATCCCCGAGATCTCGGTCCGGTTGGTCACCGAGGAGCAACCGGCCGACCCGTTTCTGGCACTCGGCGCCGCGACCAGGCCGAGCCGGCCCGTGGCGTCATCTCCGACCGCGTCGATCGCACCGCGGATGCGCGAGGCGGGTACCGGTGTCGTGTTCCCTTCGTACGCCCCGCCGGTCGTCTACTCATCCGATCCCCTTCCGCCGCGTGGGACACGCCCCAGCCTGGGCCGGGTCGCCCGCACGGCCGCGGTGCTCGGTGCGCTGGCCGGGGTCCTCTGGTGGGCGATGGGCCAGTTGGGCAGAGGGCTGGCGGCGTTGTTCGACTTGTTCGGCGGTCCTCCCGACACGGGGGGGCTCGGAGGCTGAGCGGGCACTAGTTTCGGCTCGTGGAACCCATCCGTGTCGTCGTCGGGCCCCTCGGTGGCTCCGGCATCGCCGAGGCAGTCGCCGCGGTGCCCGGAGTGGAGGCCGCGATCGTCCGGCATGGCAGCGGGATGCTCTCTGCCCTCGACGGCATCCCGGTCGTGGTGACCTTCGGGTGGTCCGACGACTGGCTGACACCCGACCTGAGATGGATCCAATCGGTGTCGGCGGGCACCGATCAGTTCCCGGTCGACGCGCTGCGCGAGCGCGGTGTGACCCTCACCTCGGCTACGGGGATCCACGAGGTCCAGGTCGCGGAGCACGCCCTGGGGCTGCTCCTGGCGATGACTCGCGGGATCGCGCAAGCGGTCGCCAACCAGCAGTCCCGAACGTGGTCGCGCATCACGGTGACCGAGCTCAGCGGGATGACGCTCGGGGTGCTGGGGCTGGGCGTCATCGGTGAGGGTGTGGCCCGCCGCGCTGCGGCGCTGGGGATGCGGGTGATCGGCACCAAGCGGGAGCCCGCCGCCTACGCCGGGGCCGCCGAACGGGTCCTGGGCGCAGACGAGACCCTTGACGTGTTCCGGGAAGCCGACGCCGTCGTGATCACCCTGCCGGGCACCGCGGAGACCGAGGGCATAGTCGGCGCCGACGAACTGGCCGCCCTCGCCGGGGGATGGCTGGTAAACGTCGGACGGGGCTCGGTGATCGACAACGGAGCGCTGGTCGACGCGATGCGCGCCGGCACCCTGGCCGGCGCTGCTCTGGATGTCTTCGAGACCGAGCCACTCCCCCCGGAGTCTCCACTCTGGGGCCTCCCCGGCGTCCTCATCTCCCCGCATCTGGCCGGCCTCTCACCCCGCTACGGCGAGCGCCTCGCCGCCCTGTTCGCCAGGAACCTGGAGGCCTACCGCGGCGAGGCGGAGTGGGTGAACCGGGTGGTGTGAGTGATCGGCGAGTTCCTCGCCGCAATGCGCAATGCGCAGGCGCGGTGGACCTGCTCGTCGCGGTCGACGCGCTCTTGCGGACGGCGGGCGACGGGCGGCGGGGGGTGCGCCGGGTGCGAATGCGGAAGACCTCGTCGCGTTCGATCATCGGCCTGAGTATCGCGGGATGCCGTACCGACCTAGGGGGCGAACTGCCTCGCGAGGGCAGCAAGCCGCCCGAGAAAGGCGTCGGCCTGGGGTGCATCGGGCCCGAAGCGGTTGGTCAGCACCGCCATGGTGACGCCCGAGCGCTCGTCGTGGAAGAGGGCGGACAGGAATCCGGGGATTCCTCCGTCGTGTCCCCATCGCCCATTGCTGTTGTAGATCCCGAGGGCATAGCCCGAGCCTCCCCCGGAGGTGTCGAGCATCTCCTCCAGCGAGGCGGCATCGACGACCCTGCCCGCGAAGAGCGCATCGAGGAACCTCACCAGGTCGGCGGGCGTCGAGATGATCCCTCCTGCGGTCCATGCGGGCGTCACCAGCCCGGGCAGGGGCGCGGTGCCCATTGGGTCGGGGTCGCCGTCGAGGTCGAGGTCGGTGTAGGCGTTGACGATGACCACCTCGGCAAGGCTGTCGTCGAACAGGAGCGTCTCTTCGAGGCCGAGGGGCTCGAAGATCCGCGTTTCGAGGAGCGTGCCGATGCCCTCGCCCGTCGCTTCCTCGAGGACGGCTGCCAGGACCCAGTAGTTGGCGTTCGAATAGTCGTGGCGGCTTCCCGGTTCGAACGCCGGGCTACCGGCCGCAGCCGCCTCGAGCAGCTCCGCCGGGGTGAAGACCTTTTCGTAGTCGGGTGGGCCGAAGCGGTCGCTGACCAGCTGCGACGACGGGTCGTGGACCCCGGCCCGGTGGCCGAGCAGGTTGCGGACCGTGATGCGGTCGGCCTCGGGGAAGTCGGGCAGCCATGTGGCGATCGGCTCGTCCAGGGTCACGAGACCTTCCTCGACGAGCTGGAGCGTCAGCGCCGACATGAAGATCTTCGTCACGCTGGCGACCTCGAAGCGATCCGTGGCGAGCACCGGGATCCCGGCCTCCCGGTCGGCCAGTCCTGCCGCACCCAGCCACAGGTCTCCGTCGGGATAGAGAACGGCTGCGGCGATACCGACCGGGTCGTTGTCGGCGGCCCACTCATCGAGCAGCCCTTGGAGCTCCCGATCACGCGGGGTCTGCGGCTGTGTGGTGGTCGTCGGTGCCTGAGTCGTGGCGGGCCTGAGCGTGGTGGTGGATGCCGTCGTGCCACCACCGCAAGCAGCGACCAGGAACAGGGCGACGAGTGACCGACGCATTACCTGATTGAAGCACGCGAGCTTTTCGCCTTCCGCTTTCCGCCTTCCGCCTTCCGCAAGAACCTTGCGACTGCCTGCCGGTTGCTTTCTGCCGCCTTCCTGCTGTCTGCTGCCTGCTGCTGCTGCTGCTGCTGCCTTCCCGTTACGCTCTTGCTCGTATGAGCCGTGCACTCTCCGTCGTGCTGGCGTTCGTGCTCGGCATTGCCGCCTGTGGCGACGATGCGGAGACCGTGGTGTCCCCATTTCCCGAGGGGGCGTTCGCGTTCTCGGCCTCGAGCAGTCTCGGGGTGGGGGAGGAGCGCCTGCTGGTGGCCATCGCCGACGAATCCGGTGCGCGCCTGGCGTCGCCCGAGGTCCCGGTGACGATCGCGGTATGGGCCGAAGGCCAGGAGGACACCCCCCAGGTCGAAGGCGGCATCTTCATCTGGGCGCTGGAGGGCGTCAGCGGGCTGTATCGCGCCTCTTTCGAATTCGGCCTGCCCGGCACCTGGCTGGTCCAGGTGACGCCGTCGGGGAGCGAGCCGATGGAGGCCTTTCCGGTGACGGTCTACGCGGACCATCCGGTGCCGGCCGTCGGCGAGGCGGCGCCATTGTCGGTGACGCCAACCGGAGCGGAGTTTCCGCTGAACGAGATCAGCACCGATCCCGATCCCGATCCCCGGTTCTACGACTCCAGCGTGGCGGAGGCCGTGACCAGCGGTAGGCCTTCGGTGATCGTGTTCGCCACTCCGGCCTTCTGCCAGACCGCCGTGTGCGGACCCACTCTCGACATCGTGAAGTCGGTGGCCGACGAGCATCCAGACGCCAACTTCGTCCACGTCGAGGTGTATACGAACCTCGACGACGCCAGCAACCTGCAGCTCGCGCCGGCAGTCCTCGAGTGGGGCCTCCCCACCGAGCCCTGGGTGTTCGTCGTGGATGCGGGTGGGATCGTGAAGGCCCGCTTCGAGGGCGTGGTCACCCCCGAGGAGATCTCCGCCGCGCTGGGCCGGTCGTGAGAGCCCGCGTCGGCGCGCACGCTGTCTCTGCCGCCCCCTCCGTCACCGCCGAGGACGGCGGTGCCACCTCCCCCGCCGAAGACGGCAGGGGAGGACGCTCTTTGCTGGAGGCTGGAGGCTGGAGGCTGGGGACTGGGCAACGGAGGCCGGTTACCATCACCGCCGCTCAGTGGAGGTACGGGGGAACGTCCTGTGTCGGGGAGGGTCGGGTAGCCGCGTGATTGAAAAGGTCCGTCTCCACCTGTCGCTTCTTGTCGTGGCCCTGGCCGGGGCCCTGTTTGCCGCCTGCTCCACAGACGATCCGACCGATTTGGGCTCGATCGTCGAGGGCGACTTCCCGCAGAACTCCCTGAACCCCGCCGGTCCGCAGGCACGGCAGATCGATGACCTCTTCTGGCTGGTCTTCTGGATCGCGGTCGTCGTGTTCGTTCTGGTGATGATCGCGCTGCTCTACGCCATCATCCGGTACCGGCACCGCAAGGGCGACGACCGCCCGGTCAAGCAGGTGCACGGCAACACCCGGCTCGAGATCGTGTGGACCATCATTCCCGCGGTCATCCTCGCGGTGATCGCAGTGCCGACCGTGGCGACGATCTTCGACCTGCGGTCCGAGCCCGCCCCGGACGCGAACGCCCTCCAGGTGGAGGTGATCGGGCATCAGTGGTGGTGGGAGTTCCGGTACCCGGAGTACGGCTTCAGCACCGCCAACGAGATGCACATACCCACCGACCGCCCGGTGTACCTCTCGATCACCTCGGTCGACGTCATCCACTCCTTCTGGGTTCCCCAGCTGAATGGCAAGCGCGACGCGGTGCCGGGCCGGATCACCCATCTCACCGTCCAGGCCGACGAACCGGGGGTCTATCTCGGCCAATGCGCCGAATTCTGCGGCCTGGCTCATGCCGACATGCGGCATCGGGTGTTCGCCCACGACGAGCCCGACTTCGAGGCCTGGGCCATGGCGATGGCTCAGCCGGCGGTGATCCCCACCGATGGCCTCGCCGCCGAGGGATGGGAGACGTTCCAGGCGATCTGCTCGGCGTGCCACGCTGTCGACGGGACCGAGGCCACGGTGAACCTCGCTCCGAACCTCACCCATTTTGCGTCGCGCACCTCCTTCGGCGGAGCCACCTTCGCCAACACCGAGCAGCACCTGCGCGAGTGGCTGCGGGACCCGTCGGCGCTCAAGCCGATGGACCCGGATCGCAACGACCTCGCCGCCGGGAGGGTCCTCGGGATGCCGGACTTCGGTCTCACCGAGGAGCAGATCGACGGCCTCATCGCCCTGCTGGAGACGCTGAAGTGACGAGGAGACGCTCATGGCCACGATGAATCCCGCCATCGAGGGTGCCGTCGCCGAGCACGGCGATCGCGGCCTGTGGACGTGGCTCACCACCACCGACCACAAGCGCATCGGGATCCTCTACGGGGTCTCGGCCATCCTGTTCTTCCTGGTGGGCGGGGTCGAGGCGCTGCTGATCCGCACCCAGCTGGCGGTGCCCAACGGCGACTTGCTCTCGGCCGACGCCTACAACCAGATGTTCACGATGCACGCCACCACGATGGTGTTCCTCGTGATCATGCCGGCGGCGGCCGCCTTCACGAATTACTTCCTGCCGATCCTGCTGGGAGCCCGCGACGTGGCGTTCCCGCGGCTCAATGCCCTCTCGTACTGGATCTTCTTCTTCGGTGGGCTGTTCCTCACCATCTCGTTCTTCGTGGGCGGGGCTCCCGATGGAGGATGGTTCGGGTACGCCCCGCTCAGCACCCAGGTGGGTGAGGTGGTCCGCATGGACTACTGGGCCCTCGGCCTGCAGATCCTCGGGCTGGCGTCGGTGCTCTCGGCGGTCAACTTCATCACGACGGTGTTCACGATGCGCGCCCCCGGGATGACGCTCATGCGGATGCCGGTGTTCGCCTGGATGGCCTTAGTGGTGGCGTTCCTCCTCTTGTTCAGCCTGCCGATCATCACCGTGGGCCTGTTCGAGGTGTTCCTCGACCGCAACCTGGGCACGCTCTTCTTCCAGGCGGCGGGCGGCGGCGATCCGGTCCTGTGGCAACACCTCTTCTGGCTATTCGGCCATCCCGAGGTCTACATCCTGATCCTGCCGGCCATGGGGATCGTGTCCGAGGTCCTCCCGGTGTTCTCCCGGAAGCCGCTCTTCGGGCGTTCGTTCGTGATCTTCTCGGGGATCGCCATCGGGTTCATGGGCTTCGGGGTTTGGGCGCACCACATGTTCACCAGCGGCCTGGGCCCGGTGGCCGAGGCGGCATTCGCCCTCACCACCATGTTCATCGCCGTGCCGACCGGGGTGAAGATCTTCAACTGGTTGGGCACGATCTGGGGGGGATCGCTCCGCCTCAAGACGCCGATGCTGTTCTCGCTGGGGTTCATCGCGATGTTCGTCATCGGAGGCCTCTCCGGCGTGACCCACTCGATCGTCCCCGCCGACAGCCAGCAGCACGACACCTACTACGTGGTGGCGCACTTCCACTACGTGCTCTTCGGGGGCGCGGTGTTCGGGCTCTTCGCCGGCATCTACTACTGGTGGCCCAAGATCACCGGTCGGCTGCTGAGCGAGCGGCTCGGCAAGATCCATTTCTGGCTCATGCTGATCGGGTTCAACCTCACCTTTGGGCCGATGCACGTGCTCGGCCTCGCCGGCATGCCACGGCGCACCTACCGCTACCCGGAGGGCCTCGGCTTCGAGTTCTGGAACTTCATCG
>Ga0326597_10013352_pt1 | contig 10802 bp, 7 predicted proteins | sample RVTome_12_FD_203789 | JGI IMG/M metagenome (GOLD analysis project Ga0326597, IMG submission 203789) | Soil microbial communities from uranium-contaminated site in the Upper Colorado River Basin, Wyoming, United States - RVT100D185 | ecosystem: Environmental > Terrestrial > Soil > Contaminated >... | reverse complement strand
GCCACAGGCTCTGTTTCATCTTCTGTAGTGGTCAGACCTCTAGCCTCTTCGATTGCTCTCTGGAAAGCCGGTGACGGCTCGACCTCTTTATGCGTCAGGTTGTAATGACAGACGATGCAGGTAATGCTCTTCTCCATCGCGTCATTATGCTGATTCTGGCCCCGTATGCGTTTTGGCTTGATCGCCTCCATGTCATGGCAACCGCGGCATTTTGCACTGTCATTCTCGATCATCTTGAAACGCACCCTGTCTGCGGCCGCCGGCCGCAACTGCTCAAACGCCCCCGGCTTGTCAAGATCGTGCGTTAGCCACACGAATAATTCACCCGTGCCAAGGAAGTGATCCAACATGGCGAAACTCAAGCGCCCTCCGACGTGGCAGTCCGCACATGTCGCCCGTACACCACTCGGTACGTTCCAGTGCTTGGATTCTTTCAGTTCCTTGTAAACATTGATTTCCATCACGTGACAGGTGGTCCCGCAGAAGGTCATCGTTGAAAAGATGTAGTCAGCTGTATCCATGACAACAATGAAGATACTGCCGACAGTAACGATCACAACAACAAAGACCCATGCGCCTACAATCCTGCGAAATTCCTTGTACCAATATTCTTGTGCCCGTTGGAGCCATCCGGTCCGCTTCTTCTTGTGCGGCTCAGGTTGTGTCCCAGGTGATTCAGAAACCATATATATATTCTCCTTTAGTTTTAAAACGGTCGCAGATGGGCAGACGGGAAGGGGTTCATGCGGATCCTGCCACCTTGGATACTGAAACCACTGTATCCATCCACCGCTGTTGACCACTTATGTGTTCGGATACGTTGTCGATGATCCAGTTGGGGTGGACATCTTTATTGACCCACCACTTGAGTTCTTCATAGGGAGAATCATCGTCAAGGCTGTAAGGTGCCTTTTTGCTCGAGGCATATCTCCCGTATTCCCAGTGGCCACCGTGACTCGATATCGCGATAACCCCCGGGACCACATTATGGGTTACCTTCGCCGTGGACTCGATCTCGCCCAGCCGGGTCTTGAGTTTGATCTTGTCACCATCGCCAATACCCATAGTCTCCGCGGTCTTCGGATTGATCCAGGCAGGATTGTCGGTGTTGATTTCATCCAGCCAGCGGCAGTTCTGGGTCCGGGACAGGGTCTGTACGTTGACCCGGTAGGTGGTCAGGACCAATTCATTCTCCTTGAGGTCCTGATGTTCCGGTATGGCCATGTAGCTTGGTAGTGGCGGCAGGTTCTTTTCCACAAGGATGGGTGAGTACAATTCGAAATATCCTGATTTGTTGATTCTGTCAGGCGTGAACCCTTTATAAACGGCATCCCCGAATTTCTGGGCGAGATATCCTTTATAGGCGCCGGTAGTATGCCGGTATCCCTTAGCGCGGGCTTCTTCCTCGCTGGTTACACCAGCAAGTTTCCAGTTCCAGTAAACCCCCGTTGCCTCATCCAGGATTACCCCGCCTGCCTGAAGCAGATCGGTGCTCACCGGTTGCCGGTAGGAATAATAATCAGGCTCGGCCTTCTTGTCATACCACACCCCCCATTTTTTCATGCCGTTGAAACCGCCGGCCTTTTCCTTCACGGCTGGTGTAAGTTCACAGGACTGCTTGAGAAATTCTTCGGCGGAGTTGAAACCAAGTGGGAACCCCAATCTTTGCGCCAGTTCGCAGCAAACGTCCTTGAAATCCCTGGCCTCACCCTGTGGTTTCACGACTGGTTGGCGGATGTAATACTCAGGTATCTGTGCCGGTGATATTCCATCCTCGAAATCATAGGTCTCCAGATACACCGCATCGGGCAGGATCAGATCGGCAAGCGCCGCTGATTCATCATAGAACGGTGTGACGGCGACGGTGTAGGGGATGAGTGACTCATCTTTAAGGATGTCAATATTCCCCCGGGAATTCCCGTTCGAAAACACCGGGTTGTAGTTGTACCACATATAGACATCAGGTCGGCCGGCACGGCCGTCCTTGATCATTTTGAGTACCTGGTGGCCGACGCTATGCACCGGCAAGGCGACTTCACCCTCGAAACCTTCAAGGATCTCCAGGCGCCTGGGTGCGGGTTTGTCCATTGGCCCCGCCGGATAGTTCCAACCGGGGGCCACGCCCCTACATTTACCGCCGGGGTTGTCGATGTTGCCGGTGATAGCGGCCAGCATCTGGATCGCACGTTCGGTTTCAACACCATTATGGTTTGCGGTGGCGCCGCGGGAGCTAATCACGCAGGCCGGTCTTGCATTGGCGAATTCAATGGCGATAGCCTGAATGTCACTGGCGGGGACGCCACTGATCTTCTCCGCCCATTCCGGCGTGTACGTGGAAAGATATTCATTCAAGGCAGCGATCTTCTCTTCGGTAGATGCGTTCGGATCGGGTGTGACCTGGCAGAAAGCCAGGAACTGCTCTCCCTGGCCCCGATAGAGTGCCTCGGTCATCACCACGTTGCACATCGCGAGGGCAACGGCGGCATCGGTGCCGGGCCGGATTTGAATCCAGGTATGTGACTTGGCAGCCGTGTTGGAAAGTCTGACGTCAAAGGTAACCATTTTCAGATTGTTGTCAGTCAGGGCTAACGATAACCTGCTGGCCAGCGCCACATGATTGGTATGGGCCTCCATAACATTGCTGCCGAAGTTCAGGACGTAACGGGTGTTGTCGAAATCCCAGCTATCGTCACGGCCGCCCCAGGTCAGTTCAAGGGCCAAAAGACGGGCGCTTTGACCGAGGCAGGAGTTATCGGCAATGGTGCCGGTGCCATAACTTGGGAGGAAAACCCGGTTAATCAACCGGTCGGCGCTGGCTGATATCCAGCCGTAGTGGAACATGAATTTTTCCGGGTGGCCCGCATCGCGTAGTTTTTTAAGGCGCCCCGACAAGTCACTTAAGGCAGCGTCCCAGGATATCTTTTCCCAATTACCTTCACCCCGCTTACCAACCCGCTTCAGGGGCTGGAGGATCCGGTCCGGATCATAGACCTGGGTATGACCCGCTTGTCCCTTGGCACACAGTTTGCCTAAAGTCCGTTTCGATTCAGGCTGGCCTTCCACCTTGACAACATAGCCACCATCCAGGAAGCCGATGGCGGCACAGCGGCTGGCACAGAGCGCACAGGCGGTAGCGACAGAATCGCGTTCCGTACCGCTCAGGTAGGAGTAATCTTTGCCGCCCTTTTTCAGCTCATTTGTCTGCGCACTTGCCTCCTTGTTCACCAGCAGGGATGCTCCGGCCGCCGTGGCGGCGCCCAGCTTGAGAAAATTTCGCCGGTTAATCATCTCGACCTCCCATTACCTATACTCCCAACGGTCCCGTGATCTGACCGGCAACGACGATAATGTAACGCAGCATAAAACCGCCAACCAATACCGCCACCGATATCAGGATCTCGGAGCCCTCGTGTATCCTGAACTCCCGTTGATAAACTACCTTGGGGATGATATAGAACATTTCCAGCAGCACCGGTATGAGCAGACCGACCAGTACCACCCAGACCCAGAACATTGCCGCCATCTCACCGCCCGGCAGGATGATGGCCATGGCGTACTTCAGGTTGCCGACCGTCAGGTGGGCAAACATGACGAACAGGAATATTACTATCAGTTCGGAGCCAATAAGTAGCATGTCGGAGCCGGTCAGTAGATAGCCAATCTCATAGTTCCGGCGTCCAGGTCTCAACAGGGTGGCTTCCCGACGGGCTATGATGCGGCGTTCGGCTTTAACGGTGGGGTCTTTCTTCCGGCGGAAAAGTGTTTGCGCCAGGATAATTATGGCGATGCCGGTGGATAGGGCGGATACCAGAAACAGCAGGGCGAGGATGGGCGAATTCCACAGGGGCCGCGACGGCATGGCGCCCAGCAGAATGCCCGTGTAGACAGCGACACCGATCCCCAGGGGGACGTTGACCCAGGACAGGACATGCATGATCGGGATAAGGCGCCTGGACAGCCATGCAAACCGCGGCAGGAATGACGGCAGGAAGACAAATGCGTAGATGAGGCTGCAAAAGATAAACAGTACAAGCAGCCATGATCCGATACTCATTGGCGACAGGTTGATGACCTTGAACAGGTTCAATGCCCGGTCCCAGCGGCCCAGTTCGAGAATGATAAAGCAGGTGCCGAGTATCACCGGAATAGGCCCGATCAGCGCGCCATAGCGGGCGAGCTTGAAGAAACTGCCGCCGTGATAGTCACCGCTGCGCAGAAGAATGGAGGCACTGACGGTTACAGCGCCCGCGCCCAGCCCTGCCAGGAACAGGTACAGGATAACAGGCAGGCCCCAGGTCAGTTCATGTTCCATCGCTATCTCCTCTTCTGGTGCCGGCGGTTTGTGATCACCCGGACGGTCTGCACTTCAGGCCGTCTGGCATCAAGTTCGTCGGTATGATCGGCAGCAATATAGTAGACGTTGGGGAATGTCCCCATCTCCCGTCTGAGGACCGTAACCCGGTTCTTGGCAACGAGTTTCGATATTTCGCTGTCGAGATCACCCAGATCACCGAAGATGCGGGCAGCGCCCACACAGGTGCTGACACAGGAAGGTTCAAGGCCTTTTGCTACCCGGTGGGTGCAGAAATCGCATTTATCCGCCCAGCCGGTTATGGGATTAAGGAAACGGGCGTCATAGGGACAGGCCTGGATGCAATACTTGCAGCCGATGCAGAGGCCCTGATCGACGACCACGATGCCGTCCTCTTCCCGCTTGTAGGTGGCATTGGTCGGACAGACATACACGCACGGTGGTTCTGAACAATGATTGCACAGCCTGGGCAGGAAGCTGCGGCTGACGTTAGGGTAGACGCCCTTTTCGATATACTCTACCCAGGACCGGTTCTCTCCTATTGGCACATCGAATTCACTTTTACAGGCGACCGAACAGGCATGGCAACCTATGCAGCGCCTGACATCAATGACCATGCCATACTGTTTGCGCCGGTTGTTATTCGGACCGTTGTTTACATTTGCCAGGGTCCACTTACCCCCCAGGGAGGTAGCGATGGCTGCAACGGCCATCATCAGGCCCGCAATGATAGAGGTAAGGAAACCCCGGCGGGCAGGGGGTTGTTGATCATCCCGGTCGTGGCTCACAGTCTCCTGTAAGGACATGGCCTGACATGGCCGGGGTCCAGCAGCATTACTGCTGTCCTGATGCAGTTGCTTCTGATCAGCTTCAGTCTCTGGACTATGGTTTTCAGTCATGATCTGGGCCATTCTTGATTATTGTCCGCCGATAGAAATTGTTGCGCAGCTGCCATCTATAAATCCTCCAGCACTTCAGATCCTGCATCCTGACCTTCATCCATCAGATTATCATCCAGGCCCTCATCCAGGCCCTCATCCAGGCCCTCATCCAGGCCTTCATCCATGCCTTCTTCGTCAGTATCTGCTTTTGCGGTTGTGGTACGTACTTCTACATAGCGATGGACTGTGTTGGCATGGCACTTGACACAGGTGTCCTTGTCCCGCAGGGCGTCTTCGTGTGCCTTCTGGCCACGCGGTTCTTTGGGTTTAATCTCTTCCTCGATATGGCAGCTGCGGCAGGTTTCACTGTCGTATTCCATCAGCCGGTCACGCACCCGGTAGGCGCGCGCGGCACTCAGGGGGATCCAGTCTCCGGCCCGTTCCGCGGGCCGATCACGAAAATGTCCGAACAGGTCAGTGGCACTGGCAAAGTGGGTATAGGCAAAGGTTGTGGCCCAGAATCCCTCGGGCAGGTGGCAGTCTACGCAGCGTGCGATTCGATCCTCTTCCCTGGGTTCAACGGGATGCTGCCTGGTGAACGGCATCCGGGCCGAGTGCAGATATTCCCGTTCCAGATGGCAGTAAATACATAGCGAATCCTGGGCGATGTAATTGCGGGTTACCGGCTCATAGGCAAAACACCAGCCCACCAATGCTACGGCTATGACACCGGCAAGAATACGGCCGTGCTTTGAATGTATCCCAAAACCGCGCATCGACCATCGGCTCTCCTGAGATAACTCATCTTATTGAAATTCGTACACGAATGAAATTCCCAAGACATGGGCTACGTAATCCGGGCTGCTATTACCCAGCAGGATGACGTTACTCAGGGTATTTACATTCACATCATCCAGGCCAAAATCATGGCTATTGAACCTTTCATACATATACTTCAGGCGCACACTCATATTTTCCCTGAGCTTATAATCACCGGTCAGGCTTAGATTGGTAATCCTGGTGGTCACATCAGGAAGTTGAATGGCGAAGTTGCTGTTGGTCGGGGCGATATTGGGCCCGTTGGTTTGCTCAAAATGGGTATAGGCCCTCGAATGGGTGAAATCCAGATTCAGGTTGAATTTATCCTCGATCACGGCCCAGACGAACCCGGTACCGACCATGTTTATCTTGTCTTCTGTGTCGGTCGTCCAGAAATCTTCGTCAGTATCCCCCGGCGGTGTGGGCCTGGGGTCTCCCGGCCCAAAAGCATCACTATCGCGCCGATAGCCTCTCTGATCATATTTGTAGTTCTCGTGTGTCACGAAGGCATAGGCGGTGAACCGGTCGTTCGGATGGAAATTCACATCCAGTGTCGCGTTGTAATTTCTGGATTTCTGCAATCCGATTTCAGTATCGCCAAAATCATCCTGTCGATATTCCCCGTTAATGGAAAAATCCACCTTCTCGTACGGGTAGAAAATAACCGCGGCCTGGACCCAATCCCGGTCACGATCGGCGAAATGAAATTTACGCACCAGGAAATCGTTCTCAAACAACTCACTGCAACCGGCGACCACGCCGCCGCAATCAGTGGTAATAACGTCGTCAATATGCTCAGGACTATGCCCGGTCAGGAACGGTTCGTTGCTGACATAGTCTGAGCCGTCCAGGACCGAATGCTGATATTTGACCCAGCCGTTTACGGTGTCAAAGGGGCTGGCGGAGAGCCTTATCTTCCCGGTATGTTCATCCGTGCTGTCTACCTCACTGAGGTTCCGCTCCTTCCTTTCATACGCATAGCCCAGGTCCAGCTTGGTCATGGGCAGCAGCCGGTAGCCTCCATCCAGTTCAAACTTGTGCCGGGTAAGGTCATAGTTCCAGTTCTGTCTTGCCCCCTCGTCTGTTATTAGAGGTTGGGCGGCGATGACATCACCCTGCATGCGCAGATAGGTATCGACCGGAGTATTGTTGTCCCGGTCATCAAAGGTGTAACCGGCCTTGAGGTCCAGCTTGTTGGTAAGTCGGCTGAAGAGACTCAGGTTTGCAAACAGGGTTGCAATGTCCCCGTCGAGGCTGGTCCTCGGCAGGGGTACAGGGGGTGGTGCTGCAAGAGTCAAGTTAGTGTAGGGCAGGAAGTTCTGGTCCTGCAACCAGCGCCCGTAGGAAACAGTGACCGTCCCACGCGTCTTCGGGGTGAAGTTATAGCCGCCCGCGAAATTGACTTGATGCGCCTGATTATCCGGGAACAGGGACAGTCGACCCACCCCGGTAGGATGGTTAGCAGGATTACCAACACCATCTGCCCAGGCGTTGTTAACGAAAGGGTTCTCCCAGAACACCGAGGTATCATTATTATCAAACAGCGACAGGTGGTAGTTAAGACTGTACTGGGCCTTGTCACCCGTATAGGCGAGGACCGCATCAAATTCATCAACATCATAGTGAATGGGCACCGCCAGTATTGAACTCCTCGGGTTGCCGCCGTTGGAGCCAAATACCGCGCCGATCGGGTCTGCCCCGTCCTTGTCTTCATGGCGGTAATTCGCCTGTGCCAGCCAGTGATCAGTCAGGTTCCACTTTAACCCGCCCCCGAGCCGCTGCCGTTCGGTGTCCAGTTCAACATTATTCAGGCTTGTTAAAAGGTTAGTCATAGTTCCTGTGCTGGTGCGTGCACCAGTCCAAGTCGTCGGCAAGGTCTGGTTCGTGGTGCCGGCGCCAATGAACGGCGTTTGCCCGTCGTCAAACTGGTTATGGGGTATCTGGTCGTATTCAAAGAAAACCCGGTACGGGTTGTCCCTGGCATATTCCCCGTAGGTTCCATCATGACTATATTCCATATAGATGTTGCGGTTATCGAGCCCCAGATTGGATCCGACGAATTCCCAATAATTGTTATCATCGTCACCGAGAACAGAGTATTTCCGGAGTGTAATATTGCCGATCGCAAAAAGTCCTTGGTCCTCAAGACCGTTATATTCGCCGAACTTGAACGAGTCCGCGCTGGAATAGCCGGCGCCAAGTTCAATCTCACTGGTATAGAGCGGCGGGAGTTCCTCTGCCTCTTCTTCCAGCATCCCTTCTTCTTCAACCAAACCCTCTTCTGCTACCGCTTCTTCTTCTGCCGCCGGTCCTGCTTCTTCCGTCACTCCTTCTTCTGCCGCCTTTCCTTCTTCTTCCACTATCCCTTCTTCCGTCATGAGATCTTCTTCCTGGGCAGTCACCCCGGCAGCGAACAAACACCCGGCTGTCAGCAACATGATCTTCAGGTGGGTATTAAAAGAATTCATTGTGGCATCCTCCTGGTTTCATCAATATCTTGGTTCATAACAATTTTCCATCCCTGCTTATCGGGTGAACCGCTGCCCGGACGGATGGTTCGTGCCATGGATCATGACGTGGCAATTCGTGCAACTTCTTCCTAAAATTTGTTGTGCTAAGGCAAAAGTGGAGTCCGGGATGCCGCTGGCGCTGTACAAAGCACTTGGGTGCTGACTCTCGGAATGGCATTGCTGGCACAGGAACGGTTCCCGTACCTTCAACATCCTCGGGTTGGTTGAACCGTGCGGCTCGTGGCAATTTACACAGCTCTCCCGGACCGGTTGATGCTCAACCAGAAAGGGTCCCCGTTTTTCAGCATGGCATTGGTAGCAGGTCTCGACGACTGAATTCTTTTTCAACTGTGTGGGACCGGCAGAGCCATGCGGATTGTGGCAATCGGAGCAGACCACCTTGCCTTCCAGCACAGGATGGCGCGAGCGCCGGTACAACTGCGCGCGCTTGTCGGTATGGCAGGTAAAACAGACCTTCGTCTGGGAAGTCCTGACGCGCACCGGATCTTCCACACTCATTATATTGTGGCAGTTTATGCAGGTATTATCCGCGGCAGCATGCGGGCTCATTTGCCAATATAACTGGATACCACTTTGATGGCATTGTATGCAGACGCCACTCTTCTGTTCGGCAGTCAGGCCAGAGTTTTTACTGAGGGACACCACCAGCGCCGGTTTTTGCCTTGGTGCATCCATATGTTTACTCATGGGGCCGTGACAGGACTCACAGCCTCCCTCGGGCAGGGTCCTGCCCATCTTGGTCATAGCATAGGTCCGTATGTATTCTTCATGGCACTCGACACACTCGGTGCTGCTTTTAACAAAAGTCGCCCCCTTGATGTCCGGGTTTAATGCCTCCCAGTCCACTTTGCCTTTATCCTCTGCAAGCGCCTTTGTGACACCCAACTGGAGCAGGATGGCTGTTACTACTAACAGGTGTAACTTGAAAAACCGTATGTTCATGATGCTCCCCTCTTTACCTGAACTTTAGAATTTCTTGGCTTTAACATCCCCGGCCGTTGACAACCCGACAGACAGCGGGAAGGAGGTATAATGCTTCCTGCCCTTGTTCTTGTTGTCGTGTACGGAAATACCTATGCTGAAGTCCTTGCCGTCTTGCAGAGTAATATCCTTGGCGTCACCGGTGGCCAGTTTTCTGGTGATGACCACCGTGTATTTTCCACCCTCAAAACTGCCCGTGGCTGACAGGTCATTGTTATCCTCATGCCGGTCCTCAAGGATATATTCGTCCTCCGTTTTTACTTCAGGTCCTTCAAAATAAACTTCCCACAAATCCACGAACTGTCCTTGCGAGAGATAGCCATCCAGTTTGTCCTGTGGTTTGCCGGCAGCGTAGTAACCATAGAGTTTTTTCTCCTCGCCGCTGTTTTTCGGCATGCCCGTCTCGTCGTCATGGCAGCTAATGAAACAGCCGAACATATTGAAAGTCTTTATCTTGTTAGCGATCTGTACGGATATCCGGTCCGCCTTTTTATCTTTTGCCAGGGAGGGGTCCGCAACACTCGCACCGGAGCCCGTCCATTGTAATCTCAGATAAATGTTTTCCGCATCATAGGCCGCCTGGACTGCCACCTCATTGAAACCCTTCATGCCTGCGATAGGCTCCGGTTCAAGAGGCGCCCCTGATTTAACCTTTTTTAATTCCCCGGCAATGATCTTGTCGGCATTGATATCGTATGTGCCGTCCTTGCCGACATGGCAATCCACACAGGCCTTTTTTATCGTCTTTACCGGCGGCGCCCCTGTGCCGTGGTCTTTTTCCGTCAAAAATTCCCAGGATGCAACCCCGGGATAAAAGACCTTTATGTTCTTTGCCTCGACCTGTCCCCAGTCTATGTCAGCGGCCTTAACGATGGGTGCAGCGCAGAAAACAATCAGTGTTAGAAATGAAGTTAGAAATGGAAAAGATGTAATTGTGGACTTGGATATCCCCAAGTTCAGTAGGAATTTTTGCGCAAATCGGGCCTGACATCCAGGTTTCATAATGTTTCTCCAGTCAGATGCTCTACACCTTGAGATATATAAAATTCACCCACCGTAAAATCTATATATTATTCAGTAGGTACTTAATGATCTATATCAATTTTTTAGTATTATTCTAAAATCCGGATCAAATATTTCTAATTTGTTTCCTCTGCCAATCTGTACTTTTGCCTGTTATTCAAACCAGATAACCTGATTATCCATTCACGGTATAATCCAGGGTCTCCCAATGCACTTCCTTAACCTCTGTGACACCCGGTTGGAGCAGGATGGTTG